>Ga0302184_10001102_pt1 | contig 17573 bp, 22 predicted proteins | sample I_Palsa_N3_3_FD_200233 | JGI IMG/M metagenome (GOLD analysis project Ga0302184, IMG submission 200233) | Peat permafrost microbial communities from Stordalen Mire near Abisko, Sweden - I_Palsa_N3_3 | ecosystem: Environmental > Terrestrial > Soil > Palsa > Peat permafrost | place: Sweden...
ACCGGGGGCCTCGTGGGCTACGCTTCCACCGATTTTCACAAGTCCGTGGACGGCAACTCCAACACTCCCGGGTCCATCGCGTTTGCCTTCGACAGCGTTGCTGACGCCTCGCGCGCGCTGGCCATCATCCGGAGCCTTTTCCGAATCGCGTTCGTTCCGACCGGCGATGCGTCAGGGGCCCAGACGAGCATCCCCGTCTCAGGACTCGGCGACCAGTCGCTGCCCGGGGTGCGGTTCGCCCTCGGTCCGTATGGTCTCTATGTGTACATTTGGCGTGATCGCAATGTCGATGTGATCCTCGGGGCATCCGATATCCTTGGCGACCTCAGCGGAAAATCGATCCTCGTGATCGCCAAGCAGATCGACTTTCGGGCGACGAGCTGACGTGCTCAACCGGGCAGGCGGCCGGCAATGAATGCCACTAGTGCGCACGTCGCTGCCGTCAGGGCACGAGCGGGGATCCGACTCGGCGGTCACGCCGCCGGCGCGTGCCACCCCGCTCACAGTCAGCGCACCGGGCGCTGGGCTCGACCGCTACGGCGTGAGCCCACGCCAGACTTGCCTAGCTGCTCCAGCTCGCCCCGACCGCCTCGAGGCGCATCATCTAACCCAACCCCGAGCTTCGATCAGAGAGAGATATGACCGCACCACCGTATATGAACCAGCTGTCCAGACGAGCACCGCTCCTCATAGCGGTGATGCTGGCCATCGGCGCCAGCGTCTGCACAACCACATCCGCCGCGATGACCGTCTCCGCCCGCCCGACTGCCCGCGTGTGTCAGCGCCAGCCTGGACACACGATATTCAGGAGCGGCTCAATTCGCGTGTTCCGCGAATCCCACCACGTCTACGGCTGCGTGAGGGGTCACACTCGCCGGGTGCTGCTCTGGGTCAAAGTCCCCGAGCAGCAAAGCTCACTGCAGGGCTCGGTCGGACACGACATCGCGGTCCAGTCGGTCCTGAACAACCAGTACGGCTTCAGTCAGTCGCTGTGGGTCGTCAACCTTCTCGATGGTGCGACCTACCCAATCGCGTCTTATGGCGGAAATGTCGAGACCGGTACCGTCTCGGGCAATCCTGCCACGCCCGGCCCGTGGCCGTTGGAGGGCTTCGCAATGTCTTCCAAGGGCCTTACGGCACGCCTCTACGACACGTTCGCTCCCGGATCCGGCCTCGCAGCAGAGCCGACGGGGCAGGTACTCGACGTGATCGGACCGCGCGGCTATGACCGCACGCTGGCGCTTACCGGTCCCGGCGCGATCGCCCCCGCGTCGCTGGCCTGGCAGGGATCGGTCGTCATCTGGACGCAGAACGGGACGCCTGAATCGGCGATGGTGTGACCACGGGTCCGACAGCCCCACCGTTCTGATGAGAACAGCAGCCTCGCGATTCCCAAAGCCGCACCTGACGTTGACGATACGCAAGTGCGCGGCTTCCCAGTTGCAACTGGCGCTGGTCCGCGTACTCGGCGCCGCCGGCCACCGGTCCTGGGACCTGGCGTTCAGCAACGCCGGCCGCACGAGCTGCAGCCTGCGCGGCTACCCGACCGTAGAGCTCGTCGGCCGAACGGGACGGCCGATCGGGTCGCGAGTCCTCCGCGATCGCCTGTTCAGAACCGAAACCGTCGACCTAGACCACCGGCAACGGGCGTTCTTCACGTTGATGCCGCGGGCGCTGTGAACGGCCGCTTCGCGACAGGTCACGCGATCGCACAGTTCTCGCTCACAACCAGGGTACGGCTACGTGCGCCCTATTTGGCTACCCGCGTGTGCAGACGCCTGACGGCGCAGGGCATCCGATCACGACGATCACCCAGGATCCACGACCCGGCTCCCACGGTTACTTCGTCATCATGCCGACCCGGCGGACCGTGACATTCGCAGACGGCCAGCGCGCTTGGTTTGTCGTCCGGTTACGCCGCCATCGGGCTGCCCAACGTGAGAGGTCCAACCGCCGGCCGGCTGTCGATCCAACCGCCGAGACGCAAAGGAGCGCTGACGGTCGGCCGACTGGGAGCGGATGGCTATCGCCGCGCAGTCCCCAAGCAGGGTGATCTGGCTGAGGTGCGGCGGGAATCACTGGCGGGGATGCAGTGCTCGTTGCTGTCGATGACGCCACCCGCCTGGACTACGTCGAGGTCCTCCCCGACGAGAAGGCCACCAGGCCGTCGGATTCCTGCACCGCCCGATCGCCCAAAGCGGCGAGGTGATCTTCCGCCGAACCGTCGGGTGCTGCTTGGCCGTCAGGAGGCCCGATACCGTGGCGGGCAGGCGGGTCGTTCTGAGGCGCACCGCCGGCGCGTTGTATGGGACGACGAGCACGGATCGGAGGCGCTCAGATAGTCACGGCGACGCGACGCACGGATGTCCAGCTGCTGCGGTGGTGGATGTGGACGTCATCGTGGTGGTTGTGCTGGTTGTTGTCGTGCTCGGGGTCGTGGTTGTCGCGGACGTGACGTGCGGCGCCGGTGAGCTGCCCGGTGGGCAGGTCAAGGGAGAGGGGGTTGGCGCGGCTGTGGCTTTCGCGCCCGAGGTTGATCCGGTGGAGACGATTGACGTGGTGGTCCCGGAGGCCGCTGCTGCGGAGCCGGAGGGCCCGCCACTGCTGGGGGTCGACCGTGGGGTAGGCGCGTGGCTGGGGGCGGATCGTTGACCCGCAGTCGCCGCCAAAGGCGATGCGGACGGGCTTGAGTTCTTCGCTTGGACGGCGCGTCCGCCGCTGCCTGCAGGGGCGCGGTGCTGACCCAATCGCGAGCTCGCGCCCGAGGCGGCGGCTTGGGCTCGGGTTCTCGTTCGAGGACTCGCGGGTTGGGATCCGTGTGCTCCGCCTGCGGCTGTATCGGTCGCCGGACCGGGCGATACCGGCGAGCCGGCCGGGGCCGAACGTAGCGGTGAGGATGAGTTGATCAGGATGACGGCGGCGAGCGCGCTCGCGACCAGGACCGGGACGGCGCCGCTGACGATGCTCAGCTTGTGCCACTTGGGAGGATGGGGAACTGCCCAGCGCCGTCTCGGGGCGTTGGTCTGATCGATGTGCGCGCGCAGCCGACGTTGGAGCCGGTCGACCGTCTCTTGGTCGGGCTCGGGCACGTCCTGCGCGAGTTGGCGGACAATGTCGATTTCGTTCATGCGATCTCCGGGGGATGTCCAGATCCGAGCCGGTCCTGATTGCTTATTGCCGCGACGTCCTGAAGTAGTTCACGCAGCTGTCGGCGCGCGCGGTTGATCCGCGACCGAACGGTTCCGAGGGGGATGTCGAGCGCGGCCGCGATTTCCTCGTAGCTCAAGTCCGCCCAAGCCATCAGCAGCAGTGCGTCGCGGTCACCACGCTTCAGTCTCACCAGTGCAGCGCTCAGGGCAGCGCGTGCGGCGCTGGCGTCGGCTCGGCTGACCGCCGAGAGTTCGACGCCGTCGCTTGTCTCGTCGGGGCCGACCCGCGCGTAGGCCCGCAGTCGCGTGGCCTCGCTGCGGTGATGGTGTCGCATGACGTTGGTGGCGATCCCCAGCAGCCAGGGGCGTGCGTCTGCGTACTCGTTGCGGTAACGGTGGCGTTGGTCAAAAGCGCGCGTGAACGTCTCCGCGACGATGTCGTCAGCCGAGGACGACCCGACGCGACGCGCCACGTAGCGGTGCATCGCGGAGACATGGCGGAGAAAGACCGCCTCGAATGCGTGCGGGTCCGTCGCGGACGCGGCGATCATCTGCGCGTCAGAGAGCCCTTCGAACGGCCGCACCACCGACCGTACGCTCCAGGAGCCCGGTTCTGATCGCCGGTCTCGTGACCGGAGCACTGGCCCGGGGTTTTCGATATCTCCTGGTTTGTCTTTGCTGACGACATTCGAGCTCATCGCCGATCCGGGTCCGAAACGTGATTGACTTCTCTGGACGGATGCGGTTCGAGTGAAGGGAAAGCTGCTCGGCGACAGCAAGTCGTGTCTGAAGCAGAAAGGAGGTGAGCGAGCATGGCAGCAGCCCTCTGGCGGGTTTGCTTGGCTCGAGGGTGAGGTGAGCTGCCGTGTGACGCCGGTGCCTGGCGGTGGGCGGCCTTGGCTGCGCGCACGAGTCGCTCACGCTTGGCTTCTTGCCGCAGTTCGGCGACGCGCTGACTCGTGTCGAACATGGTGAGATTGGAGATCATGTGACTGCCTTTCGGTGATGGTTTGAGTGGGCTAAAGCAGTTCCGGGGCCGTACCTACTTGCGTGCAGGCACTGTCCACGGAGCCGGTTGGACGGCGGCTGGAACGCGGTAAAGCTCGCGGTGAGGGCGAGGTGGGTGCGGGACCTCCACCGCAGCGGGCGGCGGCTCCAGATCGTGAAGCGCGGAGTCTGGGACGAGTTGTTTGCCCCTCTGCGGCGGCGTCCTGGGCGTAACAACGGGCGAGATCCTGGAGAAGGACTGGGTGCATGACAACCTCCTGTTTGGCCGGCGGGATGTGGTGCAGACGATCCGCGAGCGCGCCCACAGCGTGGTCACATCTGGTCACAGCCAGGTTCAGGACCGTGTTGGCGTCGAAGGGTGAGCAGCCGGTAGCCTCCGCGACGGGGACATGGCCGCCTTGAGCAGCGTGCGTGCTCTGCTTAGGCGCCTATGCACTCTTTTACAGGCCCGCAGCGCGCCCGGATGTTCGTCCCACGTCTGCACTCCGGACCCTGGGCCGGGCACAGAGCGTCTCGATGGTGGCGCCGACCGGGCTGAGACTCTGGCGAGCGGCAACTTCGAGGCGTTGAGCCGCGCTGCCCGGTTAGGCGGCAGGCGCTACATCACGCACGCGGGCCTAAGCCCAACTCGACAACCTGTGATCTCTGTCGCTGCTCGGCGGGATTTTCTTGCGCTATTTGGTGTGCTGCGCCAGCAGCAGCAGTGAGGCTGAGAGTGTCGCAGGCCGACGATTCGGCGATGCGAGTCTCGGGTCGCTCAGCTGGATCGCGTGCAGGCCCAGGTCGGGCGACCTGGGCCTATCGCAGTCAACACTTTCTAACGCGAGCTTGGTCACGCGAGCCGGGGACCACTTCGACTCTGCCTGCCAGCATGGCGATTCGGGCGAGGTCACCGAGGTCCCGCGACCGGCTCACGATGAGAACCCGCGGCATGTCTAGCGGCGCCGGACCCGGCGGGTCGTGTGGCGGCTGAGCGTGCGATGCTCCAGGTCGTAGATGATCGCGCGTTGAGTCATCGGCGGGTTGGCCTGGCGCAGCGCCTGATGCTCGGCGGCGGTACCGGACGCGGAGCCGAGCGCGACGATCGTGACCGCGGCGTTGTTGAGGTAGTTGGGGTCCTTGACCTGGGTGGAGGCGACCGCGGCTGTGATCGCGGCGTTGGCATGTGCGCCGGCGGCGACCTTCAACGTCACCGAGTAGCTGACGCTTTGGCCGGCGGCGATCGACGGGTCGGTCCAGTAGATCGCCGGACCCAGCCGGCTACCGCCACCGGTGGCGGTCGCGGTCAGGCTGTTGGGGACCACCAACCCGGTGAGCACATCGGTCGCGGCCGCGGGACCGGCGTTTGTGACCTTCACCGCCTCGGTGAACGTCGCGCCGTCAGCGGCCTCGGCCGGGCCACTCAGCGAGACCTTCAGATCGGCGAGCTTGGCGACCGCGACGACCGTGTAGCTTGAGGTCTGGGTGCTGGTCTGCCCGTCGGTGCTGGTTGCGGTCACCGAGAACGACTGCGCGCCGGTGGATGAGGTGTTGATCGCCGCGCCATCGGCGACGGTGCCGCTGCAGCCCGCGCTGCCGGTCTGAAGGCCGGGGCCGCCGGTCCCATCGGCGCAACTGTAGGCGGCGTCGACGACCTGTCCCTGGTTATAGATGGCGCCGTTGGCCGGGGTGGTGATCGTCACCGACGGAGCGGCCGCGACGGTGTAGGTGATGCTCGCGGTACCGGTCTGCCCGTCCTGGCTGGTCGCTGTCACCGTATAGCTATGCACGCCGGTCGTGCCGGTGTTCAGGGTTCCGGTGCCGCCCGACGCGCCGTTGGAGTCGGTGCAGGAGCTGATCCCGGGACCGCCCGCGGCCTCGCTGCACGAGAAGGTCGTGGCCACGACTTGCCCGACCGCGTACGTCCCCCCCGGCGGCGGCGAACTGATCGTCGCCGATGGCGCCCCGACCGCCTGGATTCTGCCGATCGTGTCATCGTTGGTGAACCACATCCCGCCGTCAGGCCCCGCCGTGATCTGGGTCGGCTCATCGATCCCGGTCCCGGTGTAGTTGGTGACCGTGCCACCGGTGGTGATCCGCCCAATCGAATCGTTCCCGAAGTTGGTGAACCACAGCGCACCGTCTGGACCGGCCGCGATCCCGATCGGCGCGTTGATCCCGGTCCCGGTGTAGTTGGTGACCGTGCCACCGGTGGTGATCCGCCCGATCGAATCGGTTCCCCGGTTGGTGAACCACAGCGCCCCGTCGGGTCCCGCCACGATCCCGTACGGCGCGCTGATGCTGGGATCGGTGTAGTTGGTGACCGTGCCGCTGGTGGTGATCCGCCCGACCGAATTGTTGCCCTGGTTGGTGAACCACAGCGCCCCGTCAGGTCCCGCCGTGATCCCGAACGGCTCACTGATGCCGGTCCCGGTGTAGTTGGTGACCGTGCCGCTGGTGGTGATCCGCCCGATCGAATCGGTCTCCTCGTTGGTGAACCACAACGCCCCGTCTGACCCGACTGCGATCTGGTTCGGCGAGCTGATGCTGGGGTCGGTGTAGTCGGTGAGCGTACCGGCCGTGGTGATCCGCCCGATCGAGCCGTAGTCGTCGTCGAACCACAGCGCGCCGTCGGGTCCCGTCACGATCCCGTCGGCGGTCGCCCGAAGGCTGGGACGGCGTTTTGGAACCGACTTGTGGGGCGGTCACAATGCCGAGACACGGACACGCCGGGCTACCCCGGGACCGTCTCGGATCCAAGGATGTGGAACAGGCGAAGCAGAAGCCTCAACGGTCAGTGACGGAAGCCAGCACCGCGGCGTGGTCGCGCCGTGACGGACCTGGAAATTCGTGTACGCGGCGGTCTCAGCTCCTCTCGTTCAGACTGTTGGTGTGCGGCCCGTGTTGGTGTCATCGCCATCTGGGGCCGGTGACGGCCAGCCTACGTGGCGAAATTTCATGGCAAGCAGGGAGGAGAGCAATCATGAACGGTGTGCAGCTGCCGATTACCGGCGGATGTGGATGTGGCGAGGTGCGCTATGAGGTCACTGCGCCGCTCGGTGACGCGATGTACTGCCATTGCACGCGATGTCAGCGACGCAGTGGCGGGAGTACTGGCGCTGCGGCATGGGTCCAGCCGGGCGCGTTTCGCATCGTTTCCGGCGAGCAGCATCTGCGCAGATGGTCGCCCCCCGACGGCATGGTGAAGGTGTTCTGCGGCGAGTGCGGCTCTGGCCTGTGGGCGGTCATGCCAGACGACGAGAGCAGGCTCGCGGTGCGCCTTGGGTCGGTCGACGGAGATCCTGGAGTTCGGCCCACGGTGCGGATCTTCGTCTCCGACGCCGCGGTGTGGGAGGCGATCCCTGACGACGGCCTGGATCGGCACGACGGCTTCCCGCAATAGCCCCAGCCAGCCAGCCGCGAGCGGTGGCGTTCCGGGCGCTGTCGCCGCTCCCCTTCGTGGAGCAGAACGGAAACTCCGCATCGTTCGGCCATCTCCTTATTGATCCATCCCTCGATCTGGACGGAATGCTTCTCGCACACCCCGGTCTGCTGATTATCGGGCAAGGAGGCCCCGTCGCAAGCAATGTCTCGCTCTCGTCGGCCTCAATGTGTGGGGCGACATTTCGAAGCGGCGCGAGGCGATGCACATGGTCGCTGGCGCGCTGTGGCACGCTGAAGCGCACGGCTGACGCGCCGCGCCGCTTGCTTGTCCGGCGACCGGCGACCGTCGACCTCGCGCGACGTTCGTCACCCGGACAGGTTCAGCTCGGACAGTCGCTTCCGACGAGTGCCTCCTTGGCGGACGCTTCCGATCATCTGCTGGTGCTGGAGAGACGTCCTATCGCAGCGATCTGCGCACCGCCCGACTCTGCCAGCCGTGGATACAGCCGGCGCACGACTCGCGGGGGAGCCTGGCGAACTCCGCTCGCTGGCTGACTCCAGCGGGGCCGACGCCTACGCCGCAAATTCCTGACACACACGAGTACGGCTCGGTTAGACTCGCGCAGTGGCAACCCCAGGAACTGACGAGCAGGCTCACCCGTTAGAACATCTCAATCCGTTCAACTACAGCTTGAAGCAGTTGAAGGTCGCGCTCTTGCAGCTTGTTTCGATGGGCGTGTTGGTGGCTGGTTTTTTCGTTGTCGTGAACCCGGGTACGAAGGCCGCCTACCAAGCCGTTGTCGTCGCCATCTTCAGCGTCATCGGCGTATTTACCGCCAAGAACTCGACGGCGGATTCCTACAACAAGGGCCTCACGTCCCTGCTCTCTTCAGTGGTCGGCGTCGTCAACCTTTACACCACGGTGCCCACGTCAACAGTCAACAAGTTCGAACTGCTGATCGGCGCCCTCATATCCCCAGCGTTGGTGCTGCTCAACAGCAACGAAGGTGGTCCCACGAAGGCTGAGCTTAAGCGTGCTCGAGATGCTGGCGCCCGCAGCGCCGAGCCTTCGGTGGTCGCGCCGGCGCCACCGCACGGGGAGACGTCGGCGTCCTAGCGAGGACTGGGCGGCGTTAGCGCTTCGGCCACCCGTAGAGAGCGGCACCGGGGCCGGCGTGTGCATCCCGGAGCGGTCGTCGGCTCGTAGAGAGGCCGGCGATGAAAGCGCATTTCGGTACTCCGCAACAGACTGCCGCTCGGCGCCGGCTCCAGACGGGGCCAGGCAAGCGCTCCCGCGGCCAAGCGCTCATCCGCTGCCGCGGTGACTGACGCCTGGACTGTCGCCATGGCGCTCGTGGACCGCGGCGAACGCGAAGTCGGAAAGCGACAGTGTCGTGAGTCGTCGAGGAGTTGCTCGCCGCCACACGCTGATGCATCAGCGCACCGAGTGGCAGCAGCACCGAGTGGCAGCAGCGGATGCAGACGGTGCTTTACCACCACGGCGCCCCCGCACGCGCGTGCGCTGCTGAAGCTCGAGAACCGCACCAGGCTCGCCGCGTTGAAGCTCCGTGCCGCGGCGCGCGAGCAGCTCACGATCGCATTAGAGATGATCGACGCGATCGACCTGCAACTCGCGCGGTTCGACCTCTCGCTCCGCGAGTACGCCCGCAAGCAGACCGGCTGCCGGACACTGACCGATCAGATCTAGGGGATCGGCGCGATCCACGCCTCGCCCCGCAGCCAGGCGCGCAGGGCATCGCATACCGTGAACCACGGTCGGTACCTCCTACTCGAATTTGGGCCGGCCGCGTGGGGTGCAACCACGCGCGCCTCTTATGCCGTTCGGCCCCTTCACGACTACGGCTCTCCTGGTACAATGTCACATGCTATCGGCCGCTGTCGATCGCCAAGGTCAAGCAGAGTGGAGGGAGCGTTCACATGCCAGCGACAGACGTCGACGTCGTAGTGGTCGGTGCCGGCTATGCGGGGATCACGGCCTCACGAGACCTATGTGACCGTGGCCTGTCCGTGCTCGTCTTGGAGGCGAGCGAGCGGATCGGCGGCCGGGCCTTTTCGTCAACCTTCAAAGGTCGCGACGAGCCAATCGAGCATGGCGCACAGTGGATCAGTCAGCGGGTCAGCCACAACATGCGCCGCGAGATTCAGCGCTACGACATCGCGACGGTGGCCGACGCCGCGCCGGAGAGCGTCACGTTTTGCACCGGCGGCGAGAGGCGAACCACACTCCCGGTCCCGGTTCCGGAGCTCGCCAAGCTGGAGAGTGCATGGTTCCGACTCTATGACGCATCCCGCCGTATCTCCGCTGCATTGCCGGTGTGCGACCAGCCCGTGTCCGATCTGGATATATCGGTGGACCAGTTCTTCGCCCCACTCAATCTTCCGCGGGCGACGACAGACTTTCTGTATTCGATGATCTCCTCGCACTGCTGTGCGCCCCCTCGAGCGTTGTCGATGCTTCGACCGCTTCAGCAGCTCGCAGCGTTCGAAAACAGCCCGTACGCGATGGGTGGTGAGGCCTTCGAGAAATTCGCGCACGGTACCGGGGACCTCATTACCACGATGGTGCAGACCTCGGCTGTGGAGCTCCAGCTCTCGAGCCCGGTGACGCACGTCACCCAGGGGACGAACCGGGTCACGGTCACGACAGCTTCTGGTAGCTCGCTCTCGGCCTCGGCGTGTGTGGTGGCCGTGCCCAGCAACGTGATCCGGCGAATCAAGTTCGAGCCTGAACTCTCGGAGGACAAGCGGGTCGCGACGGCCGAGAATCACGTTGGGCGTGGACACAAGATCAGCATGATCGTCGACGGTATTCCGCCACGACCGTTGTGCGTGGGCCCCGGCCCGCTCCAGACGATCGTGACGATTCGCGAGCTGGCCGACGGCGCGTGGCTGCTCAGCGGCTTCGGCGGTCAAGGTCTCACTGAGTGTGACCCGACGAATCTCGAAACAGCGCAAGAAGGTCTCGAGTTCTACTTCCCTGAGGGCCGAGTGATTGCGAGCGACGCTCACGACTGGAACCGGGACCCCTGGTTTGACGGCACGTACCGAATCGAGGCCCCGGGACGAGCTCACGCCTTCCCGCGCATCATGAACGTCCCCGAGGGTCGGGTCTTCTTCGCGGGGTCGGACATGGCCATGTCCGTCTTCCGGTCAATCTGGATGGAGGGTGCGATCGAAAGCGGACACCTCAGCGCCGAAAAAGTTGCCGCGTTCCTTAAGGTCCCGGCCGGGCGCGTGAGCAGAACCAGCATCGCCAGCTAGCCAAAGCTAAGCCAGTCAAGTCGGTGCGGGGATGAAGAATGCGATCGCCCCGACCTCGCCCGACGCGGTCTCGGGATGCCGGCCTCACCCAGCGCGCTGACAGAGCCATCGAGAAGCGGCGGCGTGCGCGGACGTCGCTGCCGCAGGACGCGGTCATTGTCAATACTGCACGTACTCGACTGCGTGTTCGCGCGTCATCGCGGCGCCCACCGCGCGGGCTTGCTCGAGTTCCTCGGGTGGTAGCGCGCCGAGGACGAGGAGCGTGGCGAGGCGTTCGGCGCCGAGCGGGAAGCTTCGGGTGCGAAAGCGAACGTCCCGGAATCCGCGCAAAGCGGGGCGGGAGACGAGTAGGATCTCGCGCGCGTGCCACCCGGAACCAGGACCGCTCATGCGGGCGATCGGCGTGGTGGCAGACTAGGCGCGCAGCGGCAGACGCCCGCACCGCCAGAACGGGCTGGCGCCGGTCATAGCCGGTTGGCGAACTCCGCGGTCTGGTGGGTGGCCTTGGCTGTTTCCGGCGTGTTGAGTGCGCCTTGGTAGACGTGCGGTAGTCCGTCTGCAACGTGCAGTGTGACTTCGACGCCGGCTTCGGTGGCTGCGCTCGCGAGGCGTTCGGAGTCGCTGAGCAGCAGCTCGGCGCTGCCGACCTGAATGAGTAGCGGGGGGAGGCTTGCTTGTGATCCGAACAGCGGTGAGGCGGCGGGGTTTCTTGGGTCGGCGTCGCCGAGGTAGACCGGGCCGATACCGCGGATGAGATCTGGCGTGAAGATTGGGTCTTGATCAGCTCTCTCGGCGATCGACGCGCCAGACGCCGTGAGGTCGAGGAGCGGCGATATGAGGACCGCGCCGGCGGGCAACGCTTCGTCTTGGTCGCGCAGGGTTTGCAGCAGCATCAGGGCCAGGCCGCCACCGGCCGAGTCGCCTGCAATGATCACGGACGCTGGGTCGATGCCACCCACAGTTCGCAGCCACTGCCACGCGGTGACGACGTCGTCGACCGCTGCGGGGAACTGGTTTTCGGGAGCGAGGCGGTACTCGGGGAACAGGACGCGTCGCGCTGTCGCGCGGCCGAGGTGTGCGGCCAGCGGTCCGTGGCTGCGGAGCGAACCGGCGGTGTACCCGCCGCCGTGCAGATAGAGCAGCACGCGCTCCGGGGCAGCCTCCGGCGCGAGTAACCAGTACGCCGGGACGCCGGCGAGGTCAACGCCGGTGACGATCACGTCCTCGGGCAACGGGACTAGCTGACCGACTGGTGCTAAGTCGGTGCGGATCTGCTCGAGCGTGCGGGGCGGCTGGCTCGCGCGCCCGGCCTTCCGCTGCTTGAGAAAGTCAATGATGTTCTGCATGTCTGGGCTCGGCATGACGCCTCCGTTACCTTAGATCACTGTTACCTAGCCTCATAGTAACCGACGCTCGGTACAATACGTACCGTGGGCCGCGATACACAGCCGGGACGTTTGGGCGAGCTCTTTCTGCGCGTCGGCAAGCTGCTACGCGCCGCGGAGGCGCAGCGGTTTGCGCCTTACGGTCTGACCCCCGCGCAGGGTCGCGTCCTCGGCGTGCTCGCTGACAGCACTGAGCAGTTGTGCATGGGAGAGCTGGCCATCGTCCTCGGCGTAGTGCCCAGGGCGATCACCCCACAGATCGATGTACTCGAACAAGCTGGCCTGGTGCAACGCCGAACCGACCCGCACAACCGTCGCTCGATCCTGCTCGACCTCACCACGGAAGGCAATGCGGTGCGCGAACAACTGCGCAACGAACGGGTCCTTGCTGTCGAAGAGATCTTTGCCCAGCTCACACCTACACAGCGCCATACGCTGCTCGAATTGCTCGAACGCGTCACCCGACCACGCGACGCTAGAGCCACCCGGCCCGCCCGAACCGCAACGCATCAACGTGGCCTGACCTGACGGTCCGCCTAGTCGCTTGAGCGTGGCCTCTTCGCGGCCGGCTACTGCGGCCACCTCACGCTCGGCCGCTGGGTGGCTGCTCCTTGCCAGGAGCGGCCACGAGACCCGCCCACGCCGGCCGAGCACTGCCAGGTCGCCGCTCTCGTGCGCCCGCAATGCCAGACCTTCGTCCGGGTCATGCTAAGCGCAGAGATCCAGGTGCAGCTGAGGACGCTCTCGGACCATGGCGAGCCGTGGGACGACGAGCGCATCGAGCAGCTCGTGCAGGAGGTCGCCGACATCGGCGTGCAGCTCGGACCAAACCGCAACTGGCCGAAGGCTCCTCTTGAGGCCCTGGCTGATGACACCAGGCGCCAGCAGTTCCTCACCTTGATGGAACGGACTCTCGATACGTTGACCACTGCCTCGTAAGCGAGACGACAATTTCGCATGTCCTGCGGCCCGCGCCACAGCGAGGGGATAGACGGTTGGTCCGAGAGGCCCCTGTGATGCGGCGGCGGAGCGTCCTGACATCCCCCGGCAAGGAGGGGTCCTGCGTTCCTCGTCGCATGGGCATGGGACCACCACGGCCCTTTTTGGCCAATGGGACCCCCTTCGACAGCGGCTCACCGTGACTCTTCGCAGCCCTCGCTCTGTCCCGTCCGCAGGAGAAGCGTCGCATGCCGAGCGACGAAGTCGAGCGCAGAGTTCAGCGCCTACATGCCGACCTCGAGATGGCACGTGCACACAGCGCAACCGGTCGCCGCTCGCCGATTCCTCAACGGATCTCGGGCATCGACTCGTCCTCTGGTCACGCCCTTCCTCATTCCGGGCCGCTTCTCGAACGAAGGTCCGCAACACTGCCGCAACCACGAACCAGGAGCCACCGCGCCGGCGTCAGATGGCGCGCCGGCGCAATTCTCGTTCGAGCTGTCCAAGTGGCAGAGGAGCAGCCAGGCCGACGTGGCTCAGTTGGCGACGGAGGAGCAGCGAGGCTCGCGGCGACGAGACGGTCAAGTTCGTCCCCCTCCGGAACCCTCAAGCGCGCTGAAGACGACATCACAATGTTGCGGTCGGCGCGACGGAGCACTAGGCCGACAGCCGCGTCGTCATTCGTGCTGCTGGCGCTCGCGAGCCTGAGCCGATTTTGGTGCATGCCTGGGCGGCTATGCGACTACATGCGTGACCAGCGCCCCCGTGCGCCGCTCGATCCGGCGCGGAAGGTCAGCACCGAGCCACTTCGAAACTCCCGTCGGCAGCGTCGACACGATGATCTCGTCGTATCGGTTGGGATCCCACTCCTCCACCACCGCAACCATCGGATCGCCATCGCCGATGACACCGTCGACTTCCAGCCCAAGCTCGCTCATGAGCGCGACAGCCTCGTCGACCTGTTCCGCGGCGGCAGCCCGACCGCCACGAAACGGTGTGGCCGGCACGACGAGCGTAAATGCGACCGAGGCTCGCGCCGCCCGATCCTTAAGCGCCTCTAGCAACTCGGGCGAGGTCGCCGTCACATTTGCGACCACCAGAACCCTAAGTTTCCAGACCAACAGAAATCCTCTCCAAGGTTGATTAACTCTTTCAAGAATGAGTCGCCGCGGAGCGTATCGCAATGTCCATCCGGAGCATTGAGGTTCGCCCACGGGCCCAGAGGCGAGGGGTGTGACCGGCGGTCGTCAAGGGCGGCTGCTCCATGACGATGGCCATCGACAGGCCCTCTTGCCGTCGGCGGGCGGACTGCTTCATGGCGATGAGATCGGTGGGGGTGAAGTCGGCGGCGAGGTGGGTCCGCGCGAGCGCGGCGCACCGAACGAGATCCGAGGCGCCAACATTCAGGACGGTCGATTTCGGTCCTCCTCTTCGAATCCAGCGGGTCTCGCCGAGCTCCGCCACTCTCCCATCCATCGTAAGACGGGACGTCTCGAGGCCCGTGCGGCCGGCTACTCAGCTTCCCCTTCGACCAAGGCGAGCACGTATGCAGCGGCCAGCATGGGGCTGCTCGAATGGCGACTTTGCGGAAGTGTCGATCCGGTCCTGAGCGCGCCGTCCTTGTGCCGGTTGAGGCCATGCTCGTGTCCGCGGTGGTCTGTGGCTTTGCGCTCGCGCTGCAGGCGGCGAGCAGCGCACGCTGTCAGCGCGGCCGCAAGCCGCCGCTCGTGGTGGCCGGGTTCACCCTCGCGCAGGGCGCGTCGCTCCTCGCCGATCCGAGCGATCCGCAGCCGTTCCTTCGAGCCGGCTCGTCGAACGTCGGCTGGGCGGTCAGCCTGATCCGACCACAACTCGCACCCGCGGTGGCCGCCGCCCGTCGCTGCCCACCCGGCAGTTTCTAGCAGCGGTGAACCATCGATCGCGTTCGCCGCTGGGCGACAGGTCCCCGCGACCAACCCGACGGGTTCATCGTCAACACTCCCGCGCTGCGGTCGATCGCCGCACAGGTCCACTCACCAAGCCCATTCTGCTCCGGGTCCACCCCCCAACCAGCTCAGGTGCCTGACCTTCGCAAGCATCCGAGGAGGGCCCTACGTCTCTTCGAGGTCCGCGGGAATAACTGAGGCGATGTGGTCTAACGCCGCGGTGCCAGACGCGTCCCAGGCGCGGCTACCTACACCCCTGGCGGGCGATGATCCACTACCCGAGACGATGGCGGCATCCGCGCTGCTGACAGCGCTGGTGGGCGCGTGCTAGACGCCTGGCTCGAAGTACCGCTTCTGTCTGATCGTCTATGAGGTCGCGATCAACGATGCCGTGCCGATCAGCGAGCCCGCCTGCACCGCTGCGTCCATCCCGCCGATCGGGTTATCGGTGTGGGCGTTGTCGGCCAGTTTGAGCTTGATCCCCGTGAATCGGATCGATTTTCCGTGCCGCGACCGCGTCGCAGAGGCCATGTCGAGTGCTGCGACTGGTATGTCGGGGGTAGAGGTTCCGCCCTCGCCGTAGACCGTCGTGGTGAGCAGTGCTTGAGGGTGGCGTGTCCGCCGGTCTTTCGAGGTGATGGGTTTTGGAAATCGCAGAGCAAGCTCGCCCACCTGAAATCCTCCATGACCGAACGAACCGCCGTTGTCCTGCCATGAAAACGCCAGCCCGCCGCGGGCCGTGACGGCTCCGACCGGGCCGGTGATGTCGAGCTTCCCCTTATCTATCGGGGACGTGAAGACCCCGGCAGACACCATGGTCGCTGGTGCGATCGCTGTCAGCGTCTCGTCTTCCATGAGCGTGCCGAGGGGCCACTGTTGCGTCAAGACTGCGTAGACGCTCGGCACCAATGCGATCGTGATCTCCCCTGATCTGAGCGCGGCGGTCTTGCCTGGCTTCAGCTTGCCAGCGGCGGCACCGGCGCGGGGTGCGATCACCCCAGCCCCGAACACCACCAGGAGAAGCGCGGTGCACCAACGCCTTGCATAGAGGGCCGCCGGTCGGAACCTGGCGGCACGCTTTCTTGGGACTACGACGAACGGGGTCATGCACCCATAACGTGGTCTAGCCACGAAAGTATCGCTCGGCGTACTACGATGACTCAGCGACACTGTCGCCATCCTGTCGCCCTGAGCGGGCTAGACGTTGTGGACGAATTACGTTCCGCTTCTCGGCGACCGCCTTCGTCTTGCAAAGGAAGCGCTCCGCCAGGTCGCGATCTGCTGTCGGGAGGCAGTGCAGCTTCGGCCGAGTGGGGCGTCGGGCGGTACCTCGAGGACGTCGCGCGAGACTATGCGACGTCCTGGCGCTACGGGGAGATCCATCTGATGATCGACGAGGCTGGCGCGACAGAGCGTCGATGCTGCAGGCCGCTCAACCGGCGGCATCGGGCGTCTTACGAGCAGGCGTCGGCCTTCGTGGCTCCGTAGCGTGCTTGGGCCGGCGTGAATTGGCTTCCGGCAGACGAGGAGAGCTGCTGAGTCAGGTCTTGGCAGGAGAACGAGTCGGTCTGTAGATATTGCTTGGCCGACTGCACGGCTTCCGAGTTCCAGTTGACGTTCAAGCTGTCGACCGCCGCGGTCGCGTCGTTGGCCGAATACCCACTACCGGCAGAGGAGTCGAGTTGGTCAATGAGTCCTTGCTTGGAAAATGCGGATGTCTGAAGGTATTGCTTGGCGCTATCGACTGCCTGCTGCTGAGCCGAGCTCAGACCGGACGAGGACGCGGTTGAGTTGCTGAGCCGAGCTCAGACCGGACGAGGACGCGGTTGAGTTGCTCGGCCCAGAGCGACCCGAGCCAGAGCCGCGGGAGCCAGAGCTACCCGAGCGGGGTTTGCGCGAGCGAGAGCTAGCCGGGCGAGATTGCGAGCCGGAGCTACCCGACCCGACGCTATCGGTGCTGGAACCTAGGGTCGTCGGCTGGTGGTTGGCCGTCTTGGTCGACGAACTCGTCGATGAGCAACCTGATGTGGTGGCCACGATGATGCCCAACATGACCCATGCGAGAACCCGATAGCGCTTCTTGTTGTACCTGCGCACCCTCAACTCCCTCTCCCGTTCGATAGCCGGGGAGGTACCCCGACGGTAGTAGACCGATCGGTCCGGCTCATAGTTATAGGCCGACCCGTCCACAGACTTGACAGGACCACCTCCCGGTCATACCGGCTCACGACCGGCTTGCGGGGACTTACCCTCCCGCGATGAGCGACCAGCGACAGCGATCATCTCGAGTGACTCAGCAGCCGTCTTTCTCGGCGTCGATCGGCACGGGCTTGCCAACCGGCGAGCTTTCCTTGCAGACCGTGTAATGGTCCGGGATAATCACGCCGAATAGAGCTTTCGTGCTCACTGATGCGCGGAACCGTACGCGTCAAGCTGCTGTTCGGCGCTCGGCAACGAGAGTCTCGTGACCGCTTTGGTGCTTGCAAACTTGCCCACGTTCAGCTAGCGCCCAGAGCAACGAT
>Ga0302184_10001109_pt1 | contig 17512 bp, 11 predicted proteins | sample I_Palsa_N3_3_FD_200233 | JGI IMG/M metagenome (GOLD analysis project Ga0302184, IMG submission 200233) | Peat permafrost microbial communities from Stordalen Mire near Abisko, Sweden - I_Palsa_N3_3 | ecosystem: Environmental > Terrestrial > Soil > Palsa > Peat permafrost | place: Sweden...
CGACGGGCCCCGCTACGAAGACCTGCTCGCCTTGGGATAGCGCGCTGTCGGTGGTCCTCCTGCCGTCCTGCCTGACAATCGTGTCGCTGGTCAGGCTCCAGGTCTCGGTGGTGCCGTCGGCCGCGCGGACGACCACTGAGCCGCCGCTGTCGGACTGGACGGTGCCGCGCTCATAGGCGATGGTCCGGATGCCCGACTTGGTGCGGAACGTGAACTGGCCGTACATCCCGCCGAGCGGATGCACCCACCCGATAAGGTGGCAGGCCCTGGCGACGGCCCGGGCGGCCCGGGGATGGCCGGTGACCCAGAGCCGGACGACCACGCGCCTGCACCTGGCTATCCGGCCTATCCTGGCCGCGCCCCGCGCCGCTGGCCGGGCAGCTCGGCTAGCCGACGGTGAGCCGGTGGTTCCGGCGGCCGGCGGTGAGCTGGTGGTTCCGGCGGCCGGCGGTGAGCCGAAGGCTCCGGCGGCCGAGGCCGCGTTCGGTGACGCCGCCGAGTTGAGCATCTTGTTCAGCTGGGCTGCCTGGCCCGTCGGCCGCGCGGCGGTCGATGCCGAGTTGCTCGCGAGCGATACCGGGGTTGAGCCGCCGGTCAGGTGGCTCGCCGCCACCGCGCCGCCGCCTGCGAGCAGAGCCGCGAGGGCAACGCCCGCCCCCCAGCGCAGCGACCGGCTGTGGTGCCTGGGCACCGGCGGCTCGGAGCCGCCGTGTCCCGGCCGGCCCGGCCCGCCGGGATCGCCCGGCCGGCCCGGTCCGGCCGTCGGCCCTAGCTGCTGAGTTTGGTTGAGGTCCTGCGGATCGCCGTCTGCCGGCGGATACATGTTGTCCATGACACCGAGCTTGCCGCCGCAGCCTGGGACAACGCCTGCCCATCCTGGGACAACGGCATGCGCAACCTGGGAGCTCGCTGTGATCTGCCAGCAAATGTGCTGAAGCGTCCTTGCTACATCCGGTCGGGCACCGGGATGCCGAGCATGCCGAGGCCCGCTACGAGCACCCGTAGGGTGAGCGCTGACAGCGCGAGCCTGCTCTGCCTGACGGACGGCTCGGGTGCCTGCAGAACCGGGCACTGCTCGTAGAACGTCGTGAACGCGCTAGCGACGTCGAACAGGAATGCGGCCAGGATGTGTGGCTCGGCCGACGCCGCGGCCCCCCGCACGGCCCGGCCGAACCCGAGAAGCCGGAGCGCGAGCGCCCGCTCAGCGTCCTCGGTCGTCACGATCGGTCCAGCCGCCCGGTCAGGATCCTGGCCCGCCCGATGGAAGATCGACCGGATCCGCGCGGTCGCGTACTGCAGGTACGGCCCGGTGTTGCCGGTCAGCCCCAGCATCCGGTCGAAGTCGAGTGCGTAGCTTGAGTCCCTGGCGACGGACAGGTCACCGTACTTCAGCGCCCCGATGCCGACCGCCTCGGCGATCTGGAGCCGCTGCTCCGGATCGTCGTAGCGGTCCTTGATGACTTCCTCAGCGCGCTCGACCGCCTCGTCGATCAGAGTTATCAGCTTGATCTGGTCGCCGCTCCGGGTGCGCAGCCGCTGACCTCCGGGTCCGGTCACCAGCCCGATCACCGCGTGCTCCGCACTGGCCGCGTCGGTAAGCCAGCCCGCCTGCCGCGCGGCCGCGAACACCATCTGCAGGTGCTGCGACTGCTCGGAACCGACGACGTAGATGAGCCTGGAAGCGCCCAGGTCGAGCAGCCGGTACCTGATCGCGGCCATGTCGGTGCTGTCGTAGCCGTACCCGCCGTCGCTCTTCCGCAACATCAGCGGAATGGGCTTGCCGTCGCGGCCGGTGAAACCGGGAGGAAACACGCAGAGTGCGCCATCGCTGATCACGGCAATGCCGGCGTTTTCGAGTTCGGCGCAGACGCTGGCCAGCATCGGGTTGTAGAAACTCTCCGGCGCCATGTCAGCATCGGTGAGCGTGATGCCGAGCCTCGCATAGAGCGTACGGAGATACTCCATGGAGTCGCCGACCAGCAGCCGCCACAGGCTCAGCGCGCTGGCCTCGCCTGCCTGCAGTTCGACGACCCTGCGCCTTGCCCTGTCAGCGAAGGCGTTGTCAGCGACGAATCTTGCCCGCGCTGCCTGGTAGAAAGCGGTGAACTCGCCCCCGGCCATCTGGTCGTGGGTAGCCTGCTCGCCGATGTCCTGCGCGTGCTCGATAAGCATGCCGAACTGCGTGCCCCAGTCCCCCAGGTGCGCGGCGCGGATCACCTGGTGGCCGAGGAACTCCAGCACTCGCACGACCGCGTCGCCTACCACGGTCGCGCGCAGATGCCCGGCGTGGAGTTCCTTGGCGACGTTCGGCCCCGAGTAGTCGACGACGACCTTCTGCGCTGGCTGGGCTGCGGGAACCCCGAGCCGCGGGTCACCGAGCAGGCCCGATGCCTGCGCCGCCACCCAGTCGTCGCGCAGCGTGAGGTTGACGAAGCCCGGCCCGCTGACCTCGACGTCCGCCAGCACCTCGGTCGCGGTCAGCTGGCTGGCTAGCTCCGCGGCAACGTCACGGGGAGCGCGGTGCAGGCGCTTGCCCAGCGACAGCGCGACGTTCGCCTGGAAATCGGCGAACTGCGAAGGCCGGATCAGCGGGTCAGCCCCGGCGTAGTCAGGGCCGAATGCCGCGCCAAGCGCGTCGCCGACCAGGCGGGCGAGAACCTCCTCTGGATCGGCCATGCCTCAAGGCTATCGGCTGCCCCAGCCGGCCAGCGACACGAGCCGTGCGCGGTTCAGGCGGTAGCGCGCTCCGACTCTGCGTCCGACTCGGTCGCCCCGGTTGCCGCGGCCGGCGCGGCGGAGCCGGGTCCGGCCGGCCGCTCGCGCCGCCTGATCGCAAGGCAGCTGAACGCGCCGATCAGCAGCAAGGCCACTGGCATCACCATGGTCGTGCGCATGGCGTCCACGTAGCCGAAGGTGAACACGTCGTGGCCGATTCTGCCGACCTCGGCGACCAGGCTGGCCGGAAGGCCAGCCTGCTTGCTGATGCCGCCGTTCTGGCCGGCCCCGACCTGGATGCCGTTCCTGGCGGAGGCGCGGATCTCGGCGATGAACCGGCCCCGCACCTGCGGCGGCAGGGCGGCCGAGCGGGTGGCTGCCTGGCTGTTCATGGACGACACCAGCCTGTTCTGCAGCAGCGCGCCGACCGCTGCGGTGCCGATCACCAGGCCGACCTGCCGGACCGTGTTCAGCACGCCGGACGCGGCGCCAGCCATCCGCGGGTCGATGTTCCGCATGGCGACGGTGATCAGCGGCGCGAACGTGCACCCTATTCCGATCCCGGCCACGATCAGCGGCGGCAGGAAGCTCTGCCAGCGGGAGTCCGGGTGCGCGATCAGTGCCATCCAGCCCATCCCGGCGGCGAACAGGGTCAGGCCGGACATCAGGATGAACTTGCCGCCGATCCGGTCGGTCATCCGGCCCGCCACGGGGGCGACGAACATCGAGACGAGCGAGGCCGGGGCCATCGTCAGGCCGGCCTTCAGCGCGGAGAAGCCGAGCACCGACTGCAGGTAGATGGTGAAGGGCAGGAAGATGCCCATCATGCCGATGGCCAGCACGCCTGACACCCAGTTCACCACCGAGTAGTTGCGGTCGCGGAACAGCGCGAACGGCACCAGCGGCTCACTGCCCTGGGTCAGTCGCTGGACCACCAGGAAGGCCGCGAGCAGGACGACGCCGGCGCCGAGGATGAGCGGGATGCTGACGAACGAGGTGATCTTCCCCCAGTCGTACCGCTGGCCCTCGACCAGGCCGTAGCAGATGGCGAGCAGCGCGGCGCTGGCCAGCAGCACGCCCGGGACGTCGATCCGGTGCCTGCGACCGAGCCGGAGGTCCGGGATGATGACCGGGGTGATCAGCAGCACGATCACGCCGATCGGCAGGTTCACGAAGAAGATCCACCGCCAGTCGAAGGCGGTCACCAGCAGCCCGCCGAGGGTCGGCCCGGCGATGGTGGCCACGCCGGCCACGGCGCCCCAGATGCCGAACGCGGCGCCGCGCCGTTCCGGCGGGAACGTATTGGTGATGATCGTCAGGGTCTGCGGCATGAGCATGGCCGCGCCCACGCCCTGGACGGCGCGGAACGCGATGAGCCACCCAGGGCTCGGGGCGAAGCCGCACGCTGCCGAGGCCGCCGTGAACACGGCGACCCCGCTCATGAACATGATCCGCGGCCCGATCAGGTCGCCGAGCCGGCCGGCCGTTATGACCAGCACGGCCAGCACGAGGGCGTAGGCGTTGATCACCCAGAGAACGTCGTCGAGCGACGCGTGCAGCTTGGTGATCATGTTGGGGATCGCGATGTTCACGATCGTCAGGTCAAGCAGGGTCATGAAGAACCCGAGCGAGACGACCAGCAGGATCATCCACGGGTTCCCTCGGTACTTCCTCATGCTGTCCTCCTACGCTGGCCTGCTCCGGCCGTCACGCGCGCATGGTCCTCGTCAGAGCCAACCGTAACCAGAAGTCGAGATATATCGCAAGCGCATTGGCGATCGCCGGCCTCGCGAGCGGTAGCACGCTGCGCGACGACGGCATTCCCGGCGAGGGCACGGTGCCCCGCGAGGGCACGGCATTCCCACGAGAGCAATGTTAGGTAGCGGCACTGACAAAACGGTGCTCCCTGGACGTCGTGGGTGCTCCGGGCCGGGCGCGCCCGCGCCGGGGCTGAACCCCGTTCGGTTCGCTCGGCAGCCGCCCAAGTAAGCTCCCGCCCATGAAGCTGAACGGAACCGCGGCGATCGTCTCCGGCGGTGCGAGCGGACTTGGCGAGGCCACCGCCCGCGAGCTGGCCGCCGCGGGCTGCGCGGTGATCGTCGCCGACCTCAGCGAAGAGCAGGGGAAGGCGGTCGCCGCCGCGACGGGAGGGCATTTCGTGCGGACCGACGTCTCCGACGAGAGGTCGGTCCAGGCGGCGGTGGACGCGGCGGCAGCGGCCGGACCGCCGCTGCGAGTGGCGGTGAACTGCGCCGGAATCGGCTGGGCGGCCCGCACCGTGGCCCGCGACGGCACCCCGCACGACCTCGCCGCCTTTTCCAAGGTCATCGACGTCAACCTGATCGGCACCTTCAACGTGATGCGGATCGCGGCGGCCGCGATCGCGAAGACTGAGGCCGCCGACGCGGACGGACAGCGCGGGGTGATCATCAATACCGCGTCGATCGCTGGCATCGAGGGGCAGACCGGCCAGATCGCCTACTCGGCGTCCAAGGGCGGGATCATCGGCATGACCGTGCCCGCGGCCAGAGACCTAGCGGCCATCGGCGTGCGGGTCAACACCATCTGCCCGGGCATCATCGACACGCCCATCTACGGGACGGGACCTGCCAGCGACGAGTTCAAGGCCAGGCTGGCCGCGCCGGTCGTGTTCCCCAGGCGGATGGGCACGGCCGCCGAGTTCGGCCAGCTGGTCCGGGCGCTGATCGAGAACGACTACATGAACGCCGAGGTGATTCGCTTCGACGGCGGCATCAGGTTCCAGCCCAAGTGAGGTAGCGATGGCGGAAGCTGTACTGGCCACGGTGGATGACGGCATCGCCGTCATCACGATCAATCGCCCGGAGGCCCGCAACGCGGTCAACGGCGACGTCGCCCGCGGCCTGGCCGGCGCCATCGACGAACTCGACGCCAGGAAAGACGTCCGCGTCCTTGTCCTCACCGGCGCGGGCGGGACGTTCTGCGCGGGAATGGACCTGAAGGGCTTCCTGGCCGGCGACGTGCCGGTGGTGGCCGGCCGGGGCTTCGGCGGGATCACCGAGCGGCCGCCTGCCAAGCCGGTGATCGCCGCGGTGGAGGGCTACGCGCTGGCGGGCGGCTTCGAGATCGTGCTGTCCTGCGACCTGGTGGTGGCGAGCGAGGAGGCGAAGTTCGGGCTGCCGGAGGTGACCCGCGGGCTGGTAGCCGGGGCGGGCGGACTGCTGCGGTTGCCCCGCCGCATCCCCTATCACCTGGCGATGGAGATCACCCTGACCGGCGCTCACTTCCCCGCCGCCCGGCTGCGCGACGCCGGGCTGATCAGCCGCGTGGTACCGCCCGGCCAGGCACTGGCCGGAGCGAGGGAGCTGGCCGCCGGCGTGGCGCGTGGCGCCCCGCTGGCCCTGGCTGCCAGCAAGCGGGTCATCGTGGAGTCCGCCGACTGGGATAGCGCGGAGGCCTTTGCCCGGCAGGGCGAGATCATCAACCCGGTATTCACCTCGGCGGACGCGATGGAGGGAGCAATCGCGTTCGCCGAGAAGCGTGCCCCGGCCTGGCGGGGCGAGTAAGCAACGCTGGCGTGCCGATAGCGTGCCTGGTGGGCCGAAATCTGACCGGTGATACAGGCGCAACGCCGCCGTTGAGCCCTGCCAGTGCAGGGTCATCCGCACGGCACCGGGTCTCCTAGGATGTGGACGGATGCCCGGCTGGCGCAGCTGGGGGAAGGACGGAGAGGCAAGGATGACAGTGCCGCAGATCAGCGTTGTTGTGCCGTTTTACAATAACGAAGACCTGCTCGGTGACTGCCTGGAGTCCATCGCCGCCCAGACCTTCGCTGATCTGGAAGTCATCATGGTCGATGACGGGTCCAGCGACGCCAGCCCCAGGATCGCGCAGCAGAAGGCGGCCGCCGACCCGAGGTTCCGGCTGATCAGCGTGGCACGCGGCGGCAGTCCCGGGTATGCCCGCAACCGGGGTATCGAGCACGCCCGCGGCGAGTTCCTCGCATTCGTGGACGCGGACGACATGCTGCCAACCCACGCCTATGAGGTCCTGCACCACACGCTGCGCAGTTCCGGCTCGGATTTCGTCTCGGGAAACGTGCTGCGGCTGGGCCCCGGTGGAGTTCACCAGTCGGCGTTGCATTCCCGCGCGATCAAGGGCAGGCGGATCGGCACGCATATCAGCAAGCTGCCGCAGCTTTTCTTTGACGTCTCGGTGTGGAACAAGCTGTTCAGGAAGGCATTCTGGGACCGGGCTGGCCTTACGTATCCTGAGGGCATGCTCTGGGAGGATCTCCAGCTCATGACGCAGGCTCATGTACTGGCCAGGGCCGTCGACGTAATTACCGATCCGATTTACTATTGGCGTGAGCGCGGTAAGGGCGCGCTGTCTATTACCCAGTCGCGCACGGACATCAGCAATTTCAGGGACCGGATCACTGCGCTGCTCGCCATCGACAGCTTCCTGGCCGTTCACGCCTCAGCGAAGCTGCTCCGCCAGCACCAGCGCAAGGCCCTGGACAACGATCTCTGGCTCTATGTCTGCGACCTGTACCGGACCAGCGACACCTACCGCACCGAGTTCGTCGAACTGGCGGTCCAGTACCTCGATCAGGTCGACAAGCGCGTGCTCGCCAGGCTCCCCTCCACCCACAAGCTCGCCTACTACCTGGTCAGGAAGCGGGCGCTTGACCAGCTCATCGAGTTCAACAAGTGGCAGCTCGACCAGCCGGTCAAGACCACTCCGGTGCTGCGGAGATTCGGCAGGCTCCGCGCGGACCTGCCGTTCCTCGGGGACGCCGCCGCGGGCGTGCCGGCCAGGGTCTACCGGCCGCACTGGCGGGAGCTTGACCCGTTCGTCCGGGTCGAGGGCCTCAGCTGGCGCGGTAACCGGCTGGTCATCACCGGATGCGCCTACGTGCCGTCGATCGACATCCCGAAGAGCAGGTACACCTCCAAGATCGTCGTCCTGCGACCGATCGGCAGCCGCAGGCCGCCGATCGTGCTGCCCGCCCGGTCGCTGCGGCACCCCGAGGCCACCGCGTGGTCGCTGCAGGAGCGATACTCCTACGACTGGGCCGGGTTCGAGTGCGAGGTCAGCCCCCGGTGGTTCCGGGTCGGCAACCGGTGGCTGACCGGGGACTGGGACTGCTTCATCCTGGTCCGGGCGCGTGGGGTGTGGCGACCAGCCCGCGTGCACACCCCGATCAGCGGTCCGGCAGAACGCCCCGAGTTCCTAGAGGTGGCACCCGGTATGCGGTTTGGCGCTCATTGGGTGGGCCGCCAGCTGCACGTCGGCATGACGAGTACGCCCGCGATGCTGCGCGGATGCGTGCGGATCGACGGGCAGCTCGCGATCGACGTGGACATGGATCTGCCCGATCTCGCCGGGCCGGCCGAATTCGTGCTTGCGTGGAACAAGGGCGCTGCCGTCCAGCGGTTCGCTGCGGCCGTCGAGCGGCGGCAGGACGGCCCGGCCAGGCTGCACTGCGTGATACCTGCGGAGGCACTGATAGCGGTCACCCGGGATCCTGGCGAAGCCGGCGGTCCGGGCGATGCTCTCGTCGCCGACGCTGGCGATTCCACCCAGTGGAACCTCTACGTCCAGCCGGCCGGCCAGGAACGCGTGCGGGTCGCCTTCCCGGCCGGACTGGGCGAGTTCAGGTACCCGAGCGGCGAGCAGGAGGTAGCCGTCGAGCGGACCCGCGGCGGCGACGTCGCGATCGTGCACGGCGGCCTGCGGCCGGTGATCGAGGAAGACACCTGGGGCACGGACGGCCGGCTGACCCTGCGGGGCAGCTATCCGGCGGCCGCGAAGGCCGAGTACGAGGTAGTCTTGCGCCGCCGCGGTTCCACCGACCAGCACGTTGCCGGGCTCTCGCGCGACGGTGACCGCTTCTCGGCCGCGATCGACGTCGCCAAGATGCCCTCGTTCAGTGAGCCGATGCCGCTGCGGGACGGCGCCTGGGACGTCTTCGTGCGCCGCGCGGGCGCGGCTTCGGCAGGCTTGGTCACCCCGGCATACGACCACGCCCGGCTAGCCCGTATCTCTGACGACGACGTCGATATCGGGCCGAAGAAGTACCGATTCACTACGTCCGGCTACGACGCGCCACTCATCTTGGTAAAGCCAGCGCTCAAGCACTCGGAGCAGGGCCGATTTCAGCAGAAAGTACTGCGGAGCGCCTACTATCCCCTGCAGCAGAGGCTCCCGCTGCGGGACTCGGTCGTCTTCATCAGCTGGAAGGGCAAGCAGTGCGGCGACAATCCGCTGGGCATCGCCGCCGAGTTGCGGCGGCGCGGCGATGATCGCGAGCACATCTGGGTGGTCACCGACTGGTCGGTGCCAGCCCCGAAGGATGCCCGCGTGGTGCTGCACCTGACAGAGGACTACTTCGAGGCGCTGGCCCGCTCCCGCTACATAGTCTCCAACGACGACATGCAGGCGATCTACCACAAGCGCGAAGGCCAGGTCTACGTGCAGACCTGGCACGGCACGCCGCTGAAGAAGATCGGCTTCGACATCGAGCGGCCCCAGTTCGTCAGCGGAACCAGCTATTTCGATCAGCTGGCGAGCGACATCACCAAGTGGGACCTGCTGCTGTCGCCCAATCCGTTCAGTACCCAGGTCATGCGCCGGGCGTTCAGGTATGACGGCGAGATCTGCGAGTCCGGGTACCCGCGCAACGACGTGCTGTGCAGCGGCGAGGCCGGCCAAGTGGCGGCCAGCGTGCGGCGACGGCTCGGCCTGCCGGACGGCAAGCGGGTCGTGCTGTACGCACCGACCTGGCGGGACAACCAGTACTACGCGTCCGGCCGGTACCGGTTCGACTTCCGGCTCGATCTTGAGCGCGCCTGGCAGGAACTCGGGGACGATCACGTGATCCTGTTCAGGGGACACCACCACATGGCCGACGACGTCCCCGAGGGCAGCAGGCCCGGCTTCGCGATCAACGTGACCACGTATCCGGACATCTCCGAGTTGTTCCTGGTCAGCGATATTCTGGTGACAGATTATTCGTCGGTGATGTTCGATTTCGCGGCGACCGGGCGGCCCATGCTGTTTTTCACCTACGACCTCGAGCAGTACCGTGACAATCTGCGCGGGTTTTACTTCGACTTCGAGGCGGAAGCGCCGGGCCCGCTGCTCGCGACGTCGGACCAGGTGATCACGGCGATCGGGGACATCGACTCGGTAGCCGGGGGCTACCGCGGCGCTTACCGCAAGTTCACCGAGAAGTACTGCCCGCTGGACGATGGCAAGGCCGGATCAAGGGCTTGCGACCGGATCTTCGGCAGCTAGTCGCGTTCCGCTCTGCGACCAGCGGCCCGGCCAGGTCAGCCGGTCAGGGCGGCTAGCCCGCGCTTCGGGTTATAGGCGGCGAGCTTCTGGCGCAGCTTGCCGCGGCCGCGGTGCAGCCGCGACATCACGGTGCCGATCGGCGTCCCCATGATCTCGGCGATCTCACGGTACGGGTAGCCCTCGATGTCGGCAAGGTAGACGGCCATCTTGAACTCGTCGGGGAGATCGCGCAGTGCCCGCAGGATCTCCGAGTCGGCCAGCCGGTCGAGCGCCTCGGACTCGGCCGAGCGCGCCGGAGCGGCCAGCGGATCGGTACTGACCTGCCAGTCCTCATGGAAGTCGGTGCCGAGTGCCTGCAGCGGCTCGCGCCGCTTCTTCCGGTAGGAGTTGATGAAGGTGTTCGCCAGGATCCTGTGCAGCCAGGCGCGCAGGTTGGTGCCGGGCATGAACTGGTGGAACGCCGCGTACGCCTTGGCGGAAGTCTCCTGGACGAGGTCTTCCGCATCTGAGGGGTTCCTGGTCATGCGGAGCGCCGCCGGATACAGCTGGCCTAGGTAGGGCACGACGTCCTGCTCGAAACGGGTATCCTGGTTCGGCGCCTGCTCGGTCGGGCTCATCGTCGCTCCGCTCGTGGTTGCCTGTTACCTAATAGACGTAGCGGATGCCCGTCTGGACGCGTGATATGCGCAACACTGCGGTCACGGGACGCTGTCGTTCTTGGTAACAGTTTAGTTCTCCCTGTCTTCGTCGCCGTCGGCGCCCCGGCTTGGCCGATCCTGGCGCGGCCAGGCTGGCGTGCACAATGGTCAGGTCCAGCCGTGATACCACATCCTGGACAGCCAGGAGGTGACGACGGCATGGACGACGGCGCGGACACTGGCGCGGACACTGGCGCGGATGACGGCAGCCCGGCAACGCTGATGATCGCCGCGGTGCCGATCGGCCGGCCCGATGACGCCTCGCCGAGGCTCGCGGCCGCACTCAGCGAAGCGCGGATCATCGCGGCTGAGGACACCCGCCGGGTCCGCAGGCTCGCCACCGCGCTCGGCGTCCGGCTGACTGCCAGGCTCGTGTCGTATTACGACGAGGTGGAGACCAGACGGGCAGCCACGCTGCTTGCCGAGTTGCGGGCCGGCCACGACGTGCTGCTTGTCACCGACGCCGGAATGCCCGGCGTCAGCGACCCCGGCTACCGGATCGTCGCGGCCGCGGCTGCCGACGGCATCCGGGTGAGCGTGCTGCCCGGGCCTTCCGCGGTGACCGCAGCGCTCGCGATCTCCGGGCTGCCCAGCGACAGGTTCTGCTTTGAGGGCTTCCCGCCGAGGAAGGCGGGCGAGCGGGCACGCAGCTTCGCCGAGCTGGCCGGCGAGCCGCGGACGATGATCTTCTTCGAGTCGCCGCGCAGGCTTGCCGTGACCCTTGCCGAACTGGCCGTCGCCCTCGGCGCGGGCCGGCCGGCGGCGCTCTGCCGGGAGCTGACCAAAACGCACGAGGAGGTCCGCCGCGGCACTCTGGCCGAGCTGGCCGAATGGGCCCGCGGCGGCCCCCTTGGCGAGATCACCCTAGTGGTCCAGGGCGCTCCGGCCCGTCGCGCCGTGGGCTCGCCCGCGGAAGCCGCGGCCGAGGTGGCCGTCCGGCAGCAGTCCGGTCTGCCGCGCAATGCGGCGGTCGCCGCCGTGGCCAGGGAGCGCGGGCTGCCCAGGGGCGAGGTGTACGACGCGGTGGTGCGCGCGAGATCGCATCACCCGCAGTAGCTGGCTGCCACGGTAGCGGACCGGCCAGATCCCGGTGCCTCTAGGCTGGTAGCCATGTCGCCGACGACTCGCCACATCCTGGCCGCGCCAGCCTGGCCCTACGCCAACGGCCCCCGCCACATCGGGCATGTGTCCGGCTTCGGGCTGCCGTGCGACATGTTCAGCAGGTACCAGCGGATGACGGGCAGCAAGGTGCTGATGGTCAGCGGCACCGACGAGCACGGTACCCCGATCCAGGTCCAGGCCGACGCGGAGGGAATGACGGCCAGGGAGCTTGCCGACCGCTACAACCGGGTCATCGTCAATGACCTGGCCGGCCTGCACATGTCCTATGACCTGTTCACCAGGACGACCACGCTCAACCACTACGCGGTAACCCAGGAGATCTTCACCGGCCTGTACCGGAACGGCTACATTTTCGCCAGGAGCGCGATGGGCGCGATCTCGCCGTCCACCGGCCGCACGCTGCCGGACCGCTACATCGAGGGCACCTGCCCTATCTGCGGCTACGACAGCGCCCGCGGTGACCAGTGCGACAACTGCGGCAACCAGCTCGACCCCGTCGATCTGATCAATCCGCGCTCGAAGATCAACGGGGAGACGCCGGTCTTCGCCGAGACCGAGCAGTTCTTCCTCGACCTGCCCGCGTTCGCCGACGTGCTCGGGACCTGGCTGCAGAGCAAGAGCGGCCAGTGGCGGCCGAACGTGCTCAAGTTCTCGCTGAACCTGCTCGGCGACCTGCAGCCGCGTGCCATCACCCGCGACCTGGACTGGGGCGTGCCGATCCCGCTTGACGGCTGGCGGGACCGGCCGGACAAGCGGATCTACGTCTGGTTCGACGCGGTCATCGGCTACCTGTCGGCCTCGGTGGAATGGGCACGGCGATCCGGTGACCTCGATGCCTGGCGGGCCTGGTGGCAGTCGCCGGACGCCGAGTCCTACTACTTCATGGGCAAGGACAACATCGTCTTCCACTCCGAGATCTGGCCGGCCATGCTGCTCGGCTACAGCGGCAAGGGCGGCAAGGGCGGCACGTCCGGTTCGCTGGGCGCGCTGAACCTGCCGACCGAGGTGGTGTCCAGCGAGTACCTGACGATGGAGGGAAAGAAGTTCTCCTCCTCCCGCGCCGTGGTCATCTACGTCCGCGACTTCCTCGCCCGCTACGACGTGGACGCGCTGCGGTACTACGTCGCCGTGGCCGGCCCGGAGAACCAGGACACCGACTTCACCTGGAGCGAGTTCATCCGGCGCAACAACGACGAGCTGCTGGCGAACTGGGGCAACCTGGTCAACCGCTGCGTCTCGTTCGCGGCCAGGAACATCGGGGAGATCCCGGTGGCCGGCCAGCTGACCGATGCGGATCAGGCAGTACTCCAGCACTCCCGGGCCGCGTTCGACGTGGTGGGTGAGTCACTGTCCCGGTCGAGGTTCAAGGCGGCCATCACCGAGACCATGCGGACGCTCGCGGAGGCGAACAAGTACCTCTCCGACCAGGCGCCGTGGAAACTACGCGAGTCCGATCCCGACCGGATGCGGACGATCTGCCACGTCGCGCTGCAGCTCGTCGACGACGGCAAGACGCTGCTGACGCCGTTCCTGCCGGAATCCTCCCAGCGCGTCTACGAGATGCTCGGCGGCACCGGGGCCTGGTCCGGGATGCCGCGGATCGAGGAGGTGACCGAGGACGGCGGTCCCGGCTATCCGGTCATCACCGGCGACTACCGCACCGCCGCCCGCTGGGAGCACGCGCCGATCCGGCCCGGCACGCCGCTTGAGCAGCCGACGCCGCTGTTCACCAAGCTCGACCCTGCGCTCGCTGACGAGGAGCTGGCCAGGCTGGAGCAGGCGTGAGTCGCCCGGGGGGCGGGTGAGCGCGGGGCGCGGGCATGGGCGCGGGCCGGCCGCGCAGCCTGAGCCGCTGCCCGCCGGGGCGTTCGACAGCCACTGCCACCTGGACCTGATCGAGCGGCCGGTCGGCGAGATCGTGGCGGAGGCCAGCGCCGTGGGGGTCGCCCGGATGATCACGGTCGGCTGCGACCTGCCGTCCTCGCGCTGGGCGGCCGGCTGTGCCGCCGACAACGCCGGCGTCTACGCGGCGGTCGCCATCCACCCGAACGAGACGACGGCGGCCGCGGCCGAGCCGGGCGGATCCGCCGCAGTGCTGGCCGAGGTCGCCGCCCTGGCGGCGCTGCCGCAGGTGCGCGCGGTCGGCGAGACCGGGCTCGACTACTACCGGGACAGCAGCGAGCCATCGGTTCAGCGGGACTGGTTCCGCGGGCACATCGAGATCGCCAAGGCGACGGGCAAGGCGCTGATGATTCACGACCGGGAAGCGCACGAGGACGTGCTCCGGCTGCTAGCGGCCGACGGCGCGCCGGAGCGGGTCGTGTTCCACTGCTTCTCCGGAGACCGAGCGATGGCGAGGCTGTGCGCGCAGGCCGGCTACGTGATGAGCTTCGCCGGAAACGTGACGTTCGCCAGCGCGCAGCGGCTCAGGGACGCCGCCGAGGTGGCGCCCGCCGAGCTCATCCTGGTGGAGACCGACGCGCCGTTCCTCACCCCGGTGCCGCACCGGGGGAAGCCGAACACGCCCGCCATGGTGGCGCACACCGTGCGCCACATCGCCGAGGTGAAGCGGCTGGGTCTGGAAGAGCTGTGCGCCGCCATCGCCGCGACCGGCGAGCGCATCTTCGGGTCGTGGCAGGACTAGCCGCGGGGGGTCCGGCCCTGCTCGGGCCCGCCGACATCAGACTGCTCGCCGCCCGGCTCGGGATCCGGCCGTCCAAGCGGCTGGGCCAGAACTTCGTGATAGACGCCGGCACGGTCCGCCGGATTACGGCGATGGCGCGGCTGGCGCCTGACGACGTCGTGCTCGAGGTCGGCCCCGGGTTCGGCTCGCTCACGCTGCCGCTGCTTGCTGCGGCCGGCCGGGTGGTCGCGGTGGAGCTTGATCCGGTGCTGGCGGCGGAGCTGCCGCGGACCATAGCCGCGATAGCGCCCGGGCTGGCTGACCGGCTCGACGTGGTGACCGCTGACGCGGCCAGGCTGCGGGACCTGCCCGGTGATCCGCCCACTGTCCTCGTCGCCAACCTGCCCTACAACGCGGCCGTTCCGGTCGTGCTGCACGTGCTGGCCACCATGCCGTCGCTGAGCTCCGGCCTGGTCATGGTGCAGGCTGAGGTGGCCGACCGGATGAGCGCGCTGCCGGGGAGCAGGATCTATGGCGTTCCTTCGGTCAAGCTCGCCTGGTTCGCCGAGGTGCGGCGGGCGGGAGCGGTGCCGAGGAGCGTGTTCTGGCCGGTGCCGAGGGTGGACTCGGGGCTGGTCGCGTTCACGCGGCGTCCGCCGCCAGTGGCAAGCGAGCCGGCCGACGGCACGGGCCGCCCCGGCCAGGCGCGGCATCCAGGCGAGCCGGGACGTCCAGGCGAGCCGGGACGTCCCGGCGGGCCGAGCCGCGAGGAGGTATTCGCGGTCGTGGACGCGGCGTTCGCGCAGCGGCGCAAGACGCTCCGAGCCGCGCTTGCGCCCTGGGCGGGCTCGGCGGCCGAGGCGGAGCGGGTGATCAGGGCGGCCGGAGTCGATCCGGCGCTGCGCGGCGAGTCGCTCGGGGTGGCGGAGTTCGCCCGTGTCGCGCTGGCGGGCCGGACGGCTGCGATCATGTGATCGTGACTCCTGTGACTGTCCGGGTGCCGGCAAAGGTAAATCTCCAGCTGGCCGTCGGGCCGCCGCGCGCGGACGGATATCACGAGCTGGTGACGGTTTTCCACGCCGTCTCGCTCTTCGACGAGGTGACCGTCCGGCCGGCCGACCGGACCAGCGTTCGGGTGTCGGGCGCGGACGCCGCCGCCGTTCCGGCCGGCCGCGCCAATCTGGCCGTGCGAGCGGCCGCCGCGCTCGCCAGGGCCGCGCGTCCGCGCGGGGCGAGCGCGGCCGTGGCGATCGAGATCCGCAAGCGCATTCCGGTGGCGGCCGGGCTGGCGGGCGGCAGCGCGGACGCCGCCGCAGCTCTCGTCGCCTGTAACGAGCTATGGCAGGCTGGCCTGTCCGCGGCGGAGCTCAGCGCGGTGGCGGCAGGCGTAGGCAGCGATGTCGCGTTCGCGCTGCTGGGCGGCACGGCCGTCGGCCGCGGCCGCGGCGAGCAGCTCACCGTGGCCCTGGCGGCGGGGACGTACCACTGGGTGCTGGCGTTCTCCCCCGGCGGCCTGTCCACGCCCGAGGTCTACGCGGCGTGCGACCGGCTCCGCGCCGCTCGCGCCGCCCGCGCGTCCGGTCTCGCGGCCGGCCCGCCGGCGCCTCAGCTCAGCACCGAGCTGATGGCCGCGCTCCGGTCGGCCGATCCTGCTGCGGTCGGGCCGCTGCTCAGCAACGACCTGCAGCCGGCCGCGTTGTCGCTGCGCCCCGAGCTCCGCCGGACCCTGTCGGCCGGCCGCGAGCTCGGGGCGATCGGCGCGATGGTGTCCGGATCCGGGCCGACCTGTGCCTTCCTCGCCGCGGACGCCAGGCACGCCCGGGACCTCGCGGTCTCGCTGACCGGCGCCGGGGTATGCCGCGGCGTCGCCGGATGCCGCGGGCCGGTGCATGGCGCGGCTGTCATCCCCGCCGCGGAGCACGCGTGAACCTGCTCAGCACCGAAGCCGCCGCCATGGAGCACGCGTGAACGGAGCACCGTGAACCTGGTCAACACCGAAGCCGCCGCCAAGGCGTTCGGGCCCCGGGTGCTGCTCGGCGGCGTATCGCTCGGCGTGTCCGCCGGGGACAGGATCGGCGTCGTGGGACGGAACGGCGCCGGCAAGACCACGCTGCTGGCGGTGCTGGCCGGCGCCGCCACGCTGGACTCCGGCCGGGTAACGCGCGCCCGCGGCCTGCGGATCGGCTATCTGCCGCAGAGCGACGAGCTGACCGGATCGGTCAGGCAACTCGTCTTCGGCACGCTCCCCGAGTACGCGTGGGCGGCGAACCCGCGAGCGCGCGCCGTCTCCGGCGCGCTGCTTGGCGGCATCGACCTGGACGCCGCGGCGCAGCGGCTGTCCGGTGGCGAGCGCCGTCGCGTCGGCCTGGCCGCCCTGCTGGCCGCCTCGCACGACCTGCTGCTGCTCGACGAGCCGACCAACCACCTGGACATCGAGGCGATCGGCTGGCTGGCCGGCCATCTCCGCGATCGGGGCACGGCGTTCGTCGTGGTGACGCACGACCGCTGGTTCCTCGACGCCGCCTGCGAGTGGACCTGGGAGGTCTCCGGCGGTCAGGTGCGTTCCTACGAGGGGGGTTACTCGGCGTACGTGCTCGCCAGGGCGGAGCGGGACCGTATCGCCGGCGCGGCCGACCAGCGGCGGCGCGGCCTGCTGCGCAAGGAACTGGCCTGGCTGCGGCGCGGCCCCCCGGCCCGGACAAGCAAGCCGAAGTTCCGGATCGCCGCCGCGACTGCCCTGATCGAGGATGAGCCGCCCCCGCGCGACCAGGTCGAGCTGACCATGCTGGCCACGAGCCGGCTCGGCAAGACCGTCCTGGAGGTCGCCGGCGCCACCGTGCAGGCTGGCCAGCGGGTGCTGCTTGACCAGGTCAGCTGGCAGCTCGGGCCCGGGGAACGGGTCGGCCTTGTCGGCGTCAACGGCAGCGGGAAGACGACGCTGCTCCGGCTGCTCGCCGGTACCCTGCCGCCGGCGGGCCTGTCCGTGGCGGGCCTGTCCGTGGCGGGCCTGTCCGTGGCTGGCCAGTCCGTGACGGGCCTGTCCGTGACGGGCACGGTGGTGCGCGGCAGCACT
>Ga0302184_10001113_pt1 | contig 17474 bp, 12 predicted proteins | sample I_Palsa_N3_3_FD_200233 | JGI IMG/M metagenome (GOLD analysis project Ga0302184, IMG submission 200233) | Peat permafrost microbial communities from Stordalen Mire near Abisko, Sweden - I_Palsa_N3_3 | ecosystem: Environmental > Terrestrial > Soil > Palsa > Peat permafrost | place: Sweden...
CAGCTCGCGGTCGAGTTCGCCCACGACATGTGGAACGACCAGGTGGTCGAGATCCTGGTCTGGGTGACCGCGACCAACGCCGAATCGATCATCACCGGCTTCGCGCAGGCGGCGAACACGGTCGACGCCGCCAACCCCGGCGAGGGCGCCGAGACGGCCGCGGCGCGTTTCGTGTCCTGGCTGACGCATACCAAGCGGCCGTGGGCGCTGATCATCGACGACCTGAACGACCTGGCCGACCTCGACCGCCTGTGGCCGGGCGGCGCGGCCGGCCGGATCCTGATCACCACCCGGCTGCCGGCCGAGTCCTGGGAGGCCCGGGACGTCAGGGTCGTCCCGGTGCCCGGCCTGAGCCGGCGGGAGGCGCTGTCCTACCTCAGCTCCCGGCTCAACGACCATCCCGACCAGCGGATCGAGGCGCTGGACCTGGGCGAGGACCTGGCTGGCCTGCCGCTCGCGCTCAGCCAGGCCACCGCGGTGATCAACGCCCGCCAGCACGGCTGCCGGGAGTACCGGGTGGCGCTGACCGAGCGGCGCAGGCACATGACCGGGGTGGACGGGGCGTCGGCCACGGTGCTGGCCACCTGGTCACTGGCCGCGGAGTGCGCGCACGACCTGCCGCCGGGCGGGCTGGCCTGGCCGACGCTGGCGCTGGCCGCGATGATGGACCACCACGGCATCCCCGGCGCCGTGCTGACCAGCCCGACCGCCTGCAGCTACATCACCGGCCGGCCGAGCACGGCGGGCGGGGCGGACCAGAACATGGTCCGGGCCGCGATCAACAACCTGGCCGCGGTGGGCCTGGTCACCGTCGATCCGGCCAGCCCGGTGCGCACCGTGCAGATGCACGCCAGCGTCCAGGCCGCGGTGCGGTCCTACCTGCCGCCGGCCGATCTCGAGCAGGTCGCGCTGGCCACCGCCGACGCGCTGCTGGAGACCTGGCCGGAGGGCGAGGGCGGGCCGCAGCTCGATCAGGCCCTGCGGGACTGCGCCACGGCGCTGCGGGCCAACGACGGCGGCGTGCTGTGGAAGACCGAGGCCCATCCGCTGCTGTTCCGCGCCGGGCTGTCGCTGGAGAGCAGCAGGCTGTCCGACGCCGCCATCGCGTACTGGCAGGCCATGCTGACCACCAGCACCCGGTTGCTCGGACCCGCGCACGCGAACGCCGTGGTGGCTCGGGACCGGCTGGCGGCGGCGTACGAATCGGCTGGGCGTTCGGCCGAGGCGATCTCGGTGTTCCAGACCGCGCTGGCCGACCGGGAGCGCAACCAGGGACCCGAACACCCGGAGACGATCGCGGCCCGCGGCCACCTGGCCCACGCCTACCAGAGCGCCGGCCGGCCCGCGGACGCCGTCGGGCTGTTCGAGCGCACGGTGGCCGACTCCAACCGGCTGCTCGGCGCCGGCCATCCGGTCACCTTGGGCAACCGGGCGAACCTGGCCGAGGCCTACCAGAAGGCCGGCCAGCTCCGGGACGCCATAGCCGGCTACGAACAGGTGCTGGGCGACGCCGAGCGGATGCTCGGCGCGGGTCACCCCACCACGCTGAGCGCGCGCGCCAGCCTGGCCGCCGCCTACGCGGCCAACGGGCAGGCCAAGCTTGCGATCGAGCAGTGCGAGCGGACCCTGGCCGACCAGGAGCGGATGCACGGGCGCGACCACCCGGACGCCATCGCGGCCCGGGCCAGCCTGGCCTCGGCGTACCGGTCCGCCGGGAAGCTCAAGGACGCGGTGGCGCAGTACGAGCGCGTGCTCGCCGACCGGGAGCGGGTCGAGGGCGTCACGCACCCGGACACGATCGCGGCCCGCGCCAACCTGGCCTACGCCTACCGCAGCGCGGGACGGCTCCGGGAGGCGGTCCCCATTTACGAACGCACCCTCGCCGACCGCGAGCAGGTCCAGGGGCCCGATCACCGGGACACCCTGATCGCGCGCTCGAACCTGGCCGGGTGCTACCAGCAGGCGCGCCGGCTGACCGACGCGATCCCTCAGTACGAGCGGGCGCTGGCCGACAGCGAGCGGATGCTCGGGGCCGGCGACACCGAGACGCTGACCACCCGGTGCAACCTCGCCTCGGCGTACTACACCGCGGGCCGCCTGTCCGACGTCGTCTCGGTCCTGCAGCGCGCCCTGACCGACTGCGAACGCTACCTGGGACCAGATCACCAGATGACCCAGACCGTCCGCCAGAACCTAGATGCCGCCACCCAGGCGTGACATTTCTGGGTATAAAGGGCGCGGAGAGCACGGAGGTCTTAGTGGGAACATACGACTTTGTCATTGTGGGGGGCGGGTCGGCGGGCAGCGCGCTGGCCAACCGGCTGTCCGCCGACCCCGGTACGCGGGTACTGGTGCTGGAGGCGGGACGGCCCGACTACATCTGGGACCCGTACATCCACATGCCTGCCGCGCTCACCTTCCCGATCGGGAACCGCTTCTATGACTGGAAGTACTCCAGCGAGCCCGAGCCGCACCTGAACGGGCGCCGCGTCTACCACGCCCGGGGCAAGGTCCTGGGCGGGTCGAGCAGCATCAACGGGATGATCTTCCAGCGCGGCAACCCCATGGACTACGAGCGCTGGGCCGCCGACCCGGGGATGGCCGAGTGGGACTACGCGCACTGCCTGCCGTACTTCAAGCGGATGGAGACGTGCCTGGCCGCGGACGACACCGACCCGTTCCGCGGTAGGAACGGGCCGCTGGTGCTCGAGCGCGGCCCCGCGGACGGCCCGTTGTTCCAGGCCTTCTTCGCCGCCGCGCAGCAGGCCGGGTACCCGCTCACCGACGACGTGAACGGCTACCGGCAGGAGGGCTTCGCCGCCTTCGACCGGAACATCCACCACGGCATGCGGCTGTCCGCGGCCCGTGCCTACCTGCATCCGGTGATGAGCCGGGCCAACCTCACCGTGGCCTGCCGGGCCATGGTGACCAGGATCATCTTCCGCGGCACGCGCGCGGTCGGCGTGGAGTTCAGGCACCAGGGACGCCTGGTGAAGGTCCGGGCCAGCGAGATCATCCTGTCCGGGGGCGCGATCAACTCCCCGCAGCTGCTCCAGCTGTCCGGGGTCGGTAACGCCGCCGAGCTGGCCGAGCTCGGCATCGACGTGGTCGCCGACCTGCCCGGCGTGGGCGAGAACCTGCAGGATCACCTGGAGGTCTACATCCAGTACGGCTCGAAGCAGCCGGTATCGGTCGCGCCCGCGCTGAAGTGGCGCAACCGTCCGATGGTGGGCGCCAGGTGGCTGCTGCACCGCAGCGGGCCCGGCGCGACCAACCACTTCGAGGGCGGCGGCTTCGTGCGCAGCAACGACGACGTGGCCTACCCCAACCTGATGTTCCACTTCCTGCCGATCGCGATCCGCTACGACGGCACACAGCCCGCGGGCGGACACGGCTACCAGGTGCACATCGGCCCCATGTACTCCGACTCGCGCGGCACGGTGAAGATCACCTCTGGCGATCCGAAGGCGCACCCGGCCCTGCGGTTCAACTACCTGTCGACCGAGACCGACCGGCGGGAATGGGTCGAGGCGGTGCAGATCTCCCGGACGATCTTGACCCAGCCGGCCTTCGACGACTACAACGCCGGTGAGCTGTCGCCCGGCCCGAAGGTGCAGACCGCCGAGGAGGTCCTGGCCTGGGTGGCCCGCGACGCCGAGACCGCGCTGCACCCGTCGTGCACGGCCAAGATGGGCACCGACGCGATGGCGGTGACCGACCCGGCCACGATGGGAGTCCACGGCGTGGACGGGCTGCGGGTGGTCGACGCGTCGGTCATGCCGTACGTCACCAACGGCAACATCTACGCGCCGGTCATGATGGCCGCGGAAAAGGCCGCCGACCTGATCTTGGGCAATACCCCGCTGCCGCCCGAGCGGGTCGAGTTCTACCGCCGCGAGCACGCGGTGGAACGGGCCGGGCGAAACCACGGCCGTTCGGGGGATTAAAAGGTCTTGGTCAACCCGGCGCCGGACGGATCGTCGTGTGCGGTCCGCACCACAACGTGGGATTCTTTACCCAGAAACTAGACAGACCGCTATCACGTCACCATGATCGAATTGCACCGGTGGCATATGGCATCGGTGCGTGCACAGCGAGGAGCGAACCGGGCATGACCATACCGAACGGGCCCGCGGTGGGCGCCGCGGACGATCCGCTGCCCGAGGCCATGGCGCTGGTCCGGAGCGCGTCGGAGGCCGGCTACCAGCTCAAGATCCTGGGCGGCCTCGGGGTGCGCGTGCTGTGCCCCGACTTCCCGCCCCGGATGCGCGCGGGCCAGGACATGGACCTGGCCTGCCTGGGCAAGACCCGACGCAAGGTGGCCGACCATCTCGAGCAGGCGGGCTGCATCCCCGACAAGCGGTTCAACAACCTCAACGGGGACCGGCAGATGTACTTCAACGCCCCGTCCGGGCGGCCGGTCGACGTCATGGTGGACCGGCTGTCGATGTGCCACACGCTGGAATTCCGTTCGTCGTTCGGCTCGCCGTCGGCCACCCTCGACCCGGCTGACCTGCTGCTGTCCAAGCTGCAGATCGTCGAGATCAACGAAAAGGACGCGCACGACATCTTCCACCTGCTGTCCGGCGTGCGGGTCGGCAGCGACGCCACTAGGCCGTTCATCGACCCCGACCGGTTCGGCTCGGTGCTGGCCGGGGACTGGGGCTGGTGGCGCACCGTGACCGGCAGCCTGAACAAGCTGCCCGATCTGCTCGCCTCGCAGCCGAACCTGGCCCCGCCGTACCCGAAGTACGACGCGCTGACCCAGGCCAAGCAGCTGCTCGAGATCGCGGACACGGTACCCAAGGGGCTCAAGTGGAAGACCAGGGCCCGGGTCGGCGACCGGGTCCGCTGGTACGAGCTACCCGAAGAAGTCGGCCACTAGGTACTACCGGAAGGCGCGGGCATCACCAATGAAAGTCTTCTTCGCCACGGATATTCACGGCTCTGAGATCTGCTGGCGCAAATTCCTGAACTCCGCCGCCTTCTACAAAGCCGACATGGTGATCCTGGGCGGGGACGTGACCGGCAAGGTCATGGTGCCGATCACCTCGCCGCGGGCGGGCCACTGGGAGGTCACGTTCGGCGGCCAGAAGGTGCAGCTGGACACCGAGGCCGAGCTGGACGACATCAAGCGCAAGATCCGCGACCGCGGGTACTACCCGGCCGTGATGTCCACCGACGAGCTCGACGCGCTCAACGAGGAGGACGGCTCGATCGACCGCCGGTTCACCCAGGAGATGACCAAGGGCCTGGAGATGTGGCTGGACATGGCCGACAGCAAGCTGCGCGGCGGCGAGATCCCCTGCATCCTGAACGGCGGCAACGACGACATCTGGGAGATCGACGACATCATCGAGGCCTCCCCGTCGGTCAGCTTCGCCGAGAGCAAGGTGCTCGACATCGGCGGCTTCTACCTGGCCTCGATGGGCTGGACCAACCCGACGCCGTGGAACACGTTCCGGGAGGCCCCGGAGGACGTGCTGGCCGAGAAGATCGACGCCGTGGTCGCCTCGATCCCGGACATGAGCCGGGCGGTGTTCAACTTCCACGCGCCGCCGTACGGCACCGGGCTCGACGAGGCGCCGTCGCTGGACGAGAACATGCGCCCGGTGCTGGGCGGCGCGGTGATGAAGCCGGTCGGGTCCACCGCGGTCAAGGCGGCCATCCAGAAGTACCAGCCGATCTTGTCGGTGCACGGGCACATCCACGAGAGCAAGGGCGTCTGCCGGCTGGGCCGGACCCTGACCATGAACCCGGGCAGCTCCTACAGCGACGGCGTGCTGCAGGGGGCGGTGCTGGACCTGAACGAGAAGAAGGGGAAGGTCACCAGGTACATCATGGTCAACGGCTGACCCCGTTTTGCCGTTTCGCGGAACTACAGCTCACCCGGGCGCCCAAAGCCCTATATTGGCGCAGATAATCCACAAACGCACAGATGTAACCCTCTACCTATCATCCAACCGTCCCAACCCGCAAAAATCGGATTAAACGGATAAACCTGGATAACCGGAGGATACATATGACGGCAGGGGCACTGGGCGAAGAGAGACCGACTCTCTTCCTCCGCAACGCGACGGGCCTCGTCCGCGGCTGGTCCGTCAGGGACTCGATGATCTACGCCTGCCTGTCCACCAACGTGGTGACGCTGGGCCTGGTCGAGTGGACCGTGCAATCGTCCTTCCCGCACGGCAACCTGCTGTACTCGATCCTCATCTCCGGGGTCTGGGTCTCGTTCCTGGTCGTGGCCTACGCCGGGCTGGTCGTGACCATCCCGCGGGCCGGCGGCGACTACGTCTGGCAGAGCCGCATCCTGGGCAGCGGGATCGGCTTCGTGATGGCCGCCACCGGATGGTGGTTCATCTTGTGGCTGTGGGCGCCGATCTACGGCGCCGTGCTGGCCGAGGAATTCTTCGAGCCGATCTGGGCCACGCTCGGCTACCACGGCACGTTCTTCGTCAGCGACACCGGGAAATTCGTGGTCACGCTGATCACCATCGTGCTGGCCGGGATGCTGGTCTCGATCGGGATGGCCGGCTACGCCCGGGTGCAGAAGTGGTGCTTCTACGGTGGCCTGGTCGGCGTGCTGGTCCTGGTGATCCTGCTCCTGTCGGCCAGCCACGCCAGCTTCATCTCCTCGTTCAACCTCGAGACGCACAAGCTGTTCGGCCTCAACAACGCCTACCAGGCGGTGAACGCCTCGGCGAAAACGGCCGGCTACGTCGCGCCGACGTTCGGCGGCGGCACGTTCGGCCAGAGCTTGCTGCTGGTGCCGTTCATGATGTTCTACCTGCTGTGGCCGAACTGGGGCACCACCTTGTACGGCGAGATCCGCGGGGCCAACGACTTCCGCCGGGTGTTCAGCGGCATGTTCATCGGGCTGTGGACCACCATCGCGCTGTCGGTCGTGTTCCTGCTGCTGTTCGCCAAGGCGTTCGGCTGGGCGTTCTACATGAACGTCAACGCGGGGCAGAACCTGGTCAGCAAGGCCGTGCTGCCGATCTTCCCGTACCCGGTGATGATGGCGGCCTGGCTGGTGCACAACTCCGCGTTCCAGGTCATCTTGATCCTGCTGTTCAGCCTGTGGTTCTTCGGCTGGGTGGGGACGCTGTTCCTGTCCTCGACCCGGGTGATCTTCGCCGCGGCGTTCGACCGGGTGCTGCCGGACCGGGCCGCGGAGGTCTCGGAGAAGCGCCGGGTGCCGTTCTACTCGCTGGTGCTGATGCTGCTGCCCGCGGTGGGGTTCGGCGCGCTGTACGCGTTCAACTCGACGTTCGCGTCGTACACCCTGGACGCGACCTTGGTCATCGCGGTGACGTACCTGTTCAGCGCGATCGCGGTGGTGATCTTGCCGCTGCGCAAGCCGGACCTGTGGTTCGCCTCGCCGGCCAGCAAGGTCAAGGTGTTCGGCGTGCCGATCGTGCTGGTGGGCGGGGTCGTCACGATCGGGCTGCTGGTGTTCAACCTGTACGAGTGGCTGTCCAACGACGCGTACTTCGTCAACAACCACGACTCGCTGTACTACATGGGCGGCATGTACGTGCTGGCCATCATCATCTACGTGATCGCCCGCGTGGTCCGGGCCCGCCAGGGCATCGACCTCGGCCTGATCAACAAGGAGATCCCGGTCGAGTAACGCTTTCGTGATCGTGTGTCGTTACCTCGTTGTGGAAGGGGTAACGACACACGATCCCTATTTTGTGAGGCGCTGCGGTGGGTGAGCGCACGGTCGTTGTGACTGGTGCGAATACTGGGATCGGGCGGGCCACGGCGTTGGCGCTGGCTGGGGAGAGCTGGCGGGTTTATGTGGCTGCCCGGTCGGCGGATAAGGGTGCTGCGGCCGTTGCTGGTATTAAGGCGGCTACTGGCTCAGAGTCCGTGTTTTCTCTGGCCCTGGACTTGGCGGACCTTGCGTCGGTGCGGGCGTGCGCGGCTGAGTTTCTGGCTCGGGGGGAGCCGCTGCACGTGCTGGTCAACAACGCCGGGGTGGGGGGCAGGCGGGGGCTGACCAAGCAGGGGTTTGAGCTGATGTTCGGGGTTAATCACCTGGGGCACTTCTTGCTGACTGAGTTGTTGCTGGAGCGGCTGGTTTCGAGTGCGCCTGCGCGGGTGGTGACGGTGTCGAGTGACGCGCACTACAACGCGCGCGGGATCGACTGGGATGCGCTGCGGCGGCCGGCGCGGGGGATCACGGGGCTGGGTGAGTACGCGGTGTCCAAGCTGTGTAACGTGCTGTTCTCGCAGGAGCTGGCGCGGCGGACGGCGGTGCACGCTTATGCCCTGCATCCGGGCGTGGTGGCGTCAGACATCTGGCGGCGGGTGCCGTGGCCGGTGCGGCCGCTGGTCACCCGGCGCATGCTCACGGTGGATCAGGGCGCGCAAACCTCGCTGTACTGCGCGACGTCGGCTTCGGTGGCGGCGGACAGCGGGCTGTTCTACGACAAGTGCGCGTTGCGGGAGGCCAGCGAGGTGGCCACGCCCGAGCTGGGCCGGGCACTATGGGAGCGGAGCGAGGCGTGGACCACCGTTTAAGCTGGGCCAATGGATCTTCCCGTCAACCCGCCGGTGGCGCCGATGCTGGCCAAGCCGACCGATGCCATCCCCGATGGGGACTACGTCTTCGAGCCGAAGTGGGACGGCTTCCGGTCGATCGTGTTCCGCGACGGCGACGAGGTAGAGATCGGCAGCCGGAACGAACGGCCGATGACGCGCTACTTTCCCGAGCTGGTCGCGGCGGTTCTCGCGGAATTGCCGGCGCGCTGCGTCATCGACGGGGAGATCGTAGTCCCGGACGCGTCGGGCCGGCGGCTGGATTTCGAGGCGCTGCAGCTGCGCATCCACCCGGCGGCCAGCCGCGTGGCGCTGCTTGCCGAGCAGACGCCGGGGCACTTCATCGCGTTCGACCTGCTCGCGCTCGGCTCGGAGAACTATATGGAACGGCCGTTCGCCGAGCGCCGGGCTCTGCTCTCGAAGGTCCTGGCTGGGGTCCGCTCCCCCATTCACCTGACCCTGGCGACCACGGACCGTTCGGTGGCGACTGGGTGGTTCAGCCAGTTCGAGGGGGCCGGGCTGGACGGGCTGATCGCCAAGCCCGCGGCCGGCGTGTACGAGCCGGACAAGCGGGTGATGAAGAAGATAAAGCACGAGCGCACCGCGGACTGCGTGGTGGCGGGGTACCGGGTACACAAGAGCGGCCCGGACCGCATCGGCTCGCTGCTGCTCGGGCTGTACTCCGGCGACGGCCGTCTGGCCAGCGTGGGCGTGGTCGGCGCGTTCCCGATGGAGCAGCGGATCGCGCTCTTCGCCGAGATGCAGCCGCTGGTCACCGGCTTTGAGGGGCACCCGTGGGACTGGGGGGCGCAGCACGCCGGGCAGCGGACCCCGCAGGCGGCCATGGCCAGCCGGTGGAACGCGAGCAAGGACCTGTCGTTCGTCCCGCTGCGACCCGAGCGGGTGCTCGAGGTCCGCTACGACCACATGGAAGGCTCGCGGTTCCGGCACACCGCCCAGTTCGTCCGGTGGCGGCCGGATCGTTCGCCACGGTCATGCACGTACGAGCAGCTGGAGGAGCCGGTCAGCTTCGACCTGGCCGAGATCTTGCGCGGGGGGTCATCTGATGGCTGAGCCGAAGCAGGTTTTCGAGCTGGCGGGGCGAGAGGTCGCGATCAGCAACCCGAGCAAGGTGTTCTTCGCCCGGGCCGGGATCACCAAGCTGGACATGGTGCGCTACTACCTGGCCGTTTCTTCTGGTGCGCTGGCGGGGGTGAGCGGGCGGCCGATGGCGCTCAAGCGGTTCGTGAACGGGGCCGAGAGCGAGGCGTTCTTCCAGAAGCGGGCCCCGGATAAGCGACCCGACTGGATCGAGACGGTCGAGCTGCGGTTCCCGTCCGGCCGGACCGCCGATGAGGTGGTGGTCAGCGACGAGGCCGCGCTGGCCTGGGTCGTGAATCTGGGCTGCATCGACCTGAACCCGCACCCGGTGCGCGCTTGCGACCTGGACCACCCGGATGAGTTGCGGGTTGACCTGGACCCGGTCCCCGGGGTGGAGTGGGCGCAGATCCGGGACGTGGCCCTGGTGGCCAGGGACGTGCTGGCCGACTTCGGGCTGACCGGCTGGCCGAAGACCTCCGGGTCGCGCGGCTTGCACGTGTACGCGCGGATCGAGCCGCGCTGGTCGTTCGGCGAGGTTCGGCTGGCGGCGGTGGCGGTGGCGCGGGAGATCGAGCGGCGGGCGCCAGACCTGGCCACGTCCAAGTGGTGGAAGGAGGAACGGCACGGCGTCTTCGTCGACTACAACCAGAACGCCAAGGACCGGACGGTCGCGTCGGCGTACTCCATCCGCCCGGTGCCGGACGCTCGCGTCTCCACCCCGCTGACCTGGGACGAGGTGCCCACGTGCGATCCGGCGGCGTACACCATGTTCACGGTGCCCTCGCGGTTCGCCGAGCTGGGTGATCCGTGGGCCGGGATGGACGAGGCGGCCGGGTCGCTGGACGCGCTGCTCGGGCAGGCGGCGCGGGACGAGGCGGCGGGCCTGCCGGACGCGCCGTGGCCGCCGATGTACGACAAGCAGGCCGGTGAGGCGCCGCGGGTGCAGCCGTCCAAGCGGCGTTCCGGTGCCGGTTCCGGTGCCGCGGGCGGTGTGGCGGCGCCTGGGGTGGCGGCGGCGCCGGCGCCGGGGAAGACGGCTGGGCCGACGGGGCGGCGGCGGAGCACGATGCCGCTGATCGAGATCGCCCGGGCGCAGACCAAGGACGAGGCGATGGCGGGCCTGGAGCGCTGGAAGGCCCGGCATCCGTCGGTCTGGTCACTGCTGGAGCCGCACGACGTGCTGGTCGACGGGATGCGCGGGCGCAGCTCGGTCTGGTACCGGATCCGGATCAACCTGCAGCACGTGCCCGAGGCCGAACGCCCGGCGCAGGCGCCGCTGGAAGTGGACTACGACCCCTGGGCCGGGTTCCAGCCCTGATCGTCGTGCCGGGGCTCGGCGGGTGACGCTCCCTCGACCCACGGCCGGGTGCGATCGCCCGTCGCGACGGCCCGGTGTCCTCCTTCACGGCGGGCCGAGGGTGCGGGCCCTGGGTAGGCCCAGGACTCGCACCCGCGGAGGTTCAGCGCCGGGCGGGACGCCGCATGGCGGCGGCGGCCAGGCCGATAGCCGCCACGGCGATGAGCACGCCGCCGGCCCAGCTGTTGGACCAGAACATCGAGTCGGTGATCGGGTTCTTCTGGCTGAGGATAGGTCCGGCGATGATGAGCCAGACGCCCAGCAGCAGGTTGGTGACCTGGAGGCCAGCGAACCCGCGCGGGCTAGCCAGCGCGAAGACGCCCACCCCCGCCACCGCCAGGCCGGAGATCAGGTTGACCGTGGTGGCGTTGGTGCCGGTGTTCTGGAGCGTGATGAACCAGGGGGACAGCGCGACCCAGAGCCCGGTCAGCAGGCCGAGCACGGCGGACGCCTGAGCGCCGAGGTCGCGCGAGGTGGCCGGCAGGCCGTACTCGGCCAGACCGGGGGCCGCGGCCATGACGGTGGGGGCGGGGGTGCCGTTGGAGGTAGAGGCGCCGTTGGACTCCGGACGGCGGATAAGGGGAGTCGACATGACAGGTTCCTTCCTTGCGTGTTACTCGCTCGCTTTCACAAGCGTCACGCCGGACGGGGTGAGCTGCCGTCGCACAGACTGTGCGATGTCTGGCTGGTTCAGCCGGTAAGCCGGTGCGGCGAGGGCGCGAGCAAGCCGAGGGCGCGGGCCCGCTGCACGGTCTCGTGGCGGGTATGCGTGCCGAGCTTGGCGTACAGGTGACGCATGTGTGTCTTGACCGTGTACCACGAGAGGAACAGCTCATCAGCGATCTCGCGGGCGGACAGGTCGGTGGGCAGGTAGCGCAGGACGCGGGTTTCGCTCTCGCTGAGGGGCTCGCGCGGCGATGACTTGTCTTCGGCCGGAGCGGCGGAGCTGCTCGCGCCGCCGAGCAGGCTCATGATCTCGGCGATCAGCGAGGCGTGCACGGTGCGATGCCGGGGATGGCGCTCGAGCAGCCCCGGAACGGGATGCAGCAGGAACGGCAGGACCGCGCCGTCGGGTTCGGCGATATCCAGCGCCTGCTCCAGGGCCCGCGCGGCGGCGGCGGAGTCGCCGAGCGCGTCGCGCGCGGCCGCCTCCAGCACGAAGGCCTCGCTCAGCGAGGCCCGCCGGGTGACGGGGGCGGAGCCGTCCAGGACGGGCTCCAGGGCCAGGGCCGCCGCCCGCGGGTCCCCCTGGTCCAGCCGCAGCACCGCCAGGGCAGCGTGCATCTCCCCGGTTTCGCGTTCCTTGTCATCGAGCTCGGCCAGGGTCTGCTCGACGCGTTCGGCCCCGCCCATCCGGACCAGGGTTTGCAGCAGCGCCGCGCGGACCTGGGTGGCGAGCGGATGCGGACCGACGAGCCGCTCCGCCTGCCGCTCGGCGGCCTGGAAGGCGGCCAGGGCGTCCGCCGCGCGGCCGTGCGCGAGCTCGAAGTGCGCCCGGACGTAGTGCAGCCCGAGCGCCGCGGCGGGCTCGGCCTCGGCTCGCACGGCACGCTCGGCCCGCTCGATCCATGGTTCCGCCTCTTCGAGGCGTCCCCGCCACACCAGCGAGGCGCCTAGTACCAGGTAGGCGTCACCGGTGAGCGGGTCGTCGGTCCAGCCGTGCCGCCCGGCCAGCTGGATGGCCTGCATGCTGAACTCCGTGACCAGCGCAAACGATCGCGCCGTGACCGCCCTCGCCCCGAAGACGAGGCTAGCGAACTCCAGGTACGGCCGACCGACGCGGACCGCCAGCTCCCTGGCCTGCTCCAGATGCCGCTCGGCCTCCTCGAGCCGGCCGGTCCGCCACTCGGTGGCACCCAGGCTGAGCAGCGCCACCGCGCGCAACTCCTCGCCCGGCCCGAACTGCGCGGCGGCCTGGGTCCCGGCCGGCGTCAGCAGGCGCCGCGCCTCCTCGAGCGCGACCGGGAGGTCGCCGCGGAGCCGGGCCAGGGTGAGCCGCTGCACGCCGAGCGCGATCTGCAGGTGCCCGCGCCGGCCGGCGGCCACCGACTCCGATCCTTCGGCGGCGAGCTGGAGGTGGCGCTCGGCGTCGGCGAGCGCTCCCTGGTTCAGCTCGCGGGCGGCCAGCAGGATGGTCAGCTCGGGATCGGCGGCGATCACGTCGTGGGGAAAGCCGCACAGCAGATCGTCCGCGGTGGCGGCCTTTCCGTCCAGGGCGAGGCCGAACCAGTGATCGGCGAGCAGCCGGCCGGCCAGGTGCCAGTCTGGGCCGCCTGAGCGTGGCGCACCGCCTCGACCGGGAACCCGTGCTCGCCGAACCAAGCGGCGGCCGCGCCATGCAGCCGGGCCAGCTCGTCCTGTGCGGTGGTATCCAGCAGCTCGAGCTGCAGCAGGTCGGCGAACAGGGCGTGGTAATGGAACCAGGACCGCTGGGCATCCAGCGCGACCACGAACGCGTTGGCCTGTTCCAGCTCCCGCAGGATCCGGCCCCCGCCGGAGCTCCCGGTCAGCAGGTCGGCGAGCTCGCCGTTCACCCGCTCCAGCACCGAGGTCCGCACCAGCAGCCGCCTGACCTGCTTGGGCTGGCGCCCGAGGACTTCGGCCAGGAGGTACTCGGACACCGTTCGTTCGCTGCCGGAGAAGCCCGTGGCGAACAGCTCTGGGTCGGGGTGCCCGGCCAGCGACAACGCCGCCAGCCGCAACCCGGCCGCCCAGCCCTCGGTGCGCTCGTACAACAGCGCCAGGGCCGGGTCGGGCAGCTGTACCCCGGCCGCGTCCAGCAGGTCGCGGGACTCACCCAGGGTGAAACGGAGGTCGGCGGCGCGGATCTCGGTCAGCTCCCCGTCCAGGCGCAGGCGGTGCAACCCCAGCTGCAGGTCATGGCGGCTGGCGAAGACGAACCGCAGCTGCACCGGGGCGCGCATGACCAGCAGCTCGAGCTGGCGCAGGGCCCGGTCTGAATGCAGCTCGTGCAGGTCGTCGATGACCAGCCAGACCGGGTCCGACAGCGAGTGCAGGTCGTGCAGCAGCCATTCGACGATGGCCCAGCCGTCCAGGTCGGGCGTGGCCGTCAGCGGCCGCACCAGTTTCGACCCGGTGACCGTGTCGCGCAGCGCGTCGGCCAGCGAGAGCAGGAACCGCTGCGGGTCGCGATCCTCGCCGTGCACCGACACCCAGGCGGCCCGCTCGGCCAGGCCCGCCTCGGCGATCCAGGAGCGAAGCAGGACCGTCTTCCCGCTCCCCGCCGGCGCCGACAGCACCGTCACCCGTCCCGCTCCGGTGAGCTGGGAGAACAGGGCGTGGCGGGAAACGACTCCCCCGGCAGGCTGCCTACCACCCGGCATGTTTATCACCAACACGCCTCGAGCGCGGAAAACTCCCGCGAATAGCACAGTGCGTGCGATGACTGCTCACCCAGGGTCCGGCCATGCTGGGCAGCGCCAGTCGAGTACACGGAACGCACGGGAAGGGGCGCGATGACCCGCGATCCGCGGCAGCAGATTTACCAGATCCGGGTTCGCGGCCACCTCGGACCGAAAATGCGGCGCGCATTCCTGGCCCTGGCCGTTCAGTCCGACGGCGGGGACACGCTGCTGACGGGTTGCCTCCAGGACCAGGCGGCGCTGTACGGCGTGATCGCCAGGCTCGAAGCGCTCGGGCTGGAGCTGGTCGAGCTCCGCTGCCTGCCGGGATGAGCGGCCCGGGGCGGTGCGCCGAGGGATCCCGGGGCACGCACCACGATTCGTTCGGCATAAATATGGTGTCATCGAGGACCGCGCTCAGCTAGCCGGGGACGTGTCCTCGCGGCGCAGGACCAGGATCATCCGCCAGGCGTCCGGCGCCGTCACGGGCGCGTCGGCCTCGAAGTTCCCGTAGCTGGCCACGACGGCGAAGCCGCCCGCGAGCCGGATCGCCGCGGTCAGCTCGGTGGCGGTCCAGAACCGGTTGGGCACCAGGTCGGTGACCGTGCGCACGCCGCCGCCCCGCTTGCGATAGGTGACGCTGACGTGTTCCCTGGTGACCTGCGTGATCGGGTCGATCTCGTCCGACCCGCCGCCCCAGCGCACGCTGACCGCCCCGCCGTTGACCTCGCTGCGCCACTCGCTGCTGGTCCGGCGCTCGGCGGCGAAGAAGTCAGCCGGATGCGCGAACTCGACGATGTACAGGCCGCCCGGGGCCACATGACGCGCCACGCAGGCCAGATGCTGGAGCAGGTCGTCGAGCGTCAGCAGGTGGCACAGCGAGTTGAGCATGGTGATGGCGAGATCGAACTGGCGGGAGAGGCTGAAGTCCCGCATATCGGCCTGGATGACGGTCAGGCTGATCGCGTCCGCCGCCGCCAGCTCCCGGGCCCGCGCGCACATCGCCGGGCTGAGATCCAGCGTGGTGGCGTCCAGGCCCCGGCGCGCCAGCTCGCGGGAGTGTTCGGCCGGTCCCGCCGCGAGTTCCAGAACCGAGCGCAGCGGACCGGTATCTGAGCCCCGGTGCTTGCCGGACCACCGGAGCAGCGCACTCACCTCGCCCGGCACGTCACGGTAGGCACACGCGGCCTCGTAGAGCTCCGGTTCTTCATAGATTCCAGGCACCCGACCATGATGCCCGACCGGGCCCCCTGGCCGCGCCGCCGACCGCGGCTCAGCGCGGCAAAACGCGCACTAGCCGCGCGCAGCGGCGCTGCGGCAGACTGTCCGTCATGATGACAGAAAGCCAGGCGCTGGAGACCCTGACGCGCGAGGATCCGGAGGCAGCCGGAGACGCGAAGGCGGCCTTGGCCTGGCTGACCGGTGACGAGGGCCTGGAGACCATCTCGCTGCTGCGCCTGCAGGAATTCCTCTGGTACGCGCTCCCGGTCAAGTGGCCGATGTCCACGCCGGGCCGGGTCGGGGTGGCCAAGGCGCTCGGCCGCCTGTTCATGCTGGCGGGCCTGGACCGGTACGCGGGGGTGTGTTCGTCGGCCGGGACCGAACGGATCATCACGGCCTATGCGGCCGGGCACGAAGAGGGCATCGCCTCCTATACCGAGGCCATCGAAGCATCGAATGCGGCCCCGCCGGACACCGACCTGCTGGCCTGGGGTTCGGTAATGGGACCGCAGGAGCGCGCGGCGTACGACGCCTGCGCGGCCGCGCTCGAGCTGGCCTTCGCCTCCGGCGAGCTGAGCGTGGGGACCCGCGGCTGGCGGACCAAGCGCGTGGAGCTGGTCAACCGCTGGCTGACCGGCCGCAGCGAGGCCGTGCTGCCCCGTCCGGCTCAGGCCGGTGACGACTCGGGGCACGTCGCTGACGGCTCGCTCGGCAGTGATGGCTCGCTCGGCAGTGATGGCTCGCTCGGCACTGACACCTGGCTCGGCCGTATCAGCGCCGAGCGGATCGACGCGTGGGCGCACGGCCGCCCCGGAGAGCGGTCCCGGCTGGCCCGCGCGCTCATCCCCCGCCTGCTCGAGCCGCCGGCGTTGCCCGACGACCCGCTGCCCACGCTGCGCTGGCTGCTCGGTCACGCGGACGAGGGACTCAGGCTCACCGCCCGGCACTACATCGCGCCCGCGCTGGTCACCGAGGCGGTCGACACGTTCGGCTGGCGCGACCAGCTGGTCGGCACGCTGCGCCAGGAGCTGGACGTGTTCCCGCTGCACACCCTGCGCGGGATGGCACAAGCCGAGATGGGCGCCATCCGGCGCAGCCGCACCAGCCTGGTGCTGACCAAGACGGGCAAGCTGATGGTCACGGACCCGGCGGTCCGGTGGCACATCGGCACGGCCGCGCTGATCGGTCCCGACGACGGGCCGCAGCCGGACTTCTCGGTCGCGGTACGCGAGGCCGCGCTGCTCGTCATCCTCACCAGCGGGCCGACCGGGTACGACGACCTGACCAGGCTGCTAACCGACATCCACGGCGTCGAGGGCTGGGCGGCGGGCAGCAGCACCGGCCTGGCCAGCGCGGTGCGCACCGAGCTCTATACCCTGCGGCACCGGCTGTGGGCGCTGCACCTGCTGGGCAGCGAGCGCAGCTTCACCGCCCCGCTCTCGCTCACGGGTGCCGGAGTCGCCGCCGCCCTCTCGGCCCTGCTCTCCCGCGCCCTGCGTCCCCGCCACCACCTGGGCCTCGGGTAAACCCGTCAGCCCCTCTCGTCACACGCGGGCTCGCTCACCGAGCCAATGGTTGTGGCTTGCTACCAGTGCTACGGAATACGTTGCCTTCCTCTTGCGAGGATGATGCATCCCGGATGGGGCGCGTGTGCCCTCGGCCCCGTAGCGGGGACCGCGCCAACTGCGCCCGGCGGCTGACGGTCGAGGTCGTGGTTACCCTGTGACCGCTGGCGCCCGTGCTGCTGTCGTGCCCGCCGGCCTGCTGTGCTGAGGCCAGGGTCTGGGTGCGCCGCCCGGGTGAGCGGCTCCGGGCCGGCGCGGGTCAGACCCGCTGGCCAGACCGGGCGGCTCACCCCGGCGCAGGCACCTCACCCGTCCCGC
>Ga0302184_10001117_pt1 | contig 17459 bp, 10 predicted proteins | sample I_Palsa_N3_3_FD_200233 | JGI IMG/M metagenome (GOLD analysis project Ga0302184, IMG submission 200233) | Peat permafrost microbial communities from Stordalen Mire near Abisko, Sweden - I_Palsa_N3_3 | ecosystem: Environmental > Terrestrial > Soil > Palsa > Peat permafrost | place: Sweden...
TCGGTGGGCAGGCCGCACATGAAGTACAGCTTCACCTGCCGCCAGCCGCTGGCGTAGGCCGTGGTCACGGTGCGGATCAGGTCTTCTTCCGTGACCATCTTGTTGATCACCTTGCGCAGCCGCTCCGAGCCGCCCTCCGGGGCGAACGTCAGCCCGGACCTGCGGCCGTTACGGCTGAGCTCGTCGGCGAGGGTGACGTTGAAGGCGTCCACCCGGGTGGAGGGCAGCGACAATCCGATGTTGGTGCCCTGGTAGCAGTCGGCCAGGTCGACCGCGATCTCGTTGATCTCGCTGTGGTCCGCGCTGGATAGGGACAGCAGCCCGACCTCGTCGAACCCGGTGGCCGCCACGCCGGCCGCGACCATCGAGCCGATCGTGGTGATGGAACGCTCGCGCACCGGCCTGGTGATCATTCCGGCCTGGCAGAACCGGCAGCCGCGGGTGCAGCCACGGAAGATCTCCACGCTGTACCGCTCGTGCACGGTCTCGGCGACGGGGACGATGGGAGCACGCGGGTAGGGCCAGGCGTCCAGGTCCATTACGGTGTATTTCGAAACTGTGGCCGGAACACCGGGACGGTTAGGTACTATTTTTGAAATTGTTCCGTCCGGGTGATACGATACGTCGTAGAATCGCGGTACGTAAGCCACCCTCGCGAGCCAGAGCAGCAGCCCGTCCCGGCCGCCAGGCTGCCCGGTCCGCTTCCACTCGCGAATGACGTCCGTGATCGCGAGCACGGCCTGTTCGCCGTCGCCGAGAACCACGACATCGAGGAAGTCCGCGATCGGCTCCGGATTGAACGCCGCGTGACCGCCGGCGATGACCAGAGGGTGCCCCGCGGACCGTTCGGAAGAGAAGAGCGGGATGCCGGCCAGATCGAGCACGGTCAGGAGGTTGGTGTAGGCCATCTCGGTCGCGAAACTCACGCCGAGCACGTCGAAGGCGCTGACCGGCCGGTGCGCGTCCACGGTGAACTGGGGCACGCCCGTCTCGCGCATCAGCCCCTCGAGGTCGGGCCAGACGGTATAGGTCCGTTCCGCGAGCACGCCGTCGCGCTCGTTGAGCACCTCATAGAGAATCTGGATGCCCTGGTTGGGCAGCCCGACCTCGTAGGCGTCCGGGTAACACAGCGCCCACCGGACGTCGGCGGCGTCCCAGTCCTTGACGACAGAGCCAACCTCGCCGCCGACGTACTGGATCGGCTTGCGCACGCGCGGCAGGAGCGGCTCGAGTCTGGGAAATACCGATTCGACAGGCATCAGACCAGAGTATCCGAACGGGCAGTGGCGGCACCGCCACGCGACCGATCAGCAGCCGCTGGGTGACCCCAGGACCCGATGACCAGAAAACCCGGGCTAATCGAAACCGGGGTTAATCGAAGACGCTGTGGCGGCGGTGGACGGACTGGAGCAGGCCGATGGCGATCATATCGGCGAGGATGGCTGAGCCGCCGTAGGAGACGAACGGCAGCGGGATGCCGGTGATGGGCATGATGCCGATGGTCATGCCGATGTTGACGAACGACTGGAACGCGAACCACATCGCGATACCGGACGCGACCAGCAGGCCGAACAGGTCGTCGGCCCGCGTGGCGATCCGCAGCGCGCGGACGATCACCACGCCGAGCAGGAAGACGATCACGATGGTGCCGACGAAGCCGAGTTCCTCCCCGGCCACGGTGAAGATGAAGTCCGTCTGCTGGGAGGGGACGAAGTTGCCCGCGACCAGCTGGCCGTGGAACAGGCCCTGGCCGAACATGCCGCCTGAGCCGACCGCGATCTTGGCCTGGGCCGCGTTGTAGCCGGCTCCGGCCAGGTCGGCGGACGGATGCAGGAAGGAGGTGAACCGGGTCAGCTGGTAGGACTTCAGCAGGTGCAGGCCGCCAGCCGCGGCGACGACCACGGCCACGAGACCCACCAGCGCCGCGATCAGGCGCAGCCGCACCCCGGACAGCAGGATCATGGTCGCGGTCACGACGATGAGCACCAGGGCCACACCCAGGGCAGGCTCGATCACCACCAAGCCGATCAGGGGTGCCGCGCCGACCAGGGCCATCAGCACCGCGCGCAGTCCGGGCCGCTCACGGCGGGCCCCGCTGAAGATCATCGCGGTCATCACGATGAGCGCGACCTTGGCGAACTCCGACGGCTCGACCTGGAACCCGCCGGGCAGCGAGATCCACGCCTTCGCGCCGTTGACAGCGGAGCCGAGCGGGGTGAGCACGGCCAGCAGGGCGAGCAGCGTCGCACCGTAGAAGAACGGCGTCCAGGCCTTCAGCCGCCTGCTGTCGGCCAGGCTGACCACGAACATCAGGACCAGCCCGATGATCACCCAGAGCAGCTGTTTCTTCAGGTAGGTGCGCGGGTCCTGCCCGGCCGCGATGAGGCTGGGCTGTGTCGCCGACCAGACCAGCAGGACCCCCATGGCGCTGAGCGCGGCCACGACCAGGACCAGCAGCCAGTCCATGTGCCGCAGCGCGGAGTTCCTGGCGAACGCACGGGCCAGCAGTGAGCGGGGGCGACGGGTCCGTCCGGACAGCGCCCCGGGCCGGGGCGTGGACAGACCGCGCGCGGTGTAGCCCGTGGATCGTCCCGCCATCACTTCCCCTTGCCGCTGTGGCCGTAGCCGGGCGGTGCCGTGATCGTCCCGGTCGAGGTTATCCGCGGCGTCGCGGCCGGCACCTGGCCGCCCGGGACCGCTGCCTTGTGTCCCTCCAGGCCGTAGATGTCGTCCCATATCGTGCGCACCGCGGGCGCCGCCACGTCGGCGCCGTAACCGGCGTCCGGGACCATGACGAGGACGACGTACTTCGGGTTGTTACAGGGCGCGAAGGAGGCGAACACCGAGGTCGCGTTGACGCCGAAGTTCTGCGCCGTGCCGGTCTTGCCCGCGACGCAGACCTTGTTCAGCGGGAAGCCGGAAAACGCGCCGGCCGCGGTGCCCTGCGTCACCACGCCGGCGAGCGCGCTGCGGATATAGGACAACGTGTTGCCGGAGACGGGCAAGTGCCTGACGACCGGCGGGTTGATCTTCTGCGCCACCTGGCCGGACGGCGAAATCAGCGCCTCGCCGATCCGCGGGCTGTACAGGGTGCCGCCGTTGGCCAGCGCCACGTAGGCGTCGGCGAGCTGGACCGGGGTCACGGTCACGTAGCCCTGCCCGATCGCGGCGATGGCCGCCTGGCCCGGTTCCCACTGCCACCCGCTCTGGCAGTCCTGCCACTCGATCTGCTGCACGTAGGTGCCGTACTGGCGACCGTTCTTGCACCAGTCCTGCCCGGTGTGCGCGTTGTCCTTCCACAGGTAGTACAGCCACTGCCTGGTCGGGATCGTGCCGGTCGACTCGGCGGGCAGGTCGATGCCGGTGCCGCGCCCGAAGCCCCAGTCGAGCTCCATCTTCTGCATCTTCTGGACCGGAGCGTTTGGTGACGGCTTGTTGTTGGCGCTCGGATCGTCGTTGTTATACATGTCGATACCGAGGTTGTAGTAGACGGTGTCACAGGACTGAATGAGGGCCTCGGCGAACGTCATGTCGCCGAGGTTCGGCTCGCCGTCGTTCTTGAAGGTCTGGCTGCCGACGCTGACCGAGGCGGGGCAGTCGTACAGGCCGTCGAGCGGGTAGCCGTCCGCCACCGCCGCGGCGGTCGAGGTGACCTTGAACGTCGAGCCCGGGGCGTACTCGCCCTGGGTGGTCCAGTTGATGACCGGCTCCCCGTCGCTCGTGCCGAACAGGTCGTTGAACTCGGCCTGGGAGATACCCCCGGTCCACACGCTCGGGTTGTAATCCGGGTAGCTGGCCATCGCCACCACCCGGCCGGTGGTGGTCATCACGATCGCCGCGCCCTGGTCGGAGTTGTTTCCCTCGGCCCGTGCCTTGGCCACCGCATCGGCGAGCACGTTCTGGACATCGGCCTGCAGCGGAGCGTTGAGGCTGGTGATCAGGTCATCGCCGTTGACCGGGGCCTTTTGGCTGACGGTGCCTGTGACGTCCCCGGCGGCGTTGACCGACACCACCTGGGTGCCCACCTGGCCGCGGAGCTGGCTGTCGTACTGGGCCTGCAGGCCGGCCTGGCCGACCAGGTCGTCGCCGGAGAAGCCGGTCTGGGGCAGGTGCTCGCTCGCGACCTCCTGCTGGGTGGCCGGCTGCAGGTAGCCGAGCACCTGGGCCGGGTTGGCCCCGTCCGGCTCCGGATAGTCGACGACCGGCTGCGCCTGCGCGGTCACATCGGGGAACTCCTTCTGCTCCTCCATGACCTGCAGCGCCACCTGGTCCGAGACGTTCTGGTCGACCGGGATGGGCTGGTAGGGCGAGCCGTCCCAGCACGGCTGCGACACGGTCTTGGTGCACAGCCGGGTCTTCTCCATCAGCAGCTTGTCCGACATGCCGAGCAGCGAGGCCAGGCGGCGCAGCACCGGCGCGGCCCCGCCCGGCTGCTGGGACAGGTCCATCATGTCCACCGACACCACCAGGGCCGTCTGGTTGGTGACCAGGCGGTTGCCCACGTCGTCGAGGATCTGGCCGCGGACCGCGGGCACGATCACGTCCCTGGTCTGGTTCGCGGCGGCGAGCTTGGTGAAGGCGGTGTTGTTCATCACCTGCAGGTACCAGAGCCTGCCGCCCAGCGAGATCAGCATCGCGGCGGCGACCACGTAGAGCACCAGCAGCCGATGGCGCGACGCCGTGTTCATCGGTAACCTCCTGTCCGCCATCTCCGCCTGGCCCTCGGCTTCCCGGGTCGGGGCATGCGCAGCCGGGCCGGCCCCCGTGATCCCTTAAACCCTCTCGAGCCGGACCGCAGCCCCGGCGTGCTGGCGCCCGTCCAACCGCGCCCGAGCGACGCACGGCGGCCCGGCGTGTGACGCAGCCAGCCCTTGCCCGGCGACCTCGGCAGGGCCGGCCGGCGCCCGGAGCCGAACAGCCGGCGGAGCCCCCGGCCGCGGGAAATGCGGGCGATGCGGGGAGCGCTTCCGGGCCGCCCCCGCGCCGCCCGCATCATGTCGCCGCGGCGCCGGAGGGGGGAGGACCGGCCGAACGGGGAGGACCGGCCGAACGGGGAGGACCGGCCGAACGGGGACGACCGGCCGAACGGGGACGACCGGCCGAACGGGGAGGTTCGAGGGGCGGGAAGGGAAGACGACGAGCGGCTGAAGACCGAGCCGCCGAGCAGCGACCGGCCGGTGCTCAAGCTGTCGAACCTGGAGATCCGCAGCGCTGAGCCGCCGGGTCTGGTCCCGCCGAGCAGGGAGCCGCCGAGGACTCCCTCGCGACGCCGCGATCCGAACCTGACGCGGGATGAGCCGTCAGGTCCCCGCAAACCCCGGGAATCCCGGAAACCGGTCGGCGAGGCCGTGCCGAGTCCGACCCGAAAACCCCGCAGACCCGTCAGCGAACCCGCCCGGCCTAGCTTGAGGCGCGGCTCACGGCCGGGGGCCAGCCTGCGGCCGGCCCCGGCAGCACGCGGTCCGGCCAGCGAGCCGTGGCCCCTTCCGGCCTGCGACAGCCGCAGCCGAGGGACGTGGGGTGCTAGCCCGGGGGGCCGACCCCACGGACCCCCCCGTAGTGCTGGCCCGGAGGAGCGACCCCCCGGAACCCCCCGCTTCTGGGGGGAGCGTTCCCCCCAGACCCCCCTTGGGGCCAGGCGCAGCGCCGTGGCGGTGGCGTACAGGACGAACGGGCACAGCAGGATGTCGTACAGCACGGCGACCGGGAGCACGTTGGTGATCGCGGACCAGGTGACCCGGGGGTCGCTCAGCATGACGCCGAGCAGGGCCAGCAGGGCCTCACCGCACATCGCGCCCGCCGCCGTCACCATGATCTCGAACAGCGCGGTGTGCCCGCCTTCGGTCCCCCCGTCACCGGAGGAGGGGTCCGCCAGCAGCCCGCATGCGTAGCCGACCAGGCAGAACACCAGTGCGTCCTCGCCGGTGAAGTGGCTGCCCGGCGGCGCGACGTCCAGCGCCAGGCCACCCCAGAACCCGGTCAGCGCGCCCGCCAGCGAGCCGCCGGCCAGGGCCAGCGCCGCCACCTCGACCAGCACCAGGTCCGGTCCTGAGCCGCCGGGGAACGCGATCCGGTCGACAACGGTCAGCTGGAAGACAACCGTCACCGCGACGAGCACGAAGGAGATAAGCCCGCGCACGTCAGCCCCCGGCCGGACGCGAGGCCGGGGGCGATGCCACCGGGGACCCAGGGGTTCCCGCGCGCGGGCCGGAGGAGTACGGGGCCAGCGTGCTGGACGTCGCCGGGTGCGGGGTGGTCGTGACGGTAACCCTCGGCGCCGGGCGCGGGAGGACCGATACCCGCGGGTTGTGCGCGGGCACCTCCACCACGATGCCGACCACGCCGAGGGCGGCGAAGTTGACGGCCGGCCGGACCAGCGCGGTCTGGGTCAGCGACCCGGCGCTTGCGGTCACCGACGTGATCGTCCCGACGGGCACGCCGGGAACCTCGGGCTGGTCGCCCACCGAGGCGTAGGTGATCACCTGCTGACCAGGTTTCAGCACCGCGTTCGCGGCGAACAGGTCCAGCCGCAGCAGGCCGGAGCCCGACATGGACTTGCCCGTTCCCGTGACATCGCCGATCTGCCCGCTCTCCGCCATCTGCACACCGACCACGGACGACGCGTCGCTAGCCAGCAGGACGGTCGAGGTGTCGGCGCTCACCCCGGTGACGGTGCCGACGAAGCCGGAACCGTTGAGCACCGTCTCGTTCGGCTTAATTCCGTCCTTGGTGCCCGCGTCCAGTGTGACCGTGTCGGAGTAATCGCCGCCGGCCGCGATGACGCTCGCGGCGACGATCCGGTAGCCGCCGGCATCGAGCTGCAGCAGCTGCGAGAGCTGCTTGCTGTCGGCCTTGCTCAGCTGAGCCTGGCTGAGCTCGGCTCGCAGCTCGGCGTTCTCCCGCTGCAGGCTGGCGATCGTGCCCTGCGCCGACGGACCGCCCGTGATCGAGTCGAACAGGCTCGCCACCGGGTCGGTCACGTCGTGCGTGACCCGCTCGATTGGGCCGAACACGTCCGCGCCCGCATTCCGGGCCGGCGAGGCGCCGCCGTCACGGAAGTCCAGCGTGATCAGGACGAGAGCGACGATCACGAGCACGCCGAGAACCAGGCGGGTACGCCGGTTGTCGTGCACGGCGGCTCCTGATCCACCCGCGGCCGGTACGGCGGGTCGGGTAAGGGTCTTGCGGTCCGAGGCCTGGGATCAGCGCCTGGTGTCAGGCACCAGGACCTGACGCAGGGTCTCGAAATCCTCGACACACTTGCCCGTGCCGAGCACCACGGAGTCCAGGGGGTTGTCGGCGACCTCCACCGGCATTCCGGTGTCCTCCCGGATTCGTGACTCTAGTCCGCGCAGCAGGGCGCCGCCGCCCGTCAGCGCGATACCCCGGTCCATGACGTCGCCCGCCAGCTCGGGCGGGCACTTGTCCAGCGTGTTCTTGACCGCGTCGATGATCAGGTTGACCGGCTCCTCAATCGCGCGGCGCACCTCGGCGGCCGAGATCACGACGGTCTTCGGCAGGCCGCTGACCAGGTCCCGGCCCCGGATCTCGGCGTGCGGCTCATCGGCGGCGGGGAACGCGGAGCCGATAGCCATCTTGATCTCCTCGGCGGTCCGCTCGCCCAGCATCAGCGAGTATTCCTTCTTGGCGAACGTGATGATCGCCTGGTCGAGCTCGTCGCCGCCGATCCTGATGGACTGCGAGGTGACGATGCCGCCCAGCGAGATGACCGCGACCTCGGTGGTGCCCCCGCCGATGTCGACGACCATGTTGCCGGTCGGCTCGTGGACCGGGAGCCCGGCGCCGATCGCCGCCGCCATCGGCTCCTCGATGATGTAGACCCGGCGCGCGCCGGCCTGATGGCCGGCCTCCTTCACCGCGCTCTGCTCCACCCCGGTGATGCCGCTCGGCACCGCCACCACGAGCCTGGGTTTGGCCAGGTGCGAGCGCCGGTGCACCTTCTGGATGAAGTAGCGCAGCATCCGCTCGGTCACGTCGAAGTCGGCGATGACGCCGTCCTTCAGCGGCCGCACCGCCACGATGTTGCCGGGCGTGCGGCCGATCATGCGTTTAGCTTCGACGCCTACCGCGACGATATGACCGTTATTGGTATTGAGCGCCACCACCGAGGGCTCGTTGAGCACGATGCCACGTCCACGCACGTACACCAGCGTGTTCGCAGTGCCGAGATCGACGGCCATGTCACGGCCGAGAAACGTCAGGGCGTTGCTCATCAGGAACGGGGCCTTCCGGTCCGGGCTTTCATCTGGGAACTATCGATGATCTTCGGGACTCATCGTGTGCGTTTGACGGGCAGCAGGGCCGTGTGGTTCCTTCGGTCCCTAATCAGACAACGGTGACATCGGGGCCGCGAGTTCCGGGAACCGCACCTCGGTCCCGCCCCGAACCTGTCTGTCTCGCAGCATCGGCGCATCGAGTCTGACCAGGGCGGAATGGTGTTCTGACAACGACGCTCCTTTACCGGGGGCACGGACAGCTGGCGCACAGGCCGCTCACCGAGCGGTCGCAGCCTGCTACAGGCCGATGACGCGATTCGCCATTTACGTCAGCTTACCCACGATCGGGCACATCGCCACTGCCGGCGGGCGGCGCGCCGCCCGCGAGTTTCGTCGGGTTAACCGTCGGTTTCCTGCCGGTTTCACCGGCGGTCCCGCAGGAGGCGATGAGGGGACCCGCGGCCCGGAGGGCCTAGGAAGTCTCAGGGGGTCTCAGGGGTGGGGGCGCCAGAGGTCGGCGCGGTGGGGGCGCAGGAGTTTTCCGGGTGCTGGGCGGCGGTCCTGGGAGCCTCGTGCCGGCGGGCCAGCCAGATGCCGGTGACCCAGAGCGCGGCGAAGATCACGCCGAGGACGTACATGGCCCCCACGACGACTCCGGCGGCGATGACCGCGACCTGGAGCACGGTGCCTGCCTTCAGCGCCCAGCCCATCCGCGGCCGCCCCACCACCCCGCTGAGCAGCAGGGCACAGACGGCCAGGCCACCGCCGATGCCGCCGGCCAGAGGGCGATTGGCGTGCTCCAGGACGATGGCAGGCGCGATGGCGAGCCCGAGGATGATCGCCTCCATCATCAGCACCGTGCCGCACAACTGCCTCATCCGCTCGCCTCCCGCGACCCTGGGCTCCTCATGACAGTTCCGCAGCCGTGAACGAATGCCGCGAGGGCTGGCTGACCGGCGGCTCGGGCGGAAGCTCGCCGCCATTGGGCCCCAGCAGCTTGCGGGCGTCACCCGCGGTGATCACCGATCCGGTGACGAGCACGCCGCCGCTGCCCGGCAGGCCCTCCACCACGGCCTCGTCGGCCAGCGTCACCGCGGCCTCGATGGCATCGTCGAGCCGGTCGGCGGAGGTGACCCGGTCTTCGCCGAAGATCTCGGCCGCTATCTCCGCGACCTCCGCCGTCTCCATCGACCGGTCGGAGGAGTTACGAGTCACCACGATCTCATCAAGCAGCGGCTCGAGTTCGGAGAGCATGCCGGCTACGTCCTTGTCCCCGCTGGCCGCGAAGACGCCGTACAGGTTGGTGAAGGTAAACGTCTCCTGCACCGCGGCGACGGTCGCCGCCACGCCAGCCGGGTTGTGCGAGGCGTCGATGATGATGGTCGGGCTGCGCCTGATGATCTCCAGCCGCCCCGGCGAGCTGACCTTGGCGAACGCCTCGCGCACCAGGTCGCCGTCGAGCGCCTCGCCCGCCTCGCCGGACACACCGGCGAACGCCTCGGTGGCCGCGAGCGCGCAGGCCGCGTTTCCCGCCTGGTAAGCGCCGAACAGCGGGAGGAAGATGTCCTCGTAGGTGCCGCGCAGGCCGCGCAGCGTGAGCTGCTGGCCGCCCACGGCCTGCTCGTGGCTCAGCACGCCGAACTCCACGCCTTCCCTCGCCACCGTCGCGCCTACCTCGGCGGCGCGCCTGAGAAGAACCTCGGCCGCGGGCAGGGGCTGCTGCGCGAGCACCGCGACCGCCCCGGGCTTGATGATGCCGGCCTTCTCCCCCGCGATCTCCTCGATCGTGTAGCCGAGCAGCCTGGTGTGATCGATCGCGACCGGGGTGATCACCGCTACCGAACCATCGGCGACGTTGGTGCAGTCGAGCCTGCCGCCCACGCCGACCTCGAGGACCATCACGTCCACCGGCGTATCGGCGAAGATCGCGAAGGCCATCCCGGTCAGCACCTCGAAGAAGGACATCGCCACCGGATGCCGGTCATCCACCAGCGCGACGAACGGGAGGATCTCCTCGTAGGCCTCGACGAAGCGCTCCGGCGTCACCGCCGCACCGTCCACGCAGATGCGCTCTCTGATCGAGACCAGGTGCGGGCTGGTGAACCGGCCGGTCCGCAGGCCGCGGCCGCGCAGCAGCGCATCGGTCATCCTGGCGGTCGACGTCTTGCCGTTAGTGCCCGTGATGTGGATGACCGGGCAAGCGCGCTGCGGATCGCCGAGCAGCCCAACCAGGTCGGCCATCCGGTCCAGGGCAAGATCAACGGAGTGTTCCGGCCGGCGGGAGATGATCTCCTGCTCGACCTCGCGCATCCGAACGTCGATATCCACAGATCCAGCCTACTGGGCGCTCCAGCGTCAGATCGCGGCTAGGCGCTGCTCGAGGCGGGTGATGTCGGCCTGGGCGGCGTCGAGGCGCTGACGGGTCTTCTCCACCACGGCGGCGGGAGCCTTCGCGGTGAAGTCGGCGTTGTCCAGCTTCCTGGCCGCCTGCTCGGCCTCGTTTCTGGCCGCCGCGAGATCTTTCTCCATCCGGCGGCGTTCGGCCGCCACGTCGATGACGCCGGCTACGTCCAGTTCGACCGTGACGCCCTCTACCTCCAGGGCCGCGGACGCGGTGAAGCCGTCCGCAGGCGGGTTGAGCCGCAGCAGCGAGCGGATCCGCTCCTCGTGCCAGGCCAGCGGCGTGCCCTCGATGCCCGCCAGCCTGGCCGCCACGCGCTGTCCCGGGCGCAGGCCCTGATCCGAGCGGAACCGCCGGACCTCGGTCACCAGCCGCATCATCGAGGAGATCTCCGCCTCGGCGGCCTGGTCCTGATAGGAGAAGACGGGCCAGGCGGACACCATGACCGACTCCTGGCCGGTCAGCGCGGTCCACAGCTCCTCGGTGACGAACGGCATGACCGGGTGCAGCAGCCGGAGCAGCTGGTCGAGCACGAAGCCCAGAACCTGCCTGGTGGTCTCGGCCGCGTCGGCGTCACCGGAGGCGAGCGGCACCTTGGCCAGCTCCAGGTACCAGTCGCAGACCTCGTCCCAGGCGAAGTGGTACAACACGTCGCAGACCTTGCCGAACTCGAAGGCCTCGAACAGCCGGTCCACCTCGGCGATCACGGCCGACAGCCGGGACAGGATCCACCGGTCCGGGACGGCGTACGAGCCGGGCTCGGGCGAGACCGCCGGGACGCGCGCGCCGTTGAGCAGGGCGAAGCGGACGGCGTTCCACAGCTTGTTGCAGAAGTTGCGGGAGCCCGCCGCCCACTCCTCGCTGATCGCGATGTCACCGCCCGGGTTGGCCCCGCGGGCCAGGGTGAACCTGGTCGCGTCGGCCCCGAACCGGTCCACCCAGTCCAGCGGGTCCACCGTGTTCCCGCGCGACTTGGACATCTTCTTGCCGAACTGGTCCCGGACCAGGCCGTGCAGGGCCACGACGCGGAACGGAACGACCTCGTCCGGCTCGGCATCGCGCATCGCGTACAGGCCGAACATCATCATCCGGGCGACCCAGAAGAACAAGATGTCGTATCCGGTGACCAGCACGCTGGTCGGATAGAACGTGCGCAGGTCCGGCGTGTCGTCGGGCCAGCCGAGGGTGGAGAACGGCCACAGCGCCGAGGAGAACCAGGTGTCGAGCACATCGGGGTCCTGCGTCCAGCCCTCCGGGGCTTGCTCGTCCGGGCCGACGCAGCGCTCCTGCCCGTTCGGTCCGTAAAAAACTGGAATACGGTGGCCCCACCACAGCTGACGGCTGATGCACCAGTCGTGCATGTCATCCACCCAGCCGAAGTAACGCGCGTTCATCTCCGGCGGGTGCAGCCGGACCCGGCCGTCACGCACCGCGTCGCCGGCCGCCTGGGCGAGCGGCGCGACGCGGACGAACCACTGCAGCGACTGGCGCGGCTCGACGGTCGTGCCGCAGCGGCTGCAGTGGCCGACCGAGTGCAGGTACGGCCGGATCTCGGCGAGGATCCGGCCGTCCTCGCGCAGCGCGGCCACCACCGCGGGCCTGGCCTCGAACCGGTCCAGGCCCTGGAACGGGCCGTGCACGGTGACCACGCCGTGCTCGTCGAGGATGGTGATGCTGGGCAGGCCGTGACGGCGGCCGATCTCGAAGTCGTTCGGGTCGTGGGCGGGAGTCACCTTGACCGCGCCGGTGCCGAAAGCCGGGTCGACATGGTCATCGGCGACCACCGGGATGCGCCGGCCGGTCAGCGGCAGCTCCACGGTTCGGCCGACCAGGTGGGTGTAACGCTCGTCGTCGGGGTGCACCGCGACGGCGGTGTCACCGAGCATCGTCTCGGCCCGTGTGGTGGCGACCACGATCGACTCGTCATCCCCGTCCGGGCTGACCCCGCCGTAGCGGATCGAGACGAGCTCGCCCTCGTCGTCGCTGTGCTCGACCTCGATGTCGGACAGCGCCGTCAGGCAGCGGGGGCACCAGTTGATGATGCGTTCGGCCCGGTAGATCAGGCCGTCGTCGAAAAGCCGCTTGAAGATCGTCTGGACCGCGCGGGACAGGCCCTCGTCCATAGTGAACCGCTCGCGCGACCAGTCCACGCTGTCGCCGAGGCGGCGCATCTGCCCGAGGATCTTGCCGCCGGATTCCGCCTTCCACTGCCAGACGCGCTCGACGAAGGCCTCGCGGCCAAGGTCGTGACGGCTCAGGCCTTCCTTAGCCAGCTCGCGCTCCACCACGTTCTGGGTGGCGATCCCGGCGTGATCGGTGCCCGGCAGCCACAGGGCGTTGTACCCCTGCATGCGGCGCCGCCTGACCAGCGCGTCCATCAGCGTGTGGTCTAGGGCATGGCCGATGTGCAGGGAACCTGTCACGTTCGGCGGCGGGATGACGATGCAGTACGCGGGCGCTTGCGACTGCGCGTCCGCGACGAAGTAACCTGCCTTCTCCCAGCGTTCGTAGCGCGGGCCTTCCACCTCGGTGGGCGCGTACTGGGAGGGCAGCTCGACGGGGTCGGGTCTGCTCACGAGAGGTGAGTCTACGGCCCAGAATCACCCGGCGTTGACCTCCACGGCGTTCCTGACGGCAAGAGCGAGCGTGGCGAGGCCCGCGTATTTCGACGGGACCGCCGCCTGGAGGTACTGGACTTCGCCGAGGGTGGTCGGGGTGACCCACACGCACTCGCTGGCGGCAGAGGCGGTCGAGTTGTTGAGGCCGCAGACCATGTCGCCGCCGTGCGGGCCCGCGCTCACCACGCTCGACGACACGAGCTCGGACTGCGCGGCCTTGATCACGGCCGCCGGGTCGAACGTGCCGTTGAAGCCGACGAACAGGATGCCCCTGAAGTCGCTGGACGACACCGACGTGACCGGCCCGATGGTATAGATACCGGCCACAGACGCGCCCGGCTGGCCCGCGCCCTTGGCCTTGATCTGCGCGGCCGAGGGGACTGCCTTGTTCACCGCGATCGTGCTGAACTCCGTCGTCGCGGCCGTGTTCAGCGGGTACGTGCCGACCTCGGTCGCCTGTTTGAGGGCGAAGCTGGAGGCAGTACTACCGCCCGCCGTGGCCGTGGCCCGCGCGGTGGGCGTGGAGGAGGAGCCGGCCGCCGGGCTGTTCCCGCTGCTCTTCGTCAGGTGCAGGACGAGCAGCACGATCAGGACCACGCCGATGACGGACGCGGCTAGATACAGGATCATCCGGGTATTGCCGAGCCGATGCGGCGAACCGTGGTCCGGGCCCGGCTGACCCGGCCCGGACAGGCCCGAACGTGGCGGACGGCCGCGTGGGGCGAAATCGTCGTCGCCGTAAGCCTGCCCGCCGGGCTGCCCGAAGCCCGCCTGCTCGAAGCCCGGCTGCTCGAAGCCTGGCTGGACATAGGAATCCGGACCGTAGCCGCCCTGACCGTAGGCCGCCTGCGGATAACCGGCCTGCGGATAACCGGCCTGCGGGGAGCCGGCCTGCGGGGAGCCGACCTCCAGGGAACCGGCCTCCGTGGAGGCGGATGGCCCTGCGGGCTGGCCGAAGGCGCCCGGAGCATAGCCGGCCTGGCTGTACCCGTCCTGATCGTAACCAGCCGGGGCGTAACCATCTTGGGTGTAGGCACCCTGGCTGTAGCCGTCCTGGCCGTAGCCGCCCTGCGGGTATCCGCCCGAGCCAGCGGCCTGGCCGAAGCTGTCCTTGGCCTGGACGTCCTGGCCGGCATCGTGGCTGGCGCCGTTGGGGCCAAAACCGTTCTGGCCATAGCTAGCCTGGCCGAAGCCGTTCTGGCCGTAGCCAGCCTGGCCGTAACCAGCCTGGCCGTAACCAGCCTGGCCGAAGCCAGCCTGGCCGAAGCCGTTCTGATCGAAGCCGTTCTGGTCGCCGGCGGACGGCTCGGAGTCCGGCGGCCTGTATGCCTCGGTCTGGTAATCCGAGGCCGGATGGGACTGCTCGGCCGGTCCAGTGCCACCGGGCAGGAAACCGCCGGCCCCGGAGGCCTGCTGGCCATAGCTGTCCAGGGCCCCAGACCCCGGGCTCCCCTGGAGCGGGCTGGGCGGCTCCGAGCCTGGCGGGGTGGCGTGCGGGGCATCCTGGCCGGACTCCTCGCCCCAGGATCCCTGCTGCCCGAAGCTGCTCTGGGGAAAACCGGACTGGGGAAAACCGGACTGAGGATAGTCGGACCGGGATTGGTCGGCCTGAGGGTAATCGGCCCGGGAGTAGTCGGACTGGGGGTAGTCGGACCCGTCGAAGCCGGACTGGGGGTAGTCGGACCGGTCGAAGCCAGGCTGGGGGTAATCGGACCGGTCGAAGCCGGACTGGGGGTAGTCGGACTGGTCGAAGCCGGACTGCGGATATACCTGCGTCTGGTAATCCTGATCCTGATCCGGATCCGGCTGATCCGCGTGGCCGACACCGGCGGGCAGGAAACCGCCCTGGCCCGGCGCCTGCTGGGCGTAACCTGGTTCGCCGCCGGACCCTTCCCGGCCGTATCCCGACCACGTACCACGCTGAGCCCCGTAGTCCTGATCGGCACCATAATCGCGCTCGGCACCGTAGCCCGGCTGGAGGCCGAAACCCGACTGGGCGGGGTAACTCTGCGGACTGCGGTACCCCTGCTGGTCGCTGGTGTCTGACCAGCTTGGAGGGTTACCGTCGGGCGTGCCGTATCCGGGGAATGACCCGGTCCGGGACTCGTCGTAGTCAGTGGCGGCCGAAGGACCCGGTCCGAGAGCAGCCTGCGGGCGCTGCGGGCCTGGGGCGATCGCACGCCGCGGAACTGAGCTCGGAGGGTTCGCAGGAGGGTCCGCAGCCTGGGGCCCAGACCCGAAGCTCGGCTGCTGGCCGCTGCCCGTTGCCGGCTCATAGACGGGCTGCTGACCGTAACCTGATCCTGGCTCGTAACTGGCTGCGGTGCCGTAGCCGGACCCGCTGTCGTAGCCTGCCTGCTGGTCGTAGGCCTCGGCCTGGTCGTACCCGGGCAGGCCTCGGCGCCCGGCGCGAAGCGGCCCCTCGCTGCCGCGCGGGGCCCGTTGGCCACCTGTCGACTGATCTTGCTCGTTGCCCGCCGGCCCGTTAGGTTCCTCGGGCTCGTCGATTGCGTCCCAGCTCCCCGTGGGGGCATCCCAACCACTCATCTGTGCTCAATTCCCCCGTCGCTATGGAAGACGGCTGCCTTGTCAGCGTCCGAGATCCTGGCGTGAGCGGGAACCCCGCCAGACTAACGGCAATACGCAGGAGGCTACACATCGATCGCGAAGATCGAGAGCAATACCCTCAAAGTCGACATGAGGCAGACGCCATCTTCACCATCGGAATTCTCTGGCAAGCCCGCTGTTATCGAATACTTGCGCAGAAGGACAACTCAGGCCCAGGATGGCGATCTTCCGGCCTTCCGCGAAACCTGTTGGACCGGCGAACAGACCGGTTCAGGCTGATTTCTCGCGCGGCGTGCGCCGTGTGACGTCCCTCGGAACGATCGTGGGGTTCACATTCTCCAGCACGGCTTCGCGCGTGATCACGACGCGCTCCACGTCCTTGCGGCTCGGCACCTCATACATGACCGACTGCAGGACCTCTTCCAGAATCGCGCGCAGCCCACGAGCCCCGGTACCACGAAGGTTGGCCTGGTCAGCGATGGCCTCGAGTGAGTCTGGCGTGAATTCCAGATCCACGCCGTCTAGTTCGAACAGCCGCCGGTACTGCTTCACCAGCGCGTTCCGCGGCTCAGTGAGAATCTGGATGAGCGCGTCCCGGTCCAGGTTGTGAACGCTGGTAATCACCGGCAGCCGGCCGACGAACTCGGGGATCATCCCGAACTTCAGCAGGTCTTCCGGCATCACCTCGCCGAATTGATCGGTGTTGACGTTCCTGACCCGGAGCTTGGCGTTGAAGCCCATCCCGTTGTGGCCGGAACGCTGCTCGATGATCTTCTCGAGCCCGGCGAACGCTCCGCCGCAGATGAACAGCACGTTGGTGGTGTCGATCTGGATGAACTCCTGGTGCGGGTGCTTGCGACCGCCCTGCGGCGGCACCGAGGCCGTGGTGCCCTCCAGGATCTTCAGCAGCGCCTGCTGGACGCCCTCACCTGAGACGTCCCGGGTAATCGACGGGTTCTCGCTCTTGCGCGCGATCTTGTCGATCTCGTCAATGTAGATGATGCCCGTCTCGGCCTTCTTGACGTCGTAGTCCGCCGCCTGGATCAGCTTGAGCAGGATGTTCTCGACATCTTCGCCGACGTAGCCCGCCTCGGTCAGCGCGGTCGCGTCGGCGATGGCGAACGGTACGTTGAGCAGCCGGGCCAGCGTCTGCGCCAGCAGCGTCTTGCCCGAGCCGGTCGGGCCGAGCAGCAAGATGTTGGACTTAGCCAGCTCAACGCCTTCATCGCCGGGCCGGTCGTCCCCCGACTGGACGCGCTTGTAGTGGTTGTACACGGCCACGGACAGGGCCTTCTTGGCCTTGTCCTGGCCGATCACGTACGCGTCGAGGAACTCGTAGATCTCCCGTGGCTTCGGCAGGCTGTCCCACTTGAACTCGGTGGGCTCAGCGAGCTCTTCCTCGATGATCTCGTTGCAGAGGTCGATGCACTCGTCGCATATGTACACGCCCGGACCGGCGATGAGCTTCTTTACCTGCTTTTGGCTCTTACCGCAGAACGAGCACTTCAACAGGTCCCCACCGTCACCGATGCGTGCCACCCAGTTACTCCTTTACATGGTGCCGCCGCGACGGCCGTACCGGCCGCCTCCAGCGGACATGTCCCGCGAGGCCGTCAAAGCGCTTGTGTATCGACG
>Ga0302184_10001118_pt1 | contig 17457 bp, 15 predicted proteins | sample I_Palsa_N3_3_FD_200233 | JGI IMG/M metagenome (GOLD analysis project Ga0302184, IMG submission 200233) | Peat permafrost microbial communities from Stordalen Mire near Abisko, Sweden - I_Palsa_N3_3 | ecosystem: Environmental > Terrestrial > Soil > Palsa > Peat permafrost | place: Sweden...
AAAAAGCCTTCGCCGACGGCCTGCGCCCCGAGCAGCTCGAGCCAGATACCGAACATCGTCGGGCCGACGGCGATCCGTCCCGGCCAATTGATCCGGATCGCGTGGCCGTGTCGCACCCAGGCCTGGCCGGCGAGCAGCATCAACACCTCACGCACCAGCAGCGCGGCGATCGCCCATCGCGGCAGTAGCTCGTAAGACCAGCAGGCGACGGCACCGGCAAGGACCAGCAGGCGATCGACCAGGGGATCCAGTGCGGCACCGAGGCGGCTGTACTGCCCGGTCAGCCGCGCGGTGATGCCGTCGAGGTAGTCGCCGCCGCCGGCAACGAAGAAGCAGATGGCGGCCGCCGTGCTGATGCCGTGCTTGGAGTGGTACTCGAGCACCACGAACGCTGGGATTAGCGCCGCACGGATGTAGCCGATCGTGTTCGGAACGGTCCACGGGCGCCAAGGGGCACCGGCGTCGGTCTGCGGTGGTGGCGGGCCGGAGCGGTCGATTCCGAGCAGGCGCCACCTGCCTGACTGCCGCCCGCCATCGGGGGTCCTGCGCGAGCTAGACACCATCCTCCGCCGCCGCGCGCTGCGCGGGGCTCAGATCAGACCGCGACACAGCTCCTCCACTGCGACGAGGGCATTCGCGATCGGCACCCCGGGCGCCGCCTCGCGCCCGCGCCGTACCTGCACCTCGATCTCGCCGCTCTCGCTGGAGCGCCGCCCAATCGTGAGGCGGAGCGGGCAGCCGAGCAGCTCCGCGTCGGCGAACTTCTCCCCCGCTCCGAGGTCGCGATCGTCGTAGCAGACGTCGAGCCCGCCATCGCCGAACGTCGCGTAGAGCGAGTCCGCGAGCTCGCGCTCGGCGCTCCCGGGCTTGCCGAGCACAACCAGGTGGATGGTGAACGGCGCGATCGCGGCGGGCCAAGAGATTCCGGCGTCGTCGGCGTACTGCTCGACCGCGGCCGCGGCGATCCGGGCCGGACCGATGCCGTAGCAGCCCATCGATATCGGCTGCTCGCGCCCCTGCTCGTCGAGGTAGCTGGCGCCCAGCGCCGTCGAGTAGCGCGTCCCCAGTTGAAAGATGTTGCCGACCTCGATCGCCGGCTCGATCGTGATCGCCTGACCGTCGACGAGGTCGCCCACCTCGACCCGACGGATGTCGGCGAGCTCGAAGGCGAAGTCGCGGCCCGGCTCGACGCCGACGAGATGGGCATCGGGGCGGTTCGCGCCGACGACGTAGCTGTGGCCGCTCGGGGCTACGCCAGCGTCCAGCAGCACCGGGAGGCGACCATCGAGGCCGACCGGGCCGAGGAACCCGGGCGGGCCGATCTGCTCGGCGATCTCTTGCTCGCTGGCTGGACGCCATGTCTGGCCGAGGGCGGCGCCGAGCTTGATCTCGTTGACGCGGTGGTCGCCGCGCAGCAACACCAGGACGAGTCCGCGGTCCTCAGCCACAACGGGAAAGGCCTTCAGCAATGCTCCCGCCGGCAGCGCCAGCTGCTCGGCGAGCGCGGCGATCGTGCTGGCCCCGGGCGTCTCGACCTCGCGTGGCGTCGCGGGCGGCGCCTCGAGCGTCACCGGCGCTGGTTCGGCACTCGCAACCTCGACGTTTGCCGCGTAGCCGGGCGCAAGCGCCACCTCGTTCTCGCCCGCCGGGCAGGGCGCCATGTACTCGTGGGCCACGCTCCCGCCCATCAGCCCGACGTCCCCGGCGACCCGATACCAGCGCAGACCCACACGATCGAAGATCCGATCGTAGGCCTCGATGTGCTTGGTGTAGCTCTCCTCGAGGCCCGCTTGGTCGCGGTCGAAGCTGTAGGAATCCTTCATCAGGAACTCGCGTGTTCGTAGGACACCGGCGCGCGGGCGCGGCTCGTCGCGGGCCTTGGTCTGGATGTGGTAGAGGATTAGCGGTAGCTCGCGGTAGGAGCGAACGATCTGGGCCACGTGTGTCGTCACCGCTTCCTCGTGAGTCATCGCCAATACGAGCTCTGCGCCGCGGCGGTCCTCGAGCTTGAAGAGCTCCTCGATCGCGTAGCGCCCGCTGCGCTTCCACAGCTCCGCCGGCTGGATCACCGGCATCAGCATCTCGTGTCCGCCGATCCGGTCGATCTCCTCACGCAGGATCTGGTTGATCCGCGTCTGGACGCGCCAGCCCGCCGGCAACCAGGTCCAGAGTCCGGCGCCGAGCTGGCGGACCAGTCCGGCGCGTACGAGCAGCTTGTGGGAGAGGGCCTCGGCGTCGGCCGGTGCCTCTTTCTCGGTCGGCAGGAAGTAGTTCGAGAGGCGCGTCATCGCTGCGCAAGCCTACGACGTTCGGGCCCGCGCCCGAGCACTCGCGCGCTGCGAGTTATTGTGCATGTCCCCGATCTTCAAGGAGACAAGATGGCGTACACGCTCCCCGACCTGCCCTATCCGACCGACGCACTCGAGCCGCACATCGACGCGAAGACGATGGAGATCCACCACGACAAGCATCACGCCACCTACGTGACCAATGTCAACAACGCGCTCGAGGGCACAGACCTCGCAGACCTGCCGATCGAGGAGCTGATCACCTCGTTCGACCGTGTCCCGGAGGACAAGCGCAACGCCGTGCGCAACAACGGTGGTGGGCACTACAACCACTCGCTGTTCTGGGAGAGCATGAGCCCCTCGGGCGGCGGCGCGCCCAGCGGTGACCTGGCCGGTGCGATCGACTCCGCGTTCGGGTCTTTTACCGATTTCCAAGCGAAGGTCAAGACCGCCGGGCTCGGGCAGTTCGGCTCCGGCTGGGCCTGGCTCGTCCACAGCGGCTCCGGGCTCGAGGTCGTCTCGACGCCCAACCAGGACAACCCGCTGACGAACGGCAAGACACCGCTGCTGGGTGTCGACGTCTGGGAGCACGCCTACTACCTCCTGTACCAGAACCGCCGTCCCGATTACATCGACGCCTGGTGGAACGTCGTCGACTGGGACGTCGTGGCAGCCCGCCTCAGCGCGGCCGCCTGAGAGCCGCAGCGGGAGGGCGCCGCAGCAGCGCCCTCCCGTGTCCTCTCAGCCGGCCTGCCCTGCCAGTAGGGGGAACGAGCGCTGGCTGCGCGACGGGAGGATGTAGTTCGCGCGCTTGAGGACGAAGATGAACTCGTTGATGCCGTTGTTGACGGTGTCGCCGATCGAGGGGTTCTGCAGCTGCGCGGAAGTCGCATTCATAGCGGTGCGCGTCGTGACGAAGTCCTCGATCGTGCGCTGCAGCGAGACGAAGTGGAGGCCGGCCTGGCCGCCGTCGGTCGTGTCGAAGTCGCGGCGCAGGATCAGCGGCTTGCCGTCGCGCCGCACGGTCGCGGAGGTCTGCGCGTGCCCGACGACGCCGTAGCGCTTGATTGCCTGCGCGAGCGACTTCGGGTCGCCGGCGGCGTCGGTTGTGAAGCGGTCGACCTGTTCGGGTGTGACCTGCGGGGCGTACATCCTGGCCACGCGTTCGCGCTCGTTGAGGTTCTGGTACCAGCTGTCGAGCCGCAGGCGCATGTAGCTCACCTGCAGCGTCGTGCCCTCGGCGAATGGTCCGTCGCTGATCGTGATCGCGTCCTCGCTCGCCTGGTTCTTGACGAGCGCGGACTTGAAGCCCATGTAGAGCGGCGAGCTCTTCGGTACGGGGTCGCCGTGCGGGATGCCGCCGACGTTCTGATTCGCTGCCGGAAGGCCGGCGCCGGCGAAGCCCGTTCGCGTCTCCCGCCAGCTCAGCGCGCTCGAGATGTCAAGTGTGCCTTTGGCGCCGTCGAGGCTTGCCCCGTGCACGAGCGCCTGCTCGACCGCCGCGAGGCGACTCTCGTCGTCTGAGGCGAGATGCAGGCAGAGGTCGTAGGCGTCGATGCTCGGCAGCTCAAAGTCCGAGAGGCCCTTCGCATGCGGGATCGGTGAGGCCACGTTGAGTGATCGCTCGAAATAGTCCGGGCTCCAGCCTGCGGTGAACAGCAGTCCCGACGGACTCCAGTGGTAGGTGCGCTCGAGCGTGCGCAGTGCGGCCTCGAGGATCGTTGCGTGCGCTTGGCTGGGGCGGCCGCTGACGTCGAAGAACAGCAGGCGGTCGTAGCGTGGCGCGATCGGGTTGCCGTACTGGTCGTGAGTCAGCGTCGCCTGCCAGGCGTACTGCCGAGCGGGTAGGCCGGCGGGCTGGGCGCCCAGCTCGACCGGCGCGACTGTGTGCGCGTCGACTTCGACGGCCTGGTCGAGGTCGACGCCGACCGCAGTTCCACCGGCGGCCGCAGCCGCCGCACCGGCGAGAAAGCGCCGACGCGTCAGCACTGGCTGATAGGTCTCAGTAGCCCGGCTTCCAACGGAACGTGAAGTTGACCCGGTGCGGCTTCAACCAGACGTTCGCGTACTCGAGGTGGCGCGCGGCCACCGGTGGGCTGACGAGCAGGCTCAGGCGGTAGGTGCCGGGACCGGAGAGCGTCACGTTGTTCCCGTAGTGCGGTCCCATATAACGCGAGATCATCGGCCACTGGCGCTCGTCGTAGACGATGTTCGACCCACGCGTGATCGTCGCCCAGACGCTGGCGTAGGGGATCGCGACGGCGGTCTGCGCATCGGTCAGCATCACCATCAGGTGGAAGCTGGTGTTTGGGCCCGGCTTGACCTCCTGCTCACTTGTTCCGTTGTAGACGTCGAACGCGACGGCGCTGCGCGCCTCGGCGGTGATCCGCATCCCCTGCCACGTCGACGATGCCAGCACCGTCGTCGGCACGGCCTTGAGGCCGCCGATCGTCTCGCTCGTCACCGTGCCGCCGTTCGAGTCCGTCGTCGGCATGATCATCGCGCTCGTAGTGGAGCTGGAGCCGGAGCTCATCGACATGCTCGACGAGTTGGTCGTCGAGCTCGTGAACTTCGCCATGTCGGAAGCTGTCTTCTGCGCTGTCGCGCATCCGGCGAGCAACGTCGCGACGGCCGCGACGCTCGCGCCGCGAAGCGCAATTCGGCGGAATCTGTGGGGTGTGGTCACCGTGCGTGGCTCCTCGTGCGCGAGCGCGGCGCTAGGCCTCGAGCGCGACCTCGTCGGGCGTCGTACCGCGCCCGGCGGCGCGCGCCGGTTGTTGGAGCGTCACCTGCGTATAGATGACGTAGGAAAGCAGCACGAACAGCGGCCCGGCATTTGGGTCGGTGGCTCCGCCCGCGAACATCCCACCGAAGCCCTGTCCGAGCACCCAATAGACGACGTTGAGCAGCACGGCGACGACCAGGAACTGCTTGGCCCGCCAGTCGGCAGCGACGGCGATGCCGATGGCGGCCGAGAGCGCGGCGAGGACGAATGCGACCGGCACGCCCGCGCCGACGATCCAGTTCGCGACGTCGATCTGGAGGCTGCTGAGCCAGACCATCCCGGACGGTGCCGCATAGAGCGCTGCGCTGATCGCGTTCGGATCGGCGCTTGGTGCGCCCAGCCATTGCCAGGCTATCACGATCCACAATGTGCACCAGGCGATCCGCGCGCCACGAACGCCAAGCAGCCCACCGGCTTCGGGAGTTGGCCAGACGATCAGCGCGACCAGCGCGTAGATCACGACGGCGCCCGGCGCGCCCGTGAGCGGGCTCGCCATCGTCATGAAGATCATCCCGAACGCCTCGCCGAACCACCACACGAAAAGCGCCCAGACACAGGAGACGGCGAGTGCGGGCCTGAGCGTCGGGCGGTAGAGGATGCCGATCGCGATCGTGACTTGGGCCAGAGCGAACAGCGTGTTGTAGACCGCAAGGTTGCCGCCGGCCGTGTGCGCGGCCCACGTCACGCTGCTGGCGATCCAGTTCGGCTGGCCCGCCGTCAACCCGATCAGCATCCTCGGGAAGCGCTGGGAGTACATGAACGCCTGGAACTGGAGCCCACCGTCGAGCAGCCAGACGAGCCCAAGCGCGGTCTGCGCCACGCGGCGGCTGTCCGAGGCGAAGTAAGCACGCGTCCGGGCGGTCAGTGGATGGCCGGCATCGCTGCCCGCGTGCAGGTCGGCGGTTCTCGTGCTCATCCGTGCAACTCCCTCTCCGTCGCCTGCCAGCGACAGGTGCCCGGCTCCAGCCGCTGCTTTGGTCTGGGACGCACGAAATTCGTGGACGATCGGTCAGCCCCGGCCATTATTGCCCGACCGCTCGCTTGGCAGCGGCGACGTCGCCGCGCAATCCGCTGCGCAGCGCGCCGACCGGGGTCGGCTCGCGCGCTGCTGCGCCCCGCCTGCGGCGAAGCAGCTCAATCGGTGTCGCCGCCTGCTCCGTGTCACGCGCCGGCAGCTGGGCGACAAGCCGCAGCAAGATCCAGCCAGCGACCGCGAGGAGATGCGGCACCTCCGCGGCGGGTGTGGTCCGAGCGGTCGCGACGTCGACCACGGCCGTCCCGATCAGCAACAGCGCGGCGGCGCCGACGAGTACGTGCATTCCCCTGGCGTGGGCTGGACGCCACGCGGCCGCGAGGAACCCGATCGCGAGCGCCATGTCGAACGCGCCCATTTCGTGCGCGATGTGAATCGGCGCGTAGCGATCCGACCCGAGAATCAGCGGTGGGACCGTGATGACCAGCTGAAGTACTGCAACGGCGACGAGCCCGAGACGGGCTTTTGTCAATTGACTTGCCCGCCAGGTCCGCCCCGGTGAATCGCGCAGCGCCGCGACGAGCGCCGCGGGGGCTGCGGGAGCGGTCGGCGCGAGTGCGATCCGCGCGCGTCGTGTCACGGTATACGCGCTGTCGCGCCAGGACACGCAGTCGGGGCAGGTGTCGAGATGTGAGTCCAGCTCGGCTGGCTTGACGCCCGAGGGCTCGCCGTCGAGGCCGGCGGAGATCGCCTCACGCGCGATATCGCAGTTCATGCACCGTTAGTCGAACGGGGAGGGCCTGCGGTTCCCGAGACCGCCGAATTGCTCAGGCGCGACTGACCTCGGCGAGCGTGTGCTTGACGCTCTGCGGCGTGTACGGCCAGAAGTAGAGCGCACGCTCGTAGCCATCCGGATCGACCACGTAGGCGACCTCGTCGTGGGAGACGATGTGCTCGGTGATTCCGGCGACGCTCTTGGTGACGATGCTGACGCCGACGTCATAGCTGTGCCAGACAGCCTGGAGCTGCGCGCCGCTCCCGATCGCCCATGTCCACTGCGGCACGAGGTCCCAGCGGCGGAAATCCTCGAGCAGGTCGGCATGGGTGTCGGCGTAGGTGTCCACGCTGACCGCGATGATCGGTACGCGCTGACTCGGCGGAAGCTCGCGATCGGTCTGGTTCAGCACGTGTGCGGCGAGCGGGCAGAGGTTGCGGCACAGCGGATCGACGAACGTGATGATCACGGGCTTGCCGCGATAGGCGGCAAGCGACACCGGCTGCCCGTTCTGGCCGGTCAGCTTGAACGACGGCGCCGTACGGTGGGCAGCGGCGAAGACGAACGGCGGGTTCGCGACCGGCACGGGGTCGGACGGGGCCTGGTTGGTCACCTTGATGACGACGAGCACCACACCCGCCACGATCGCGGCGCTCAGAGCCACGGCCTCGAGGATCGCGAGGCGAGAGAGGGCGCCGCGCGGGCGCTGCTCCGCGGTCTTGGCGGTGGCGGCCGCCGGGCGGCGCCGGCGTCGCTGTACGACGACCACTGCGGCGATCGCGAGCGCCCAGGCGAACACGATGACGATCGCGAGCGTGGGAATACCGCTCGACGCCGCGGCGGAGCTGGTCGAAGCGCTGGCCGCCGTGACGGTCCCGAGCCGCACACCGCCGGCCGACGCGACGGCTCGCACCGCGGCCTCGGTGGCGGTGAGCAGGTCGCCCGTCCTGATCGCTACGGCTGACAGCAGCTGCCGCGCCCGCGCGGTCGAGTGGCCGGGCCAGTCGAGCCCGAATCCGTTCGGCATCACGATCAGAAGCGCCGACCTGTAGCTGTTGGAAAGCTCGTATCCGAGAAATTCGCTGTAGGCCTGCGGCCTGCGCCACGCCTGCGTGGCCGAGCCGAGGTCGTACTTGGTCGAGATCACAGCGACGCGGATCGGCAAACCGGCGCGGTCAGCCGACTTCAGCAGCGCTGCAAGCTGATTCTCCTGGCGGACCGACGAGCTGGCATCGGCCGGCACGTAGTAGCTGTGCCCGATCAGCACATCGCTGGCGGGATCGCCGTCAGCGAGCGCGCTCGCTGCGCTGAACGCCGCTGCGCACAGCAGCGCGAGCGAGACCGCGCTGGCCCGTCCGATTCGCCGACGGGCTCTCCGCATCCCGCTCGATTCCAGTTCTCCAACCGGTCGCTGCACGCGCTAGCAGGCTAGCCGGTCGAGCCGGCCGGCGACGCCACTGCCACCGGCGGCCGGCAGCGATCTCTGTATTCTCGGCCCAATGAACGGGTTCGGTCGCGCTCCCGGAGCGTCTCGTTTCGAGGCGGCGGGAGCGCTCGAGGAGCTCGTCCGGGAGGCCTACCCGGCGATCTGGCGGCTCTGCGCCGCTCTCGTTGATGAGGCCAGCGCCGACGATCTGGCGCAGGAGACATTCCTACGAGCGACACGCCAACTCGCCCGGTTTCGCGGCCAGGCAAGCGAGCGAACGTGGGTCCTCGCAATTGCCCGCAACGTCTGCATGGACGAGCTGCGCGGCCGCTACCGGCAGGCCCGACGCCACCGGCAGCTGACGGCCGTGGCCTCGCTCGCCGCCCCGGCGAGCGATCCGGTCGTCGAGGTCAGTACCCGTGACCTGCTTGCGCAACTGGAGGCCGACCGCCGTGCTGCCTTCGTGCTGACGCAGCTGCTTGGCCTGTCCTACGCCGAAGCGGCGGTCGTCTGCGACTGTCCGGCCGGGACGATCCGCTCGCGGGTCGCGCGTGCCCGCGACGATCTGATCGCGCTCACGACGCAGGCGCCCGAGGTGCGGCGCGAGTCGCCGCACTGAGCACCGCTCGTAGGTTCCTAGTCGCTGCCCGGTGGCGGCAGGCGGCGCGCCAGGAAGCGCGGCGGCTTGGCGCGGACGCTCGCCCACCAAGCGATCGCGCTGAGCCACAGCCCGGCGAGGAAGACAATCCACGGCGTCGGGTCAGACGAGCTGGAGCCGAGCGCAGGCGAGGAGATCGATGCTAGACGCGATCTCGCGATCGGGTGTCCCGCCGTCGAGGCCAGGCGCTCAACGGCCGTCGCCGCGAGCGCGGCAAAATTCCTCGGCCGAGTTGGCCCTGCCAGGATCGCGAGCGCACGACGCTCCGCCGGGGAGCCGGCCCCTCCCGGGTAGACGCCGAAGCCGTTGGGCATGACCACGAGAACCCGGCCCTGAAAGACCAACGAGAGCTCATCGCCGAGGTAGTCGGCATAGGTCTGCGGTTCCCGCCAGAGCGCTGTGACCGAGCCGAGATCCTTCGCTGAGGCAATCAACGCGACGCGGATCCGATAACCACTCGCGCTGGCTGCAGCAACCACCGCCGCCAGTTGCGCCTCCGCGTGCGGTGGGACGCCGGCATCCCACGGCACGAACACGCCCTGCGCAACGAGAACGTCGCTTGCGGGGTCACCGTCTGCGAGCGCCGCAACCGGGCTCAGCAGCAGAGCAAGCCCGCAGAACGCGACCGCCAGCGCCAGCCGCGGCACTCTGCGTGCGGGCCTGCGAGTATCGCGGCTGTGGATCACGTGAGGTCCAAGGAGACGTGCGCCGTGCGTGAGCGGCCGGCGTCGGTGCGCTCGGCCGTCGGCCCCCCGGAGTCTAGGCCGCGACGCTCGCGGCGTGCCATGTTGATCGCGCTGCTGGTATTGGGTGCCCTGGCGGCGACGCCCGGCGTCGCCGCAGCGGACGGGCCGACGGCACCTGTCGCCACGGATTATCTCGCCCGCCTGAGCCACGTCCCGGCTGGACTCGAGGCAAAGATCATCGACGGCTATCTGCGGCTGTGGCTGCGCGTTCCGGCGCGTGAGACCGTCGTCGTGCTCGACTATCGCGGGGCGCCATACCTGCGCTTCTCCCGAGCCGGCGTGGCGGTCAACAGGAACTCCGAGATGTACTACCTCAACCAGACGCCGGTCGCGAACACGCCGCCGGCGACCCTGACGCGAGGGACCCCGCCGCACTGGAGCTCGGTCAGCACCAGCCACGCCTACGAATGGCACGACGGCCGCCTCAACGGCCTCGCGACGATCGCACTGGCGCCGGGTCAGACCTACGTCGGGCGCTGGAGCATTGCGCTGCTGATCGACGGCCAGCTGACGGCGATCTCGGGCGGCCTCCGGCACGCAGGCGATCCATCGATCGCCTGGTTCTGGCCGGTCGCCGTACTGCTGCTGTGCGTGCTGGCGGCCTGGCGTGTTCGACGGCCGGAGCTCGACGCGCGGCTCGCTCGCACCCTCGGCATCCCGGCGGTCATCGGTCTCGCGCTGGCGGCGCTCGCGCTCGAGCTCCACGGGCGGCCGACCGTGTCCGTGACGCACTACGTCGAGCTCGCGCTCCTGTTGCTCTTCGCGGGCTGGGCGCTGTGGCGGATGCTGCGCGGCGATCCCGGTTACTTCACCTACTTCGTCATCGCGTTCGTTGCCTTCTGGGAGGGCATCGAGCTCGTTCAGACCCTGCTCAGCCCGTTCGTTCTCGTGGCCCTTCCAGCGCTCGTGACTCGCGTCGCGACGGTGCTCTGCCTCGGCTGCGGCGCGGCGTTGGCGCTGGTCGCGTTCCGCCTGGCCGACCAGGCCGACCTGTTCCCGTCCGCGCTGCGCAGGGGCGGCGGCGCGGCGGACGACGCCGAGCAGATCCACGGGGCCCACGGCGTCCGTTAGAGGCGCACTGCTCACGCTGCTCACGGCGGCGGCGCTGACGGGCTGTGGTGGTGGCTCAAGCGCTCCCCATGTGCCCGGTATCCCCCGCGCGCTGCTCCAGGAGGCGCGTCCGATCGGCGCCGGGCCGCGCTTCCAACCGCCGATCTCCGGCCAGCCCACCGGCCACTGCAGCCGGCGGTTGGGTCGACGCGCCGCGGTGCATGTCGAGCTCTTTGCGAAAAACCGGGTCGTGATCGTGCCAGCCGGGATCGGGACCCATCCACCGCGTCGGCTCATCGATGGCCAGATCGCTGCAGCCCTGTGCTACGGCGATCTCGTGACGCTCGCGCCGACCGGTGTCGCGCTCGTCGCGGCCGGGCGCAGGCTCACGCTCGCGGTCCTCTTCCGCTCCTGGGGCGAGCCGCTCTCCTCGTCACGGCTCGCGTCGTTCCGGGCACGGCCCGGGACGCACGTCACCGCGTTCGTCGACGGACACCGCTGGCACGCTTCACCCCGTGCGATCCCGCTGCTGCGCCACTCCGAGATCGTGCTCGAGCTGGGACCCTACGTCCCACCGCACCACAGCTTCGCGTTCCCGCCCGGAAGCTAGGCGCCGCTGCGCGAGAAGCGCCGACCGGCGACGGGCGACTCGCTCTCGTCGAGCAACGCGGCCGCGGCATCCTCTTCGGCGGCAGCCGCCTCGAGCGCTGCGATCCGCTCCGGCGTGAGCGCGGTCTCGTCCTCGTTCTCGGCCAACCACTCGCGCGCCTCGGCCGCGCGCGCCTCGTCGCGCACGACGGTCTTCCCGGCCGCGTAGTAACGGTCGATCTCGGCGAAGAGCTCATCGACGAGGCGCTCGGTCGGCACCTTCTTCAGTGGCTCGCCCTTCGAGTAGATCATCCCCATGTCCTTGGCGCCGGTGATGCCGAAGTCGGCATGGCGCGCCTCGCCGATGCCGTTGACGGCGCAGCCGAGGATCGAGACCTCGATCGGGTCGTCGTAGTCCTCGAGCCGCCGCTCGACCTCGGCGACGACCGTGTCCATGTCGAACTGCAGCCGCCCGCACGTCGGGCAGGCGATCAGCACCGGGCCACGCTCGCGCAGCTTCAGCGCCTTGAGTATCTCCCAGGCGACCTTGACCTCCTCCTCGGCGTGGAACGTCGAGAGCGAGATCCTGATCGTGTCGCCGATGCCGTCGGCGAGCAGGGTTCCGAGGCCGACCGCGGACTTCAGCGAGCCCGACCACTTCGTGCCGGCCTCGGTCACGCCGAGGTGCAGCGGGTAGGGAATCCGCGCCGCCAGCAGGCGGTTCGACGCGATCGTGTTCGGAACCGAGGTTGACTTCATCGACACCTTGAAGTTCGTGAAGTCGAGCCGCTCCATCAGCTCGACCGTCTCGACCGCCGCCTGGACGAGCGCCTCGACCGGGTCGCTGTACTCGAGGTCGCGCAGGTGCGCGGGCAGCGAGCCGGAGTTGACGCCGACGCGGAGCGGCGTGCCCGCCCGCTTGGCGTGCTCGATCACGATCCCGGCCTTCTCCGCCCCACCGATGTTGCCGGGATTCAGGCGGACGCAGTGCACGCCGGCGTCGATCGCCTTCAGCGCGAGCGTGTAGTTGAAGTGGATGTCGGCGATGATCGGGATCGGCGACTCCGCGACGATCTGCGGCAGCACCGCGACATCCTGCTCACGGCGACGCGGACGATGTCGGCGCCGGCCTCGGCCACCGTGCGGATCTGCTCCATCGTCGCGGTGACGTTCGCCGTCTCGGTCTTCGTCATCGTCTGGACGGCAACCGGCGCACCGCCGCCGATCGGAACCGACCCGACCATTATCTGCTGCTCAGAGGGCACAGTCAGATTCTACGCGCCCGGCGGGCGCGGATCCGCGGCGGGTCGTTTGCGTCCTCAGGCGCGCGCGCGCCGGCGCACGCTGAACGCGTACGACGAGGCGAGCAGGAGCCCGAGCACTGCGAGCGTGACGCCAACCAGCAGGCTTCTGTTACGAGACCGTTCCATCGGCGGCATCTTTGCACCTTCGTCGATCAGCTGCCGGCTGCGAGGCTCGTCGTCAGGCTCGCGCTGCTGCCTGCGCCCGTGAGCGGTTTGAATGCGGCAGTGATCTTGATCGACGCGTGAGCGTGCCGGCGGAGGAAGCGCCTGCCCGTGCCGGTCGCGCGGACGGCGAGCTCAGCGGCTGAGCCCGCGCTGTAGCTGTGGCTGCCGCGGGCGAGCAGCCTACCGGCGTGACGGATCGTGATCGTCAGCGTCCCCGCGTCACTCGGCGCATACTCGAGCAGCGCGCTACCGCTGAGCAACGCGCCGGCGCGTCGGAGCGCGGGCGCACGGAGCAGTTCGGCAAGCGTTTCGACCGGCGTTGGAGGATTGCTCGAGGGCGGCTGTGTGCCGGTGACGGTGGTCGGGCCGCTCGTCCCGCCGGTTGCCCCCGCTGCCGGCGTCAGGGCTAGCAGGTGAGCGCGCAACGCGACGCCGTTGGGATCGGCCGGCGTGCCGGAGTAGTCGTCGATCAGCGTCAGCTTGTCGCAGGTCGGGTCGGCGCTGAGCACGAGCCAGCCCCAGGCGAGGTAGCTGATGCCGTGGGCATCGGCCCAGTTCATGTATGTGTTGTCGAAGTTCGTCGGGTCCGCGCCACCCCCGGCCGGACAGTCGTCCTCGTCGAATTCGCCCGTCACGACCGGGATCTGGGCTGCAAGCGGCGCGATCGTCGCGTTCCAGCAGTTCACGTCGTCGCACTGCTCGCCGTTGTAGTTGTGAAAGGACGCAACGAGCTGGCCGTCGGGATCGCTCGGCTCGTAGGCCAGCCATTGACTGAGGTCATTGGCGTAGGAAAGGCCGCCGAGCATGATCGGCTGATTGGCGCCCGCCGCCCGGATCGCGCTCACGAGCTGCTGCATCCCGACCGCGGTGTAGGTCAGAGGGTTCGCTGACGGAGGCGTCCCGTCAGGCTCGTTGGGCAGCGTGCAGCCCCCGTCCTCCCAGCAGCTCCAGCTGACCGGGTAGCCGCTCCAGCCGTCAGCGGCCGGTGAGTAGGGCTCGTTGAACGCGTCGAAGACGACGGCCGGGTTGCTCGCAAAGGCGCCCGCCAGGGAGCTCCAGAATGGCACCGAATGATCGTCCGGCATCGGATACTGGGCGCCGGACGGCGTCGTGCCCGGCGCCGACCAGTGCAGGTCGAGGATCGCGTAGATCCCATCCGCATTGAGGTCGGCGACATACCCCTCAATCGCCGCCTGGTAGCTCGCGGCGCTCAGGCCGTCAGCCGGTAGGCCGTTGATCCCGAGCCAACAGTCCTCGTTCAGCGGAACTCGCACCGCGTCGGCACCCCAGGCGGCGATCGCAGCTGCATCACCCGCGTCGATCGGCCCCGACGAGACATCGCCGTAGGTGCACGCATACTCCGTGCTCTCCCGATTCACGCCCAGCAGGCGCACCGTCTCCCCGGCGCCGTTGACCAGCCGGTTCCCCACCACGCTGATCGACAGCACCCCCACACCTCCAGCCGGAGGCGATGCGGCCGCGTAACCAGCCAGCACACAGAACGCAAGTGCGCCCCCAAGCAGCCAACCACGGAGCTCGCAGACGGCTCTTAGCCCCCGGTCAGGCGGCTGACGTCGTTGCTGATGCCGCTGAACACGAGGAACACGAGCAGGATGATCCCGACGGAGCTGAACTTCCACATCGTCTCGGTCGAGATCCGCGCGCCGCGGACCTTCTCAGCCACCGACCACAGCACGTGGCCGCCGTCGAGCGGTAGGAACGGGAAGAGGTTGATCACGGCCAGGATCAGCGAGACGAGCCCGATGATCAGCAGCCCATACACGGGCCCCGCTGCCACGTACTCCTCGGTGATCTGGGTTATGCCGACGATGCTGTGGAGCTTGCTGCGCGCCTTCGAGCTCGTCAGCGCGTGAAAGAGTCCTGTCACCGTCCCGGAGGTCAGGCTCCACATCGTCGCGCCGGCTGCACCCATCGCGCCGAACAGCCCGTACTGGCGCGGCGACGCCAGGGCGAAGCCGATCATCATGTAGCGGGAGGCCTTCTCGTAGCGCGGATAGATCGTCAGCGTGCGACGAACGCCCGCTCGGTCGACCGTCATCACCACCGGCTTGGCCGCGCGGCAGCCGGCGGTCAGCGCACTCGCGCACTTGTCGTCACGGATCGTGTGGATGATGCGGTTCGTCGTTGCCCTGCGCCCGTCGATCGTGACGATCCGGTCGCCCGGGACAAGCACTCCGTCGGCCGGCTCGCCCTTGACGATCTGCTCGATCGTTGTGCCTGGAACGAGCGCCGAGACCTGCGGAGCGAGGTCCTCCACGGTGTTCGCCCCGCCGAACGTGCCGGCCATCAGGACGCCGGTGAAGATCACGAATGCGATCAACAGGTTGGTGCCGGGTCCCGCGAGGATCACGACGATCCGCTTCCACGGCTTCTGCGAGTAGTAGGCGCGCTCGCGCAGCTCCGGAGCCAGCTCGCTTAGCTCCTCCGGGCTCATCCCGGTGATCTTCACGTAGCCGCCCGCGGGAATCGCGCCGATCGCGTATTCGGTCTCGCCGCGCTTGAAACTGAAGAGCGTCGGCGGGAAGAAGAGCGAGAAGCGCTCGACCCGCATGCCCACGGCCTTGGCCGCGAGGAAGTGTCCCGCCTCGTGCAGGATGATGAGCAGGATGATCCCGCCGATCGCGATTACCCACGCCACGACCGAAGAGTGTCGCAGGGCGTCCTGAAGTGAAAGCTAAAGCGGAGGGCGCGGCGCCGCCCGCGGTCCCGCGATGTTCTTCGGCCGGCGCTCCGGTGGGCGTGCCGTTGACCTTGTTCCTGTCCTTCGCGACGGCCCACTCGCCCGAGGGCGGACAGCGTCACGATCGCTGACCAGCACCAGGACTGAGAGTCGACGCATTTCATCCTCCGAAGGGGCCGGTGTGCGGGCTATGTCGGCGGAGTCCGATCACCTCTGCAGCGCAGGCGTTTGCCGCCGCTAATCGAGAAGCGAGCGCGCGACGTCACGCGCCGTGCGGTCGGCCGCGAAGAGGCCCTCGAACTCGCCCAGTGGCAGGCCTTCGACCGCACCGAGCTTCGCCTCTATGACCTCGGGAATGCGGGTGAAGCCGATCCGCCCGTCGAGGAACGCGTGGACCGCGACCTCGTTGGCGGCGTTGAGAATGCAGGGTGCCGTGCCGCCGGCCTTCGCCGCCTCGCGCGCGAGGCGCAGGCTGGGAAAGACCTCGAGGTCGACCGGCTCGAACGTCAAGCTCGCGACGGCCACGAGATCGAGCCGGGCGACCGGCAGGTCGGCGCGGTCGGGATGGTGGAGCGCATAGGCGATCGGGACGCGCATGTCGGGCAGCCCGAGGTGCGCGAGGACCGCCCCGTCACAGAGCGAGACGCAGCCGTGGATGATCGACTGCGGGTGGACGACGACATCGATCCGCTCGTAGGGCACGCCGAAGAGGTGGTGAGCCTCGATCAGCTCGAGCCCCTTGTTCATCAACGTCGCGGAGTCGATCGTGATCTTGCCGCCCATCGCCCAGGTCGGGTGTTGGAGCGCCTCGTCGACGCTGACCGACTCGAGCTGCTCCAGCGTCATCCCGCGAAACGGGCCGCCGGACGCGGTGATCGTCAGGCGCTCGATCGTTCCTGGGCCGGCGACGCGTTCGGCGCTGATCAGCTGGTGCAGCGCCGCATGCTCGGAGTCAACCGGGAGGATCTGGGCACCGGTCGCCTCGGCAAGGGCGATCACGAGCTCGCCGCCGGCGACGAGCGACTCCTTGTTCGCCAGGGCGAGGTCGATCCCCTCCCCCAGCGTGGCGATCGTCGGCAGTAGACCGGCCGAGCCGACGATCGCGTTGAGCACGAGATCCGCGCCCGACTCGGCGATCAGCGCGACGACGCCGTCGGGCCCACTCAGCACGTCGCCGTCAGGCCACGCCCGCGCCGCCCGCTCGGCGGCAGGCGGATCGGACAGCGCGATGCGGCGCAGACCGAGATCCCGCGCCTGCTCGACCAGCGTCTCCCACGAGGACTGTGCCGAGAGCCCTACGACCTCGAGCTCGTCGCTGCGCGCGACGACGTCGAGCGCCTGTACGCCGATCGAGCCGGTCGAGCCGAGGATCAGGATCCGGCGCGCCATCAGCCGACCAGCAGCGCGTGCCAGATGTAGAAGCCCGTCACGGCGGTGAAGAGCACCGCGTCGAGGCGGTCGAGCGCCCCGCCGTGCGCGCCGAACAGCCGCCCGGTGTCCTTTGTTCCCGCATCGCGCTTGACGTAGCTCTCGAACAGGTCCCCGATCGGCGCCGCGACCGCGATGCCGGCGCCAAGCGCGAGTGCGTCGCGGGTGTCGAGCCAGTGCTGGAAGTGGCTTGCTATGAGGACCGCGACGATCGCCCCCACGAGCCCGGCGACGAGTCCCTCGACGGTCTTGTTCGGCGAGATCGTGGGCGCGAGCGCGTGCCGCCCGAAGGCGCGACCACCGAGGTAGGCGACGCTGTCGCCGACGAACGTCCCGGCAAGGACATCGATCACGACCCCGCTGCCGTGCGGCAAACGCCGCAGCAGCACGCCGTGCGCCAGCCCAAGGCCGATCCACCACACGCCGAGCAGCGTGAGCGCAATTCCGAACGTCGAGCCGCGGGATCCCAGCAACGTGACGAGGAACGTCAGCGGTATCGCAGCGACGGCGACGAGCAGGACCTGCTCACGCGTTCCGAAGTCGGCCGCAGCCAGGAGTCCGGCGAGCGCG
>Ga0302184_10001121_pt1 | contig 17436 bp, 18 predicted proteins | sample I_Palsa_N3_3_FD_200233 | JGI IMG/M metagenome (GOLD analysis project Ga0302184, IMG submission 200233) | Peat permafrost microbial communities from Stordalen Mire near Abisko, Sweden - I_Palsa_N3_3 | ecosystem: Environmental > Terrestrial > Soil > Palsa > Peat permafrost | place: Sweden...
GAAACGCAGCGGGCGGTATCCGGGGAGATATTCAGGAACGGCTGGCGGGCGCGGGGACGGTGGCGCTGAGGCTGGCGGGATACGACGGATCCTGTGCTCGCAGCGCGCTCCAGCCGAGCCGCCCGCTGACTCCTTCGAGCTTGTCCCCGACGACCAGGCCTTTGTCGGTGATGGCGGCGCTGTTCAGGGTCATCTTGTGCGGGCTGTTCCGCATCTTGACGACGTTGATCGCGCGGCCGAGCGTGGACTGCTGCTCGATGTACCGCAGGTCGATGACGTTGTCGAACAAGAACATGAGGCCTTCCAGCGACTGGGCGGTAATCCCGCTTCCGGTCGACTCGCTGGTGGCCAGCAAGGAGACGTCAGCCGCGCGGACGAGCCCGACCAGACTGCGCATGTAAGCGGGGAAGCGGACCCATTCACGGTCGGCGAGGACCAGTTCGGCCAGGCTGTCGACGGCGACGCGGCTAACCCGGTGCTCGGCCAGGTTGGCACGTATGGCGTTCGCCAGCACGTCCAGGTCAAGGTCGCCCATCGAGACGTAAGAGATCACCAGCTGCCCGGAGGCCTGAGCGGCCGCGAGGTCCCATCCGAAGGCGGTGCCCATCTCAATAAGATGGTCGGCGGTATCCTGGAAGGTGACGAACAGGCAGTGTTCGCCCTCTTCCAGTCCCCGGGCGATCCAGCCCATCCCCAGGGTCGTCTTGCCGACGCCAGAAGGCCCCATGACAAGAGTGGCGTCGCCTCGCCTCATCCCGTTAGGCATCAGTTTGTCCAGGCCAGGGATCCCGCTGTGCAGCGGGCCGGCCAACGGCGGAACTGCCTCCAGGGCGAGGGTCTCTATCCGGGGGAAGACGTGGATGCCGGCCGGACCGATCTGGAAGGTGTGCCTTCCGGGCAGGTGGCTCCCGCCGCGCATCTTCACGACCCGCAGTGACCGCCGGTCGATGGGCTCGCGGATCTGGTATTCGAGCTGAATGATGCCGTCAGCCAGGGAGAACTCGATACCGCTGTCCAGATCACGCGGGGTGTACTCACCCACGAGCAGCAGGATCGCGTCGGTTTCCGCGAAGCTGGCGCTCAGGTCGTAGAAGGCGCCGCGCAGTTGGCGCTCGCTGGCGAAGTCGCTCAGCATCTTGGCGCTGTCGATCACCACGACGGCCGGCTCGTCCTCCAGCGTTTTCCGCACGATCTCCGCGACCATCGGCTCAAGCCCATCCGGGCGGCCGGGCCGCAGGAAGTCACCCAGGTGGATGTGCTCGACCCGGGAGCCCAGGGACGCGGCATCGAAGAAGGTGAACGACTCCAGGTGCCGGACGAGCTTGGTATGCGGCTCAGACACGGTCGTGTAGTAGACGGCCTTGTGCTCGGCGGTCCCCGCCGCGAAGCACACCTGATGGGCCAGGATCGTCTTGCCGGTGCCTGGCGCACCAGCCAGCACCACGACCGCGCCCGGCTCCCGCCCGCCATCGAGCACCACGTCCAGCCCGGCGACGCCGGTACTTATCCGCTTCACCGCGGACCACCTTCATCCTTCAACGCGGCATCTTTCAGCACGGCATCTTTCAGCACGGCATCTTTCAGCACGGCATCTTTCAGCACGGCATCTTTCAGCAAGGCATCGGCAACTTTAAGGAGGTGACGCCACGCGTACGGCTTGGGGACGACCGCATCCGCGCCGTCGGCAAGATGGGGATCACTGCTCGCCGCCAGAATCGGAATGCCCGCGGTGGCGGGCTCGGATCGCAGCCGCCGGATGAGCTCAGCACCATTCATGACCGGCATCATCATGTCGGTCACCACCAGGTCGGGCGGCGACTCGGCCACCGCCCGCAGCGCGGCGGCACCATCACCAGCATCGACAACCTCATGCCCAGCCCTCTCGAAGATCCGCCGGAGCAGGAACCGATGGGCCGGTTCGTCGTCAACGACCAGTATCGCGCCCAACCGAGATGCCGCCCTCCTCACCTGCTACTAAGTGTAGCCGATACTACACCTAAAGTAACAACCGACGGGCCGGGTACCGGCGGGCGGGTCAGACGCCTAGCGCGGCGGCGGCGGTCTGGGCGGCGGCGGGCAGGGCCTCGGCGATGCGCGACACCGCGGTATCGTCGTGCGCCGCCGAGACGAACCAGGCCTCGTAGGGGGACGGCGGCAGGTAGACGCCGCCGTCCAGCATGGCGTGGAAGAACGCGGCGTAGGCGGCGGCCGACTGCTGCTTCGCGTCGGCGAACGAACGCACCGGTTCGGTCCGGCCCAGGAACACGGAGAACAGGTTGCCCGCCTCGGACAGCCAGAACGGCACTCCCGCCGAGCTCAGCGCGGAGGCCGCGAGCTTGGCCACGGCGCTGGCGGCGGCATCGACCCGCGCATAGACCTCCGGGGTGCAGCCGCGCAGGGTCGCCAGGCCGGCCGCGGTCGCGAGCGGGTTACCCGACAGCGTGCCCGCCTGGTAGACCGGCCCGGCCGGCGCGAGCCGCGACATGATGTCAGCGCGCCCGCCGAAGGCCGCGCACGGCAGCCCGCCGCCCATCACCTTGCCGAACGTCACCAGGTCACCCGCTACGCCGTCGACGCCGTACCAGCCTGAGGAGGTCACCCGGAAACCGGTCAGCACCTCGTCCATGATCAGCAGGGCGCCGGCCGACCGGCACAACGAGGCCAGCGAGGCGTTGAACCCGGCGGCGGGCGGGACAATGCCCATGTTCGCCGGGCAGCCCTCCGTGATCACGCACGCGATCTGCGAACCGCGGTCGGCGAACACCGATGCCACGGCGCCGATGTCGTTGTAAGGCAGCACGATGGTGTCCGCGGCGGCGGCGCCGGTGACGCCAGGTGAGTCCGGCAGCCCGAACGTCGCCACGCCGGAACCCGCGGCCGCGAGCAAGGCGTCCACGTGCCCGTGATAACAGCCGGCGAACTTGACCACCAGCGAGCGACCGGTGAAGCCGCGGGCCAGCCGCACGGCGGACATCGTCGCCTCGGTACCCGAATTGACCAGGCGGACCTGCTCCACCGGGGTGCGCGCGACGATCTCCTCAGCCAGCTCCACTTCACCGGGCGTGGCCGTACCGAACGACGTGCCATCGGCCAGCGCGGCGGAGACGGCGGCTAGGACCGACGGGTGCGCGTGCCCGAGGATCATCGGTCCCCACGAGCACACCAGGTCGACGTACTCGCGCCCGTCCGCATCGGTCAGGTAGGGTCCCGACCCGCGGACCATGAACCGGGGCACCCCGCCGACCGCGCCGAACGCGCGCACCGGCGAGTTCACGCCGCCCGGCGTGACCTCGCGCGCGCGGGCGAACAGGGACTCGCTGCGGCCGCTCAAACCCGGGCCGGTCACGAAGCCTCGCATGCGTCGACGATGTACTCGAGCAGCCGCAGCGCGTCAGGCAGCGGATGCTCGGCCGGCGAGCGGAGCCAGCGCGAGCCCAGGCCGGCCGCGTAACTCGATGGCGGGGCGAGCACGTAGCTATCCCGGCAGTGCCACCGCAGGCCTGCCACGACGCTTTCCGGCTCGCAGTCAAGACCGCACGACCACCACTCGTCTTCGTCGGTGGGCGAGCCCCTGGTCACCACGAAGAACATCATCCTGTCCTGGCCGAGCGCCGCCACCGGGCCGACGGCCACCCCGGCCGCCGTCATCCGCTCCAGGGCCGACGTCCCGGCCGCGGCCGGGACGTCGAGCACATCAAAAACCCGGCCGGTGACGAGTATGACATTCGCCTCGGGCCGGGTTTCCCACCAGGTCGCAATCACATTCTCATCGACGGTCGCCTGCATCTGCCAGGTCGGCGACACCGGATGGGCCCCGGGTGCGGGGCATCCGACCCGGTCGCACGAGCACGCGCGGCCCGGCTCCATCGACCCCCGGGTGCCGCGGAAAGGATGCGCGCCGGCGCACACCGGCCAGCCCATGGACGCGTACTGCACCGCCACCGCGCCGAGCGGCTGGTGACGTTCTGCCGCCCGGCCGCGGCCGCCAAGCCCACGGCGCCGCACCACGTCGACCATAAAATTCTGCCACTCCCCTGCGTTGGATTGTTACCTATCGTAGGGCACGAACCACAGGCCGTTCGGCCCGTTGACCGGGCGGGCCGGCCGATACGGTCACATTTTGGGCAACAGCACCGGCGTAACCAGCGGTTTATAGGGGTTTCAGCCGGCGCGCCACCTCGGCCGCCCAGTAGGTCAAGATGACGCCTGCGCCGGCCCGGCGGATCGCGGTCAGCGTCTCCATGATCGCCCGGTCCCGGTCCAGCCAGCCATTGGCCGCCGCCGCCTCGACCATCGCGAACTCGCCGCTGACCTGGTACGCGGCGACCGGCAGCGGCACCGAGTCCGCGACGCGCCTGATGACGTCGAGGTAGGCCAGGGCCGGCTTGACCATCACCATGTCGGCGCCCTCGTCGATGTCAAGCGCCACCTCCCGCAGCGCCTCGACCACGTTGGCCGGGTCCTGCTGGTGACTCGCGCGGTCACCGAACGCCGGCGCGCCCTCGGCGGCCTCGCGGAACGGGCCGTAGAAGGCGGACGCGTACTTGGCCGAGTAAGCGCACACCCCGACGTCGTCGTGACCCGCGTCATCGAGCGCGGCCCTGATCGCCCCCACCTGGCCGTCCATCATCCCGCTCGGCGCGACCATGTGCGCGCCGGCCCGTGCCTGGGCCACGGCGATCGAGGCGTACCGCCCGACGGTGGCATCGTTGGCGACGTCGCCCGACTCGGTGAGCAGCCCGCAATGACCGTGGTCGGTGTACTCGCACAGACACAGGTCGGCCATGATGACGCAGCCATCGCCGATCTCCGCGCGCAGGTCGGCGAGGGCGAGCTGAGAGATGCCCGCCGGGTCGTCGGCGGCCGATCCGCGACCGTCCTTAAGCGAAGGAATGCCGAACACCATCAGCCCGCCCACACCCGCGGCGGCCGCTTCCGCGGCCGCCTTCCGCAGGCTATCCCTGGTGTGCTGGACGACGCCCGGCATCGAGCTGACCGGATGCGGCTCGCCGATCCCTTCCTTGACGAACACCGGCAGCACCAGCTCGCCCGGGCGCAGCGAAGTCTCGGCCACCAGAGCCCGCAGGGCCGGTGTCCGGCGCAGCCGCCGGGGGCGCACGACGGGATAGCCAGCGTTCATTTCGATAACCCCCTAGCGCAGCCGGCGGCGGGCGCCGCGACGGCGCTCGCTCGGCCGGCGGACAGGTTCTCCCGCGTCGGCCGCCGCGTCCCGCAGCGCCGCCCCGTACTCGGCCATCGCGTCGACTAGGGCCGCCATCGACGGCGTCGGCGCCGTCACATCCACCCGCAGCCCGAACTCGGCCGCGGTCTTGGCGGTCTGCGGCCCGATGACGCCGATCACGGTGACCGCGTGCGGCTTGCCCGCGATGCCGACTAGGTTCCGCACGGTCGAAGACGAGGTGAACAGGACCGCGTCGAAGCCGCCGCCCTTGATCGCCTCGCGGATCGGCGCGGGCGGTGGTGCGGCACGGACGGTCCGGTACGCGGTCACGTCCTCGGCCTCCCAGCCGAGGTCAAGCAGCCGCGCCAGCAACGTCTCGGTGGCGATGTCGGCGCGCGGCAGCAGCACCCGGTTGATCGGGTCGAGCAGGTCATCGTAGGGCGGCCAGACCGCGGCCAGACCCTCGGCCGACTGGTCGCCCTCGGGGACCAGGTCCGGCCGGATGCCGAACTCGAGCAGCGACGCGGCGGTCTGCTCGCCGACGGCGGCCACCTTCACGCCGGCGAACGCCCTGGCGTCCAGGCCGTACTCCTCGAACCGTTCCCGCACCGCGCGGACCGCGTTCGCCGAGGTGAAAGCCACCCACTGGTACCGGCCGGTGACCAGCCCCTTGACCGCGCGCTCCATCTGCTGCGGCGTCCGCGGCGGCTCCACCGCGATCGTCGGCACCTCTTCGGGCACGGCGCCGTACTCCCGCAGGCGCTCCGACACCACGGCCGCCTGTTCCTTGGTCCGCGGCACCAGGACCCGCCAGCCGAACAGTGGCTTGGTCTCGAACCACGACAGCCGGTCCCGGGCCGCCACCGCGTCACCCACGACCGCGATGGCCGAGCCCCTGGTGTTGGCCAGGGACACGCCCGCGGCCTTGAGGTCGGGCCCGATACGGCCCAGCGTGGTGACCACCGTCTGCTGGGCGCTGGTCGTGCCGTCCCAGGTGATGGCGAATTTGGTCGCTTCCGGCCAGCCCGCGGCGATCAGCATCTTGCCCAGCTCGGCAGGCCCCGCGTCGGCGCCGATCACGACCAGCGTGGCCGGACTGTACGCCACCTGGCTGACCTCGGCGGCGTGGATCACCCGCAGCTCGCCGGACCGGTCGCTGGCCAGCGGAATGCCCGCGTAGGCGGGGACCGCGGTGGCCGCGGGCACGCCGGGCACGATCTCGAACCTGACTCCGGCCTTGGCGCACGCCGTCGCGTCCTGGGCCGCGCCGCTCAACAGCGGATCGCCGTTGAACAGCCGGACCGCGAGCTGGCCGCTCTTCGCCGTCTGCACGAGCAGCCGGGCCGTGGGCCCGTCGGCGGGATCAGCCAGGGTAGCGTCCTGGCCCAGGTAGCGCCGGGCGATGGCCGCCAGGTCCGCCCCGGCGATGACCACGCTGGCCTGCCCGAGCAGCTCGGCCGCGCGCACCGTCAGCAGCCCTTCGTCGCCGGGGCCCGCCCCGATCAGGGCGACCCAGCCTGCTTCCCGCTGCTCCATATCGTGGCCCGGAGAGCCTTGGCCCAGAGAACCTTGACTAACGCTCACTGCACATCATTCCCGACGCTCGTCGGTGCCTGCGGCACGCTGATGAGATCTCTCGCCCCCGACGCAAGCAGCTCCGCTGCGAGGTCACGGCCGAGCTGGCTGGCGTCAGCACCTGGGGCGACGCCGTGTACGCGCAGCACACGGCTCCCGTCGGTGCACATCACGGCGGCCTGCATCCGAAGCTGTTCGAATCCGGCCGCGTAAGCGCCTACCGGCGCGCTGCAGCCGGCCTCGAGCGCCTCGAGCAGGCTGCGCTCGGCGGTGACGGCGGCCATGCTCGCGTGGTCGGTCACGGCCTCAAGCAGTGCGGCGAGCCCGGGCTCGCCGCTCCGGCATTCGATCGCCAGCGCTCCCTGGCCGGGGGCCGGCAGCATCTCCTCCGGCTCGAAGACCTGGGTGACGGCGCTGACGCAGCCGATCCTGGCCAGGCCGGCCAGGGCCAGCACGACTCCGTCGAGCTCGCCCTCTTCCACCTTGCCCAGCCGGGTGTTGGCGTTCCCGCGGATCGGCACGCACCGCAGGTCAGCCCGGAGGCCAAGCAGTTGCGCGGCCCGCCGCGGCGAGCCGGTGCCGATGCTGGCCCCGGCCGGGAGATCGGCCAGTTTGGCGCCGTCCCGCGCGATGAGCACGTCCCTGGGATCATCCCGCGGCGGTACCGCGGCCAGCACGATGCCCGCCGCGGGACCGGTGGGCAGGTCCTTCAGCGAATGCACGGCCAGGTCCACCTCGCCGCCGAGCAGCGCTTCACGCAGCGCGCTGACGAAGACGCCGGTCCCGCCGATCTGGGTCAGCTGCGCCCGGCTGACGTCGCCCAGCGTCGTGACCCCGACGATCTCGACGGGCCTGCCGGTCCGCTTGGTGATCATGTCGGCCACCTGGCGGGACTGCGCGATGGCCATCGGACTCCTGCGGCTGCCGAGCCTTAGCGTCTGTTCTTGCATCCGCTCTTTCATCCGCGCACCCTCCTTGCCGCACGGCCGTGCTCGCGTGGACTGCCACTCACGAGCGCACCTCCTGCTCGGTGGCGGCGCGGGTAACCGCCTCGACTGCGCGCGGATCGAGATCGAAGAGAACTCGCAGCGCCGCGGCGTACTCCTCGCCCCCAGGCGAGCCCGCGAGTTCCTTCACCCGTACCGTTGGCGCGTGCAATAGCTTGTCTACCACTCGGCGCACCGTCTGGGCTATCTCATCCAGAGCGTGACCGCTCAAGCCGTCGGAGTTCAGCCGGCCCTCCAGCCTGGCCAGCTCGGCCTCGACCACCTTGGCGGCCTTGGCCCGGAGGGCGACCACCGTCGGGGCGACCCGGGCGGCATCTATCGCCGAGTGGTAGGCGGCGAGTTCGGCCTCGATGATCGCGCGCACGGCGAGGACGTCCTCGTCGGTGGCCGCGGTCCCGTGGTCGCTGAGCAGGTCCATGCCGATCAGCACCACGCCCGGCAGGCCATCGGCGGCGGGGTCCACGTCACGCGGCATCGCGAGGTCCAAGACGACGAGCGGTCCCGGCCGGCCGGCCAGCGTCCTGGCCGAGACCGCCACGGACACCATGTCACGGGTGATGACCTGCCCGGCCGCACCGGTACAGGAAATGACCACATCCGCGGCGCCCATAGCGGCGGGCAGGTCGGTGAGCCCGGCCGTGATAGCGCTCACATCCGCGGCCAGACGCTCCGCGTGGCTCCGCGTCCGGTTGGCCACCACGATGCTCGTCGCGCCGCTCCTGATGGCGGTCGCCGCCGCGAGCGCGCTCATCGAACCAGCGCCGACGATGAGCACATCGCGGCCCGCGAGCGCCCCAGCGCCGGAACTGCCCGCAGCCGACTGAGCGGCGAGCTCGATCGCCACCGTGAGCAGGCTGAGGCCAGCCCGGTCGATCCCGGTCTCGGTCCTGGACCGCTTGCCCGCCCGCAGGGCCAGCCGGCCAAGCTCGGACAGAACGCGGCCCACGGTTCCTTGTTCTCCGGCGAACTTGAGCGCCGAGCGGACCTGGCCGAGTATCTGACCCTCGCCGACCACCATCGAGTCGAGCCCGCAGGCCACGCCCATCAGGTGGCTGATGGCACGATCCTCGTAATGCACGTAGAGATACCCGGTGAGCTCCTGGGCCGCGACTCCGCAGTGCCGGCCGAGCAGCTCGCAGATTGCCGTCACGGCAGCGTGGAAGCGGTCTACATCGGCGTAGACCTCGACCCGGTTGCAGGTGGAGACGACGAACACCTCGGCCACGGGCTCCGCCTGGGCCACGTCGTGGAGCAGCTTGCCGAGCGAGTCGCCGCTCACGGCGGCTCGCTCCAAGATCGCCACCGGCGCGCTCTTGTGGCTGAGGCCGACTACCAGCACGCTCACATGTCCACCGCCTTAGCCCTGGGCCGCGAGTTCTTGGGCCGCGGGCCTCGGTCGCCCGTTGACCGCCGCTGGGCGTGCGCCGCGGACCTGGCCCCCCGCCCGATCCGCCGACCGGGACTCGGACCGGCGCTGCGCGTGAAAAGCGAGGATCTGCAGCTCGATCGACAGGTCGACCTTCCGCACGTCCACCCCTTCCGGCACGCTGAGCACAAGCGGAGCGAAGTTGAGGATGCTGGTCACACCCGCCGCGACCAGCCGGTCGCAGACAGCCTGCGCGGAGCCGGCCGGAGTGGCGATCACGCCGATCGACACCTTGTGCCTGAGCACTACGCCCTCAAGCTCATCGACGTGGCGGACGGTCAGCCTCGCGATCCTGCTGCCCACGATAGTGGGATCGCAGTCCAGCATGGCCGAGATGGTGAAGCCGCGGGAGACGAAACCGCCGTAATTAGCCAGGGCGCGGCCCAGATTGCCGGCGCCGACGATGACCACCGGCCAGTCCTGAGTCAGGCCGAGCGTCCTCGACACCTGGTAGACGAGGTAGTCGACGTCATACCCGACTCCCCTGATCCCGTAGGAGCCGAGGTGGGAGAGGTCCTTGCGCAGCTTCGCCGAGTTCACCCCCGCCGCGGCCGCGAGCGCTTCGCTGGCGACCGTGCTGACGCCTCGCTCAGCCAGGCCGTAAAGCGCGCGCAGGTAGACAGGCAACCGCGCCACGGTAGCTTCAGGTATACCGTCAGGCCGACCGTTGGCCTCGGCCAGATCACGGGCTGCCACCTGGCCGTTGGACCCAGACGGCATAGCGTTGTTGTGCATCGCGGCAGCGCTCCTGGGGTTGGGCTCCTGGGGTTGGGCTCCTCAGGGTTGGAATCAAGGCGGCGGTATGAACCCGCGTCAGCCGACGTCTTCCTAAAGGTACGCCTTTGTGCATGGATTCACAAAGTCGCCGTTAGCTGAACGGACCTGGGTGTGCCCTGGTTCCCGGCTAGCCCGAAGTTCCCCGGCTAGCCCGAAGTTCCACGGCTAGCGGAGCGCCGACCGCAACCGGGCCTCACTCACCCGCCAGAAATCGATCTGCACCCCGTCGACGAACGTCACGGGGATCTTGTCCCAGTAGTCCCGCGTGTCCTCGGGCGAGGTGGTGATGTCGCGCTCCTCCCAGCCGACGCCCAGGTCGGCGGCCACCCGCTCGATCACGGCCCGGGCGTCGTCGCACAGGTGGCAGCCCGGCTTGGCCAGCAGCGTGATCCGAGGGGACACGCTAGGTACCCCCGTACCGTCGGCCGGCCGGCGGCAGCTGGCTGGGCCGGTCCGGCCGCTGGGACCCGGGCGGCGGCAAGGGCTGGAGCCGCGGTGCCGCCGGAGCGCCCGGAGCGCCCGCAGCCCCCCGGGGCGGGCCCGGGAGCGGCGCGATCTTCGCGTACTTAAGCCTTAGTTCGATGACGTTGGTCGCGAGCACATACGATCTCCTGTCCGCCACGAAACGCTGCATATACGGCTGGCTCTCATGGCTGTCGAATGCGGCGGGGTCCCGGTAGACCTCATAGAAGATCCGCTGCAGCGGCGCGTTCGGCACAAGGTGAATGACGTACACCAGGGTGCCGGGCTCACCGGTCCTGACCTGCTCCGCCGCCTGCTCGGCGAGCCAGTCGAAATCGGCGACCCGGTCCTCAAGCAGAGTGAAGATCAGGATCCGGCCGTACGGCTTGGCGGGCGCGGCCGCCGGTGCTCCCGCCGCCCTCGCCTGGGTGCCGGGTTCGGCGTCCGCTCCGGCCATCGCCGCTGTCCCAGAGTCGCCGGTCCCAGAGCCGCCGGTCCCAGAGCCGCCGGTCCCAGAGCCGCCGGTCCTGGGGCCGGGGGACGCAGCCAGAGGCGCAGGGGCAGCCATCGGCATGCGTCGCGGCGGGTGGGGCCACCGATGGCCGTAGGTCGCGTACTGGCCAGCCGACACGTCGTCGGCTCCACCCCGAACAACCTGAACATCCCGCAGGCCCTCTGCCGCACCGGATCCGCGGCCCCGGCCGGCCTGGGGTTCCCGGACTTCCTGGCGAGGCGCATGCTGGATCCTGGTCACGCCGAACCAGATAAGCGCCGCCGCCAGCATGCTGAGCAGCGGATAAGCGGACCGGTCCGGCCAGGCCAGGCGCAGCCCCATGGCCGCCAGCACGGCCAGCCCGACCGGGAAGATCCCCGTCAACTCAGCCAGGCTTCGCGGATCTTTCCTGGCCCGCGCCACGGCGAGGGCCACGCTCGCCAGCACGGCGACGGCCGCTACGACCTGCTCCACGTCCAGCGCGTAGTGCGAAATCGGCTGGAAGTGCGCGCTGACGGACGGCCAGGACTTGCTGAACGGCTGCGCGGTGAGCGGGTCGGTCGCCAGGATCACCGAAGCGATAACGGTCAGGGCGCTGGAAATCAGCCTCATGCCGAACCTGGCGGCCTCGCTCCAGGCGACCAGCTCGACCAGCCCCCAGGCCAGCCACAACGGCGCGAACAGCTGGGTCGGCAGCTGGACCGCCCGGAATGTCGCCAGGCCGAAGCCACTGGCGAAACCCATGCTCTGCGCGGCGAGCGCTACCGCCAGGCCGAAGGTCGCGGCGGTCCACAGGAGCAGGTAGATCCGCGGCTGGTGAAAGCACCGCCCGGCGAGCACACCCGTGGCGACGGCCGCGACTAGCACGCCCGCGAACCCGATCAGGACAGGAAGAGACATTAAACCCTATGGTGCATGACACCCGGCCTGACCGGGACCATGACGCAGGGAGTCGTTACTTCTTGTTGCGGCGCTGGATGCGCGTCTTCTTGAGCAGCTTGCGGTGCTTCTTCTTGGCCATGCGCTTGCGGCGCTTCTTGATGACAGACCCCATAAGACCACCCTTCCTTGGCACTGCGGTGACGGGCACGCCAACGCGCTCGCCCGGTAAGGGCGGCTGGACACACACCCAACGTTAGAGAGTACCCCCGATACGGCGTGCTAGGGCGCGCGGCTACCGCCGCTACGGCACGCCCCGCGTACCGCCGGACCCCTGCCGCACAGGGATCCGGCTTGGGTTGAGCAGTCCTAAACTGGGCCTGGCCGGACTGGGCCTGGCCGGACTGGGCCTGGCCGGACTGGGCCTGGCCGGACTGGGCCTGGCCGGACTGGGCTAGCTCAGCCGGTGCCGACGAAAGCAGCTTTCAGATACTGATTGACGGCTGCCTCGGGCACCCGGAACGAACGACCTACCCGGATCGCCTCCAATTCACCGGAGTGCACCAGGCGATACACGGTCATCTTAGACACGCGCATGATCAAGGCCACTTCGGCAACGGTGAGAAATCTGACGTCGCTAAGGGGGGTTTCACTTGCCATCGAGTTGCCTCTTCCGACGAAGCCGAGCACTTGACGGGATTCGGCGCACCAGTCACGTACGTCTCCAGGGTAAGTCCCGCACGGAAAAGAGCAACCCCGCCGATAGCCTCATTGTTGTTACTGTTTGGCTGCAATCCCCGCCACGTCGGCGGAAAAAACCTCGTGCCCCGTCTCTGACCTGCACCTTTGCGGAAACTTCTTTCACCCGTGATCTGCCGGCGCTCACCGGCGTACGCACGACATTAGCCAAATCCGAGCCGGCGGCGCTGGTCACCACGTCAATTGGATCACTAGTCACATCAGGCCAGAGGAGCCGGTGCCGGTAAATACGGCACCGCGAGTTCATGATCGCGGCAGCCACAAGATCATCGGGATCGGCTCCCGCGTCGAACGGAATGAAGATGGCGCCCCGACGTCGTATCGTCTCAGGCGCCCACCCCGGACCAGGCCGCCACTACCTCTTCCCGGCACCTGCTCCCGGATCACCCGGGCCCAGCGGGCCAGGATCGGCGCCGAGCTCCCGGCCCCGGTCACGGGCGGCCTCGATGGCCGCCAGGAACGCGGCCCGCACCCCGTGCCTCTCCAGCTCCCTGATGGCCGAGATCGTGGTCCCCCCCGGCGACGTGACAGCCTCGCGCAAGATCACCGGGTGCTCGCCCGATTCGCGCAGCATGGTGGCCGCGCCGTAAACCGCCTGGGTGACCATCTCCAGCGCGGACCCGCGCGCCATGCCGAGCAGGATGGCCGCATCCACCATGGACTCGACCAGGTAATACACATACGCCGGGCCGCTGCCGGACAGCGCGGTCGCCGCGTCTTGCTGCGACTCAGGTATCCGGAGCACCTTGCCGACCGGGCGGAACAGCTCTTCGGCCAGGCGCAGGTGCTCCTCGCTCGCGTAGGCCCCGGCCGAGATCACGCTCATCGCCTCGTCGACCAGAACCGGCGTGTTCGACATCACCCGGACGACCGGCACCTCGCCGGTCAGCCGCCGCCCGATGAACGCGGTGGTAATCCCGGCCGCGACCGAGATCACCAGCTTGCCCGGCGTCACCACCGCGGCTATCTCATCAAGCAGCCTGCCCATGTCCTGGGGCTTGACCGCCAGCACCAGGGTGTCCGCCGTCTTCGCGGCCGACAGAGCATCGGTGACCTGCACCCCGTAGCGCGCGTGCAGCTCGGTTCCCCGGTCCTCGCGCCGGACCGCGGCCACCACGGCCGACGGGGGCCTGCCCGCGCGCAGCAGCCCGGACAGCAGCGCCTCGCCCATCTTGCCGGTACCCAGAATCGCGATCATCAGGCCCCCCCTAAGACCGCAGCGAACGCAGGAAGAACGCGAGGTTGCCCGACCGTTCGGCGAGCCTGCGCAGCAGGTAGGCGTACCAGTCGCCGCCGTAGGGGACGTACACCCGCACCTGCGCGCCGGTGTCGGCCAGCCGCCGCTGCTCGGCCGGGCGGATGCCGTAGAGCATCTGGTACTCGAAGCTGTCCGCGGCCCGCCCGGTCAGCAGGGCCAGCGACCCGGTGATCTCGATCAGCCGCGGGTCATGGGTGGCCAGCATCGGGTAGCCCGGGCCGTTCATCAGGGCCCGCAGGCAGCGTGCGTAGGACGAGTCCACCTCGCGGCGGCCGGTGAAGGCCACGCTCTCCGGCTCGCGGTAAGCACCCTTGCAGAGCCTGACCCTGATGCCGTACCCGGCCAGCGCCCGGCAGTCGGCCTCGCTTCGCCGCAGGCACGCCTGGACGACGCAACCGAGGTCGCTGTACTGCGCCCGCAGCTGGGCCGCGATCCGCAGGGTCGGCTCGATCGCCCCGAACTCCTCGGCGTCGAGCGTCACCGTAGTGCCTGCCTCCCGGGCGGCCTCGCAGATCCGCGAGATGTTCTCGGTCGCCGTCCTGGCGCCGAGAAACAGCCCCACTGCGGTCGGCTTCACCGAAATCTCCGTGGCCCCGCGCTGGGTCAGCCCCTCCGCGCCGAGCTTGCCGAGCAGCTCGATGTACTCATCGGTAACGGCCGCGGCCTGCGCTGGATCCTTGGTGTCCTCGCCCAGGTAGTCCAGGCTGACCAGCAAGCCCGCGGCGCGCAGCGCCCGGGTCACCCGGACCGCGTCCTGCTCAGTTTCGCCTGCCACGTAGGAATCGACGATGGCCCGCGCCCGCGGCACGGTCGTGATGAGTTGTCGCAGCCGTGAACTGGCTGACGCGGCGAGCAGAACCCTGCGCAGCACGACGAGCCACCTCCGTTCGGTGAAAAAGATCAAATTACCTGTCGGCGGCGCAATGTTACCTGCACGTTCGCGCCGGCGTCCGGCGGGACGATGACCTCCTGCGCGGCGGCGACGCCGTCGGCGAGCAGCGTCGCGTCGACCGGCACGGTGCGCTTGACCAGAGCGAGCCCGATCGGGCCGAGCTCGTAGTGCCGGGCCGCCGATCCGGTGAAGCCGATCGTGGCGCCGTCAAGCTCGACCGGGGAGCCGTGCGCGGGCAGCCGGTCCACGCTGCCGTCCAGGTGCAGGAACACCAGACGCCGCGGCGGGTGGCCGAGGTTGTGCACCCGGGCGACCGTCTCCTGGCCCCGGTAACACCCCTTGCTCAGGTGCACGGCGGTCTCGATCCAGCCGACCTCGTGCGGGATGGTCCGGTGATCGGTGTCGAGGCCGAACCTAGGCACCCGCGTGGCGATCCGCAGCGCCTCGAACGCCCACATGCCGGCCGGCACCACCCCGCGCCTGACCAGCTCCGCGGCCACGTCGGCCAGCAGGTCCCGCGCCACGATCAGATCAATCATCCCGAACGGACCCGAGCTCACCCGGCCGAGCACTCCGTCAAGCCCCGCGGTGATGTCCGCAGCTGGCCCCATCACGGTCAGCACCGCGGCGCCGGCGCTGAGGTCCGCCACCTCGACCCGGAGCATGAACTTCATCGACTCAAGGAACGCGGCCAGAGCCGCCGCGGTACCCGGCTCCACGTGCACCCACACCGAGGTGCCGTCATCGCTCAGCGCCAGATGGTGTTCCACGTGCCCGGTCGGGCTCAGCACCAGGGCCTGGGCGCTTTGGCCGGCCTTCAGCCCCTCCAGGTGCTGCGTGGTCAGGCTGTGCAGCCAGCTCAGCCGGTCCGCACCGGTGATTTTCAGCACGCCGCGGTTAGACCGGTCCACCAGCCCGGCGACGGCGTCGCCGGCACCGTCGAGCGCACGCTGCTCCCGCATCGGATCGCCGTAGTGCGCCGCGACTCCCTCGTCAGGCCAGCTAGCCTGCACTGCCCCCGGCCAGCTAAGCAGCGGGTTCCCCTTATCGCTCATCATGCCTTCCTTAGCCATCGGCGGAGGCTCGGCATTCCGCGCAGCGGCCGAAGACGGTGAGGTGGCCGACGTCGGTCTCGAAGCCGTGGCGCTCGTCCAAGCCGGTGATCAGCGGGCGGATCGCGTCCGGGCCGATCTCGGTCACCCGGCCGCACTCGCGGCAGACCAGGTGAACGTGGTCGGCGCCGGAGGCCAGGTGGTAGGTGGGCGCGCCGTGGTGCAGGTGCGTGTGGGTGACCATGCCGATCTGCTCGAGCAGTTCGAGCGTGCGGTAGATGGTGGAGATGTTGACGCCGCGCGCGGTCTGCTGTACTTGGGTGCCGATTTCCTCCGGGGTCGCGTGGTCCAGCCGCGCTACCGCCTCCAGGACGAGCTGGCGCTGCGGCGTCACCCGGTAGCCGCGGGCACGCAGCTGTTCATCCCACCCGCGTACGGGCAGACCTGGGGCATCGGCGTCCATGGCCTCATATTAGATCCGCCGGTGTGATCCGGCGCACGGCGAAATGCTCTTGCCTGAGCGGCTCCATCGCGGCTAACGTGCGAGTTACGCGGGAAAGGAGGTGGTCCAACAGTATGCATAGACATCGGACTCGTGAGGTGGCTGTCAGCTAGCCGCCTATCCGCCGGCATGACGTCCAGCGAGGCGGCGGCCGGCTAAAACCTGACAGACACCGAGTCCCCGGGCTGGCCGACCTTGTCCAGTCGTCCCCGGTACCGCGGAAAGCCGCCGCGCCGGAGTCGCCCGGGGACCTATTTATGTCCTGAGCTCACCCGCTTTAGCTGGGCCGACAGGTGCGGCTGTAGCCGCTGGCCCATCGCCGCCATATCGTAGGCGTAGGCGAGATCCTGAGCCGCCGGCCCGCCCGGCCCGGCGAGCCCGTAGAGCCGGTGCCCGGCGGTCACCTCCTTGGCCGTGGCGGTCCGGGCCACCACGTCGGTGGCCATCTCGATGCGGGTGCCCGATATCTCGCCCAGGTAGATCTCGACGATCCCGGTGGGATGGGCCAGCATCACCTCGACCTGGTTATCGGGCCGCGGCCGCCAGTACCCGGTCTCGGTACCCAGCGGCGCTCCGATCTGCCCGTCCTCGTCCAGCCGCCAGGTCCTGCTGGCATAGATAAGGAACGGCTTGCCGTTGTGGCTGAAGCTGACCTCCTGGCCGTACCTGAACGACTCGATAGTCGGGTATCCGCCGATCCCGGCGCCTTCCCAGCGCCCGAGCAGGAACCCGAGCGGTGCGAGGTCAGGGTGTACCGGCGCGTCGCTCGTCAAGAGCTTTCCTGTCCCGGCCCGGCGTCCGGGCCCCGGCGTGTGCCGGCCAGGTAAACCCGCACGACGGCGTACAGGCAGGCGGCGGCGGCCACGGCCAGCACGCCAATCAGGATCGCAGCGCTCAGCATGCCGTGCATAGCCCGCAGTGTACGGGCGAAGCCCGGCCGGCGGCCCGCGGCGCGCCGAATTACGGGCTCGGAGCGCCGCGGGCCGGAGCGCCGCGGGCCGGAGCGCCGCGGGCCGGAGCGCCGCGGGCCGGAGCGCCGCGGGCCGGCCGGCCCGGGCCGGTGCCCGCTCACCGCCGTGCGGCGGACTAGAGTTCTGTCATGTCTGAGCGCTCTCTGATCATCAAGGTGACGGCGGCCAAAGACGATCCGGAGCGCTGCAATCAGGCCTTCA
>Ga0302184_10001124_pt1 | contig 17388 bp, 21 predicted proteins | sample I_Palsa_N3_3_FD_200233 | JGI IMG/M metagenome (GOLD analysis project Ga0302184, IMG submission 200233) | Peat permafrost microbial communities from Stordalen Mire near Abisko, Sweden - I_Palsa_N3_3 | ecosystem: Environmental > Terrestrial > Soil > Palsa > Peat permafrost | place: Sweden...
GCGCAGATCATCTGCACGATCGACGCGGACGGCCAGTACGAGCCGAGCGAGATCGCGGCCGTCGTGCAGCCGATTGTCGCCGGCCGCGCCGATTTCGTGTCCGGCTCCCGGCGGCTCGGGACGGAGTTGACGACGGACGCCACGAGGCATCTCGGCGTGATCGTGTTCGGCGCGATCCTGACGGTTCTGACGCGCCACCGGATCACCGATCCGGCCTGCGGCCTGCGGGCGATGCGAGCCGAGGTCGCCGCCGCGGTCACGCTCGAGCAGGCCCAGTATCAGGCGTCGGAGCTGCAGATCAGCGCAGCCCTGAACGGTTTCCGGCTCGCCGAGGTGCCGACGACGATGCGCGACCGCGGGATCCACGCGACCGGTACCAAGAAGGGCGGGAACTTCGGCTACGGCGTGCGGTTCGCGCGCGCCGCGATCCACACCTGGCGGCGCGACCGCAGGGCGGCGCGGACGCGGCTGCGACCCGAGAAGATCCAGCGCTCGTAGAGGAAGAAGCGCATGCCGTACAGCACGGCGAGCGCGGCGAAGTACGACGCGGTCACGATCAGCGCGCGCAGGCCATGGCCCGCTGGAACCGACTGGACGCGGCGGTCGGTCCAGGCGGTGACGAGCGACAGGATCACGAGCGTCGTCGCCGACAGCACGACGTAGGCGACGACCTCCCGGCCGAACGCGACGCGGCCCTCGACGTTCCAGGTCCAGCTCCGGTTGATCGTCCAATTCGGGATCGCGCCCGCGAAGAACGCGACGACCGAGCAGACGGTTGTCGAGGCGCCTAGCACGTACAGGATCGGGAACACGACGGCGCTCGTCCCGGCGGCGACCGCCGACGCGATCGCGAAGCGAGCGATCCGCCGTTGAGTGACACGGCGCAGGAGGCGCACGAGATCCGCAGTCACCCTTCAAATCCTATCCCTCGGTACGTCACGTCGATGTCAGCATGTAGCGTCCGCTGGCATGCGCATCCAGTCCTCGGACGAGGCGCTGCCGCCGCTGGATGACGATCTGATCGTGTCCGGGGACAACCTGCCGGTGCTCAGCGCTCTGCCGGCGGGCGCCTTCGACCTCGTCTACATGGATCCGCCATTCAACACCGGCCGGCTGCGTACGCGGGAGACGATCTCGGTCACGCGCGACGAGCGCGCGGCGGACGGGGGCACGCGGCGCGGCTTCGGTGGCCGGATCTACCGGTCCCGCCTGCTCCAGAGCCTCAGCTACGACGATGCGTTCGCCGACTATCTGGGCTTCTTGGAGCCGCGCCTGCAGGCCGTTCGCGAGCTGCTCGCCGGGCACGGAACGTTGTACTTCCACATCGACTACCGCGAGGCGCATTACTGCAAGCTGCTGCTCGACGAGGTCTTCGGCCGCGATGCGTTCCTCAACGAGCTGATCTGGGCCTACGACTACGGGGCGAAGCCGCGGCGGCGCTGGCCCGCAAAGCACGACACGATCCTCGTATATGTGCGCACTCCGGGGCGGCACCATTTCGACGCGGACGCAGTGGAGCGTGAGCCGTACATGGCCCCCGGACTCGTCGGTCCCGAGAAGGCAGCCCGCGGGAAGCGACCGACCGACGTCTGGTTCCACACGATCGTCCCCACCAACGGCCGGGAGAAGACCGGTTATCCGACACAGAAGCCCGAGGGGGTGCTGCGGCGGATCGTGGCGGCCTCGTCGCGGCCGGGGGGCTGGTGTCTGGACCCGTTCGCCGGCTCCGGCACACTCGGCGCCGTCTGCCGGCAGCTCGGTCGCCGGTTCGTCCTGATCGACTCGAGTCCGACCGCGCAGGCGGTCATGGGCAGGCGGCTCGGAGCCGGCGGTCCGGAGGCGATTACGAGCTAGCGGAGCTAGCTCGACGCGCCTAATGGGCGCTATAGCGCCCACAAGGCGCGTCGCTCAGTCGGTCACCAGTGGGACGAACCTGACCGCCTCCAGCACCACCTGCCTGAGGACCCCATCGTCTTTGCGGATCACCGCCAGCCGCTGGCTGTCGGGCGAGTCCGGGCCGATTCGCAGGGGCGCGACGAGACGCCCACCGGGCGCGAGCTGGTCGAGCAGGGGCTGCGGGACCGGCATCTCGACCGCCGCGGCGACATTGATCGCATCGAACGGTGCACGGCTGGGCAGGCCGTGGCTACCATCGCCGACGGACAGCTCGACGTTCTGGACGCCCAGCTCGGCGAGCGCCTCGCGGGCGAGCTCCGACAGCTGAGGGTGGCGCTCGATCGACCACACCTCGGCCGCGAGCCGGGCCAGCAGCGCCGCGTGGTAGCCCGAGCCGGTGCCGATGTCGAGCACCCGCTCTGACCCAGACAGCTCGAGCAGTTCGAGCATCCGCGCGACGACCAGCGGCTGCGAGATCGTCTGACCGTCCCCGATCGGCAGCGCGACGTTCTCGTACGCCCGGTAGCGCAGCTCCGGCGACACGAAGCGGTCCCGCGGAACCGTAGCGATCGCCGTCAGAACCCTCGCGTCCCGGACGAACGGGGCCAGCGAGTAGGCGAGCTCCCGGGCGGCGGCCGGGTTCACATCCACCGCTCCGTCAGTGGCGCGCGAACCGCTCGACCAGCGCATCGACGCGCTCCCGGAGCTCGTCCGTGGAGAACGTCGAGATCTCGAAGCTCGCGTCGCCCGATTGCGTGCGCACGACCAATTGCCCGGGAGCGCCCGTCCGCTTGCGCAGCAGTCCCCGCGGCGCCGGCACCTCGAGCGACTCGATGTCCCCCCATTCGAGCCGGCCGACGATCTGCCCGTCATCGCGGAGGATGTCGAAGCCTTCCTGCGAGATCCGGACCTCGACCGACTGACGCGTTCCCGAGAGGTTCGCGACGCCGCCTAGATGGATCGCCGTCAGCTGCAAACCGTCCTGGTCGACCGCGGGCTCCGGGGTCGGGGCCTGCTCGCCGGCGGCCGTCGCCGGCGCCCAAGCCGGCCGAGGCTGGGTCGGCGGTTCCGGTGGGGCGTACGTCTCGGTTTCAGGCGGCGTGTAAGGCTCGGGCTCCGGCGGCGTGTGCGGCTCGGGCTCGGGCTCGGGCTCGGGCTCGGGCTCGGGCTCGGGCTCGGGCGGGGCGTAGCTGCCCGGCTCGGGCGGCGTGTACACCTCGGGTTCGGGCGGGGCGTATGCGTCGGGTTCCGCCGGTGCGTACGTTTCAGGTTGCACCGGGGCGTATGCCTCGGGTTCGGGCGTCGCGTAGTCGGCGTCGGCTACCCCGCCGTACTCGCGAACTCCCTGGTCGTCCTGGGCAGCCTCGTCCTGGCGGCCGTTGTGCGCGGTCAGCTCGGCGTCCGAGTTCTCCGGTCCGGATCGCCGGACGAGCGCGCTCAAACTCTCCTCGTACGACGGCGCGCCGACCAGCTCCTGGGCGCGCGCGACCGCCGGATGTCCGATCGCCGCGCCGAGCTCGATCCCCAGCTCCTCGGCGGCGATCGTGGCCAGCGCACGGCGCCACTGCAGCCCGTCGGCGCGCGGCAGGTAGTTCTGCACGACCGTCTCGAGCTTCTCCTCGTCCATCTGGACGATGTCTGCGTGGGCTGCCGCCGCCTGGGCAAACGCGGTTCGCAACTGCTCCGCGAGCGCCTCGTGTCCGCGGGCCGCAAGTCGCTCGGCGAGCGCCTCGAGGGACTCGTCGTTCATGGCATTGCCTCCTGAAGGTGTGCCTTCAGCTCCTCGAGGAACGCTGAGGCGTGGGCTCCGTAGACGATCCGGTGATCGCACGCGAGGGTCAGGACCATCGTGTGTCCCGCCACGACGGCGCCGTCGCGCACGACCGGCACGTCGCGGATCGGGCCGGCGGCGAGCGCCGCGGCCTGCGGCGGGATGATCAGCGGGGTGAGGGTGGCGATGTCGTACGCGATCGAGTCGGTGACGGTGAACGTCGCGCCGGTCAGCTCCGGCGGCGTGAGGCTTCTCGCTCTTGCGCGCACGAACAACTCGGCGAGCTCGGTGGCGATCTCGATCGCCGACTTCTGATCCGCGTCGAACACCGTTGGCATCACGTACAGACCCTCATCGGCAATCGTCACCCCGATGTTGATCCGCGCGTACAGCTCGTAGCGACCGTCGCGATAGGAGGCGTTGACGCGGGGGACAGCGGTCAGCGCGTGTGCCGCCGCGCGCACCAGCAGCGCGGTGGTTCCGCATCCGAGCTCGGCCGCTCGGGCCAGCGACGGCGTCATGTCGACCTCGGCCGTGAACTCGACGCTCGGGACGGTCGCGCGCGACTCCGCGCTGCGCCGCGCGATCGCGCGCTCGTGGCGGTCCAGCTCGATCGTCGTCACCTCGCCTTTGGGAGCGAGACTCGCGGTCGAGTCGTTCATGACCAGACCATAGCCGCTGGCGCGGCGCCGCCCGGCGGCAAAACCGACGCCCGAGTCGCCGGGACGGCTCATTGGGAGCGGGGGAGCCACTTGTCGAGAAACGCCTCGGCGTCGATGCCGGCCAGGTCGGTCCGCAGGTCACGCAACAGCCGCGACGCGTCTCGCGCCGGCAGCTCCCAGAACATCGCGACCTCGCCGTCGTCGATCGAGACGACCTCGATGCGGTCGAGCCGGTCCTCGTCGAGGAATGCCGGGGCGACCCGGTCACGGCTCGCGATCAGGTGATACGCGCGGTTGGCTCTCACGCCGCCTCCGACAGCGCCCGCGCCGCCGCCTCGATCGCGCCGGCGCCCGCAAACACCTCGCCGTCGACCGTCACCCCCGGCAGCCGGTCGACGCCGGCCCGGTGAGCCCGCGCAACCGCCGCATCGAGGCGATCGGCGACGGACCGCAGCCGGGTCGCCTTGATCAGTGCCGCCGGATGGATCTCACAGGCCGCGCCGGCGATCAGCACGGTGTCGAGCTCGCTGAGGTCCCGCCCGCCGGCGAACGCCTGGCGGAACGCAGCCAGCGAGAACGCGATCGTGCGCCCGACCTGCTTCGCGTAGGTCGCCGCCAGCATCGCGTCGCGCGTGTCCGGCGGCCAAGCCCGCGGCCAGCGCAGCGGCTGCAGTCCGAGCGACTGCGCCCGCCGGGCGAGCGCCGTGAGATCTGGCTCGTCGGGGGCGGCAAACCCGGCCGATGCGAGCACCGGCTCCCACTCCGCGGCGCCTCCCAGCGCCGCTACCGCGCGCTCGGCGGCGAGGTGGCACTCGGGATCCCCGAGGTCGTAGTAGAAGACGATCTGCGCGGGTGGCTCTGGCACGGCGTCAGCCGTGGATCAGCCAGCCGTCCGCGGCGCGCGCGGCCTCCATCAGGGCCTCGGACAGGGTCGGGTGGCCGTGGATCGTGCGCGCGACCTCGGGATAGCCGCCCTCGAGCGCCTTGGCGATGACAAGCTCCTGGATCAGCTCGGTCGCCCTGGTGCCGCAGATGTGGCCGCCGAGGAGCTCGCCGTACTGCCGGTCGCCGATGATCTTGATCACGCCGTTGCGGTCTCCGTAGACGGTTCCAGCCCCGACCGCGCCGTACTGGACCTTGCCGACGACGACGTCGTGGCCCTCCTCGCGCGCCTGCTGCTCGGTCAATCCGAACGATCCGACGTTGGGCGTGCAGAAGGTCGCACGCGGGATGTCGATGTAGGAGATCGGGTGGGTGGGCAGCCCGGCGGCGTCCTCAACCGCGATCACCCCTTCGTCGGAGGCTTTGTGCGCGAGCGCCGGCCCGGGCACGAGATCGCCGATCGCGTAGATGCCCGAAGCGGTCGTGCGCAGCGCGCCGTCCACCTTGATCAAGCCGCGCTCGTCCAGTTCGACGCCGGCCTCCTCGAGCCTCAGCGCTGCGACGTCGGGCCCTCGCCCCGCGGCGATCACGAGCCAGTCCGCTGTCCCCGACTCCTCGCCGAACACGAACTCGACCAGCTTGTCGCCGGTTACCACGCTCGTCACGAACGTGCCGGTGTGGATCTGGATGCCCTGGCGCCGCAGACCACGCTCGGCGGCCTTCGAGATGTCGGCGTCCTCGGTCGGCAGCACCCGGTCGAGCGCCTCGAACAGGCGCACCTCGACGCCGAGGCGCGCGTATGCGGAGGCGATCTCGGCGCCGGACGCGCCGGCTCCGACGACCGCCAGCGACCCGGGCAGCTCGGGGAGCGCCCACGCCTCCTCGGTCCCGATCACGCGCCCGCCGAAGTCAGTCCCCGGAATCGGCCGCGGGACCGAGCCGGTCGCGAGCACGATCGTCTTTGCCTTGAGAATCCGGTCCCCGACCGCCACGCCGCCGTTGCCGGCGAGCGAGCCGACGCCATCGATCGCCTCTACCGAGTTCTTCTTGAGCAGCCCCGCGACCCCGCCGGTCAGCGTCTTGACGACCTTGTCGCGCCGCGCCATCACCGCCGGGAAGTCGACCTCGGGCGCGGCGACCTTGATGCCGAACTCGCCGGCGTCGCGAATCTCCTGGAGCACGTCGGCGCTGCGTAGGACCGCCTTGGCGGGGATGCACGCGTAATTGAGGCAGCGGCCGCCGATCTTGTCCCGCTCGATCACGGCCGTCTTCAGACCGAGCTGCGCGGCCCGGATCGCGGTCACGTAACCGCCCGGGCCGGAGCCGATTACGACACAGTCGAAGTTTGAGTCGGGCACGGTCGCAGCGTAGCCGAACTACAGCTAGCCGGCCGTCGGCGCCTGCATCCGGGCGAGCACGCGCACGAGCTTCCAGAGCAGGCAGCCGCTGCCGACGATGAACAGCGGCGGCACGAGGAACCCGAGCAGGTTCGACGCCTCGACCAACAGCAGCGAGAACAGCATGATCACGATCGCGAGCAGCGCCATGAACACCAGCACCGCCTGGGCCGAGCGCCGCCACATACCCACCGCGCACGCGATCGTGACCGCCGAGAACAGCAGGGTCGGGGCGGCGGACGGATGCCTTCCGGCGATCGTCGCGCCCGCCGCGTACAGGACGAGATTGACGACTCCGGAGATGCCCGCGACCGCGGTCGCGGCAAGTAGCGGCCAGGGACGCTCGCCGGGCGCCAGCGGCTCGAGCCGGGCGCGCGCGGCGGCATTCTGCGCCTCGGTGCGAGCGCGGTAGCGCTCGATGAAGTCGTCTGGGGCCGGCGCGGGTGCGTCGGGGGGCGGTGGCGCCTTACGCTGCGTCACGGCGATCCTCGTGCTCGAGCGCCGCTCGCAGCCTGCGCGCCGCCAGTTCGGGTTCGGCCGCCTGCGTGAGCGCGCGGACGACGGCCACCCGTCTGGCGCCGGCGGCGGCGACCGCGCCGACGTTGCCGGTCTCGATCCCCCCGATTGCGAAGAACGGCATCCGGGCGTGCGCGGCCGCATACCGTACGAGCTCGAGCCCGACCGCTCCGCGCCCCGGCTTCGTCGGCGTCGCGTGCACGGGTCCGACGCCGATGTAGTCGACGTCGAGCTCGTTCGCCGCCTCGATCTGCTCCGGCGAGTGTGTCGAGCGCCCGACCAGCCGGTCGCGACCGAGCAGCACGCGCGCGGTTGCGACCGGGACGTCCTCCTGACCGAGGTGGACCCCATCGGCGCCGGCCGCCGCGGCGAGGTCGGGTCGGTCGTTGACGATGAACAGCGCGCCGCGCGCGGCGCAGACCCCGGCGAGCTCGACGGCCACCGCCAGGATCGCCGCGTCGCTCTCGCTCTTCATCCGCAGCTGCACCAGATCGACGCCGCCCCGCAAGGCGGCGTCGACTCGGGCCGGCTCGATCCGGTCGCAGACGAGGTACAGCCTCGCGGCGGCCAGCCGAGCGCGGCGAGCGGCCCCGGCGCCGGCGGCGCTGCCGGCGGTTGCGTGCTCTGGCGGAACGCTCATCAGCCTCGAAGTCTGCCAAGAGCGCCGCGGTAGCATCACTCCTGAACCGTGACCGAGCCCCGCTCCTCAACCGATGTGGTGATCGTCGGCGGCGGCGTGATCGGGCTGGCGATCGGCTGGCGCCTGCAGCGCCGCGGCCTGCGGGCGATCGTTGTCGACCGCGCTGTGAGCCTCGGCGAGGCGACCACGCGGGTCGCGGCCGGCATGATCGCGCCGATCGCCGAGGCGGCGCCGAAGGAGCCCGCCGTGCTCGCCCTGTCGCGCGCGAGCGCGCAGCTGTACCCGAGCTTCGTCGAGGAACTGATCGCTGAGGGCGGCATCGATCCCGGCTACCGAAGGTGCGGGACGCTGCTCGTCGCTCGTGACGCCGACGAGGCGGCCGCGCTCGATCGCGAGCACGCCTTCCGCCGCTCGCTCGACTTGCCCGTGGCGCGGCTGCGCGCGAGCGAGGCACGGGCGCTCGAGCCGGCGCTCGCCCCGACGCTCCGGCTCGCGCTCGAGATCCCCGACGACCATGCGATCGATCCGCGCGCCCTCGCGCGCGCGCTGTCGCAAGCCTTCGCCCGCGCCGGCGGCGAGGCATGGCTGCGCAGCGAAGTTGGCGAGGTGATCTGCGATGACGACCGGGTGCGCGGGGTGCGGCTGGTTGGCGGCGGCGAGATCGAGGCCGACCACGTCGTCGTCGCGGCAGGGCCGTGGTCGGGCGAGGTACCCGGGCTGCCCGAGCCGGCGCGCGTGCCGATGCGGCCGGTCAAGGGTCAGAGCCTCGGCCTCCGAGACCCCGCCGGCCCGGGTCTCCTGCAGCGCGTGATCCGCATGCAACCCGGGTACATCGTTCCCCGTGGGGATGGTCGCTACGTACTCGGCGCGACGATGGAGGAGCGCGGCTTCGACACGACCGTCACCGCGGGCGCGGTGTTCGAGCTGCTGCGAGACGCGATCGAGCTCGTCCCGGGGGTCGGCGAATGGGTGATCGAGGAGCTGATGGCGGGCACGCGTCCCGGGACGCCCGACAACGCGCCGATCATCGGCCGCGGGGCTCTCGAGGGCCTGTACTGGGCGACCGGGCACTACCGCCACGGAATCCTGCTGACCCCGCTCACGGCCGAGCTGGTAGCCGCGGGGCTGGCGGGCGAGGCCGTGCCCGAGCTGGCGTTGACGTGCGACCCGACCAGGTTCGCGCCCGTCGCCCGAGCGCGGCGGAGCGTCCGCGCGTGATCATCGTGACGGTCAACGGCCAGCACCGCGAGCTCGGCGACGGAACCACCGTGAGCTCGCTGGTCGAGGCGATCGGCGGCCCCGGCGATGGGCGCGGCGTCGCCGTCGCGATCGGCGGCGAGGTCGTGCCGCGTTCGGCGTGGGCGGAGACGGTGCTCGGCCCGGGCGCCCGAGTCGAGGTACTGACGGCGGTGCAGGGCGGATGATCGGCGAGGAGCTTGTGATCGCCGGGCGGCGTTTGAGCTCGCGCTTGATCCTCGGGACCGGCGGCTTCAGCAACCACGAGCTGCTGAGCGAGGCGCTCGCGGCGGCCGAGGCCGAGCTGTGCACGGTCGCGCTGCGGCGGCTCGGGGTTGGGCGCGATCAGCATCCACGCGGATCGATCCTCGATGTGCTCGCCACCGCCGGGGTCGAGATCCTGCCGAACACCGCGGGGTGCTACACCGCCCGCGACGCGATCACGACCGCGCGGCTCGCACGGGAGGCGTTCTCGACCGACTGGATCAAGCTCGAGGTGATCGGCGATGACCGGACCCTGCTCCCGGACGCGGTCGAGCTTGTGGCCGCAGCCGAGGCGCTCGTCGACGACGGCTTCACCGTCCTCCCGTACACGACCGACGACCCGGTGCTCGCGCGGCGCCTGGAGGACGTCGGCTGCGCCGCCGTGATGCCGCTCGGCTCGCCGATCGGCAGCGGCATGGGCATCTGCAACCCGTACAACATCTCGATCATCGTCGAGCGCGCGTCGGTGCCCGTGATCCTCGACGCGGGCGTCGGTACGGCGTCCGACGCGGCGCTGGCGATCGAGCTCGGCTGCGACGCCGTGCTGTGCGCGAGCGCGATCTCGCGTGCGCACGACCCAGTCGCGATGGCGCAGGCGATCAAGCTGGCGGTGCAGGCCGGGGCGCTGGCCGCCGGCGCCGGCCGGATCCCGCGACGCCGCTACGCCCAGGCGTCCACACCGGAGGAGGGGATGCCGGTGTTCGCCGACTCGCCAGACCGCGTCGCATGAGGCCGCGGGAGATCGGCCGGTGAGCTCGCGGGAGCTGGACGAGCGCTCGGTCGACGAGCTGCTCGACGTGTGGGAGGCGGCCTGGTCGGGCAAGGACCCGGACGCGTTCGACGCCGTCTGCCACGAGGACATCCACTACGAGGATCCGCTCGTCGCCGAGCCGCTCGAAGGCCCCGCCGCGGTCGCCGCCCACGCCGGTCGACTGTGGGCCGCGTTTCCCGACGCTCGCCTGCAGAAGCTCGGCAATCGCCTGACCGATGGCCGTTACGTCGCGGCGCCGAGCAAGCTGCTCGCAACCAACCGCGAGCCGCTCGCGGGTCTGCCGGCGACCAACCGCTTCGTCGTCGTCCCGTGCGTCTTCTACTGCGAGCTGGCGGACGCCCGTCTGCTGCGCGTGCGCGCCTTCTTCGACCTGTACGACGCGGCGGTGCAGCTCGGGGTCCTGCCCGGACGCGGCACCCTCGGCGAGAAGGCGCTGCTGGTGCTGCGGGGCTTCGGCCTGCGCGCCGGTCGCTGACTCGCCGCCCCAGACTCGCCGCCCCAGACTCGCCGCCCCACTTGGGCGCGGATTGTGCCCCTGGCGGTCACATTTCCCGCCCAGGTGGACACTCGTGGCAGAAATCGTCTGATGCGTGTCATTGCGGACGCGGATGCGGTGGGGGATGATCAGCGCATGGGGTTCGGCACGGTCGAGACGCTCCGCCGCACCTTCGGTCGGACCCTCCAGGTCAACCCAAGCGACTACCGGGAGCGGTTCGCGGCATGAACATCGCGATCCCGATCTTCGACGGGCTGACGGCGCTCGACGCCGTCGGACCGTACGAGGTGCTGTCCCGACTGCCGGGCGCGACCGTGTCGTTCCTCGCGACCGAGCCGGGACCGAAGCGCACCGAGACGGGAATGCTTGCGCTCACGGCCGACCTCGCGCTCGACCAGCTGCCCCACCCGGACGTGATCGTTGTCCCCGGCGGGTACGGAACCCGGGCCCTTTGCAGCGACGAGGAGATGCTCGGCTGGCTGCGGGAGGCCCACGCCCACTCGACCTGGACGACGTCGGTCTGCACCGGCGCGCTCGTGCTCGGCGCGGCGGGCATCCTCGACGGCCTCGAGGCGACGACCCACTGGCTGCTGCTGGATGTGCTCTCGGATTACGGCGCCACACCGGTGAACCGGCGAGTGGTCGAACAGGGCAAGGTGATCACGGCCGCCGGCGTATCCGCAGGGATCGACATGGCGCTCACGCTCGTGGCGAGGATCGCCGGCGACGAGCTGGCCCAGGGGATCCAGCTGGGGATCGAGTACGACCCACACCCGCCGTTCAGCGGCGGCTCACCGGCAACTGCCCCGCCGGCGATCGTCGAGCTGGTCCGCCGCCGCGCCGCCGAGCTCGCGTGAGCGTGGCGGTGTAGCCGCCGCAAGCAGCAATCCTCGTGGTCGGGGACGCCCGCATCGCGGGCGTTTTGTGGTGTACGGAGTCCGGGGGACACGAAAGATCGTGGTAGACGCCACGTTGCGAGCGAGCCTCGGACGGCGTCAACTTTCGACCTGTGATGCGACACGGCGACGAGACAGGGCGAGGCTTGGCGCAGCGCCCCATGGGCAGCGGGACCGATCAGGCTCGCTCGCATGCGTTGTCCGCCGCCGGCCGCCGCGCTCGTCTCGGGTCGGGAACGACCGGGGGCCTTGCGTGCCGGATGACCGTGGCGGGGAACTCATCGGTGAGCGCTTCGGCGATCTTCTACAGCTGCGCCGACAACCACTCGCGGCGGACCGTGGACAGCCCGCGTAACCAAAGACCGATCGACGCGTACGACGGGCGAGATCGGGTTGGTCGGCTGCTGTGTTTGGCGCGGATCAGTGCGGAGCGGGGGCTCGAGCGCGATTGCCGCGAGTACGTCTCGTGGGCGCGATATATCGCGAACGCCTGTGGTTGGGTTGGCCTCGAGGCGCGGGCCTGCGGTGTGCTCGGACTGCTCGAGGTCGGGCTGGGCAAGTTCGCTGCCGCTGTGGAGCAGTTCGACAGTTGCGCGCGGATGTTGGCGGGTGCTGAGCGCGAGGACTCCGACGAGCTTGTCTGGGCTGCTGATCAGGTGGAGGCGTTGATCGCGCTCGCTCGGTACCCGCGCGCAGCGGAGGTCTGCCGATCCGAGCAGGTGCGCGCGGAGCGGACGCGTAGCCGGCTCGTTTACGCGAGCGCCGCCAGGTGTCGTGCGCTGATCGCGGACACCGAGTCGTTCGTGATGGAGTTCGAGGCGACAGTGCGTGCATACCGGAGCGTTCCAGATGACTTTGAGCTTGCTCGTGCCCAGCTGTGTTTCGGGGAGCGCCTGCGACGCGAGCGCCGTTCAGTCGACGCTCGCGCCCAGCTTGGCTCCGCGTTGTCAACCTTTGAGCGCCTCGCGGCTGTGCCGTGGGCCGAGCGTGCACGGCGCGAACTTGAGGCCACCGTCCGACACCGCAACTGTGCAGGCGATCCCGACGCGCTCACAGGGCGCGAAATGCAAGTTGCAATGATGATGGCCGATGGGGCGACCGTTCGCGAGGCCGCCAACCGTCTGTTCATCTCTGCAAAGACGGTCGAAGCCCACCTCTCGCGCGCGTACCGCAAGCTGGGTGTCCGCAACCGCGCCCAGCTCGTCAGAGCACTAACCGCGTCAGCTCGACCAATGCGGACTCAACTCGAGCCGGAACCCGTCACGCGGTGGCCGTGAAGATCATCTGGACAGGTTGGAGGGTGGAGCGGTAGCGTGCGGCTATGTCCTCGGAGTGGTCGGCGCTGTCCTACGAGGAGTGGAGCGCGACGTGCGATACGTTGCACGCGCACACCCAAGTTCTCGGCAAGCTGGCCGTCGCGCTTGCTCCCCCCGAGCCGCAACTGCAGCACGCGGCGCTGAAGCTGACCGCGCGCGGGTGGGAGACGGGCCTGCTGCCAGCGGCCAACGGTTCCGGCGCGCTCGTCGTCGCGCTCGACCTGAGAAGCCATGAGGCGAGCGTCGAGCACAGCGGGGGGCGCGTGCAGCGCGTCGGGCTGACGCCCGACCGATCGGTCGGCGAGGTTACGCGTGAAGTGCTCGAGGCGGTCCGCAACGTTGCCGGTAGGGTCGAGATCGACCCGACGCCGCAGGAGGTGCCATGGAGCGCGCCGCTTGACGAGGACGAGGAGCACGCTCGCTATGACCCTGATCAGGTCGCTTCCTACTTTGCGGGCGCAATCCGCGCCGCGTTGATCCTCGCAGAGTTTCGGGCGCCGTACCGCGGGCGCTCGACACCGGTCAACGCGTGGTGGGGCTCGTTCGACCTCGCCGTGAATCTGTTTTCCGGTTTGCCGGCTGATCCGCCGTCGCAGGACTTCATCATGCGCAACGCGATGGACGCGCAGGAGGTCGCCGTCGGCTGGTGGCCGGGCGATCGAAGGTACGCGCGGGCGGCGTTCTACGCCTACGCGCACCCAGCGCCGGCCGGGTTCGCGAGCGCGAACCTCACCCCCGCAGCGGCGCACTGGAACGCGGAGTTGGGCGAGTACATCCTGGACTGGGACGACATATGCCGGAGCCCCGACCCCCATCAGGCCGGGGTCGAGTTTGCGCATTCGGTGTTCCGTCATGCCTGCACGGTGTGCGATTGGGATCCCGCACTGTCCGCAAGCGCGGAGGGCAAGCCCCCGCCGGTCGCGTGAGCGAGAATCTGGACGCCCCTCGCCAGCTGTGCAAGCGGCGGCTCCGCGGAGCCACCGCTCACAATGGCTGAGTGATCCTCGTCGCGCTCGCGATCCTGCTGTCGACAGCCGCGGGCGTCGCGTCCGAGCGGCGCACGCCCCGCGCGATGCGGGCGGCGGAGCTGTCGCTGACCGCGATGTTGTACGTCCTGATGCCGTTCGTGGCGTACGCCTCGTTCGCGCACCTGCACCTGTCGCTCGCGGGCGCCGCCGGACTGGTGGTGGCATGGATCGGCCTCGGGGCGGCCGGCGTGCTCGCCTGGGGGATCGGGCGGCGGATGCACCTGCCGCGCCCGTCTCTCGGCGGCCTCATCTGCACCGTGACGATCGTCAACACCGGCTACGTCGGGCTGCCGCTGATCGTTGTCCTGCTCGGCGCCCGCGTCCTGACGCCCGCAGTCGCCTACGACCAGGCGGTCAGCGCTCCGTTCTTCTTCACCGTCGGGTTCGCGATCGGCGCCGCCTTCGGGGTCGGCGAGAAGCCCTCGATCTCCGGACAGATCCAGGCGCTGCTGTTCCGCAACCCGCCGCTCGCCGGCGCGGTCGCCGGCCTGCTCGTCCCGGCTGCGTGGGCGCCCCACGTGCTCGTCGTCGCCTCGCGGCTGGCCGTCGACGCGCTGATCGTGCCCGGCTTCTTCGCGGTCGGCGTCTACCTGTCTGCCGACCCGTCGCAGCGACTGCTCGAGCGCCCCGATCGCCGCGTCCTGGTGGCGCTCGCGCTGCGCTTCGGGGTCAACTCGGCGCTGCTCGAGGCGGTGTCCGTTGCCGGAGTCGCGATCCCGTCCGTCTACCTCTTCCAAGCCGTGATGCCCTCGGGCCTCACGTCGCTGATCCTCGGGCGGCGGTTCGGCCTCGACCAGGGGCTGATCGCGACCGTGATCATCTGGAGCACGGTCGCGGTGCTCGCCGTCGCGACCACCGTCTACCTGGTCTAGCCCGACCATCACCGGGGACCGAGTGCACCGCACTAGACTGCTGCGCTTGACCGTCACGGCGCCAACGCACTTCCTGACCGGCGAGGAGCTGTCCGACTCCCAGCTGACGGCGCTGCTCGACCGGGCGCTCGAGCTGAAGGCCGAGCCGTTCGCCTCGAGCGTCCTGCGCGGCCGCAGCGTCGCACTGATCTTCGAGCGGCCCTCGACTCGGACCAGGGTGTCCTTCGAGGTCGGCGTGCACGAGCTCGGCGGCCACCCGGTCGTCCTGCGCGGCGACGAGATGCAGCTGAGCCGCGGCGAGTCGTTGCGCGACACGGCGCTGGTGCTCTCGCGCCACGTGGCGGCGATCGGGCTCAGGACCGGCCCGGACGATGTGATCCGCGAGCTTGCCGACGGTGCGAGCGTGCCGGTCATCAACATGTTGACCGCCGGACACCATCCCTGCCAGGTGCTCGCCGACGTCCTCACGCTGCGGGAGGAGTTCGGTCATCTCGACGGTCTGAAGCTGGCCTACGTCGGGGACGGCAACAACGTCGCTCGCTCGCTCGCGATCATTGGCGCCGTCGCCAGCGTCGAGGTGCGTGTCGCGGCTCCGCCTGGCTACCAGCTCGAGCCGGTTGCGGGCGCGACCCTGACCGACGACCCCGTGGAGGCGGTGAGCGGCGCCAACGCGATCTACACCGACGTCTGGGTCAGCATGAACGACTCTCCCGAGGAGGCCGACACCCGCCGCGCCGCGCTCGCGCCCTACCGGCTCGACGACGCGCTGCTGTCGGCCGCCGCGCCAGGAGCGATCGCGCTCCACTGTCTCCCGGCGCATCCGGGTGAGGAGATCACCGAGAGCGTCCTGTACGGCGAGCGCCAGCGGATCTGGGATCAGGCCGAGAACCGCCGCCACGCGCAGAAAGCGCTGCTCGAGCTGCTCGTCGGTGCGGAGACGGGCGCCGGATAACCTAGGACGGGTGGACCACGCGCCCGTCACCGCGACCAGACCACGCCGCGGCGACGAGCTGGAGCTGACGATCGACACGCTTGCGTTCGGCGGCGCCGGGGTGGCGAGGCACGACGGCTTCGTCGTGTTCGTCTCTGGCGCGATCCCGGGCGACGTCGTCCGTGCGGTCGTCGGCAAGTCCAAGCGCGCGTATGCAGAAGCCCGCGCGGTCGAGATCGTCGCGCCCAGCCCGGAACGAGTCGCGCCGCGCGCCGAGCATCCGGGCGCGCCGTGGCAGGTGATCCCATACGAGCGCCAGCTCGAGATCAAGCAGGCGCAGGTGCAGGAGGCGCTCACCCGGATCGGGCGGCTGAGCGGCTTTGAGCTCGAGCCGATCATCCCCGCAGTCGAGCAGTGGCGCTACCGCAACAAGCTCGAGTATTCGTTCGGTGCGGGCGCCGCCGGCGAACTCGTGTGCGGCTTTCACGCCCCCGGCAACTGGGAGGAGATCGTCGGTGTCTCGGACTGCCTGCTCGCCTCACAGGACAGCAACCGGGCGCGCGATGAAGTCGTCGTCTGGTGCCGGACGCAGGGGCTCGCGCCGTATGACCGTCGCACCGGAACGGGCTTTCTCCGCAACCTCGTGCTGCGCGAGGGCCGGCGCACGGGCGAGCTCCAGGTGCGGCTCGTGACCAGCCCCGGGACGCTCGACCGCGAGTCGCTGGCGGCCGCCGCCACGAGCGCCGGCGGCCTGCTGTGGACGCGGACCGGCAGCGTCGCCGAGACGACCGCGGGCGGTCACACGGAGCTGCTCGCCGGCACCGACCGGCTGGAAGAGGAGCTCGGTGGGATGCGGGTGAGCATCTCCGCGGAGGCGTTCTTCCAGACGAACACCGAGATGGCCGAGCGTCTGTACCAGCTGGCGATCGAGTACGCCGAGCTGAGCGGGATCGAGACGGTCTATGACCTGTACTGCGGGATCGGCACGATCGGGCTGCTGATGGCGCCGCGGGCCGCGCACGTGTGGGGGCTCGAGCTGGTCGAGGACGCGGTCGCTGACGCGATCCGCAACGCTCGGCACAATGAGGTCGACAACGCCCGGTTCTTCGCCGGCGATGTCCGGATCGCGCTGTCTGAGCTGGTCCAGCGCGCCGGACGCCCCGACGTACTGGTCGTCGACCCCCCTCGCGCCGGGCTCTCGCAGAAGGTTGTCAGGCGGATCATCGAGACAGCCCCAAAGCGGGTCGTGTACGTCTCCTGCAACCCGACGACGCTCGCGCCGAACGCCGCCCAGCTGGTGGACGCCGGATATGTTCTGCACAAGGTGCGCCCCGTCGACATGTTTCCCCAGACGCCGCACGTGGAGTGCGTCGCCCAGCTCGTGCGAGCGTGATTCCGTCGATCGAAGAGCTGCTGCGCACCCGTACGGGGGAGGAGATTGCGCTCAACCAGCGCCACCTCAACCCGCAGATGGGGCGAATCCTGCGGACGCTCGGATTCGACCGGACCTGGGTGCAAGGCGACAGGTCGTGCCTGATCGACTCGACCGGCGAGCGCTACCTCGACCTGATCAGCGGTTACGGCGTGTTCGCGCTCGGGCGCAACCACCCCGATGTGATCGAGGCGCTCGAACAGGTGATGGCCGCCCGCACCGCCAACCTGCCGCAGCTCGGGGTGACGCTGCTGACGGGCGTCCTCGCCGAGCAGCTGCTCGCCCGCGCGCCCGCGAGCGTCGCCGCGATGGTCCCCGCGAACTCGGGAACCGAGGCGGTCGAGGCCGCGATCAAGATCTCGCGGGCGGCAACCGGCCGGC
>Ga0302184_10001126_pt1 | contig 17383 bp, 15 predicted proteins | sample I_Palsa_N3_3_FD_200233 | JGI IMG/M metagenome (GOLD analysis project Ga0302184, IMG submission 200233) | Peat permafrost microbial communities from Stordalen Mire near Abisko, Sweden - I_Palsa_N3_3 | ecosystem: Environmental > Terrestrial > Soil > Palsa > Peat permafrost | place: Sweden...
ACGTCACGCGTCCCGCAGCACGTAGCCGACGCCGCGCACCGTCTGGATGCAGCGCGGCTCGCCTCCCTCCTCGAGCTTGCGGCGGAGGTACCCCACGTACACGGCGAGCGAATTGGTCCCCGAGTCGAAGTCGAAGCCCCAGACCCGGTTGAGCAGCACCTCGCGGGTGAGGACCTGGCGCGGGTGGCGCAGGAACAGCTCGAGGAGGTCGAACTCAATGCGGGTCAGCTCGAAGGTGCGCTCGCCCCGCTGTCCCTGGCGCGTGGAGAGGTCCAGGCTGAGGTCGCCGACGCGCAACAGGCCGCCCTCGCCCTCGAAGCGGCGTCGCAACAGGGCGCGCAGCCGGGCCAGCAACTCGGCCAGGGCATAGGGCTTGACCAGATAGTCGTCGGCCCCGGCATCGAGCCCCTGGACCCGGTCGTCGACGGCGTCGCGCGCCGTCAGCATCAGCACGGGCGTGTCGTCGCCCACGCTGCGCATGCGCCGACACACCGTGAGCCCGTCGATGTCGGGCAGGCCGAGGTCGAGGATCAGCGCGTCGGGCGGAGCCTGCGCCAGCTCCTCGAGGGCCTCGCCTCCCGACGGGACGCCGACGACGTCGTAGCCCTCCAGGCGCAGGGCGCGGTCGATCGACCGGCGGACTGCAGGGTCGTCGTCCACCACCAGGATGCGCACGAACACAGAACCTACCGCCGCACCTCCGCCGGGCACGGCGCATCGGCTGTCTAACCTCTGAAGGCACGCGCGCCCTTCCGGGGTAGTTCAATCGGCAGAACGTCGGCCTTTGGAGCCGGATGTTGGAGGTTCGAGCCCTCCCCCCGGAGCCCTCTCAGCGACCGCTGGCCTTGTCCCTCTCCGCCAGCTGGGCCAGATAGTCGTTGTAGGCCGCCATCTCCTTGTTCTCTTCCAACTCCTGGGGTGTCTCCTCGGTCTCCGGCGTGGTGGCGCCGGCGGCGGCGGTCGGGCCGCCGGGAGCGGTGCCGGCCGAAGCGGGCGGCGAGCTGTCATCCGCCGCCTCGTGCACGAAGCGCCACCACATGTAGACGGCGTACCCGGCGAAGAGAGGCCATTCGAAGACGTAGGCCCAACTGAGCGTGTTGCCACCGAGGGCGCGGTGGACCTGCCAGAGGCACAACGCCAGGAAGCCCGGCACCACGATGAGGATGACGACGTGGAGCTTGACGGCGCGGCGCGAGAGCCAGACCTTCTTCTCCATCAGCGGGCCTGCCCCATCTTCCCCATCAGCCGGCAGCGAAGAGGAAGTCGTTCAGAATGGCGGCCAGTTCGAGCGGCCGGTCGCCCTGGATGCTGTGGCCCGCGCCTTCGACGCCGATGACGGTGGCCGTGGGCTGACGCCGCAGCAACTCGGCCACGTCGTCATCGTCGACCACGGACCAGGCCAGGCCGCGCACGAGGAGGATGGGGACGGTGATGGCCGAGATGGCCTCCCACCAGTCCCCGAAGTCGGGGTGGGCCGGGATGCCCGAGGCGCCCGGCGTGGGATCGGTGCGGAAGCGGGCGTAGCGCCAGACCCAGCTCCCGTCCTCGCGCTGGACGGCGTTGTGCAGAATGCCCCGTCGCAGCGACGACTCGGAGCGGCCCGGGTTGTGCTCAATGGTCCGGGCCAGCAACTCGTCGAAGCTGTCGAAGCTGGCGGGGCCGTTGACGAAGTTGGTCACCGGTGCCGCCTTCTGGGCGTTCACCCCCGGGGTGATGTCGACCAGCACGAGGGCGCGCACGAGCTCGGGCGCGGCGGCGGCCAGAGCGATGGACGAAATGCCCCCGAGTGACATGCCGACGACACCGCGGGCATGTGGCGCGAGCTCGGCCACGACCGTGGCCAGGTCGCGGCCGTTGCTCCCGGCCGAGATGGATCCCTCGGGCCCGCCGTCGGAGTGGCCGTGCCCCGGGAGGTCGACGGCCAGCAGCGGGCGGCCCAGGGCCAGGGCCACCGTGTCCCAGGTGTGGGCGTTCTGGGCCCCGCCGTGCACCAGCACCAACTCTGGGGGGTTGTGGCCCCAGACCAGGCTCGAGACCGCCCGGCCCGGCGAGACCTCGACGTCGACGCGCCGTACCTCGGGCGGTCCGTCGTAGGGCAGGCCGTACTCGGCGGCGTTCTCGTGGAACAGCCCGAACTCGTCGTAGGCCTGCGTTTCCGGCACGCCCGCGAGTGTCCCATACGCACGCGGAGCATTTCGGCGGGCTAAGAATGCGCGATGCCCGAGCGCCGTCTTTCTGCCGTCGTCCTGGCCGCCGGGGAGGGGACCCGGATGCGGTCCGAACGGCCAAAGCCCCTGCACCTCCTGTGTGGGCGCCCGATGATCCTCCACGTGCTCGACGCCATGGCGGAGGTCGACGTGCGGCGGGTCGTCGTCGTCGTGGGCCACCGGGCCGAGTGGGTCACCAAGACGCTGGTCCAGCACGCCCCGCCGGCTATGCAGATCGAGTTCGTGGAGCAGCTGACCCGGACCGGGACCGGTGACGCGCTCGCCGTCGGGCTGACCGGGTTGCCCGACGATGACGACGAGGTGGAGGACGTGGTGGTCCTGCCCGGGGACACGCCGCTGCTGCGCCCCCAGACGCTGGCCGCGCTGGTGCGGGCCCACCGGGCGGAGGACGCCGGAGCCACCCTGTTGACGGCCGTCGTCGAGAACCCACTCGGCTACGGGCGCGTCCTCCACGGCAAGGACGGGGACGTGACCCGGGTGGTCGAGGAGGCCGACGCCACCGAGGGCGAGAAACTCATCGACGAGGTCAACACCTCCATCTACTGCTTCCGGCGCAGCATTCTGGCGCCGACGCTGCGCCGTCTCAGCCCGGCCAACGCCCAGGGGGAGTACTACCTGACCGATGCCGTCGGCGTCCTGAGCAGCGCCGGTTACGCGGTGCGCTCCCTAGTGCTGCCCGACTCCATGGAGGCGGCGGGCGTGAACGACCGGGCCCAGCTGGCCGTGGCCGAGGCCGAGCTGCGCGACCGCATCAACGAGCGCTGGATGCGCCGCGGCGTCACCATGTGGGACCCCGAGCGCACCTATGTCGACGCCGAGGTCCACCTGGAGGCCGATGTCTCGCTGTTGCCCGGGGTCATCCTGCGCGGCAACTGCGTCGTGGGAGCGGGCGCCGAGATCGGCCCGAACAGCGTGCTGACCGACACCACGGTGGGGGGCGGCGCGATCGTGGCGGCCAGCGTCTGCACGCTGGCCGCCATCGGGGCGGGCGCACGGATCGGTCCCTACAGCGTGTTGGAGCCCGGGGCCGAGGTGGCCCCCGGCACCGAGCTGGGCCCGCACTCGGTGGTGACGGGGCCCCAGGCCTGAGGGCCTAGGCCTAAACAGGGCGGGACCGAACCGCTCCGGACGGTTCGGAGGCGCGAACGAGCCGAACAGCCCTGCGGCGCGGGCCCGGCGCGGCGCACTAGCGTGATTGATGTGGAGTTGATCCCCCGGCGGCGCCTCGAGATGTTCTCCGGGCGTGCCCACCCGGCGCTGGCGCGCGACATCGCCACCCACCTGGGCGTCGAACTGGGCCAGGCCAACCTGCGGGAATTCGCCAACGGCGAGATCTACTGCAAGTACGACATCTCCATCCGCGGCTGCGACGTCTTCATCGTGCAGACGCACGCCACGCCGGTGAACGACTCGCTCATGGAGCACCTGATCATGATCGACGCCGCAAAGCGCGCGTCGGCCAAGCGCATCACCGCCGTCTGCCCCTACTACGGGTACTCGCGGCAGGACCGGAAGTCCACGGGCCGCGAGCCGATCACGGCCAAGCTCGTGGCCGACATGCTGTCGGCTGCGGGTGCCGACCGGGTGATCAGCGTCGACCTGCACTCGGGGCAGATCCAGGGCTTCTTCGACACGCCCTTCGACCACCTGGTGGCGGCGCCGGTCCTCGAGGCGTACATGCGCGAGAACTTCGGCGACAACGTCGTCGTGGTGGCGCCAGACGCCGGGCGGGTCAAGGTGGCCGAGCGCTACAGCCAGCATCTCGGCTTCGACCTGGCCCTGATCCACAAGACGCGGCCGCGCGGCACCTACAACGAGGTGAAGGCGCGCCACGTGGTCGGTGACGTCGAGGGCCGCCACTGCGTCCTGATCGACGACATGATCGACACCGCGGGGACCATCTGCGCCGCCGCCGAGCTGCTGTCCGAAGCCGGGGCCTCGGACATCTCGGCCATGGCGACCCACGCCGTCCTGTCCGACCCCGCGGTCGACCGCCTCAAGGCGGCGCCCATCTCCCGGGTCGTGGTGACCGACACGCTGCCGGTGGCCGAGGACCGGATCTTCGACAAGCTCGAGGTCCTGTCAGTGGCCAAGATCATCGCCGACGCCATCGACGCCGTGTTCGAGGACACCTCGGTCTCCGAGCTCTTCGGCGGGGACAACCTGGTTTAGCGCCTGGCTCCCGCCGGCCTGGGCCCGGCCGGTGGTCCGCCCGGCTACGGCGCGGCTACGCTGGTAGGCCGTTCGCCGGAGGCCCTGCGCCGTCCGCGACCACCGCTCTCGCCACCTGAGGAGATCCGCAATGGCTGAAGTCGTACTCGCCGCCGAAGTCGGGCGCCCCACGGGCTCACGCGCCGTGCGCCGCCTGCGGCGTGAAGGGAAGATCCCCGCCGTCATCTACGGCCACGGGACCGACCCCTTGCCGGTGGCCATCGTGGCCCGGGAGCTCCGCATCGCCCTCAACAGCGAGGCCGGGGCCAACCAGCTGCTGTCGCTCGACACGGGCTCGGGCACGTATCTCGCCCTGGCTCGCGAGATGCAGCGCCATCCCGTCGCGCAGACCGTGACCCACGTGGACTTCATCATCGTCCGCCGCGACGAGGTCATCAGCGCAGACGTGCCGATCGTCCTCGCGGGCGAGGCGATCGAAGTGCAGCACGGCGACGGGCTCGTGGAGCAGCAGATGTTCACCCTCGCCATCAACGCCCTGCCGACCGCCATCCCCTCCGTCGTCGAGGCTGACATCAGTGCGCTCATCATCGGTGGGCAGGTGCGGGTCTCCGATCTCGCGCTCCCGACCGGCGTCACGACAGACGTCGACCCCGAGACCACGGTCGCGCTCGGACTGCCGCCCCGCGTCAGCGTCGAAGAGGAGACGGCGGGCGAAGGCGAGGGCGAGGAAGGTGCACCCAGCGCCGGCGCCGAGTCGGGTGGCGACGCGTCGGCCGAGGCGGGCAGCGAAGAGAGCTAGGCCCTGCGCCGCCCTTTTGCCCGGTCGGAGCACCGGGGGACACCGGCGGACCTGCTCGTCGTCGGGCTGGGAAACCCTGGAGCCGAATTCGCCGGGAGCCTGCACAACGCCGGGTCTGACACGGTCGAACTGCTGGCCGAGCGCCACGGCGCCTCGTTGCGGGCGGAAAAGGGTGTTCAGGCCCGCGCCGCGTTGGTGACGCTGGCCGGGCACCGGGTCGCACTGGCCGTCCCGACCACCTACATGAACGACTCGGGCTCGGCCGTGCGCTCGCTGGTCACGCGGTTCGGGATCGACGAGCCCAGCTCCGTCGTGATCGTGCACGACGAGCTCGACCTGCCGCCGGGCACCGTACGCCTGAAGGCCGGGGGCGGCCTGGCCGGGCACAACGGGCTTCGCTCCGTGCAGTCGCACCTCCACTCGTCCGACTTCCTGCGGGTACGCATCGGGGTGGGCAAGCCTCCCAGCGCCGCGCAAGGCGCCTCGCACGTCCTGCGCCGTCCCCCCAAGGCGGTCCGTGAGCTCCTGGCCGAATCGGTGCAGAGGGCGGCGGACGCCATCGAGCGCATCGCCGAGGATGGGTGGGACGCCGCCATGCAGTGGTGCCACTCGCTGCCGACCTGATCGATGACATGACATCCGTGCCTGCTGAACCTGTGAACACCGAACCCGTGGCCGCCGGCCCCGCGCCCAGCGCCGGCGGCAGCCTCGCCGCCGTCCCCCGGCTGCTGCGCGGCGACCCCGTCCTGGCGGCACTCATCGGCGCGGCCGACTCCACCGTCGCCGTCCCGGAGGCGGCGCAGTCGGTGGTCGCCGCCGCCCTGGCCGCCTTCACAGAGCGCACCCCGCTCCTGGTGATCACCGCCACCGGGCTCGACGCCGAGCGGTTGGGCGACGACCTGACCTGCTTGATCGCCTCGGACGACGCACCCGGCGGCGCCCGGGAGCCCGGCTCGGGACCGGTCGTCGGCGCGCTGGCGGGCCCGGTCACGGTGTTGCCCGCCTGGGAGACCCTCCCCTTCGAGCGGGTCAGCCCCGAGACCGAAACGATGGGTCACCGTCTGGCGGTGCTGCACGCCCTGACCGGGGCGCCCGACCCCGACCTCCTCCCGCCCCCTCGGGTGATCGTGGCGCCGGTCCGCGCCGTCCTGCAGCGGTTGGGCCCGCTGGAGGGGACGCCACCGGTCGTCATCCGCCCCGGGCAGCAGGTCGACGTCGAGGAACTCCTGCCCCGCCTGGTGGCCATGGGCTACCGGCGAGAGCACCAGGTGGAGCACCGCGGGGAGTTCGCCGTGCGCGGCGGCATCGTCGACGTGTTCCCCTCCACGGCCGACGCGCCCGTCCGCATCGACCTCTGGGGTGACGAGGTCGACCGCCTGACCTCCTTCTCGGTGAGCGACCAACGGTCGTCACAGGACCTACGCGCCGTCACGCTGTTCGGATGCCGTGAGCTCGTCCTCACGCCGGCCATGCGCGACGCGGCCTCGGCCTTGGTGACACGCCGGCCCTGGGGCGCATCGGTCTGGGAGAACCTGGCCGAGGGCGCGCAGTTCGACGGCATGGAGTCGTGGCTCCCGTTTCTCGACGACACACCGCGGGTCCTGCCCGATCTCCTGCCGGCCGGGGCGCAGGTCGTCCTGGTGGAACCGCGTCGGATCCGCGATCGCGGCGTGCAGCTGCTCGACGAGGAGGCCGCGCTGGCCGAGACGCTCGCCGCCACCTGGGGGGCACACGAGCGCGAGGAGGAGACCTTCCCGCGCCTGCACGTGCCGTTCGAGCGCCTGCTGAGCGAGAGCCCGGCCGGTGTCACGGCCCTGCCGCCCGTGCCCGAGGGACCGGCCACACCCGCTCTCACGGTGCGCCGGTTCGACCCGGTGGCGGGTGATCCGGCCCGCCTGGCCGCCGGCGTGACGGGGTTGGTCGGGCAGGGGTACTCGGTCACCCTGTGCGCCGCCACGTCATCGGGGGCGAGCCGGTTGTCCGCTGCCCTGGCGGCCGAAGGCGTGCACGCGCCGGTGGTGGCCGCGGCGCCCGGCACGGCCGGGGTCTGTGTCGTGGCGGCGCCGCTCACCAGCGGGTTCATCCTGCCCGAGGCCAAGGTGGCCGTGCTCTCCGAGACCGACGTCACGGGCCGGCGGGTCCCGCACCGCCGGGCGCGCCCGCGGGCCAGGGCCGCCGACGGTTTCTTCGACGACCTCGAGGCCGGGAGCTTCGTGGTGCACCGCCAGCACGGCGTGGCGCGCTTCGAGGGTGTGACGACCCGGACCATGGGGGGGACCACCCGCGACTACCTGATCCTGCAGTACCGCGGCTCGGACCGCCTCTACCTACCGGTCGAGCAGATCGAGGCCATCACCCCCTACAGCGGTGGCGAGTCCCCGACGCTCTCGAAGATGGGCGGCTCCGACTGGCAGAAGACCCGGGCCAAGGCCCGCGCCGCCGCCAGCGAGGTGGCAGCGGAGCTGGTGGAGCTGTACCGCCGTCGCCTGGCGGTGGAGGGGCGGGCGTTCGGCCCGGACACGCCGTGGCAGACCGAGATGGAGGGATCGTTCGGCTTCGTCGAGACCGAGGACCAGCTCAAGGCGATCGCCGACGTGAAGGCCGACATGGAGGAGCCGCGTCCGATGGACCGCCTGGTCTGCGGCGACGTGGGCTTCGGCAAGACCGAGGTCGCGGTGCGAGCCGCCTTCAAGGCGGTGCAGGACGGGACGCAGGCCGCCATCCTGGCTCCGACCACGTTGCTGGCCAGCCAGCACGCACAGACCTTCGCAGACCGTTTCGCGCCGTACCCGGTCCGGGTCGAGCTGCTCAGCCGCTTCCTCTCACCGGCGCAACAGCGCCAGGTCGTGCAGGGACTGGCCGACGGCAGTGTCGACGTGGTCGTCGGCACCCACCGGCTGTTGGGCCAGGACGTCCAGTTCAAGGACCTCGGTTTGCTGGTGGTCGACGAGGAGCAGCGCTTCGGGGTGACGCACAAGGAGGCGGTGAAGCGCATGTCCGAAGGAATAGACGTGCTGACGCTCACCGCCAGTCCAATCCCGCGCACGTTGGAGATGGCGCTGACCGGCATCCGGGACCTGTCCATGGTCAACACGCCGCCCGCCGACCGGCGGCCGATCCTCACCTACGTCGGCGAGCACGATGACTCGGCGATCAGCGAGGCGCTGCGGCGCGAGATGCTGCGCGAGGGGCAGACCTTCTACGTGCACAACCGCGTCTCGGACATCGACCGGGTGGCGCGCGACATCCGTGCCATGGTCCCGGAGGCCAGAGTCGCGGTGGCCCACGGCCAGATGGACGAGGGGAGCCTCGAGACGGTGGTGCTCGACTTCTGGGAGCAGCGCTACGACGTGCTCGTCTGCACGACCATCATTGAGTCGGGGATCGACATGCCCTCGGTCAACACGCTGATTGTGGATCGGGCCGATCTCCTCGGGTTGGGCCAGTTGCACCAGATCCGGGGCCGGGTAGGCCGGAGTGGGCAACGCGCCTACGCCTATCTCTTCCATCCCGCCGACCGGGTGCTCTCCGAGCAGGCCTACGAGCGCCTGCGCACCATCGGCGAACACACCGAGCTGGGTTCCGGCTTCAAGATCGCCATGCGCGACCTCGAGATCAGAGGAGCCGGCAACCTCCTCGGCTCGGACCAGTCGGGCCACATTGCCGCGGTCGGCTACGACCTGTACGTGCAACTGGTCGCCGAAGCGGTGGCCGAGGCCCGGGGCGAGCCCAGGCCGACCCCACCGACCATCTCGATCGACGTGCCGGGAGACGCCCACCTGCCCAAGGACTACGTGGCGGCCGAGGATGCCCGGCTGGAGGCGTACCGGCGCCTGGCCTCGGCGACGTCCATGGCCGACGTCGATGACATCGGCGCCGAATGGGTGGACCGCTACGGCCCCCTCCCCGTCGCCGCCGACGGCCTCCTGGCGCTGGCGCGGCTCCGGGCCAGCGCGCTGGCGCGCGGCATCAGTGAGGTGTCCATGAGCCCGGTGCGCGCCGGGGTCGGGCGCCCACCGACGGTGCGGGTGTCGCCGGTGGCGCTGGCGGCCAGTGCCCAGGTGCGGCTCCGACGCTTGTCCCCGGGCGCGACCTACCGGGAGGACGTGGCCCAGCTGCTGCTTCCCATCACCAACGGGGATTCGGCGCCCGACACCGTGCGCAGCGTGATCGAAGACCTGCTCCCCCTGGCCGATGTGAGCGCCGGTGGGGACACCTTGTAGAGTGCGCGGCGCGTGAAGCGGTTCCTCGTCCTCCTCGTCGTGCTGGCCGGCGGCGTCGCCGCGGCGGCGTTCACGGTGCCGTCGAACGCGGCCACCGTCAACGGCAGCAGCATCAGCCAGCAGGACCTCAACTCCGACGTGAGCGCCATCGCCAACAGCACCTACTACCAGTGCTACCTCAACTCCCAGGAGTACCTGTCTTCCAACGGCGAAGAGGAACTGCCGCCCGTCCTGGGCGCAGGCACCGGCCAGTACGCCGGGGACCACCCGACGGCGACCAGTGCGTTCGTGGCCAGCTACCTCGAGACAGACATTGGGCACGAGCTCCTGCTGCAGGTGGCCGCCGAGCGTCACGTCAGCGTGACCGACGCCGACCTGGCGACCGCCCGGACCAACCTGACGGAGCAGATCTCCGAGGTCATGTCGGAGATCCTCCAGACCCAGCAGGCCCAGAACGTCCGCTACTCCTGCAGTCTCACCGGCCAGGCACTGACCGGTGAGCAGGTGGTGAACACACTCCCGGCCTCGTTCGTGGACGCCCAGGTGCAATTCGTGGCCGACGCCACGGCGCTGCAAGAGGATCTGGCGGGCGTCGGCTCGAGTGGGGCCGACCTGCAGAACTATTTTGCGGCGCACGGAGCGCAGTTCGACACGGCGTGCCTCAGTGCCGCCGTCTACTCCAGTCAGAGCGCGGCCCAGGCCGGCGCGCTCGAGGTCCTCTCCGGGACCCCGTTCGCCACGGTGGCGGCGGGCACGAGTGGCAGTGGCGGCGGCGCACTCGGCTGCGACATCCTCTCCGACCTGGAGACGAAGTTGCCGGCGGCCGCCGATCTGAAGAGCCTGGCCACCGGCGCCGTCTCGGCGCCGATTGACGACAACGGAACCTACGTGTTGCTGCAGATCACCTCGCGCACGCCGACGCCGTACAGCAAGGCGAAGGCCGCTGTGGCCAACGTGGTCCAGCAGGCCGGCTCGACGGTGACCCAGAAGGTGCTGCTGGCCGACGAGCGCCGGTCGTCGGTGAACGTGAACCCGCAGTACGGGGTCTGGGTGCCGGTGAGCGGGTCGGTGCTCACCCCGTTCACGCCCCCGCCATCTGACGTGCTCAACGCGTCGGCCAACCTCCCCGTGGAGCCGGTGACGGCGCCGGCGTCGGCTTCGTCGGGTGCAGGTCTGGGCTCGTCGTCCACGGGTTCGGGGACGACGGGAACGGGTAACACCGGTACCGGTACGACGGGAGCGGGTAACACCAGTACCGGTACGACGGGAACGGGTAACACCGGAGCAGCGACAGGCAATACGGCTGCTGGCAACACGGGAGCGGCGACGTCGGGTACCGGGAACAGCGGTACGGGTGCGGCGTCCACCCCCACCACCGGCTGAGCATGCCACAGCGTCGCCCCCACGTGACCGTGGTGGGCCTCGGGCCGGCGGGCACCGAGTTCCTGGGGATCGACACGGCTGCAAAACTGGAGGCGGCGGCGGCTGCAGGCCGGGCCTTTCTCCGGACGGCCCGCCACCCGGCGGCCGCTCGCTTCCCGGGTGTGCCCGCCTTCGATCACCTGTACGAGGGAGCGGCGACGTTCGACGAGGTCTACGCCGGGATCGTCGAGGCTCTGGCGGCGGCGGCACGCCTGGCGGCCCCGGAGGCCGTCGTCTACGCGGTGCCCGGCTCCCCGCTGGTGGCCGAGCGCACGGTCGACCTCCTGCGCGCCGACGACCGGGTGGAGGTGGCCTTGCACCCCGCCCTCTCCTTCCTGGACCTGTCCTGGGCCGTCCTCGGTATCGATCCGCTGGCCGAAGGGGTGCGCCTGGTGGACGCCAGTGCCTTCGGACCCCCGGTGGCGAGCCAGGGTGGCCCGTTCCTGGTCGCCCAATGCTGGTCGCGCCACCTGCTCTCCGAGGTGAAGCTGGCCGCCCCGGACGACGACGATGCGGCGCTGCCGCGGCCTGTGCTCCTGCACCACCTCGGCCTCGAAGACGAGGTGGTGGTTGCGGTCGACTGGTGGGAGCTCGACCGCACGGTGGAGCCGGATCACCTCACGTCGCTCTACATACCGTCTTCCGCTCCCGCCGACGGCCGCGCCGCCGGTGACGAGGTGGCGCAGCTCGTCGTCCTCATGGACACGCTGCGCGAGCGCTGCCCGTGGGACTCGGCTCAGACCCATGCCTCGCTCATGCCCCACCTCGTGGAAGAGAGCTACGAGGTCCTGGACGCGCTGGCGGGCCTGGCCGAGGTCGAGGCGGACCCCGGCGCCGAGGACCCCGGCGCAGAGGCATACGCCCACCTGGAGGAGGAGTTGGGCGACCTGCTGTTCCAGATCGTCTTCCACGCCCGCCTGGCCGACGAGGCCGGGCGGTTCGATCTGGCCGACGTGGCGCGCCGGGTGCACGACAAGCTCGTGCACCGGCATCCACACGTCTTCGGCGACGTCGACGCCGCAACGGCCGAACAGGTCGTGACGAACTGGGAGGCGATCAAGAAGAGCGAGAAGGGTCGCCGCAGCGTGACGGAGGGCATCCCGGCCGGCCTCCCGGCGCTGATGCTCACGACCAAGCTGGCGCGCAAAGCTCGCTCCGTCGGCCTGGAGCCCCAAAACGGAAGTGCAGAGGAGACGGCGAGAGTGTTGGCCGAGTTGCAACGCCGCGCCGAAGAGACCGATCCGCAGTCCGACGATCCCCTCTCGGGTGACAACGGGGATGTGCAGTCGGCCTTGGGGGAGATGCTGTTCGCCATCGCGAATCTGGCCCAGCGGCTCGGCGTGGACGCGGAGCAGGCCTTGCGCGACCGTGCGCTGTCGTTGCGCACCGACATTCTCGAAGCCGAAGGCGTCCCCGAAGACCAGGTGGGCAACCGCTAACGTGTGCGCCGGTGTCCCGACCAGGGGGGATATCCAAGGAGAGATGTCGTGAGCAGCATTGAGCACGTGATCGGGCGCGAGGTTCTCGACTCCCGGGGCAACCCGACCGTCGAGGCCGAGGTGTGGCTCGATTCGGGTGCGCGCGGTCGTGCGATCGCACCTTCCGGCGCCTCCACCGGCATCCGTGAAGCGGTGGAGTTGCGCGACGGTGGCGAGCGCTTCTCGGGCAAGGGTGTGCTGCGCGCCGTGGCGAACGTCAACGGTGAGATCGCCGATGCCGTGGGTGGACTCGACGCCCTCGATCAGCGTGCCGTCGACTACGCGATGATCGATCTCGACGGCACACCGGACAAGGGCCGGCTGGGCGCCAACGCGATCCTCGCCGTCTCGCTGGCCAGTGCGAAGGCCGTGGCGGACGATCTGGAGATCCCGCTGTACCGCTCCATCGGAGGGGCCAACGCCCACGCGCTCCCGGTGCCCATGCTGAACGTGTTGAACGGCGGCGCGCACGCCAACAACTCCATCGATTTCCAGGAGTTCATGGTGATGCCCGTCGGGGCAGCGTCCTTCGGCGAGGCGCTGCGCTGGGGTACCGAGACCTACCAGGCGCTCCGCAGCATTCTGCACGAGCGGGGCATGTCGACGGCCGTGGGTGACGAGGGCGGCTTCGCCCCCGACCTCCCGCAGAACGAGGATGCGATCACGTTGCTCCTCGAGGCGATCGAGCGGGCGGGCCGGGTACCCGGAGACGAGGTCGCACTGGCGCTCGACCCGGCCACGAGTGAGCTGTGGGACGACGGGGCCTACGTGCTGGCGGGGGAGGACCGCACGCTCAGCTCGGCGGAGCTGGTCGACTACTGGGTCGCCCTCGCCGATCGCTACCCCATCGTCTCCATTGAGGACGGGATGGCGGAAGAGGACTGGGACGGCTGGGCCGCCCTGACCAAGGCTCTGGGCGGCCGCGTGCAGCTTGTGGGCGACGACATCTTCGTGACCAACGCCGAGATCCTGGAGCGGGGCATCCGGGAAGGCGTGGCCAATTCCATTCTGGTCAAGCTCAACCAGATCGGCACCCTGACCGAAACGCTCGACACCGTGGCGCTGGCCACGGGGGCCGCCTACAGCGCGGTGATCTCGCACCGTTCCGGCGAGACCGAGGACACCACGATCGCCGACCTGGCGGTGGCCGTCAACGCGGGACAGATCAAGACCGGTGCGCCGGCCCGTTCGGATCGCGTGTCCAAGTACAACCAGCTGCTGCGGATTGAGGAAGACCTGGGCGAGTCGGCCAGCTTCCCGGGACGGGCGGCGTTGTCGGGCAACGAGGGGGCGCGGCATGGCGCGGGGTAGCCGCCGCGGGAAGCCAGCTCGGAACCGCAAGCCGGCCCGCCACCAACGGGGCGCGAAGCGTTCCGCAGGGCCCTGGTTGAAAGGGCCGGCGGGGCGGGCTCGCCTGGCCTTCCTGGGGGCAATCGTGGCCTCTGCCGTCGTGCTCTTCGCCTGGTTCCCTGCCGGGTCGCTCCTGAGCCAGCGTACGGATCTGCATGGGACCCAGGCGGAGCTCAACGCGCTGCACGCGCAGGACTCCGCTCTGGCGCAGGAGAGCAAGAACCTCAGCGATCCGGGTGAGATCGGACGCATCGCACGTCAGCAGTACCAACTGGTGAGCCCCGGACAGCAGTCGTACGAGGTCCTGCCCCCTTCGGGCGCCACGACGGGCGGCACGCCGTACGCCGGGGACCCCGGCTCGGACGACCCCGTGACCCCGTCGGCCACGTCTGAACTGCCGCCGGGGGGCGTCACGACGACGACGACCACGGAACCCGGTGCGGCACCTGCCGCGGCGCACGCGCCGGGTGCCGCGCACCGCGGCTCGACCTCGACGTCATCAGGGGGATTCGTCTCGCGCATGGTGCACGCACTCGAATTCTGGCGTTGACACCCGAGAACGAGGCAGCGCAGACCGCCGAAGCCGATGTCGCCGCCGTCGCGCTCCTCTTGGGCCGTGACCCGGGAGGCGTCTTCGCCGTGGTGGTCCGCGACGAGGAGGGTGGCCCGATGGTGATTGCCAACGAACCGTTCCTGCGCGACGGGACGCCGATGCCGACTCGCTACTGGCTGGTGGATCCCCAGTTGCGAGTCCGGGTCGGCCGGCTCGAGGCGGCGGGCGGCGTCCGGGAGGCCGCGGCGCAGGTGGATGAGACGGCCCTGGCCGACGCGCACCGTCGGTATGCGGCCGAGCGCGATGCGTTGATTCCCGCTGGTTGGAACGGGCCACGCCCCAATGGGGGAGTGGGAGGGACCAGGCAGGGCGTCAAGTGCCTGCATGCCCACGTTGCGTGGTGGTTGGCCGGCGGGGAGGACCCCGTCGGCGTGTGGGTAGCGCAACGCCTGGAGTTGTCGAGGGAGGCGTAAGAACGGACGCTGCTGCTGTGTGATACACCCATGCCGTGACCGACGTGGGCGCCGTGGCAGCGATCGACTGCGGAACAAATTCGACCCGGTTGCTCGTCGTCGATGGCGCGGGATCCGTAGTGGCGCGAGAGATGCGGATCACCAGGCTGGGCGAGGGGGTGGACACGTCACGGCATTTGCGCGACGACGCCATTGAGCGAACCATCGCCTCGCTGCGGGGATATCGATCCATCATGGACGGTGCGCAGGTGGCACGCGCGCGCATGGTGGCGACATCCGCCGTCCGGGACGCGACCGACGGGGACCGCTTTCTCAGCTCCGCCGCTGAGGTCGTCGGGGTGGAAGCCGAGCTTCTCTCGGGGGAGGAGGAAGGGCGACTCTCCTACGAAGGGGCAACAGCCGACCTGCCGCCGCATCAGGGGACGGTGGCGGTCATCGACATCGGCGGTGGCTCGACCGAACTGGTGGTGAAACCCGACCAGGAGATCCGTTCGATCTCTCTGGACATCGGCTGTGTCCGAGTGACGGAACGGTTCCTCGCCGGCGATCCCCCTCTGCCCGAGGAGATCTCCCGGGCCAGGGGGGCCATACGCACGGAGCTCGACAGAGCCGTCGACGTGATCCCCGAGTTGGGCGTCCTGGGGCCAGACACGCTGCTGGTGGGTCTGGCGGGAACGGTGTCCACGCTCGCCTCCCTGGAGCTGGACCTCGACCGGTACGACCGGGCGCGGATCCATCACGCGCTCTTGACGCGCGATGCAGTGGAGCGCTGGTGCGAGATACTCGGAAAGGAATCGGTCGCCGAACGCGCCCGGCGCGTCGCGCTCCCGGAGGGACGCCAGGACGTGATCGTCGGCGGCGCCCTCGTTCTGAGCGAGGCAATGCGGAGGTTCGATCTACCCGCCTGTCTCGTCTCGGAAGCCGATCTGCTGGACGGACTGGTGATGTCGATCCGGGCCTGACTGGCGGCTCGATCGACCGGGCAATCGCGCCACCGGGCTCGCGCTGCAGGCGGAAAATTCACGCCAAAAAGCGGGCTCCGCGCCGCCCCAGCAAGCGCCTTTCGTCGCGTCATCTTCGCTAGGGTCTGTGGGCCAGTGGAACAGCTGACGGAAGTGCAGGAAAGTACCAGTGACGCGCTCGTCCTGACGCGACCGCGTCATGTCCGCGCCACCTGGATACAGGACGCGCACTCCTCTCTCTCGAAGATGGCGGCGCTGGCGCCGGCGGTGCTGGTGGGGATCCAGATCGTGGCGGTGGTGACGTTCGGGGTCTTCACCATTCAGCGCTACCCCTTGTGGTCGGTCGTCGATGAGGGCGCTCATTTCGACAACGTCGTCTACGTCGCTGCGCACGGCTCGTACCCGGTCCTCGGCAAGACGCTGGCCACGGAACAGGAGCTGGCGATCGGGCAGGGGATCTACCCCCGGCACACGACGATCAATCCACGGACGTACGGCCTGGGTGGGCTGTCCTACGAGGCCTTTCAGCCCCCGCTGTACTACTACGTCGCCGCACCGATCTCACTGTTGAGCGGGAACTATCACACGAAAGCGATCCTGCTCAGGTGTTTCGGCCTCCTGCTTCTCATGGCGGCCATCGCGTTGATGGCGCGTCTCAGCCGTCACGTACTGAAGCGCCGCTGGCTCCTGGGGCTCTCCGGCGGCCTCCTGGTCTTTCTGATGCCAGGCGTGATCGTGAGAATGGTCACGATCTCCGACATCAATCTCGCCGTTCCCCTGGCAATTCTCATCGTGACCGAGCTGTGGATCGCGTGGGAACGACAGTCCGCCCGACGACTCCTCTTCTGTGGCCTCCTGGTCGGATGCGGTGTGCTCACTGACCTGTATCTCGCCGATCTCATCCCGCTGTACGTGGCGGTCGCCGGCATGATGGTCTGGCGTCGTCGGACGGCGGACACGATCTGGCCGGCGGTCGGTGGAGCCGTTGTCGCCGGCATCGTGGTCCTTCCGTGGGTCGTGTTCAACGAGGTGAAGTATCACGCCGTCACGGCGAGTGCCATTGCCAAACGAGAGCAGCTGGCCATCGTCAACCCGCACCATCTGCGGGACACCATCGGACAGGTTCCCGGCCTGACGGTGACCAACCTCTTTCAACCGCTCATGGCCCAGGAGTGGGGCGACCGGCTCGTCGGCCACACCTTCTACGCCTATGTGGTCACGCTGTTCGAGGTGCTGCTCGTCCCGGGCGCGATCGTCCTCGCCATTGCCCTGGGCCGCCGGCTGCTCTCGAGCGGACTCTGGATCCTGATCCTGCCCTTCGTGTGCAACATCCTGCTCTGTTGGTACATCGACCTCGCGCAGCAGTGGGAATCCGGGTCGATGGTGCCTCGCTACATCTATCCAACGCTTCCCATGGTGGCGCTCTTCAGTGTCGCCGCAGTGGTGACTTTGTTCTCGACCGTGCGTCCGCTTTTCGTGACGCTGGCGGCTTCGAGCGCGTTCCTGATCGTGCTTTGGGTGTTCCTCCTGCCGACCATCGCTGCCTCGTGAAGCAGATGGTCGCGATCTCTCGCCGGGCGGGCCCACTCCGCCACACGCGGGCAGGTCAGGGTGTGGGTCTCCGGGGCGGCCACCCGAGTGGGAAGGACTCGTGGGCCAACGAGAGGTTGGGGTTATAGCTGGGGTCGTTCTCTAACCATCGACCCCACGTCGACTGCAGCAT
>Ga0302184_10001131_pt1 | contig 17348 bp, 14 predicted proteins | sample I_Palsa_N3_3_FD_200233 | JGI IMG/M metagenome (GOLD analysis project Ga0302184, IMG submission 200233) | Peat permafrost microbial communities from Stordalen Mire near Abisko, Sweden - I_Palsa_N3_3 | ecosystem: Environmental > Terrestrial > Soil > Palsa > Peat permafrost | place: Sweden...
CCACGGGGTCGGAATCGACCGCTTGAGCAAGTGCGCGACGGGGATCCTGGCGTCGATCTGGCTCAGCGTCAGCCTGGTCCTCGCGACCAGGCCGAGCAGCCTGACGAAGGCGGCGATGCCGTCGATGGTGCGGGAGCATTCAGGCACCACGAAACCGCCGTGACCGTCGGCCGCGAAGATGACCTCATGTTGCGCCGCGGCCAGCGTGAGCGCGTGCATCGAGGTCGGCGTCCAGTTCACCTGGACGCCGTGGAAACGGCACACCTGCTCCGCCACCCTGGTCGTGGTCACCGGCAGCGCTACCTGGCCTCCCTTACGCTCGGCCGCGACCAGGTCGAGTACGGCGAGCAGCGCCCGGTCCTCGCTGACTAGCTCGCCTTTCTCATCCACAAGCTGGATCCGCTCTCCGACCGGGTCGAACCTGACCCCGAATGCCGCCTTGGACGAGGACACCATCTCGGCCAGCCGCTGCAGGCCGGCGCGCTGCTGCGCGACGGTCTCAGTCGGGGACACCTCGTCCAGCCGGTTGTTCAGGGTGAGCACGTCCACGCCGATGGTGCCGAGCAGGCTGGGAAGCACCAGCGACGCGGTACCGCCGGCGCAATCCGCGACCACTTTGAGATTGGCATCGCGCACGCCGCTCATATCGATGCACCCGAGCAGCTCGTGGGTGTACGACTCGACCACCCGGGGCGGGTAGCTGAGCTCGGCGATCTCGCCGGGGAAGGCCCGGCGGAACTCCTGCCGGGAAAAGACCCGCTCCAGCTTGCGCTGGTCCGCCTGAGACAGCTCGGCCCCGCGCTCGTCCAGGAAGATGATGTCGATGGACTGCGGGTCACCTGCCGTGGTGCGCAGCGCGATGCCACCGCTGTAGTGATCCCTGGCCGTCTCGAACCTGGCCACCGGAAGCGGCTGGGCCTCCAGGTCCACCACGTTGATGGCGCTGGCGTTCAGCGCACCCTGCACGGCCCGTTTCAGCGCCCGCGCCGCCCGTGACACGTCCCGTGAGGTGGTGACGGTGGAGCCCTTGCGCAACATGGTGGCGTAGGCGCTGGCCAGGCGGACCGCCAGTTCGGGCGTCACCTCCACGTTGACCAGCCCGGACACGCCGCGCGGGCCGAACAAGGTGCGCTGGCCCCTGGACTCCCAGATCACGCTGGTATTCACCACCGCGCCTGCCTCGATGGTCTTGAACGGGTACACCTTCACGGCGGCGGACAGGTAGGCCTCGGGCTCGATCAGGCACTCGTCTCCGACGACCGCGCCCTCCTCGATCCTGGCCAGCCGCATGACGTCGGTGTTCTTGCCGATCACGCAGCCGCGCAGGGTCACGCCCTGGCCGATGTAGACGTTGTTGTGCACCACGGCGCGGTGCAGGAACGCGCCCTCCTTGACCACGACGTTACTGCCGATGACCGTGTACTCGCGCAGGTGCGCGCCCGCCTCGATCTTGGCGTAGTCCCCGATGCACAGCGGGCCGGTGAGGACGGCGTCGGCGTCGACCTCGGCACCCTCGGCGACCCAGACTCCTGGTGAGACCTCGAACCCGGCGATGTCGCTGTGCACCCGGCCGGCCAGCACGTCGGCCTGCGCCTTCATGTAGCTCTCGTGGGTCCCGACATCTTCCCAGTAGTCCTCTGATATGTAGCCGAACAGCGGCGCGCCGCGCTTGAGCAGCTTGGGGAACACGTCGCCGGACCAGTCGACCACCTCACCCGGCGGAACCTCCGCGAGCACCTCGGGTTCCATCACGTACAGCCCGGTATTGACCGTGTCGGAGAAGACCTGGCCCCACGTCGGCTTCTCCAGGAACCGCAGGATCTGGCCATCTTCCGCGGTGATCACGATGCCGAACTCGAGCGGGTTGGGTACCCGGGCCAGGCCGACCGTGACCAGCGCGCCCTTCACTTTGTGGAAACGGACCAGCGCGGTCAGGTCCATGTCGGTGAGCGCGTCGCCTGAGATGACCAGGAAGGGCTCGTCTCGCAGCGCGTCCTCGGCGTTCCTGACGCTGCCCGCGGTGCCGAGCGGCATCTCTTCGGTGGCGTACTGCAGGCTCATCCCGAACTCCTCGCCGTCGCCGAAGTAATTACGGACGAGCGCGGCGAGGAACTGGACGGTCACGACGGTCTCATCGAAGCCGTGCCGCTTGAGCAGCCGCAGCACATGCTCCATGATCGGCCTGTTGGCCACGGGAAGCAGCGGCTTGGGCTGGTTTGCGGTCATCGGTCGCAGCCGCGTCCCCTCGCCCCCTGCCATGACGACGGCCTTCAATGGATTTGCGGCTCCCTTCCCGATTTCCCCCCTTAGGTGTACCCCCCGTCTGCGGATTAACGGGTCCTGCGTCACTTTCCCGGTCTTCCGTTCGCGGGCCGAAGGCCAGCAGCTCGCGGACTCGCCCGCCGGTTCACGGACCCGCTCCGCCGCTTTGCGGACTCGCATAGCCACCGACCAGGCTCCGCACCTGGGCGAGATACAACATCGCGGCCCACCAGTACAACAGCGTGCCCCAGGTCGCGAAGGCCCAGCCTATTACCCGGGCCAGCGTTCCGCCCCAGCCAGGGTGATCGCCGAGGAAGAGCAGCGGGAAGGCGTAAAGCAGGCACAGGGTTGCTCCCTTGCCGGCCAGGCTCACCTGCAAGGTGCCGAACCCGGCCCGGCGGCGCAGCACGCCGAGCGCCGCGCCGACCGTCAGCTCGCGCAGCCCCAGGACGGCCACCAGCCACCAGGGGATGATCCCCCGGATCGCGAGCGCGACGATGGTCGACACGATGTACAGCCGGTCCGCGGCCGGATCAAGTACCTGGCCGAGCCTGCTGGTCTGGTTCAGCGCGCGGGCGATCTTGCCATCCAGCCAGTCGGACAGGCCCGCGACGATGAGCAGGGCCACGGCCCAGTCGTCGGCCACGGCCGTCCGCGGCCCGAGCACCAGCCACAAGAAAACCGGCACCCCGGCCAGCCGGGCGGCGCTGATCCCGTTCGGGATCGTAAGGACACGGTCCACGGACCCAGTATCCTCAACTAAGTGACTATGGCGGATACGGGGGCGCCTGCTCGTGCCGCCGACACGAAGGTGCCCGATTCGAAGGTTCTGGATTCCAAGGTTCTGGCCGAGGCGGGTAAGCGCCGGACGTTCGCGGTGATCAGCCACCCGGACGCGGGAAAGTCCACGCTGACCGAGGCGCTGGCCCTGCACGCGTCGGCGATTACGCAGGCCGGCGCGGTGCACGGCAAGGCAGGCCGGCGCGGGGTGACCTCGGACTGGATGGCGATGGAACGCGCCCGGGGCATCTCGATCACCTCGGCGGCGCTTCGTTTCGACTACCACGGCACGATGCTGAACCTGCTCGACACGCCGGGACACGCGGATTTCTCCGAGGACACCTACCGGGTCCTTTCCGCGGTCGACTGCGCGGTCATGCTGCTCGACTCGGCCAAGGGCCTGGAACCGCAGACGCTGAAGCTGTTCGACGTGTGCCGGAGCCGGTCCGTCCCGGTGATCACCTTCGTGAACAAGTGGGACCGGCCCGGCCGGGAGCCGCTTGAGCTGCTCGACGAGATCGAGCAGCGGATCGGGCTGCGCCCGGCCCCGGTGAACTGGCCGGTCGGCGTGGCCGGCGACTTCCGCGGCCTGATCGAACGGACCACCAGGGACTACATCACCTTCACCAGGACCCCGGGCGGGGCCGAGCGTGCCCTGGAAACCCGGCTCGACGCCGGGGCCGCGGCCGCCAGGGACGGCGATGCGTTTGCGACCGCGCTGGAGGAACTGGCGCTGCTCGATGAGATCTACGGCGGTCTCGGGGGCCTGGGCGGCGCTGACGGACTCGACATGGAGTCATTCCTGGCCGGCGTGACGAGCCCGGTGCTGTTCGGTGCCGCGCTGCCGAACTTCGGTGTCCGCCGCCTGCTCGACGCCGTGACCACCTATGCTCCGCCGCCCGCCGAGCGCACCGACATCAGGGGCGAACCGCGGCCGGTCGACGCGCCGTTCTCCGGCCTGGTGTTCAAGGTGCAGGCCAACATGGACCCGGCCCACCGGGACCGGATGGCGTTCGTCCGGGTGTGCTCGGGCCGGTTCGAGCGCGGCATGGTGCTGACCCACGCCGCCACCGGGCGGCCGTTCGCCACCAAGTACGCGCAGTCGATGTTCGGCCAGGACCGGGAGACCGTCGAGGAAGCCTTTCCCGGCGACGTCATCGGCCTGGTCAACGCGACCGCGCTACGCCCGGGCGACACTCTCTACGCCGGCGACGTCCCGGTCGAGTTCCCGCCCATCCCCAGCTTCGCGCCCGAGCACTTCGCGGTGGTGCGCGGCAAGGAAGCGGGCAAGCAGAAGCAGTTCCGGCGCGGCATCGAGCAGCTGGACACCGAAGGCGTCGTCCAGGTCCTCGCCTCCGACCTGCGCGGTGATCAGGCTCCGGTGCTCGCCGCCGTGGGCCCGCTGCAGTTCGACGTGGTCCTGAACCGGCTCGAGCACGAGTTCGGCGCCCGCGCCGAACTCGACCACCTCAATTACACGCTGGCCAGGCGCACCGACGCCGAGGGCATCCGCGCCCTGACCGGGCAGCGCGGGGTGGAGGTGCTGACCCGCCGCCACGACGGCGCCACCCTTGCGCTGTTCAGCGACAAGTGGCGGCTCGGCCAGGTCCAGCGCGAACACCCCGGCATCATGCTCGAGCCCCTCATCGCCGGCTAGCTCAGGGCGGTGCCAGGTCAGCTCTGGCGGCTCCCGTCGATCTGGTCGAAGTCGCCGAGGGCGTTGCGGACGCCGCCGCCGCCTGACCACTGCCACATCAGGGCGTTGGAGCTCCCGCTGGTAACCCCGCCGAAGAACTGGGCGCAGCCGCCCGACTTCAGGCACCAGCCGACCGGAGCGGCCGACAGGTTCGCGGTCTCCTGCTCATAGGTCCACTCATCGGTATGCGGGATCGAGGCGGCGCTGCCGGTGCCGAAGATGCTCGTCCAGATCCCCGCGGACGAGTAAACACCGGGCGCGTACTTGGAGTGGGCTTTGACGTAACCCCAGAACCCGTTAAAGTCAGCTCGGTCAACGGCCGCGGGGATACCGCTGTGCTTGACCACGCCGCTGCACGCCGAGGTATACACGCTGTTCCAGCCGTTGTCGGACGCGGGGGCCACGCCAGGTATCTCGATGTCCATGAACAGGACCGGGTAGGTCACGTGCTCCCCCGACGCGTCCGCTAGGGCCCGGGCCGCCTGCCGCGCACCCCAGGCGGAGGCTTCCGCGGCGGAGCCGTTGTAACCCGGATCCACGCCCGGCCCGCCCATGAACCAGTAGACCGCGGTGCCGATGCCCTTGCCGTACTTGGTGTAGTTGGTGTCGGCCTGCGCGCTGTTCGTCGAGGACCAGGCGAGGAAGCCGCCGGGGCAGCCCAGCCAGTACGACCAGCTGCCGGTCATCCCGATGTAGCCGCCGTAGGCCCCGCCTATGCTCGGCTCGCTGTACGGCGCGCTGCCGGTCACCGGGACCGGCCAGCTGTCCGTGCCGTACCAGAATCCGGGCGGCCCGTCGCCGAGGGGCTCCGTCCGGGCGGCGGTCACGGCCTGAACGGCTTGGGCGGCTTGCGGCGGGCCCGCCGGCAAGGCCGCGGTCGCGGCCCCGGCCGCCAGCAGCAGCGCCACGCATCCACCGAGAACCAGTTTCCACCGTTTCACGTCGCCTCCGCGCAGTCTCTGTCGTTTTCTAGCGTTACGACCCACACACACCATATGACGCGACAGTACCGCCGTCGGTTGGGCCCGCCGGGCCCGGGAATAGCGTGCTGGGCACCACGGTTCGCAGCGGCGACGTAAAGAACGAGGCAAATGGGAGGCGACATCCCGGCTGGGCTTCGTCGGCGGGGCAGGGCCGCCGCACGTCACCAAGGGCGGTCCGCCGGTGGTGGACCTGCCGACATTCCCCGAAGCCCATAAGGGCGAGGCTCTGGCCAGGCCGATGCCCTCGCCGCGCTGCGCGAAGCCCCCGCCGACGTCGACTGGTTCTACCTCAGCCCGGCCGCCTCCTTCCGGTCTTCCGCGCCGGGCGAGGCCACCGGCCGCTACCGCATCGGCGGCGACGTTCAGCTCACCGACGCCGACGGCAACTCGAACATCTCGGGCGCCGACTACGCCAAGGCCTTCATCGATGAGATCGAGAAGCCAGAACACCGCAGGCAGCGTTTCAGCATGTGATGTGAGGAACCTCGGGCCTTCACTTCAGGCCCGGGTGGAATCGCATCGGCCTAGGTCTGGGCGGGTCGGGTCTGCTACTCGATGTATTCGTTGATGATCGCGGGCGGCGCGCCGCCGCAGGACGCGGCGAAGTACGACGGGGACCAGAAATGCCCGTCCCGCAGGTACATGCGGAGGTGGCCGGGGATTCCTGCCGAAGCCTGCGGGGGGAAACGCCTTTGAGGGAGCCGACGAGGCGGGACAGGGCGACCTTAGGCGGATAGTGCACGAGCAGGTGCACGTGATCGGCGTCGCCGTGGAACTCGCGGAGTTCCGCACCGAAGTCCGCGCAGACCTCCCGCATGATCTCCTAGCAGCGGGCCAGGATCTCCCCGGTGCACGGGCCGCGCCGGTACTTCGGCGTGAAGACCACGTGCGCGCGGAGGCTGTGGACAACAGTCCTTTCCCTGTATATATCGGTGTTTCGTTCCCGACGTGGTGACATAGGCCGACGTTAGGCTTGTCCATGTGAAGATCGTCGTGCAAGTCCGGCTGCTGCCCGACGCCGGGCAGGCGGCCGCGCTGGCATCGGCCCTGCGGGCGGTCAACGACGCCGCGAACCTGGTCTCGGCCGTCGCGTTCGACCGCCGGGTGTTCCGCGAGTACGCGCTGCGCAAGCTCGTCTACGGCGACCTGAAGGCCCGGGGGCTCGGTGCGCAGGCGGCCCAGCTGGTGATCAAGAAGACCTGCCACGCCTACCAGACCCTGCAGGCGAACATCCGGGCGGGCAACCTCGGCAGCCCGGGGTCGAAACGGCGGGTGAAAGCCGAATCGGAGCCCGTCACGTTCCGGCCCGATGGCGCGCAGCCGTACGACGACAGGTGCCTGTCCTGGCAGCTTGAGACCCGGACAGTATCGATCTGGACCACGTCCGGGCGGCTGCGCGGCGTGCGGTTCGCCTGCTCCGCGGACGCGCTCACGACGCTGGCCCGGCACCGCCACGGCGAGTCGGACCTGGTGCACCGGGACGGCCGGTGGTTCCTGCTGGCGACCTGCGAGGTGCCGCAGGCCAGGCCCTACGAGCCGGACGGGTTCCTGGGCATCGACCTGGGCATCGTGAACATCGCCACCACCAGCGACGGGCAGGTCATGGCCGGCCGCCCGGTGAACCGGTACCGTCGGCGGCAACTGCGGCTGCGCCGCAAGCTCCAGGCGAAGGGAACCAGGTCCGCGAGGCGGTTGCTGAAGAAACGCGCCCGGACCGAAGCCCGGTTCGCCCGGGATATCAATTACTGCATCGCCAAGAAGATCGTGACCGAGGCTGAACGCACCTGTCGCGGTATTGCCCTGGAGGACCTGACGGGCATCCGCGACAGGGCACGGCTCCGCAAGCCCCAACGGGTCGCGCTCAGCAGCTGGGCGTTCGTCCAGCTCGGGTCGTTCATCGCCTACAAGGCGCGCCGCGCCGGGGTGCCGACCGTCTGGGTCGATCCGGCCGGGACATCGCGCACCTGCGCGGACTGCGGTCACGCTGACAAGCGGAACCGCGTCTCGCAAGCCAGGTTCACCTGCCGGGGCTGCGGTGTCGTTGCGCACGCAGACCGGAACGCTTCCCGCAACGTCGCCGCCCGCGGCCAGGTTGCCTGGGATGCGGGGCGTGAGTCACGCGCCCCTGCCCCTGCCCGCCACGGGCACGGGGCTGGACGCGGCAGCCAGCATCACCGCCAGTGATGCCCTAGCCGCAACCTCGATCCCTCCACAGCCGAGTAAGTTGACTGTGGCCTACTGATCACGTTCACCCTCGGGGCATGGGCAGGCCGATGCCGGGCAGGGCGCCGGGGTCGTGCAAGATCGCGGCGCCCAGGTCGTTGACTCGCACGGCGGCCAGGCCGTCGTAGCGGGACAGGCAGGGGTACTGGTCGGCGCCCCACAGACCCCGGTAGTCATCGCGCGCTCCGCGCGGGTCGGTATAGGCCACGTCGATCACGCCCAGGGTGGTCGCGTACTCGAACAGCACGCAGAGCGCGTACCGGCCCTCCAGGACATCCCAGGCGGCCCGGCCGGCGTGACCCAGTGACCCGTAGTAGGAGTCGGTCAGATACAGCCGCCAGAGCGCCATCAGGCTCCTGGCCACCACGAGCGGCCGCGGCTGCGTGGCCAGGATCTCCAGCAGCAGGTCGACGTCGGTCCACACGCCTGGCTCGGCCGCGCCAAGCCCGGCGGCCACCGCGGCGCGGCGGGTGCGAACCGAGGTCAGGGTGGAAGGCCTGCGCTGCCCCTTGATCGCCTCGACCCGGGCGAGCTCGTCGTGCGAGACACTCGTCAGCCACCGTTTCCACAGCGCGCCGAGCGCCTGGTAGGACGGCGCGGCCAGCACCGCACGGCCGCGCGCGGTCAGCTCGAGCCTGGCGCCTGCCAGCTGCGCCAGGCCGCCGGCCTGCAAGAGCAAGGGCCACGCGAACGCGGCGATAGGCTCGGCGCGGCCGCCATCATCTCCGTCGTAGTAATCCCCGGCGACCAGCACGTCCTCGACGAGCCTGACCGTCGCGGCCAGCGGCCGCCTGGTCGCGACGCTGCAGCGCATCTGGCGGTCAGCGGTCAGCTCGAGGACGGCGACGAGGTTGGACAGCGCGTCCGGCGCGGTGCAGCGGAGCAGAACCGGGCCGGACTGGTCATCCTCTGCCCGTTCATCAGTGACGCCGGTCGTGCCCACGGCCACCAGCAAACCCTAGCGGCTCGCGGCCCATCGCGACGGTAGGCTCGCCGGACAACACGGCAGAAAGCGGTACGCGACGGCAACGATATGCGCGTGATCGGAGTGGATGCCTGCAGGCGCGGCTGGGTCGCGGTCAGCCTGGAGGTCTCCCCGCTTGCGCACCGGGCGCCCCGGCTGCTGGCCGTCCGCATGGACGGGTCGCTGCCGGGCGTGCTCGGCCAGGCGGAGCGGGATCCAGCTCAGGTCGTCGGGATCGACATGCCGCTTGGGCTGCTCGAATCGGGCTGGCGCGAGGCGGACCGGATGGCCCGCGGCCTGCTCGGGCCCAGGCGCAGCTCGGTCTTCGCGATCCCGCCCCAGGCCGTCTGGGCCCAGCCGAGTTACCAGGCCGCGAACCAGCTCTGCCGTGAGCTCACCGGGAAGGGTTTCAGCGTGCAGGCGTGGGGGCTGCGAGCGAAGCTGCTCGAGGCCAACCAGTACCGCGAGGCGTGTGAGCACCCGATGTACGAGGTGCACCCGGAACTCGCGTTCGGGGCGATGGCAGGCGCCCCGCTGGCCTACAGCAAGCACACGGCGGCCGGGCGCGAGCTGCGCCGCGAGCTGCTGGCCCGGGCCGGGATCGTGCTCCCGGCCAGCTCGTCCGGCCGCGTCGCAGGCACCTGGGTCGCCGGGTGCTACGGGGCGGCTCCGGTGACGGACACCCTGGACGCTGCGGCCGTGACCTGGAGCGCCGCGCGTATAGCGACCGGTCAGGCGGTCATCCTGCCCCACCGGCCGCAGCGGGACAGCCAGGGTCGGCAGATCACGATCCGCTACTAGTCCCCGGCCCGGCCGCGGCCTAGCTGGGCGGGCCGGCCGGCCGGGCCGGACCGCGTCTGGTCCGCAGGCCGTCAAAGACCATGGTACAGAGCGCGTCCGCTAGCGGCCCCGTGTCGGCGCGGCGCGCCGGCCTGTCCCACTCGACGAGGGAGTTGACCAGCCCGAACAGCAGCCGAGCCGTGATCATCGCGTCAACATCCGGCCGGATGTCGCCATCGCGCACGGCCTGGGCCACCAGCTCGGCCACGAACCGGTCGAAGGCGCGCCGCTGGTCAAGTGCGGCCCGCTCGACCTCGGTGTTACCCCGGACCCGCAGCAGCAAAGTGACGTAGGGCAGCTCGGCTTCGAGCACGTTCACACTGCTCCGGATCAGGTACTCGAGCCGCTCAACAGCCGGGGCGGGCAGCACGCGGGCCCGGTTCGCCGCCGCGGACAGGCCGGCCAGCGCGCGGTCCAGGGCCAGCCGGAGCAGTTCTTCCTTGCCCGCTACGTGGTGGTAGATGGCCGACTTGGCGATGCCGAGCCGATCCGCGAGATCGCGCATGCTCGTGCCGTCGTAGCCGCGCTCGTTGAAGATCTCGACGGCGACCGCGAGCACCGACTCCAGGTCGTAGCCCGGGCGCCCGCGCCGCAGCGGGCTCGGGTCCCCGCCGGGAACCGCGGGCGAGATCACGACGCCGGAGCCGTCGGGGCCGCCGGGGCCGCCGGGGCCAGCTGGTGGCTTCGCCCGCGGAATTCGGCGATCACGTCATCACCCCGGCGGACGGTCACGTCGTAAAGCCCGGACCGCCCGAACCGGGTGCGTACCACGGCCTCGGCAACCAGAACGTCGCCGAGCCGCGCGGGAGCGACGAAGACGATGTCGGCCGCTGCGGCCACGGTCACCGGCCCGTAGCTGTTACACGCGCAGGCGAACGCGGTGTCGGCCAGCGTGAAGATCAGTCCGCCGTGCGCGATGGCGTGCCCGTTGACCATGTCCGCGCGCACCGTCATCCGGGTCACCGCCCGGCCTTCGCCCTGGTCCACCAGCTCGATGCCCAGGCCGCGCGAGGCCTCGTCCTTGGTCATCATCGCCTGGACGCTGGGAGTATGCGGCACGGCCATCCCTCCTCTATTATTGACCGAACGTCCGGTATATAATAGCGCTTGTCGGCCGTGATGGACGTGGCCGGGTGGTGCTTACGATGGTGCCTGAGATAGAGCCGAAGGGATGGTGACGGTGACTGCGCTCCCCGACGAGATCATGGGTGACCTGCAAACCCACTTCGACCAGACCCTCGAACGCGGACGGCGCATCGAGCCGCGGGACTGGGTTCCCGACGCCTACCGCGCGACGATGATCCGCCAGATCGCCCAGCACGCCCACTCGGAGATCATCGGCATGCAGCCCGAGGGCAACTGGATCACCCGGGCGCCTTCACTGCGGCGCAAGGCGATCCTGATCGCCAAGGTCCAGGACGAGGCCGGCCACGGCATGTACCTCTACTCGGCCGCCGAGACCCTCGGCGCCGACCGGGCCGACCTCACCGACAAGCTCATCCGCGGGCGGCAGAAGTACTCGTCGATCTTCAACTACCCCACCCTGACCTACGCGGACGTGGGCGTGATCGGCTGGCTGGTCGACGGCGCGGCCATCTGCAACCAGGTGCCGCTGTGCCGCTCCTCCTACGGCCCCTACGCGCGGGCCATGGTGCGCATCTGCAAGGAGGAATCCTTCCACCAGCGGCAGGGATACGAGCTGCTGATGACCATGATGCGCGGGACCGCCGCGCAGCGCGCGATGGTGCAGGACGCCACCAACCGGTTCTGGTGGCCGTCGCTGATGATGTTCGGCCCGCCGGACGACCAGTCGCCGAACACCGCGCAGTCGATGGCCTGGGGCGTCAAGCGGCACACCAACGACGAACTGCGGCAGCGCTTCGTGGACATGACCGTCCCGCAGGCGGACAAGCTCGGCGTCACGCTGCCCGATGAGAACCTGAAGTGGAGCGCCGAACGCGAGCACTATGACTTCGGGGCGGTGGACTGGGACGAGTTCATGGCCGTGGTCAAGGGCAACGGGCCCTGCAACGCCCAGCGCATCGCGCGCCGCCAGGCGGCCCACGACGACGGGGCCTGGGTCCGGGAGGCCGCCGCGGCTCACGCCGCCAAACAGGCGGCCATGGACAAGGACGCAGCCTGATGACCGAATCGCAGGTGCGCTCCGGCTGGCCGCTGTACGAGGTGTTCCTGCGCGGCAAGCGGGGCCTGAATCACGTGCACGTCGGGTCGCTGCACGCGGCCGATGCGGAGATGGCGCTGCACCACGCCCGTGACCTGTACACCCGCAGGAACGAGGGCGTCAGCATCTGGGTGGTGGCGGCCAAGGACATCACCGCGTCGAGCCCGGACGAGAAAGACCCGTTCTTCGCGCCATCCGGAGACAAGGTCTACCGGCATCCGACGTTCTACGAGATCCCTGCCGATGTCCCGCACATGTAGGGCGGCGCAGACCGGAGGATGCCGATGACCGAGGACGAGTTCGCCGCCTACCAGAGCCTGGCGCAGGACAGCGAGGACCATCGCTGGGCGTTCGGCACCGGTTTCACTGACCCGCTCGAGGGCATCGACGCGTCGGTGCCGGACGGCGTGGACGGCGCCCCGCTGGCCGCGTACTGCCTGATGCTCGGCGACGACGCGCTGATCTACTCGCATCGGCTGCAGCAGTGGATGACGCGCCTGCCGGAACTCGAGGAAGAGACGGCCATCGCCAACATCGCCCTGGACCTGCTCGGACAGGCGCGCACGCTGCTCGCCCGGGCCGGCCTGGCCGAGGGCGCGGGACGGCAGGAGGACCGGCTCGCGTTCTTCCGCGAGGAGAACGAGTTCCGCAACGTCCGGCTGGTCGAGGCCCTCGACGCCGACTTCGCCGAGCTGACCGGCCGGCTGCTGGTCTTCTCGGCCTGGCGGCTGGCACTGTTCGGCCAGCTGGCTACGTCACGGGATCCGGTGCTGGCCGCCATCGCGGCCAAGGGCGTCAACGAGCTCAGCTACCACCGTGACTACGCGGCCCAGTGGGTGATCCGCCTCGGTGACGGCACCCGGCTGTCGCACGACAAGATGCAGGCCGCGCTCGGCGCCATCTGGCCGCTGGTGGATGAGCTCTTCCGGGCTGACGACGTGGTGGCCGCGCTGCCCGGGGTGGCGGCCGACCCGGGGGACCTGCGGGCCGAAGTGAGCGCCGTGCTGGACACCGTGCTGGCCGCGGCCACGCTGGACCGCCCGCAAGCCGCGCCGATGGCCCAGGTGGCCGGCAAGAGCGGACGCGACGGCGTGCACACCGAGGCCTTCGGTTACGTGCTCGCCGAGCTGCAGAGCCTGGCCCGGGCCCACCCGGATGCGACATGGTGACCGCGGCGGCGCGGGCCGCGGCGGTGCGGGCCGCGGCGGTGCGCGCGCCGGACGTGCGGGCGGCGCGCCAGGTCGCCGCGGCGGTGCCCGATCCTGAGCTGCCGATGGTGACGCTGGCGGATCTGGGCATCCTCCGCGCCGTCGACGCCGAGGGCGAGCGGATCGTCGTGACGATCACGCCGACCTATTCAGGCTGTCCCGCGCTGCCCGAGATCGCCCACGACCTGCGGCACCGGCTGACCCAGGCCGGATTCACTGACGTCATCGTGCGCACTGAGCTCGCGCCCGCCTGGAGCAGCGACTGGATCACTGCTGAGGGACGCAGGAAACTGCGGGCGGCTGGCATCGCGCCGCCGGGCCCGGCGCGGAAGCGTCAGGCTCGGCCCGGACCGGTCCCGCTGACCCTGTCCGGGACCCGCCGCGAGCCTGTCCCCTGCCCGCGGTGCGGTTCTGCCGACACCACCCAGACCGCGGCGTTCAGCGCGACCGCCTGCAAGGCGCTTTTCCGCTGCGAGGCGTGCCGCGAGCCGTTCGAATACGTGAAGGAAATCTGATGCCCCGCCCGGCTCCGTCCCGGACCGAGTTCCATCAGCTCACCGTCGCGCGCGTTGACCCTCTCACCGATGACTCGGCCGCGGTGACCTTCGACGTGCCGCCCCGGCTGGCGGAGAAGTTCACCTTCGCGCCCGGCCAGTCGCTGACGATCCGGCGCGGCGGTGAGCGCCGCTCCTACTCGATCTGCGCAGCCAAGGGCCGTGCACCGCGCATCGGCGTGCGTGAGGTGGCGGGCGGCGCGGTTTCCGGCTGGCTCGTGCACGAGGTGCGGGCCGGTGACGTGATCGAGGTGCAGGGACCATCGGGATCTTTCACTCCCGAGCTGGAAAAGCCTGGGCACCATGTCCTGATCGCCGCGGGCAGCGGGATCACGCCTATCTTGTCCATCGCCGGATCCGTGCTCGCCGCGCACGACGGCTCCGCCGTGACGCTGCTCTACGGCAACCGGCGCAGCGACTCGGTGATGTTCGCCGACGAGATCGCCGACCTCAAGGACGCCTACCCGGCGCGGATCGGCCTGGTCCACCTGCTCAGCCGCGAGCCGCAGGAGGTCGAGCTGTTCAACGGCCGGCTCGACGCCGGCAAGCTGCGCTCGCTGCTGCCGGTCACGGTCGAGGTGGCGACGGTGGATCACTGGTGGCTGTGCGGCCCGTTCGGCATGGTCGAAGACGCGATCGGCGTCCTTACCGGCCTCGGCGTGCCCCGCGACCGCATTCACCGGGAGCTGTTCTACGTCGAGGAAGAGGCGCCGGCCGAAGCCAAGCACGTCGAGGCCCCGACCGGCCCGGGCGCCGAGGTGACCGTGCTGCTTGACGGCCGCAGCAGCACGGCGACCGTCGCGCCGGGCACCCCGATCCTGGACGGAGCCCAGCGGGTCCGGCCCGACCTGCCGTTCGCATGCAAGGGCGGCGTCTGCGGCACCTGCCGCGCGCTGCTGGTCAAGGGCGAGGTCACGATGCGCCGCAACTATGCCCTTGAGCGCGAGGAACTTGACGCCGGATACGTGCTCACCTGCCAGGCTCTCCCGGTGTCCGACCAGATTACGGTTGACTACGACGCCTAGCCACCGAGGAGTTCGGGACATGCAGGACCTCACTTCGCCGTCGGGCGACCTCGATCCCATCGAGCGGGCCTCGGCCGATGAGCTGCGCGCGCTGCAACTGGACCGGCTGCGCTGGACGCTGCGCCACGCGTACGCCAACGTGCCGCACTACCGCGCCGCCTTCGACGCCGCCGGAGTGCACCCGGACGACTGCAAGGACCTCACCGACCTGGCTAAATTCCCGCTGACCAGCAAGGCGGACCTGCGCGATAACTACCCGTTCGGCATGTTCGCGGTGCCCCGCGAGCAGGTCGTGCGGGTGCACGCCTCGTCGGGGACCACCGGGCGCGCCACCGTGGTCGGCTACACCCGCGACGACATCAAGGTGTGGGCCACGGTGATGGCCCGCTCGATTCGCGCCGCGGGCGGGCGGCCGGGCCATATCCTGCACAACGCCTACGGCTACGGGCTGTTCACCGGAGGGCTGGGGGCGCACTACGGGGCGGAGAAGCTCGGCTGCACGGTGGTCCCCGTCTCCGGCGGGATGACCGAACGGCAAGTCACCCTGATCCGGGACTTCCGGCCGGACGTCATCATGGTCACGCCGTCTTACATGCTCGCGATCGTCGACGAGATGGAGTGCCAGGGCGACGACCCGGCGGCGTCGTCCCTGCGGTTCGGCATCTTCGGCGCGGAACCGTGGACGAACGAGATGCGCGCCGAGATGGAGCGGCGGCTCGCCATCGACGCCACCGACATCTACGGCCTGTCCGAGGTGATGGGACCGGGCGTGGCGCAGGAGTGCGTGGAGACCAAGGACGGCCTGCACATCTGGGAAGACCACTTCTATCCCGAGGTGATCGACCCGCTCACCGGCGAGGTGCGGCCCGACGGCGAGGAGGGCGAGCTCGTCTTCACCTCGCTGACCAAGCAGGCCATGCCGGTCATCCGTTACCGGACCCGCGACCTCACCCGGCTGCTGCCGGGGACCGCGCGCACCATGCGGCGGATGCAGAAGATCACCGGCCGCACCGACGACATGATTATCTTGCGCGGAGTCAACCTGTTCCCGACCCAGATCGAGGAACTCATCATGCGCGTCCCGGTCCTGTCGCCGCATTTCCAGCTGCACCTGAGCCGGAACGGCCGGATGGATCAGCTGGCGGTGCACGTCGAACGGCGCACCGGCACGGCCCCGGCGGCCGCAGAGCAGGCCGGCCTGCAGCTCTCGACCATGGTCAAGAACACCATCGGCGTCACCGTCTTCACGAGCGTCATGGAACCGGACACCATCGAGCGCTCCATGGGCAAGATGCGCCGCATCGTGGACCACCGGCCGCGCTAGCGGCAACCACTTCATGGCCGCGGACCACGGTGGCCGCAGCCGCGCCGAGGCGCCGAACTGGCCGCCGAGTTGGCTGCTGGCTTAGCGCCTTGCGATGACGCCGGCCGGGCGGAGCACGGGCTCCGCGGTCACCTCCGCGCCCGGGCTTGCGGCACCATGAGCTGACGCGCCGGCCGCTTCCTGCTCCGGCCGGGTCCGGATGATCGCGATGACGAGGAGCGGATAGAACCAGGTGAGGTAGCTGTAGAACCAGTATCCGAGGAGCAGCTGCGCGCCGATGAGAAGCGCGGCGGTCAGGGCAGCCTGCTGCCGCACATCCGGCATTTCAGGGCGCACCGCGGGTGAGAGCGCGAGCAGCACGAGCGCGACGGCGAGCAGTGGCCGGGCCACGAGCGCCGCGTGCGGCAAGTAGGTCCAGATGCTGAACTGCACGCCGGCGCCGCGCTTTATCAGCTGGTAGCCGAACGTCGAGTCGAGGAACGCCACCAGGCCGGAGGCGATGAGCGGCCAGGCGAGCATCGCGCCCAGCGAGACGGCGAGCGTCAACGCGTAGCGCGAGCGCCCCCGTCTGACGCCCAGGAACTGCAAGGCGATCAGTGCCGGGAGGAACTTGGTCAGGGCGGCCGCGGCCAGCAGCAGCCCCCGGGTCACCGGACGCTGTGCCGCCACGACGGCCCAGACGCACAGGGCGGCGATCAGCCCATCGTTGGTCTCCGCGATCAGGGAGAGGTCGGGGAACGGATAGAGCAGGTACGCGAACATGAACGCCTGAGCGAGTGGTCGCCCGCCGAGCCGCCGGCCGAGGGTGCGCAGTCCGGCCAGTGTCAGCACGTCGAAGCACACCGCCGGCAGCAGGGTCGCGACTTCGGCAGGCGCCGACGGGAAGATGGCCGCGAACGGGAGGTATGCGTAGTAGGCAAACGGGCCGTAGGAGTCCGGGTGGTAGATCCGGAACCCGCCAGGGCCCGGCCAGGACACCGCTCCGTAAAGATGCAGGCCGTGCAGCAGACGCCAGGCGCCGAGCGAACTCGCCTGCCCGACATCCAGGATGCCGCCCGCCGGGACGCTGCCGATCCGGACGAGCAGCAGGACAAGTACCGCAAGGCCCAGCCGCCGGGAGCTGACCGCCGGACGCAGTCCGGGCATCCGCCACGCACCGTGACACGCTCCCACCAGGCGGGCGAACAGCCAGCCGAGGCAGCTGGCGGCCAGCCACAAGCCGACCCGGGACAGATCGTCGCTGAGCAGCATGGCCACCGGGAAGAAACCGGCCAGCGCGAGCAAGTCCAGGTGCTCGACTCGCCAGG
>Ga0302184_10001132_pt1 | contig 17344 bp, 16 predicted proteins | sample I_Palsa_N3_3_FD_200233 | JGI IMG/M metagenome (GOLD analysis project Ga0302184, IMG submission 200233) | Peat permafrost microbial communities from Stordalen Mire near Abisko, Sweden - I_Palsa_N3_3 | ecosystem: Environmental > Terrestrial > Soil > Palsa > Peat permafrost | place: Sweden...
CTGCTGGTCGTGATCTTCGTGCCGGCGCTGGCCGCGGAAGCGTTGCTCGCCGCGCCGGCGAGCACCGGCACGGCCGCCATAACCGCGCACGCGGCAGCGATCCTCTCCACCCGGACTCGACGGCGTCGGGCCTTGTCGCTTCGCAACAGAAGCCCGCTGGCGCGCGCCATCGCAGCGGTCAATCTCGTGGACGTCACGTGCAGCATTGGGTCTCCTTGTCATATGGGACAGCGTTGTGGCGGCACGGTATGCCGGCACTGGCGTGCTGTCGTCGGCTTGGAGGACGTTTGCGAGTGGTCCGCGCGGACGATTACGGGTGGAGAGCCGGTACCTCTGGCGGAGTACCAGTGATCGTCTCGACGGAGGATGCCGGCCGGTGGGCGGGGCGCTAGCGTTGCGGCATGTCGAGCGTCAGATCGCTCTCAGATCGTGTTCGTGGGCTGGATCTCGTCCGGCTCGACCAGCTGGTCGGGGCTGCCTTGTGCGTGGAGATCGAGCTACAGGTGTGGCTCGGAGCTTCGATCCCCGACCGCGTATTCGTAACGCTGGTGGCGGCATTGCTCGCGTTGGGGGTGGCGGTTCGACGCCGCTGGCCGCTGTCGGCGGTCTCGGTCGTTCTCGCGTTTATGACGGTGAGGATGCTGTTCGGCGTCGGGGGCAACGCCTCGTACGCCGGCGGTGTGCAGATTGGCGTGATCCTGTTGTTCTACGGGTTGGGTGCGTTCGCGCCAGCGCGGCGTTCGCTGTGGATGCTCGCGGTCGCGGTCGTGATCACGTCGTTGAACTCGCTGACCAAGGTGGGCGGCGGCGTAGGGGCCGTCTTCCCGATGGAGGCGTTTGCCGTCCTACTGCCGTATGCCCTGGGCCGGGCGATACGGACCCGGGCCGCCCGCGAGCTTGCGTCGCGGGATGCGGCTGAGCGGCTGGACGCGGCGCTGCTGACAAGCGCGCGCACCGCAGCGTATGACGAGCGCTCCCGGATCGCGCGTGAGCTGCACGACGTGATCGCCCACAGCGTGTCGGTGATGGTGATTCAGGCGGGTGGCGCGCGGCTGGTGATGGGTGAGGAGCCGGATCGTGCCGAGCAATCGCTGCGGAGTGTCGAGCGCGCCGGTCGCGACGCGCTCGTCGAGCTGCGCAGGCTGCTGGGCATCCTGGGCGACGGGGACCCGCATGCGCTGGCGCCGCAACCGGGGCTGCGCGACATCTCGCCGCTGCTCGCGCACGCACAGGAGTCAGGGGTCTCGGTGAATCTCCGCGTCGATGGAACCGCCGTCCCGGTGCCGCCTGCGCTCGACCTGTGCGCCTACCGGATCGTGCAGGAGGCGTTGACGAATGCGATCAAGCACGCCGCGCCGGCGCACGCCTTCGTCGCCGTGCGCTGGCGCGAGAGCGTCCTCGAGCTCGAGATCTCCGACGACGGGCGCCGCAGGAGATCGTTGAGGCGCACGACCGGCGGCCACGGGATCGCCGGCATGCGCGAGCGCGTCGCATTGCACTCGGGCAGCGTCGAGGCCGGAGCACGGCCGAATGGCGGGTTCGTCGTGCGCGCTCGTCTCCCGTTGACCGAAGCGGGCCTGACGTGACACGGCGGCTTGGCGCGCTCGCTCGAGTCGACCGCCGGCCGGTCAATTTGATCCTGGCGGTTGCGACGGCGGCAGCGCTCGAGCTGACCTGCTGGCTCAGCTCCGGTGTGTCCACCCACGATCGGGTCGTCACGGCGATCGCCGCCATCTTCTGCGGAGCCCCGATCGCCATACGCCGGGCCAGGCCGGCCGCCGCGTTGGTGTTCTCGATGGCCGTGGTCCTCGTCTCAACGCAGTTCGGCGGTCAGTTGCTCACGAACGACAACGCATACGACATACCGCCGCTGCTGCTCGCCTACTCCGCAGGCGCTGGGCTCGAGGTGCGGCGGAGCGCGGCTGCGGTGACCCTCGGCTTGGGGTTGGGATCGGCTTGGGCGCTGATCCCCGGCCCAAACGGATCTCCGACCGGCGTAGGGGCAAGCGCGCTTGCTCTGTTCTACGTGACGATGCTGCTCGTGCCAACGTGGTTGATCGGCGTCTACGTCCGCCGCCACAGCGACCGGACGAGTGCGTTCGATGCGCTCGCGGCGCGGGCCTCCGCCGAGAGCGATTCGCACGCCGCGGCGGCGATCACCGCCGAGCGTGCGCGGATCGGCACGGAGCTCCAGGACATCATCGCCCACAGCATTAGCGCGATGGTCATCCAGGCCGGCAGCGCGAGGCTGGTCCTGCGCAACGATCCCGAACAGGCCCGGGACTCGATTCTCGCGGTCGAGAAGACCGGCCGGCAGGCACTCAGCGACCTACGCCGCCTGCTCGGCATGCTGCGCAAGGACGACGACCCCCGCGCCCTCACCCCCCAGCCCGGTCTCGGCCAAGTCGCGACGTTGATCGACTCCCTACGCAACGGCGGACTTGCCTGCGAGCGGCGCACGATCGGCGACCCGGTCGACCTGACCCCCGGCGTCGACCTGGTCGCCTACCGGGTGATCGAAGCGGCGCTCCAGGCAGCAGCCGCGCGGCACGTCCGCCACAGCTCCGTCACCGTCCGCTATTGCCTGCGCGACCTCGAGCTCGAGGTCCGTGGAGACGGCACGATCCCCGATCTCGACGGCACATTCGCGCCGCTCATTGATCGCGTGGAGCTCTACCGCGGCGAACTGCGGACAGAGCCCCAACCCGCCGGCTTCGCGCTCCGCGCACGCCTCCCCCTAGACCCCGTTGGCCTCACATGACCGTCAGCGTCCTGATCGCTGATGACCAGTCGCTTGTACGCGCCGGCTTCCGGATGATTCTCGAGACCGATCCGGGGATCCGCGTCGTGGCCGAAGTCGGCGACGGTAGCCAGGCGGTCGACTCGGCCAAGCGGACTCGCCCGGACATCGTGCTGATGGATATTCGCATGCCGGTGATGGACGGACTCGAAGCAACCCGCAGGCTCCTAGCCACGTCGCGACCGCCACGAGTGCTGATGCTCACCACCTTCGATCTTGACGAGTACGTGTTCGACGCGCTCGTCGCGGGCGCCAGTGGCTTTCTTCTCAAGGACGTCGCGCCAGAGCACCTGCTGGCCGCAATCCACACGATCGCGGACGGCGAATCGCTGCTCGCCCCGTCGATCACTCGTAGGCTGATCGAAGCCTACGTACTCGATCATCCCCCAAGCGTCGGGCCCGTTCTCGGTCTGGAGCAGCTGACCCGGCGCGAACACGAGATCCTCGTCCTCGTCGCAGGCGGCCTCTCCAACGCCGAGATCGCCGACCAGCTCGTCCTCTCACCGCTGACGATCAAGACCCACGTCGCCCGCATCCTCGACAAGCTCAACCTACGCGACCGCATCCAAGCGGTCGTCCTGGCCTATGAGACAGGCATCGTCCGCCCCGGCAGTAAGCCAGCACACCTCCAATAGGCCGACAACGGCCAGACACGCTCGCTTCACCCGGCCAAAGGAGAAGCGCACCCCGCACCCACACCGCGTCTGCTCCCGCGTGATTCGGCGCGCCCTCAGCGGTCCCGCTCAGGCGCCAGTGGATTCCTCCTCAAAGACGCACCCAAGCACCAGCTCATCGCAGGCATCCGCACTGTCGGCGATGGTGACGCGCTACTCGCACCGAGCATCACACATCGCCTGATAGAAGAGTTCGCCAGCGCCCGAACACCCCTCACCCCACCGGCCGGATTCGACGAACTGTCACCACGCGAACTGGAGGTATTCCGGCTCCTCGCTACCGGCATGACCAACGCAGAGATCGCCAACCAACTGATCGTCGGCGAAACGACGGTCAAGACGCACGTCACCCGCATCCTGACGAAACTTGCAGTACGCGATCGCGTCCAAGCAGTAGTCCTCGCCTACGAAACCGGTCTCGTGAAGCCCGGCAGAACCGCATAGCAGGCAAACGACCGGCCTCACAGGGCGAGCGGAGACGCGGAACCCGTAACGCGCCCCTTGGCGTTACGGTCAGGCTGTTGGCGTGGGTCGCACACCGACCGCGGCCCAGGCGGTTGCCGCGTCTTCTGAGCGTGTGCGAACGCTAAGCTTCTCGTAGATGCGCTGGAGATGTTTGTCGATCGTGCGTCGTGCGACACCCAGCTCGACGGCTGTTTCGGTGACTGAGCGACCGAGGGCCGTCCAGTGCAGTGTTTCGGCTTCCCGCTGGGTGAGTCCGAGGCTGCGTAGCGCTTCGACGTTGAGTTGTCCGGTCCCGTTCTCGAGTAGCAGTACTTCACGGCGGTCACTGCGCCTGTTTGGGAGCAGGCGTACGAGCACCCGGTTGCCGGCGATGTCGAGGCTCAGCGGCTCGCCTGCTGTCCGGCGGTCGTGGTGCCGCGTGATCCATGCGCGAAGCCCGTCGGGGAGTCCGCGACGGTTTGCGACTGGGTCCCCGAGCAGGCGGCGTGCACCGTCGGTCGCGAACTCGACGCGCCCGTGGGTGTCGAGTACGACGATGTGATGGGCGAGCGTGTCGAGGCCTTGCTCGAGCGCGGCGAGCGTCGCCTTGCGTGTGCTCCACAGCTCGGCGTTGCGGTAGGCCTGCATCAGGTGTGGGCGGGCGAGCGCGAGCAACTGCACCTCACGCTGCGTGAAGTCCTCAGTGGTGCGGCTTAGCGCGATCCCGACGATCAGCGGGGCACGGGCAGGCAGCGTGAACGCGACCTGCCACTCGATGCCAAGCGGCCGGTAGAACTGCTGGTAGAGCGCGAGACTGTGGAAGGTCTGCTGGTCAATCAGGTCGGAGATCCGGTACGGGCGCCCGTCACGCGTTCGGGCCGTGTAGTCGATCAGCGGGTGTTCGTACACGTTCGCGGCGAATCTCGGCAGCAGGCCCGGGTCGAACTCGGGAACGGCGACCGTAAAAGCCTCCTCGGCGGTGATCTCGTTGTAGCTCACCCAATCAGACGGAACGACATGACTCACGACCTCGACGATGCCGTCGCGGTACTCGGCGAGGTCCTCAAAAGCGTAGGCCTCGCTAACGAGATCTAAGAGCAGTTGCGTGTCGGTGAGCGCTTGGCCGCGCATCGCACGGGCAAGTATGTCCGCTCACGCAGCTGCCCATCGGGCATCGCGGTCACGCGATCGGCTCCACTGGTGGTGATCGCTTTGGTGGCTTTGCGACAGCGCCGCAGTGACGCGGTGCCGCGCCGGAGGCGGGGTCGTGATGACCGAGGAGACGGACCCGGTGGAGGCGCGCCTCGACCTCGGCGAGAGGGGCGTGGGATGTGTGAGGGATCGATGAACGCGTCGTCCGGCCGCGAGATGTCCGATCGTGCGGGCGCGCGCGGGCTCGGACGCCGGACCGTCGAGTGGGCGGTGCCGGCCAGCGGCACCGCCCACCACGATCGGTCGACCCCTCGGGCCCCGTGCCGTGCTGTGGCTACGCGGCCTGCGCGTCGGCACCCAGGCCCGGCATCGCAAATCCGATCCGGGCGCCTTGCTCGACATCCGAGGCTGGCACGAGCGACTCCTCGAGTGCAGCCTCGAGGCTCTCTTCGATCGCCGTCAGCGTACCGGCAACGCGCCGATTGAGGATGAACAGCCAGGTCCCGCCGGCCAGCATGTAGGCCACGAAGATCGCCGGGAAGATGTCGACCGGGAAGGCCGGCAACGGATAGAAGAGCCCGACGAGGGGCACCATAAGCAGGAGGCAGCCGACGACGGCAACGGCGACATTTCTCTGCTTGAGCTCGCCGAGCTTCTTCAGGTAGAACGGCGCCGCGACCACCGTCATGAAGTAGGAAAACAGGAATCCGGTCGCGGCCATCGTGCCGGCATCGTTGAACATCGTCAGCACGCTGCCGCCGGCTCCGTGCCAGATGAATGCCTCAGTGAGCAGCACGCCGTAGTAGAGGCCGATGCAGGCGTGCGGGGTCAGGTTCTTGTTGTGGGTTCCGTGGAGCTGCTTGGGCATGAACCCGTGCTTGGAGAGCGGTAGCAGGATGCGACTGCCGGAGTTCACGCACGAGAGTGTCAGCGCGAAGAAGCTGACCATGCCGCCGAGTGAGACCGGGACCTTGAAGAACGACACGTGGTAGGCCGCAGCGAGTGTCTGCAGGGGCGCACCGAGGGTGGCCAGGTCGAGCCCTGAGTGCTTGGCGCCGATGGTCTCGACGTAGCACATGATCACCATGAAGGCCCCCGTGATGATGAGGCTCCAGATCACGGCCTTCGGGACGTTCTTGAGCGGGCTGCGAGCCTCGCCGCCCATCGTCGAGGCAGCCTCGAAGCCGACCAGCGAGAAGATGCAGACGACGACCGAGAAGTCGAGACCCTTCAGGCTGAAGCCCGAGAACGAGAGCTGGCTCGAATCGATCGGCGATCCGTGCTTGAAGAGGATGAAGGCCGATAGGGCCAGGATGCAGACCACCGAGAGGCCCTCGAGCACCAGGGTCAGGACCGCGGACAGGCGTACATCCTTGAAGGCGATCATGAACCCGACCGCGGCACTGATGGCGAACAGCAGGAACGGCGACAGAGTGCCGTGCATGCCGAGACCCTGCAGGAACTGCTCAGCCATCAGCGTGAAGCCGCACAGGCCGGCGGTTCCGATGAAGAAGTAGCACCAGACCAGTGCCCAACCCGTCATCACGCCGGACCGGGCGCCGAGGCCCTTTGCGACGTAGGCGTACATCGAGCCGGTGGTCGTAGAGCGCTTCGCGAACTGGTTGAGCCCCATCACCGTGAACATCAACATCACGGTCGCGAACAGGTAGGAGAACCAGGTCGTGTCGCCCGCGATGGAGAACGCAAGCGGGATGATCAATACGGCGGTCATGGTTGGCGAGATCAGCGCCACGGACTGCGCCAGCAGCTGGGGAAACCCGAGGGCGTTTTTGCGGAGCGGCGGGCCTGCTGATTGGGCTGTCGGCTCGGTCGTCATCGTCATCTGTGGATCGCCTTTCACGTCGTCGAGGTGCGGGACACGCCGCCGGCTGACTGGCGTCCACGCCGTCATCTCACCGGCGTGGCGATCATTTCCGAGGGCCGCCGATGCATCACTGGCCCCGAGGCTAAAGTTCTGGAAACTCGTATGGCCCTATTGGCAACTTAGGTTGCAAATGGGGGCGAGGCGCCGACCGATAACTGATGGGCCAGGCGATCCAACCGGCCGAACGCGCGACGGGTGCCCCGGACGGGCATCCGTCGCGAAGGTGGACCGGCCGGCTCTTCTGCGCCGCTCAGGCCGACGGGGATGCCGCGAGCTCAGGGCTCACAGCCGCGAGGATCGACGCGAGCGTCATGCGATCATCGTCATCCAGCGGCAGCAGCGGCAGGCGTGGGACGCCGGCCGGCTCGCCGGCGATCTCCAGTCCAGACTTCACCGCCGTCGGGAGGCCCTTGGACACGATGAAGTTGAGCAGCGGCAGCAGCTCCTCGTAGATCTCGGTTGCACGATCGGCGTTGCCTGCGGCAACCGCGTCGTAGAGCGCGATTACCGGCGCCGGGCGCAGACACGGCGCTGCCGTGCACCAGCCGGTGGCGCCGGCCAGGAGTGCCTTCAGGACGAGCGGGTTGCTGCCGTTGTAGAAGGGCAGCGCGCCGGAGGACAGCTCCTTCAGGTCGAGCATCCGCTGGATGTCGCCGGTCGATTCCTTGACCATCCGCACGTTCTCGACCGACTCGAACATGTGGTTCAGGAGTGCCGGCGACATGTCGATCCCCGATGTCGCCGGGTTGTTGTAGGCCATGATCGGAATCGAGATCGCGTCGCTCACGGCGGTGTAGTGCTGGACGATCTCGCGCTCGCTCAGCGGCCAGTAGGAGACGGGGATGATCATCACCGCGTTCGCACCGGCCTGCTCGGCGTACTCGGCCCTGGCCACGGTCCCTGCCGTCGTCAGGTCCGACGACCCGACCACGACCGGGACACGACCATCGACGGCGGCAACACTCGTGTCAACAACCGTCTTCCACTCATCGAAGGTGAGGTACGCCGACTCGCCCGTGCTCCCGAGCGGCGCGATCCCGTGGACGCCGGCGTTGACCATCGTGTCGACTAACGCAGTCAGGCGCGCGGTGTCGATGCCGCTCGCGCCAAACGGCGTGATCGGGTAGGCGATGATTCCGTAGATGGGTTGCTCTTGAGCCATCGCTCGATTCCTTTCAGTTCCAGTGCACTTGTTGATGAGGTCGCTGTCCGGTCATGCGTCTGGAGCAGGGAGGCGGAGCCCGTCGGCTCGCCGCGAAAGCTCGACGGCGCGGACGGTCTCGCCGACGGCGTAGAGGTGCTCGGCAAATCCGGCGAGACATTCGGCATGGATCGCGAGCAGATCCGCGTCGAGCGTCTGCTGCGCCAGCGGGGCGTCGTCGATCCCCTCGCGGCGCCAGTGAAGCGCCCTGAGCGCAAGGCCGCCGCCACGCAGGCCTTGGTCGGCATACCAGAGGGCCGACGTCTCATTGAGTCCGATGCGCCCGGTCCCAAGCGTGTAGGCGAACCGCACCGGGAAGAGGATCGCCTTTGTAACAGAGCGGGCCCCGCCGGCGATCAGGGTCTCCGCGTCGCGTATCTGCTCGAGGTAGTCGAGGGTGAACTTGCCGAGCATATGATCGGCGCTCATCAGGATGAGCTCCTCAGGCGAGGGACGGATGCTCGGCTCGCGCAGGTCGGACCCGACCAGCAGGCACCCCGACTCGAGCAGGTCGAGGCGATCGACCGGACCGAGGCGGAGATACTCGCCCTCGCCGGTATGGACAGCCCGCCAGTCACCCCAGAACAGCGACAGGCGCTCCGAGAGTGGGCTGCTTGCCGTCTCGGCCACGGCTCGCGCCACGCCGTCGATCTGCGCGCCCGTCGCGGGCGAGGTCGAGCTGAGGATTATCGCGACGTCGATGTCGCTGACAAGCGGGGCAAAGCCTCCGTGTGCGAGGCTGCCGAGCGTAAAGATCGCCTCGACTCCAGAACCGAACGCCGCCCGCGCAGCCTCCACGGTCTCGGCCACGACCTGCTCCGCGGCTAGAGTGTCCTCGTCGGGCTGGCTGATCCTTGTATCGATCGCTGTCATGAGATCCCGGATTGACAACTTGTTATGCCGATCGGCAAACTACCAGTCGGGCCATACGTTGTCGAGACCAGGGAGCAGTACGTGAGCGTCAAGGAGTCCCCCGAGACCACGATCAGCCAACTCGACGACGACCAGCGGGTCGCAGCATGGATCCGCATGTATCGCCACCAACGCAACCTCACGCTCGCGCAGCTCTCGGAAATCTCCGGGATCTCGATCGGCCACCTCTCGCGCCTCGAGAACGGCACCCGCACGCCAACCGTGCGACTCCTGCTCCAGCTCGCACGCGCGCTCGGCGTCACAGTCGGCGCCCTCGTCGGCGAGGCACCTGACCAGAGCACCGTCTATGTCTCGCGGCAATCGGACCGGCAGACGATCGCGGCCGCCGACACGTCGCTGCAGTCGCTCTCGGACCCCGCTCTCCGTCGCCTCCAAGCCGTGGAGCTGGGGCTTCGGCCCGGGCGAGTCGGCGAGCCCGCGATGCACGGCGGCGAGGAATGGATCTATGTCGTCGACGGCACAATCGAGGTCGACGTGAACGGGAGCACCTCGTCGCTGGCCGCGGGAGATGCCGTCCACTTCCGGGCCGACATCCCGCATGCCCTGCGAAACCCCTACGACGAAAACGCGACTGTGCTCGTAGTCAACGCGCTGGACGCGCCGGTCGTGCATCTCGGCCACTGACCCACCGACTGGACGATGCCCATGACCCGCGTTGCCGTCGTGCAGGCGGCGTCGATCCCATTCGACTCTGGAGCGACCGTCACCAAGGCTGACGGCCTGATCGAGGAGTGCGCCAGACGGGGCGCGAAGCTCGCCCTCTTCCCGGAGGCCTTCGTCGGCTGCTACCCGAAGGGCACCGCGTTCGGAGCAGTCGTCGGCCGTCGCAGCGGCGCGGGCCGGGACCTCTACCAACGCTATTTCGACGCCGCCGTCGAGCTGGATGGACCAGAGGTGGAGCGCCTCGCGAGCGCCTGCGCAGCGCACGAGATCTTTGCGGTCATCGGCGTCATCGAGCGGTTCGGGGCGACGCTCTACTGCACTGCCCTGATGATCGACCCTGTCGCCGGGCTGGTGGATATCCACCGCAAGCTGATGCCGACCGGAACCGAGCGGCTGATCTGGGGCTTCGGCGACGGCTCGACGATCGGCACGACGCAAAGCCCCGCCGGGCGCGTCGGAGCCGTGATCTGCTGGGAGAACTACATGCCGGCGCTGCGGCAGGCGATGTACGCCCAGGGCGTCGAGCTCTACTGCGCACCGACCGCCGATGATCGCCCGACCTGGATCTCGACGATGACGCACATCGCGCTGGAGGGCCGAGTGTTTGTCCTGACCGCCTGCCAGGCGATCCGCGCCGGTGCATACCCGGACTGGTACCAGGACCAGATCGGCGAGCCCGCCGACGCCTATCTGCTGCGTGGAGGAAGCGCAATCGTGGCCCCGGACGGCACCGTCCTCGCCGGGCCCGTGTTCGAGGAGGAAGTCATCCTCGAGGCCGAGGTCGATCTCTCGGAGATCGCTCGTGGTCACCTCGACATGGACGCGGCCGGTCACTACAGCCGGCCCGATGTGTTCGAGCTTCGGGTTAACACCCGCCGTCAATCGCCCGTGGTGTTCTCCGCCGGCGAGGCCGGCCCGATTAGTTCAGACCGGACAAGCCCGAGCGAGGAGCGGTGAGGCGAAGGGCCGCGAGCTGCCTGTGCCCACTGCTCCGTTCGGCCCAGCGGGCCCGGCAGTTGGCCGGACCCGCTGGGCCGTGGTGGGCTGGGTCCTAACCCCGCTCGCCCGCCCCTCTGGTTGGGTCTTCGAAGGGCTTCGATCCGACCTCGCGCCCCTGCGTCGGATCCTCGTCCGGCCTGGATCCCACCTCGCGCCCCTGGGTCGGATCCTCGTCCGGCCTGGATCCCACCTCGCGCCCCTCGGTCGGATCCTCGTCCGGCTTCGACCCGAGCTCGAGTCCATGAGACGGATCTTCAAAGGGCTTTGAGCCGTGCTCGAGCCCCTGGGTTGGATCTTCGCTTCCGGACATATCTGGCTCCTCTCAACTGCTCGATCGGTAGTCCTGCGCTCTCTCATGTCGCGCCTGAGATTGTGCCGATTCGCGCGTGGAGACGCTGTCAAGTGCGCGGGCAGCGCATCGAGCTCAGCGCGGAGGCCGTCGAGCGGTTCGTCACCGCGCTCGGCGAGGATGCCGGCGGTCGGTCGTTACGCAAGGAAGCGCAGCACTGCCCTTCTCGTCAGCTCCAGCATGAGTAGCATCGCGCTCATGCGTTCGCGTGCGCGCGTGGTCATGTTGCTTCGCGGCGCGGAACGTGCTCAGTTTGGCACTGGGGCGCTGATGACCCCGTGCGACCAGCGTGCCCGAGCTGGCTCTGACCTCGGCGCCGGTAGGCCGAACTCCGGAAAATATGGAGTGATCTCAGCGCCAAGAGATGACCATCGGCGCTGGAGCGGAGGATCCAGCTCATGAGCGCGAGCTCGCAATCGCCCGCGGATCCCAGCACGGATCGTGTCGCCGCCCCGCCCGACAGCCCGGTGGCGCAGGGAGAGCCCAGCCCGCGACGATTGTTCGCGGTCGCGATCGTCGCCGCCCTGCTGGGGCTGGGAATAACCCTTTCGTTCGGCTACGCCGACCATGATCCGAGGCCGCACGGAGTTCGCCTTGCCGTGGCCGCTCCGGCTGCTGTGCGCGCCAGGCTGGCGGCCGGCCTGCAGCAGGCCGAGCCGGGGGGCTTTGATCTCGTGGGCGTCCCCGGCGCCGAGGCTGCGACCCAGAGCGTGCGCTCGCAGTCGAGCGCCGGCGCGCTGATCCTGCCCGCGAGCGGTGCGGTCACGATCGTGACCGCGGGTGCAGAGGGCGTCTCGCAGCAGCAGGTAATAACAGCCGCGCTGACGGTGGCGTCGCAGGCGCTGCGTCGCCCTACGAAATCGCGTGACGTTGCTCCGCTCTCAAGCGGCGACCGCGCCGGACTGTCGAGCTTCGTCTTCGGTCTCGGGCTGCTCCTGCCGAGCGTGATCGGCGGCATCGGACTCTTTCTGTTCGGAATGCGGCTGCGGCTGTGGTGGCGCGTCGCAGCCGCCACCCTGTTCGCGCTGTTCGCCGCCTGTGGCGGAGTTCTGGCGATGGACACGGTGTTCGGGGCGCTGACCGGCGCCAGCGGCGCGCTGATCGCCATCGGGTTCCTCGGCGCGCTCTCCTTCGTGCTGTTCGTCGCGGCTCTGCAAGCGGTCTTTGGCCTGCCCGGTACCGCGCTGGCGGCGGTCGCGTTCATCTTCATCGGCAACGCGGTGTCGGGTGGATCGGTGGCGGTCGACTTCCTGCCCGGCGGATTCCGCCAGATCGCACCCTGGCTGCCAAACAATGCGATCGTTCGCGGCGCACGGGACGTCGTCTACTTCCATGGTCATGACCTCGGACACCCACTGCTCGTGCTCGGCCTGTGGTTGGCTGTCGCAGTGATCGTCCTCGCGAGCGTCGATCTCATACATCTCTCGGAACGCCGTCGTCGCCCGCACGACACGCACGAGATCTACCGTACCCCCGCAGTTGTGCACGTGATCCGACGGCTGGGGACACGACGCCGTCGGCCCGCGGCTTCATCCTGAGCAGACGCCGGGCCGGGACCGGACGTTCGCCGGCAGCGGCCGCGCGGATGCGTCCGGGGGCGCCAGCAAGAGCCGCGGCAGGCGGTTCACGCTTCTCGGCTCAGACGACCGCGTCGCTGAGTGTGGCTGGCGCGTCCAGCCGTGGGTCGTTCTCGCTGTAGGTCGGGCCGGAGAAGAACGCGCTGCGCAGGTGGCGGTCGATCACCTGGCGGGAGATCGGGACATCGACGACGTGGGTGCCCTCGCCAGACGCGAACGCCGCAACGATCCCTTCGGCCTGCTCGAGGCTGTCCAGACGGGCGCCGGTGAGTCCGAACGACTCGGCGAGCTCGGCAAAGTCAGGTGTCGGCAGCATCGCGGCGCGCGGGTCGCGTCCGGACGCGCGGAGCTTCTGGATCTCGGCGCCGAGTCCCGCGTCATTCATCACGAAGATCAGCATCCGCGGTCTGTAACGCGCGAGCGTGTCGAACTCGTGGACTGCCATCAGGGTGCTTGCGTCGCCTTCGAAGGCGACGACCGGGCGCGAGGGGTCTGCGACCCACGCTCCGAACGCCGTCGGGATCGTCTGGCCGATGCAGCCGAAGTCGAAGGCGAAGATGAACCGACGTGTTCGGTTGCCGTTGAGGTACATCGTGGGAGCGGACCAGTTGTGGCCGACGCCGACCAGGATCGTCGCGTCGGCGGCGATCCGCCGATCGAGCTCGCCGGCGACGCGGCGCGGGTCCAGTGCGCCGTCGGCGATAGCGAATGGCGCGTCGGCGATGTCCTGCTCGAGTGGATCTGCGCTGAAGATCTCGCTCCAGTCGCCGCCGCGGAAGCCGCGGCCGCCAGCGTTGCGCTCGACGAGCCGGTCGAGGAGCCGCTCACAGGCGATGCGCGCGTCGCCGACGAGGAGGCAGTCGGCGGGCTGGCGGGCGACGGTCGCGCCCGGATTCGTGTCGATTTGCAGCGTACGTGCCTGCGGATACAGCTTGCCTGCGCCCGCTGCAAGCGTGTCGGCGCGGGCGCCGACGAGGATCACGAGATCGGCGGCAGCGAACACCGCCTCGCCCCTTGTTGATGCCTGACCCCCGCACACGCCAACCGACCAGGGCCCGTCGAGCGCGCCCTTCGCGCGAACCGATGTTGCGAGCGCCGCACCGATTCGCTCGGCGAGCAGCTGCAGCGCGTCGAGCGCGCCGGCGGCGATCGCTCCGCGCCCGGCGACCACGACAGGCGTGCGTGCTTGGGTGAGGAGATCGAGCGCTTCGGCAAGCGCGCGCGGGTCCGGGGGAAGCGCCGGAACGGGCCCGAGTCGCATTCGCGATGGGCGGTACTCGACGCTCGCGATCTCCGCGTTCTGGATGTCGACGGGACAGTTCAGGACAACTGGCAGGCGCCGGCTGCGCGCGAGCCAGAATGCCTGCTCGACATCCTCGGCGACGGTCGTTGCTGCGCGCAGCGGTTGGAAGAGGGCGCCGCAGGCTTCGACGATCGGACGCTGATCGATGTCCTGGTGGTTGTCGATCCCCTTGTCGACCGCGGCCAGGTCTCCGGCAAGGACCACGATCGGTGTGCCGTGACGGCTCGCTACGGCAAGCGACGTCGCGAGCTGGGTGAGGCCGGGACCGTGGGTCACGTAACAGAGGCCAACATCACCGGAGGCTCGGGCATAGCCATCGGCCATCGCCAAGGCGGACCCTTCATGGCGTGCTTCGTAGGACGCGATCGCACCTTGCTCACGGATGCTCGCGAGGACGTCAATGTTGCCATCGCCCATCAGGCCAAACAGCGCGGTCACACCCTCGGCCGTCAGCGCCTGCGCAATTGCCTCGTGAACCTTCACGTTGCTCTCCGTTTCGATCTGGTGGCGTTACCGCCGTTTCCTGCATCGGTGAATGCGGCGTGCGTGAGCGCATCAGAGCCGTCGCAGCCTCATGGGCGTGCGCACGCGATTTTGCGGACCTCCCGGTCCTCGCACCCAAATGTATACGAGCGTGTGCCTGTACCATCGCGTGGATGGCATCGAGCTCCGTCAACGCAACGAGCAAGACATCTGCGTCTGCGTCCAGCACGACGTCACCCGAAGAGGAGGGTCTGCTGGTCCGATGGGAGGCCACACGGCAGGCGCAGGAGTGGAGTTCGGCCGCCGAAGCCGTTCGCTCGACGCTCATGGCGGCGATCGTCAATCGCGAACTGCCCCCCGGATGGCGCCTCAGCGAAGAGCGACTGGTCGCCCTCTTCAAGGTCAGCCGCACGCCGATTCGCGAGGCGCTCATGGCAGTTGCGGGTACGAGCCTTGCGCGGCGCGACGAGCGAGGCCGTCTGCGTGTCGCGGCGCTCACCGCAGAGCAGATTCTCGGTGCTTATACGGTCCGGCGCAGTCTCGAGGGTCTCGCCGCCTCGCTTGCAGCGAGCGCGCCGACGCCGCAGCTGATCGCGCGTCTGCGCGAGCTGAACAGGCAATGCGCCGACGCGGCAGACCACGAGGAGTTCGACGCGATGTTGTTGGTGAACTGTGACTTCCACGCCACGATCGCGGCAGCGACCGGGAACGAGATGCTCATTCGCTATAGCGACGACCTGCTCAACTGGGTCAAGCGGATCAGTACCACGACGCTGGCGGAGGGACGAGCCCCGGGGGCCGTCAAGGAGCACGAGGAGATCATCGATGCGATCGCCGGCCGGGATCCCGATTTAGCCGATCGCCTCGCCCAGGAGCACGTCAGGCGTGCCGAACAGGTCCGAATCCAGATGCTGGCGAGAGCCCCGGACGACCTCAGCGTGCGCGCGCCCAGGTAGCGGACCTCGGCGGAGTGCACGCCGCCTTGAGACTTGACAGGCGCCCCTCGACGGCGACATACTGCCGTCGCGCACGTCTGTATACAGTCCAGTACAGTCGTATGTGCTCGTCTTCGAATGTGCTCTACCGGCCGTCGCGCGGCTAGCTGAGCGGGAGCGGGCAACTCGTCTAAGACAGGAGAGAGGTTCTATGAAATCTGTTACGAAGGGCTTTCGCGTACGCGCTGCCGCAGACAGCGGCCGTCGGCGTGGAAAGGGACGGGCAGTTCGGCTTGGGGCTAGCGTGCTCGCGTTGGGGGCGATCGCGTGTGCCGCAGGCGCCGCCGACAGCTCGGCGAAAGCGAAATCGCAGCCGCTGACGACGATGCGGCTCGTCTTCGAAACGCCGTCGGCGGGCAATGTGACGGGCCTTCTGGCGATGAAGGAGGGCTTCTTTGCGCGCAACCACATCGCGATCACGCCGGAGACGATTCCGGCTGGGCCCGCGACGACGGCCGCGCTGCTCGGCGGATCGGCCGACATTGGCTATCTCGGCATCACGAATATGGCACCGCTGCTCGCCCAGGGCCAGAAGATGGTCCTCGTGAGCGAGCTCAACGTGAATTACTGGACGCTGATGACGAGCCCCGCGCTGGCTGGCGGATCTCTGTCGTCCGTCCTGCACTCGCTCGCCGGAAAGACCGTCAGTGCCCCATCGGTCGGAGGCGAAGGCGCCGCCTACCTGCGCTACCTCGAGACGACCTACGGTCTGCCGACCTCGGCAATCAGCCTCACCGCCGACCCATCCAACAGCGCGGTCCTTTCGGGCAGCAGCGCCGCGGCGATGACCGACACGATCGGCGCATGTGTTCTCTCGACGCACGGGTTCAAGCAGGCGTTCTCATTCAACGAGGCCCCGACGTCGCAGTATCCCGCGGCGGTGCGCGGGTTCATGCGGATCCCTGACCTCGGTTACTGGGTGACGGGTACCTACGCGGCGGCCCACCCGCAGGCCCTGAAGGAGTTCCAGACGGCGATTCATGAAACGATCGCCTGGATGCAGTCGCACGTCAGTCAGGCTGTGAAGGTCCTCGTGGCGAACCAGACGACCCTCGGCTACCCGTCGATGGCGGGCAACGAGTACCCGACCTGCATGAAGCAGATCATCGCCGAAGGGGCGACGACGATCTCGCCGAGCGAGCTGAGCAACTGGAACCAGCTGCTCCAGGCCGAGAACATCGCCACCGGACTGCCTCCGAGCAGCCAGTGGACGATCCCAGGAGTCGTGAAGGGCAAGTAAGCGCAACGGGCGGGTCCAGTCGGATTGACGGCTGGGCTCGCCCACGTCGCGCACAGTTCGAAGTCTTGAATACGAAATCGCTGCCGAGGACGGAGGGACAGCTTGCAGTATCTACGCCAGTTGGATCGCGAGGCACTTGAGCTCGCTGTGGGCAGGCACGCACAGGATCTCCTTGATGACAATCTCGGAGTGACCCATTCGAAGGTCATGTGCATCAAGACAGAGCCGGGCGGAGGCTCCCCGGAGGGGCTCCATTCGCACGAGTGGGACCAGCTGTTCTATGTCGTCTCGGGCACGCTGACGATCGAGATCGAAGGCGAGAACGAGCTCTATGAGGCCGGCCCGGACACCTTGGTCTGCTATCCGCAGGGCGTCCGGCACCGCAATTGGAACAAGACCTCGAGCCCGGTGGTGCATCTGGCGATCAACATGAGCCCGCTGTCCTAGGCGGCCTGACTCCGCTCGACTCAGCTGATGACGGATGCTTAAGCGAGACGATCGATGCTGAACGGACTGGCAGGGAAGACGGCTGTCGTTACCGGCGGCGCGAGCGGTATCGGCCTCGCTCTGGCCGAGGCGCTCGGCGCTCGCGGCATGAACGTCGCGATCGCCGACGTCGAGGAGAGCGCGATCGGGGAGGCGGTCG
>Ga0302184_10001137_pt1 | contig 17326 bp, 14 predicted proteins | sample I_Palsa_N3_3_FD_200233 | JGI IMG/M metagenome (GOLD analysis project Ga0302184, IMG submission 200233) | Peat permafrost microbial communities from Stordalen Mire near Abisko, Sweden - I_Palsa_N3_3 | ecosystem: Environmental > Terrestrial > Soil > Palsa > Peat permafrost | place: Sweden...
GCGCGCCGAGCAGGCCGCGAAAGCGCAGCGGCGGCGGGCGCAGGCGGAGGAGCGGCGGGCGCAGGCGGAGGAGCGGCGGGCGCAGGCGCGGCGGACGCTGCCGAGCGGCGAGCCGGGGGCAGCCAACATCGACGAACACGATTCCGGAACTTGACATGATGGCTGCGCGATTCGAAATCTGACGCTGATTACGATGGTGGTGGCCTGCCTGGCGACGGTCGGGCTGGTGAGCGCCTGCGGCTCCTCCAGCTCGAGCAGCGCCGCCACGCATTCGCCGAGTTCGACCACCCACTTCGCCAAGACGAAGTTCCTGCTGCACTCGGGGCTCGCGTTCGGCGCGTTTCACCGCTACATCTACGAGCCGTTCAGGGCGGGCGAGTTCAAGCACCCGTTCCTGCACAAGCTGACGCTGATCAAGGCGGCGGTCGCCGCGCTGTTCGTCGAGCATGAGCTGCGGCTGGCGGCGACCGACGCCAAGAGCAGCAAGATATTGCGCACGCTGTTCGCGCCGCTGACCGCGGTCGCGGACAAGATCTCGTCGCTGAAGGACTCGATCAAGGGCGGCAGCGTCAGCTCGCCGGACATGAGCGGGCTGCAGTCACAGCTGTCGTCGATCTCAAAGACCGCGTCGTCGAAGGGTCAGTCGATCCAGAACCTGATTCCGTCGGCCGGGCAGCTGGCGTCTGGCGTCGGCTGATCGGCTGGCGCCGGGCCGGGGGCGTCGGCTGATCGGCTGGCGGCGGGCCGGCACGTCGCACGCCGGCGGTCTGTCGCACTGCTCTGCAGGGGGCCGATCCTCGTACTGAACCGCGCGCTCGGACCCCTTGGCCTCGGCGACCCGCTGCACGATCTCGGCCTCGGAGCCGACGCGCCGACCAGGCGGGGGCGGCAGTCTGGCAGCCTATATCGGCGATGTCGCTCCGGATCGCGGTGCTCGGACCCGGCGGGGTCGGTGGCTTCGTCGCCGGCGCCCTGTCGCACGCAGGCTCCGACGTGACGCTGATCGCCCGCCCGCAGACCGCGGCGGCGATCGCGGCGGGCGGGCTGCACGTGACCAGCACGCTGCTGGGTGAGTTCGACGCGCGGGTGCCGGCGGTCGACACGATGGCGGCGACCGTCGACTGCCTGATCGTCGCAACGAAGGCGGCGGGGCTCGACGATGCGCTGCAGCGCGTGGCGCCCGGCGCGCCCGCACTCGTGATCCCGCTGCTCAACGGCGTCGAGCACCTGGAGACGCTGCGCGCGCGCTTCGGATCCGAGCGGGTCGCCGCCGCCGTGATCCGGGTCGAATCCGATCGTCCGCGCCCGGGCGTGATCGTTCAATCCAGCCCCGGCGCTCGGATCGACATCGCCGATTCCCGGCCGCCCGCCACCGAGCCGGTCGCGCCTGCGCTGGCGGCCGAGCTGCGTGCGGCCGGGCTGGACGTCCGGCTGGGGGCCCCGGAGCCCGACGTGATGTGGTCAAAGCTGGCCCGGCTGTGCGCGCTGGCGCTGACAACGACCGCATCGGACCGTCCGATCGGGTTCGTGCGGACCGACCCGCGCTGGCGCTCGGCGCTGACGAACGCGGTGACCGAAACGGTCGCGGTGGCCATCGCCGAGGGGGGCCGGCTCGACGCTGCCGACACGATCGCCGAGCTCGATGCGGCGCACCCGGAGCTCGGCTCCTCGATGCAACGCGATCTCCGCGGCGGGCGGGCGTCCGAGCTCGACGCGATCGCCGGCGCGGTGCTGCGCGCGGGCGCACGTCACGAGCTCCGCTGCCCGACGGTTCAGTGGCTCGCCGAGCGGGTCACGCGCCGCGCCGCGCGTAGGGGGAATCGAGATGGGGCGGCGGGGTGGGAGGTGAGCCCCGTCTGAATCGAGACGGGGCAGCGGGGTGGGAGGTGAGCCCCGTCTGAATCGAGACGGGGCAGCGAGGTCGGAGGTGAGCCCTGTCTACACCGGCGGACGGACACGCTCGGGCATGTCGCTCACGCGGACCGGCTCGAGGATCTCCTGCGTCCCGATCGCCTCGACGACGTCTTCCTCCTCAATCTCGCCGGCGCCGTCATGCTGGCCGTCGCAGAGCACCCGGAAGTTGCCGGTGACACCGCCGTCCGCCTGCAGCACGATCCCGGGGAGGATCTCCTCGCCCTCCTCGAGGTCGAGCCGCTCGATGTCGAAATGCGCCATCCCGATCCCCCAGCTGTTGTGGTCGGGGTTCTCGCGGTCGTGGGAGGCGACGCCTTGGGCGAACCGTTCCAGCAGCTTGCCCATCTTGACGTTATCGACCATCGTCACATCCTCGCAGAGATGGGGATGAGGTTCAGCCGGGGTGCTCGATCAGCTCGATCCGGTAGCCGTCGGGATCACGGACGAAGCACAGCCGGTTGCCGCCCTCGCGGACCGTGTAAGGCGGCTTCTCGGGCTCGATCCCCTGGCGCCCGAGCTCCGACAGCGTGTCGTCGAGGTCGGGCGTCGTGATCGCGATGTGGCCGTACCCGTTCCCGAGCTCGTAGGGCTCGGTGCGGCCGATGTTGTACGTCAACTCCAGGCGCGGATTGTCGCCGTCCTCCGGCAGGTTCATGAAGACGTTGATGGCCTCGTCACGGATCGGCGCGCGCCGGACCTCCGTGAAGCCGAGCGCTTCGTAGAACGCGACCGAACGATCGATCTCGAGAATCCGGTAACAGGTGTGAATCAGGCTCATGTCAAAAGAAGGCTACCCCGCTAGGCTGATTTTTGATGATCGTCGAGCGGTCGATGAGCGAAGGGTTTCTGACCAACAACTACGTCGTCGCCGATGAGCTGGGCGGCCATGCGGTGATGATCGACGCAGGCGGCCCGGTCGAGCCCCTGTTCGAGTACCTGCGCCGCGGTCAGCTGACGTTGACCCACGTGCTGCTCACGCACCACCACTCCGACCACGTGATCGACATCGACAGGGTCGCGGCCGCGCATCCCGACGTCCCGATCCTGATCCACGAGCTCGAGCGTCCGCTCGTGCCGCAGGCGACGGGCACAATCGCGCCGGGCGAGACGATCACCTCCGGGGCGCTGACGATCGAGCCGATCCACACCCCGGGCCACACCGCCGGGATGCTGTCGCTGCTGATCGACGGCACCGACGTGTTCACCGGCGACACGTTGTTCAAGGGGTCGGTCGGCGGCGTGCGCGCGCCGGGCTCGACCTCCTACGCCGACCTCAAGTCGTCGATCATGGACAAGCTGCTGACGCTGCCGGCGCAGACCCGCGTCCACCCCGGCCACACCGACCCGACGACCGTCGCCGACGAGCTTGAGCACAACCGGTTCATCCGGATCTGGCGCGGCCTGGACCCGGAGGGCACCGACAGCTGCACAGCGCTGGGCGAGCCGGCCACGTTGATCCTGCTCGGCGACGATTACGACGGCGGGCATAAGGCATGGGTCCGCTGGCCCGACGGGTCCGACGACATCGTCCCGGGCTCACGCGTCCAGACCGAGGGCTGACGGCCGAGCGCCGCTGTCGGTTCGGCGTCAGCCCGGGCGGGCGGGCGCTGGCGACTCCTAGACTCGAATACGTGCCCAACGACAAGATCCCGACGTCTCGCGTAGCGCGAACGGCGAAGATCGGGGGGTTGGCCGCGGGTCAGGCGATTCGCCAGGCCGGCACCCATGCCGCCAACATCGCACGCAGCGACGAGGGCAAGTCGGCGGCGCTCGAGCGCCGACATATCGAGGCCGCCGAGCAGATCGTCGAGGCGCTGGGGACGATGAAGGGCGCCGCGATGAAGGTCGGACAGGTGATGTCGTTCCTCGACGTCGGGCTGGTGCCCGAGGAGTACCGCGAGGAGTTCCAGCACAAGCTCGCTGCGCTCCGTGACGCCGCGCCGACGGTCACCTTCAAGGACATGCGCTCGGTGATCGAGCAGGAGCTGGGCGAGCGGCTCAAGGACGTGTTCGAGGAGTTCGACACCGAGCCGATCGCGGCGGCGTCGATCGGGCAGGTGTACCGCGCGCGGCTGCTGGACGGCCGCGAGGTGGCGGTCAAGGTCCAGTACCCGGGCGTCGCCGCAGCGGTGCGCGCCGACATGCAGAACCTCGGCCTGATCCTGCGGGTGGCCAAGCGGATCGCCCCGGGACTGGATCCGAAGGCGATCGGCGAGGAGATCCGCTCTCGAATCGGCGAGGAGCTCGACTACGAGCTCGAGGCCCAGAACCAGCGGGCGCTCGCGCGGATCTACCGTGGCCACCCGTTCATCGTGATCCCTGACGTGATGACGTCGCTGTCGCGTGAGCGGTTGATGGTCTCCGAGTACGTGCATGGGACCGGCTTTGAGGAGCTCAAGCACCGCGACCAGGCAGCGCGCAATCGCATCGGCGAGATCATCTTCCGCTTCTACTTCGGTTGCCTCTACCGCCACGGGCAGTTCTCCGGCGATCCGCACCCCGGCAATTCGATGCTGCTCGACGATGGCCGGATGGCGTTCCTGGACTTCGGACTGTTCAAGCGGATGCCGCAGGGGGCCGTCCAGCTGGAGATCGAAGTCGCCCGCGCGATCATCGAGGGCGACACCGACAAGATCATGCGGCTCGGGACCGAGGTCGGGTTCTTCTCCGACCCCGACAAGTTCAACCCCGACCGCGTGCTCGCCCATTTCCGCGCGGCGACGTCCTGGTACACGTGCGACCGCGAGGTCACGCTGACGCCCGAGTACGCCACCCAGGTGATGATCGACATGAGCGACCCGCGCTCTGAGTACTTCGGCTACCTGCGCCACGAGTCAGCGCCGCCCGACCACATCTTCGGGCGCCGGATGGAGGTGCTGACGCTGGCGGTGATCGCCCAGCTGCACGCGACCGGCAACTTCCACCGGATCGCGCGCGAGTGGTTCTACGAGGATCCGCCGGCGACGGAGCTGGGGCGCGAAGAGGCCGCGTTCTACGGCCAGCCGGTTGGCTGAAACGGGCCGACCGACCACAGGTATAGCTCGCATTCAGCCGAAATGTGGCGGAAAGCTGCGTTTCGGGTTGGCAGTTGATCGGCGCCCGTATAGGGTCACCCCGCTACTGAGGAAACGTCGCGGAGGTAGTTGATGGCCTGGGTACGGATACGCGGCGTGATCGTCGCGCTGAGTTGTGTCGTCGCGGTCTTCACGGCCGCAGGCGTCGCATTGGCGCGGTCCGGCTCATCACACCGACACCGGGGGCTGCCGGGCGCGAGCTCGTCCCGCGTGATCGTGATTCTCAAGAGCCAGTTCCGGGCTGCCCGCGTAGGAAGCCGCTCCGCCGTCCTTCGGGCGGACGCCATCAGGTCTGACCAGGTGGCGATCCGGACCCAGCTGCGCTCGGCGCACGCGACCCACGTCCAGAGCTTCCAGTTGATCAACGCGATGTCCGCGACGGTGTCCAGGGCTGAGCGGGCCAGGCTGGTCGCCGATCCCGACGTCGCGAAGGTGATCCCCGACGTGATCATCCGTGGCGCCGCGCCGCCGACGATTCCGGCCGCCACCAAGGCCTCCCACGCGCGTCGCGACCACGCCGCCGCGGAGCGTTCTACACCTTCGCCGAACGTGATCCCGGGCGCCTGTGGCGCCAACGGCGCGGTGCAGCTCGATCCCGAGGGGCTGTCCACCACCAATACCGACTCCGACGATCCCAACCAGCCAACGGCCCGATCGCTCGGGATCACCGGGGCAGGCGTCAAGGTCGCGTGGATCGCCGATGGGGTCGACCCCAACAACGTCAACTTCATCCGCGCCGACGGGAAGTCGGCGTTTGCTGACTACCAGGACTTCTCCGGCGATGGGCCCGGCAAGCTGACTGATGGCGACGAGGCGTTCCTGGATGCCAACACGATCGCGGGTCAGGGCCTGCACACCTACAACGTCGAGAACTTCTCCGCCGAGTCGGATCCGACGCCTTGCAACATCCGGATCGAGGGGGTGGCACCGGGCGCGAGCCTGGTCGGGCTGGATGTGTTCGGAACGTACGAGGACACCACCGAGTCCAACTTCCTGCAGGCGATCAACTACGCGGTCGAGACCGATCACGTCAACGTGATCAACGAGTCGTTCGGCTCCAACCCGTTCCCCGACGTGACCTCGCTGGACGTCACCAAGCAGTTCGACGACGCCGCGGTCGCGGCCGGCGTAACCGTTACCGCCTCCTCGGGCGACGCCGGGCCGTTCAACACGATCGGATCGCCGGCCACCGACCCCAACGTGATCTCGGTCGGGGCGTCGACCGATTTCCGCTTCTATGCCCAGACCAACTACGCGCTGGCGAGGGACTTCGCCACCACCGGCTGGCTGGACAACAACATCAGCTCGCTGAGCTCCAGCGGGTTCGACGAGACCGGGGGCACGGTTGATCTGATCGCCCCCGGCGATCTGAGCTTTGCCTCGTGCGACGCCAGCGCGGAATTCGCCGGCTGCACCAACTTCCTCGGGCAGCCGTCCGACGTGGAGGAGAGCGGTGGCACCAGCGAGTCTTCCCCGTTCGTCGCCGGCGCGGCCGCGCTCGTCATCCAGGCCTATGAGAAGACGCACGGGGGCACAGCCCCCAGCCCGGCGCTGGTCAAGCAGATTCTCCTCAGCACCGCCACCGATCTCGGCGCTCCCGCCGACGAGCAGGGCGCGGGTCTGCTCAACACCTACAAGGCAGTGCAGCTCGCCGAGTCCTACGGGACCACGGCGCCGACCGGCAGCACGCTGATGACGTCGCAGAACCAGCTCAACGCCGTCGGCGACCCCGGTGCCGCGCAGTCCTGGCACTTCGCGGTGTCCAACACGGGCGCCACCACCCAGACCGTCAACCTGGCGGGCCGGACGTTCGGGCCTGACCAGAACGTGCAGGCCGGCAGCGTCACGCTCAGCGACAGCACCAGTCCGCAGGTACCGAACTACCAGGGACTGCCGAACAACTACCAGGAGTTCCACTTCCATGTGCCGGCCGGCGTTGACCGGCTGTCGGCGTCGATCGCCTGGCCGGTGGACCAGTCCTACTGCAATCAGGACGAATGTGACGCCGGGCTCAACTCCCGCGTACGGCTGATCCTGATCGACCCGACCGGTAAGTTCGCCGCACATTCGCTCCCCCAGGGTCCGGCCAGCTACGGCGAAACGGAGGTTGAGTCGCCCGCCGCGGGAACGTGGACCGGGGTCATCTTCGGTGATGCCGCCTCCACCGGCGGGACCAACGGCGTGGTTCAGTGGCAGGTCGCGACCGAGCAGCACGTCCCGTTCGGCTCGGTCTCACCGAGCCAGGTAACCCTGGCTCCCGGCCAGTCCCAGTTGGTGAACGTCAGCGCGAACGACCCATCATCACCCGGAGACATCGCCGGCTCGGTGGTGCTGACCCCGACCACCGGCGGCGCGACCTCGATCCCGGTCACGTTGCGCAGCCTCGTCGTGCCAGGCAGCGGAGGATCGTTCTCCGGGAATCTCACCGGCGGCAACGGCCGGGACCCGGGTGAGGGCCAGGAGCAGTTCTACGAGTTCGACGTGCCCGCAGGAGTTCGTGACGTCCAAGCCGACGTCTCCTTTGCCAACGATCCGTCTGATCCGGTCGGTGAGTACCTGATCAGTCCCGACGGCGACACCGTCGGCTACGGGCAGAACTCCGACGTGGCCGGCAACACCAGTACCTCGCTGTCGGCGTACACACTGCATCCGGTGCCGGGACGGTGGACGCTGATCGTCGACTTCTCCGGTGCCGAGCCGGGGAACGAGCTCTCCCAGCCATACACCGGTGACATCCGCTTTGACACCGTGCGCGTCCACGGGATCGGGATCCCCGACCGTCGCGGGCGCCGGCTGCGGGCCGGACAGGCCGTGACCGTGCCAGTGACGATCACCAACACGGGCGTCGCGCCGGAGGACTTCTTCCTCGACCCGCGGCTCGACGCGACGCAGACGTACACCCTGGCGCCGCTGGACGCCGCAACGAATTCGCTGCCCCTCACCGGCAACGTGCCGGAGTGGCTGGTTCCAACCGAAACGTCGGCCGTCAACGTGACGCAGACCTCGAGCCCGGCGGCGATGTTCGATACCGAGCCATTCCCGGGCGACCCGGATCTGGCCAGCGCCAGCAGCGGCCCCGGCCCGCTGTGCTCCGACAACGCGTCGGTTTTCTATGACCCGCCGGGCGGTACGGTCACCGCCGGGTTGTGGTACGCCGAGCCCACCGAGTGCGGCCCGTACGCGGCTCCGGCCACGGCCGGCACGGCGACTGCGACCGACGCGATGGCCGCGCAGACCAAGGCCTTCGACCCGACGGTCACCTCGACCACCGGAGACCTGTGGCTCGCCTCGATGAACCCGGCGGCGACGGTCTCACCCGTCTCCATCAACCCGGGGCAGACGGTTGAGGTGAACGTTACGTTCACCCCGACCGGAGGGCCGGGGTCCGTGGTCCACGGCACCCTATACGTCGACGACGTGACAGACGCCGTTCCGCCCTACGCCCAGTTCTCGGCCAGCGAGCTGGCGGCGATCCCGTACGAGTACACGATTCGGCGACCGCACAGACACCGCTAGCGCGAGCGAATCACCGGGATCCCGCAGCGAATTCCCGGTCTCGTTCATCGCGAGCGCACTCTGCGGCTCAGTCGTATCCGGCGACCTGTTCGTCGACGATCACCAGCAACATTCGACTCGGCCAACGAGCCGAGGCAGATTCCGTACCGTGACAGTCGGCCGCCAGCGACGACCGGCCAGAGGCTCACTGAGCCGACAGGCTGACGCGCGCACGGGTACGCCGGCGTCGACGGTCGACGGTCGACGGTCATCGATCGACGGTCGACGGTCGACGCCCGGCCGCGGTGGCGGCGATCGGAGCGTGTGGGTTGGTCACTTTTGGGGCCCGGGCGGCCAAAATCGACCAAATCACCCGCCGGGCGCTCCGGATCCCGCTCGACCGGGCGGGGCCGAGCGGGATCCGCAACGCCCGCCCACGGTGCCGCGGCAACCATGCGGGACGGGACCGCAACAGCAACGAGACGGCCTGAACCCTGCGCCGTCACGAACCGCCGTCGTGATCACGGACTCACAGCAGCCCGGCACGGGCGCTCCGGCGCTCACGACGGCCCGGCCGCCGCCACCGCGAGAACGACCCCGCAGCGACGGCCTGCCGGGCAGGCTTCGAACGACGCGTCAGACGGTCAGTGGCGATCCGAGCGACGGCCCGGAGGCGCCGGCCGCCAGCGCAGCTTCGGCCGCCAGATCGGCGGGCGTGTCCGGGATCTGCTCGCCCAGCCGCGCGGCCTGCTCGCCGCGGCGCCGCGGGCGCCAGACGCGGACGTACTCGGCGCCGAGGTAGGAGCCGACGACCAGCAGGAGCGCGACGAACTGACCCAGGAACGTCTCCCAGTTGTTGAACAGGCTCAGCCAGGTGCCCATCCAGCCGGGGATGTGCAGCCAGGAGATCTCGGTGGTGGAGATCCAGCCGGCGAGCTGCATCTCGTTGACCTCCTCGCCGACCTGAACGAGCAGCACCAGCAGCAGCATCACGCCGGTGATGATCAGCAGCTTGCGGTACGGCAGGCGGGCATGCAGCGTGAACGTCAGCACGCCGACGGCGGCGGTGAACAGCAGCCCGATCACGACGCCCTCCAGCACGACGCCGGCGCCGTAGATCTCACGCAGGGCCTGCAGGAAGATCACGATCTCGAACGCCTCACGGTAGACCGAGGTGAAACCCAGCAGCGCGAGGCCGAGCAGCATCCGCCGCTGGTTGGTCTCGGCGTCGGCGCCGAGCAGACCCCGGCGGCGCTTGTGATGATGCGAGATCCAGCCGGTCCAGTAGACCTTGTGGAAGAACCAGTTCATCACCACCAGCAGGACGATCAGGGCGGGGATGCCGGTCGCCGCCTGGATCGTGTACTCGCTGCCGTGGAACTGGCCGATGAACCAGATGACGAGGAACCAGGTGCCGATGCCCGCGGCGAGCGCGAGCGATCCACCGACGGCGACCGGCCGCCGGTATACCTTGTTGGCTCCGAGGAAGCTCGCCGTGATCGCGGCGAGCACGAGGATCGTCTCCAGCCCCTCGCGGAAGACGAGGATCGCGGAGTCGATCACGACCGTCGTCCGGCCGAGACGATGTGCGTCGGCGGTCGGATCGGTCGTGCCGCCCGACGCGTGCCAGCTGAACACGACGATCAGCACGGCCGCGACCAGCACGACCGCGGTCCAGATGTAGAAGTTGACTGACTGAGAGCGCCCGCCCGCCCGCGGTGTCTTGGTAGTGGTGGATTGCACGAGGCCCTCTTGTCGTTAGATTCACACTGCGAGGCGCCGCCGTGGGTCGGCGCGGGCCCAATGTATCACGAATTAGGGCCCCCTAATAAGGTTGACCTAACTCCCGCTCGAACGTGCTGCGAGATCTGATCTCCACCGGTGACGCAGCAGGCGATCCGGACCTCGTCGAGCAACTCGTCGGCCTCCGCGGGCGCCTTACCCGCACGATCGCGGCCGCGGTCGTCGACCTCGGCGCGGAGCCGCGCGCGCGCTGGGCGCGCCTGACCACGAACAAGCCGCGCACGGTCACGAGCCCCGAGGTCAAGGTCGACGCCGATCCGAAGTTCGAGCTCGGATCGGTCACCAAGAGCCTGACCGGGATGCTGCTGGCCGACGCGATCGGACGCGGTGAGCTGACGCTCGAGACGACCGCCGGGGGGATCCTCGCGGCCCGGCCGGCGCTGCACGAGCGCACGCAGGGACCGCTGCACACGATCACGCTACGAGAGCTGTGCACGCATACCTCCGGCCTCCCGCGGCTGCCGCGGACAGCCGGCACCGCGGGGCGGCTCGCCCGCTACGCGCTGCTCGGCTTGGACCCCTACCGCGGTCAGTCGGCCGAGCTGGTGATCCAGCAGGCCGCCGGCCAGCGGCTGCGGCACCGCGGCGAGTACCGGTACTCCAACCTCGGCGGCGCCGTCGCCGGGCAGCTGCTGGCGATCGCCGCCGGCTCCGACTACGGCGTGCTGCTACGCGAGCGGATCTTCACGCCGCTGCAGATGACGTCGTCGACGGTCGCGGTCAAGGGCGGGAGCGCCGCCCGGGGCCGGACGAGGTCCGGACTCGGCCGCCAGCCCTGGGTGCTCGACGGCTACGCGCCCGCCGGCGGTGTGATCTCGACGGTCGAGGACGTCACCCGGCTGACGGCGGCGCTCGTCGACGGGACCGCGCCGGGGATCGACTCGTTGCAGGAACTGGACGACGTCGCGCCCTCCGCGCCGGGGCGCGAGGCCGGCATGTTCTGGATCATCGAGCCGCTCGAACCGCTCGAACCGGCTGACCGGCGCGATCGAAAGCGCGCGACGCCCACCGGCACCGTGCTGACGTGGCACAACGGCATGACCGCCGGCTATTCGGCGTTCCTCGGGGTCTCGCGGGCGGAGCAGCGTGGCGTCGCCGTGCTCGCCGACACAGCCCACGGCCCCGAGCAGCGGGCGATCGCGCTGGAGTTGCTGCGCTCGCTCAGCGGGCGACGCTGAGCCCACCGGCGCGGGTCGAGGTGCATGCGCGGGCCGGTACTCCGGATCGGACTCTGATAGATCGTGCCGCCCCGCAAACGGCAACGGCAACGGCAACGGCCGATCAGGCAGCCTCACCGATCAGGCAGGCTCAGACGGTCTGGACTTGGAACAGGCTGGTCGTGCCGGGAGCGCCGCTCGGCAACCCGGCGGTGATGCCGACCCGCTGACCGGGCTTGACCCAGCCGAGCTCCACGACCCGCCGGGCCGCGTCGGCGATCAGCTCCTCGGTCACCTCGTGGCGGCGCATCCAGGCAGCTTCGACGCCCCACATCAGGCTGCAGCGTCGCAGCGTCTCGCGGCCGGGCGACAGGCAGTAGATCGGGATCTCGGGTCGGTGGGCGGAAATCAGCCGGGCCGAGCGGCCCGACAGGGTCGGCACGACCAGCGCCGCCAGGTCGAGTTGGCGGGCCGCCGCGCAGGCGCTGTAGGCGATCGTGTAAGCGGGGTCACGGGTGCCGCGGAAGACGCGCTCCTCATTCCAGCGCTCGTACGGCAGCGATGCCTCGGTGTACTCGGCGATCGAGGCCATCATCGCGACCGCCTCGACCGGATAGGAGCCGACCGCCGTCTCCTGCGAGAGCATCACCGCGTCGGTGCCGTCGAGGATCGCGTTCGCGACATCGGTCGCCTCGGCGCGGGTCGGCCGCGACGAGTTGACCATCGAATCGAGCATCTGGGTGGCGGTGATCGACGGACGGGCGAGCTGGCCGGCGATGTGGAGTAACCGCTTCTGGACGATCGGGACGTGTTGGATCGGCAGCTCGATCCCGAGGTCCCCGCGCGCGACCATCACCGTATCGGCGGCGCGGATGATCGCCTCGGCGTCCTGCACCGCCTGAGGCTTCTCGATCTTGGCGACGAGCGGCAGCCGCGTATGGGCGCGCACGGTCTCGACGTCCTCAGCAGAGCGCACGAACGACAGCGCCACCACGTCGACCCCGATCGACTCGCCGAACCGCAGCATGTCGAGGTCCTCCTCGGGCACCGCCTGTAGGCCGCGGGTCGACCCCGGGATGTTGAGCCCCTGGCGGTTCGCGACCGAGCCGCCGACCTCGACGGTCGTCTCGACCTCAGCGCCGGCGACGTCCACCTGTCCGACGCGCAGACGGATCGCGCCATCGGCCAGGTAGATCACGTCGTCGGGATCGACCGCCTCCGCCAAGCCACGCCAGGAGACGGACATCTGCGTCTCGTCACCGAGAACGCTTGAGCCGCACAGCAGTCGCAGTCGCTCGCCGGGCTTGAGTTCGACGATGTCGTCACGCAGCGCGCCGATCCGCAGCTTCGGTCCCGGCAGGTCCTGGAGGATCGCCACCTGGCGTCCGACCCGGTTGGACGCGACCCGGACCCGCTCGGCGTTCTCGGCGTGCAGCTCGCGGCTGCCGTGGGAGAAGTTGAACCGGGCGACGTCCATCCCGGCTTCGACCAGCCGCACCAGTGTCTCCGGTTCGCGGGAAGCGGGTCCGATCGTGGCGACGATCTTGGTGCGGCGGCGGGCCATGTCGGGCTCAACTTAGCTGAGCGCGTATGCACGAAACGTGAACGTTTGCCCGCGCCCCGACGGTCGTCTCACAGCAACGCGCCGTCGACGACCACCGGCTCGCCGTCGGCGCTCAGCCGACCGCCCTGGCGCAGATCGCAGATCAGGTCCCAGTGCAGCGCCGAGACGTTCGTGCCCCCGGTCTCGGGGTAGGAGCGGCCGAGCGCCAGATGGACCGTCCCGGCGATCTTCTCGTCGAGCAGCGTGCTGCCGGTGGCACGATCGATCCCGGCATTCGTGCCGATCCCGAGCTCGCCGAGAACGCGGGCGCCGTCGTCGATCGCGAGCGCCGCGTCGAGCTGCTCCTGGCCCTGCTCGGCCGTGGCGGCGACGACCTCACCGTCCTTGAACGTGAGCGTCACGTCGGACACGGTTGCGCCCCGCGAGCTCGGCACGGTGAAGCGGATCGTCCCGTTCGCCGAGCGCTCGTGCGGACCGGTGAACACCTCGCCCGACGGCATGTTGCGGCGGCCGTCGGAATTGATCCAGGTCCGCCCGCCGACATCGAGCGTGAGGTCGGTGCCGTCGGCCTCGATCCGGATCCGGCGCGCGCCCGACAACCGCGTGACGAGCGCGGCCTGGCGGTGCGACAGCGCCGCCCAGGCGCTCGCCGGATCCGGCCGATCGAGGAACAGCGCTCCGGTGACGAACGCCTCATAGTCGAGCTCGGACATCCCGGCCCGTTGGGCGAGCGCCGGCGTCGGCCAGATCGTCGAGGCCCAGCGGTGGCCGAGGCGGGCCTCGCGGATCTGAGTCCGCGCGCTCGCCGCCCGGGTGATCAGCGCCGGATCGATCCCGGCGAGCGCCGACGTGTTGGACGGCGCGTCGATCGCCACGACCGCATCCGCCGATTGCACCTCGAGCAGCTCGATCGGCGCAAACGAGTCGAGATGACGGTCCCGCGCCCGGCGATAGAACTGCGCGCCGACGGCCGGCGGGGTCACTCGCAGAATCGGCCAGGCGTCGCGGTCGAGGATCGCGCCGTGCAACGCCGCGACCAGCGGCTCTGCGTTGGTGCTCGTCAGCACCAACACCTGCTGACCGGGCGAGACCTCCAGACACCAGTCGCACAACAGCGCGGCGAACGCGTCGGGAGCGACTGTGCTCACGGCGCCGGCAGCTCCGGGAAGTGCTCGGCGAGATGTGCGCGCAGCGACTCACGGATGAACGCCCGCTCGGCGTCGGTGGCCATCCGGTAGCGACCCAGCAGCTCTCGCTGGCGGGTGATCGGGACGTCCGCGATCGTCCACGAAACCGCCAGGCGCTCGAACAACAGCTCGGTCGCGCGCGCGAGCGCGTCCTCGCGATGCAGGCCCCCGGCGAGCGTGGCGGCGTAGTCGCGACGCGTGGCGGGCGTCAGCGAGCCGCGCAGCTCCAGCACGTTGCCGTCGGGGTCGGTGTACTGGCTGGTGGGCGCGACGAGCTTGACGCGTTGCCGGGTGCGCTTGCCCACGACTGCTCGCTCACACCGGGATCGCGGCCGCCGCGTCGTTGAGCTGTCCGGCGACGTCGCCGGTGACGGGGTCCGCGTGACCGGCCCAGACAACCGCGGGCTCGAGGGCGGCCAGCTTGCGGATCGAGGCGCTCGCGCGCTCGATGCTCTCGTCGAACGCGGGGTGCGGGATCCGCGGACCTCCCTTGCGTCCGGTCTGGATGTCCAGCGTGTAGATCGTGTCCGAGACGAGCGCCAGGCGGTCAGACTGACGGAACAGGCCGATCAACCCGGGCGCGTGACCGGGCAGCTCGACGACGCGGAAGCCGGCGATCTCATCGCCCTCGGCGACGGTCCCCGCGATCTTCACCGAGCCGCCGTCCCAGGTGGGCAGCATCTTGGCGAAGTACGGCCGGGCGTAGGGCCGCAGCCGGGTGAGGTCGAAGTAGGGGCGGAACGGCTCGTCTGACTCGGCCGCGGCGCGCTCGGCCTCGTGGCAGTAGACGGGTGCGGGGAGCGCCGGCGCGGCGCCACGATGATCCGGGTCGGCATGGCCGAGCACGACACGCTTGATCCCCCCCATCCGGGCGGCGGCCGCGGCGATCGCGGGTGCCATCCCGTCGATTCCGGCGTCGAACACCGTTACGCCGTCGGGCTCCTGCAGCAGGTAGACGTTCATCGTGCGGATTGGAAACCCGCCGCGGATCAGCCAGACGCCGTCGGCGACCGCCTCGGCGTGGCCGGCGTGGATGCTCGTCGCGGCCCGCGTGCGGACGTTGGCGACCTTCGCGAGCCGGTGGTGGGCGACGGATCCCGTCGCTGGCAGCAGCCCGAGCTGGCGCGCGACGTCGCCGGAGTCGACGTACGCGTCGTTGTGGACGATCAGCTTGTCATCGACCGTGATGACGTCGCATCCCTCGATCGAGATCCGCGCATGATTGGGGGCGAACCCCTGGAAGTGGCCCGGCCCGGCAAACGTCCCGTGAGCGCGCCAGCGGACGGCGGCGCGGCTGGCGTACGCGGTGACCTCCACCACCTCCAACGCGAAATCGGGAAACGCGGCGAACAGTCCGCCGAAGTAGCGGCGAATACCGTCGGGCGCGATCAGCTCCTGATCGCCGACGAGCCGGTCGACCGAGCCAGGCTTCCAGACGGCGACCGCGGCGTCGAGATCGTGGCCGGCCAGCGCCTCGAAGTAACTGGTCGCGATGTCGCCGGCCCTGGCCATCGGACGGCCGAGTCTACGCGTTGATGAATATCGTGCACCCGTATGCCACCGAGACGTGATCTGGGACGCGGCGAGCGGGTGCTGCCCGGCCTCTGGCGCCTGCGCCTGCCGCTGCCGTGGCCAGGGATCCCGCACTGCAACGCGTGGGCGATCGCCAAGGGCAAAGGATTCGTGTTGGTCGACACCGGCATGTACGACTCGAGCTCGATGGCGCAGCTGGACCGCGCGCTGCACCAGGTCAAGCTCCAGATCGAGGACGCGACGCTGCTGGTGATCACGCACGCGCACTCAGACCACTGGGGCCAATCGAGCCCGATCGTCGAGCAGGCGGGCTGCGAGATGTGGATGCACCCCAACCACGAGGCGCAGTTCGCCAACCTCTCGGACCCGGACCGAGCGCTGACCCGGCGGATGGAGGTGGCGCGGCACTCCGGCGTCCCCGACGGAGCGCTGACCGAGTACGTCAAGCGCGCCAAGGACATGCCGTCCGGGGTCGCGGCGGCGATCGAGCCCGACCAGCCGCTCGTCGACGGCGTCACGATCGATACCGACCTCGGCCCGTGGCAGGTGATCGAGACGCCTGGCCACACGCCGTCGCATGTCTGCCTGTTTCAACCCGAGCGGCGGCTGCTGATCTCCGGCGATCACCTGTTGGGACGGATCTCGCTCTACTTCGACTACGGCCAGTCGCCCGACCCGGTCGGTGAATATCTGTCCTCGCTGCAGAAGATCGAGGGGGCCCGGGCGCGGCTGGCGCTGTCGGGTCACGGCAAGCCGTTCCTCGACGTGCCCGGTCACATCGACGGGACCCGGCGGCTGGTGCTCGAGAACGTCGAGCGCGCCACGGCGTCGGTCACGGACGAGCCGCGCACGGCGATGACGATCGCGCTCGACATGTTCCGTGAGCAGCGTGGCGCCCGGCACCCGGCATGGCTGCTGTCGCAGACGCTGTGCTACCTGCGCCACCTGGAGCAGGCCGGTCAGGCACAGCGGGAGATCGACGGCGAGCTGCAGTTCTGGCGGACCGCCGAGTCCTGACCGGTCGGAGAGGGCGGCGCGAGGCCCCTCGCGGCCGGGAGCATCCGCCGCACGCCGGCGGTATCTGCGGCACGACGGGGGCATCTTCTCCGGCCGGGGGCATCTTCGCCGGCCGGGGGCATCCCGCGCGGCGGGGGCATCGTCCCCGACCGGGGGCAGCCCGCGCGGCGGGGGCATCTTCGCGCAGGCCGGGGGCAGCCCGCTGGCCGGGGGGCACCCGACACACGACGGCAGCTGAAGCGCGCAGGCCGCCGCGGCCGGCCGGCGTCGTCCAGTCGCGCAGCCCGCCCGATCTGGTGTTCCTGCGGCGCGGCTCGCCGGCGAGCGACAGATCTGGTGATATATCACCCAATCTGGACCCGCCGGAGCGAGCGGTGGGCGTTTTAGGCGGTCCAGCCGCCCAAAACACCCTTGGCTGTGTTCGCGGACGACGGCTTGGGTGAGTTGTCCGGACTCGCGGCCCTCCGGGGCTCGCGGCCGTCCGGGGCTCGCGGCCGTCCGGGGCTCGCGGCCGTCCGGGGCTCGCGGCCGTCCGGGGCTCGCGGCCGTCCGGGGCTCGCGGCCGTCCGGGGCTCGCGGTCG
>Ga0302184_10001142_pt1 | contig 17282 bp, 16 predicted proteins | sample I_Palsa_N3_3_FD_200233 | JGI IMG/M metagenome (GOLD analysis project Ga0302184, IMG submission 200233) | Peat permafrost microbial communities from Stordalen Mire near Abisko, Sweden - I_Palsa_N3_3 | ecosystem: Environmental > Terrestrial > Soil > Palsa > Peat permafrost | place: Sweden...
GGCCGCCGCGCGCTCGCCCGGGGCGCCCGCGGCGGTGGTGGTGGGCGTGGTGGTGGTGGTGGCGGCGGGGCGCAGGCGTAGCCGAAGTTCGGCGGTTTCGCCGGGGGCGAGCGTCAGCCGGTACCAGAACGCGCACTTGGTCCCGCGCTGGTCGGGGTTGACGGTCGGCGTGCCGCTGATCACATGATCGTTGATGCCGTCCTTCGGATAGGGCGTGACCGGAGCCGCGCCGAACAGCCGGGCTTCGTTGGTCTCGTTCTCGCAGAACAGCGGGAGCGGGCTGGTGCCGTCCGGGGCCGGGCCGGCCAGCAGCTCCAGCGAACCGAGAAAGGGGTGCTCGGCCGTAATCGCCGAGCCGCCGGCGCCGGCCAGCACCGGCTTGGCCGCATCGGAATCCCAGGACCAGGTGTTACGGAACCACGCGGTCGGCAGGACGTGCACGGTGTCGGCCTCCGGCCCGGCGTTGGTCACCCGGACCGTCATCAGGATGTCGGTGGGGTCGGCCTTGGCGTACCAGACCTCGGTGATCCAGTAGCGGTCATCGTCGAACACACCCGTGTCCAGCAGCTCGTACTCCGGGTCGTGCTTGCCGCGGCGGCCGTTGACCTCGCGCAGGTCCTCATAGGGGAACGGACGCTGCGGGTAGTGGTACCGCCACCGGTTCCACGCATGGCTGGGCAGCGCGTCCAGGTACCACCAGTACTCCTTCACGTCCTCGCCGTGGTTGCCCTCGGCGCCGGTCAGCCCGAAGGCGCGCTCCTTCAGGATCGGATCGCGGCCGTTCCACAGCGCCAGCCCCAGGCACAGCCGCTGCTCCACGTCGCAGAAACCGGCCAGGCCGTCCTCGCCCCAGCGGTAGGCACGGGACCTGGCGTGGTCGTGCGGCAGGTAATCCCACGCCTCGCCGTCCGCGCTGTAGTCCTCCCGGACCGTCCCCCACTGGCGCTCGCTGACGTACGGTCCCCACAGGTACCAGTCGCCGGCCTGCCGCAGCCCGTCCTCGAGCCGCCCGAACCCGTCAACCCGCTGGCGTTCAGCACTCATCGGTAGTCTCCTGATCGTTGCTGGGTTCGACGCGGGAAGGGCTTCAGCCTGCGGGGTCGTACCAGGTTTCGCCGTCCGGGAGCAGGCTGGCGGCCTGGTCCGGGCCCCAGCTGGCGCGGGCGTAGGGATGCACGGGCACCACGTTCCCGAGCACCGGGTCGACCACCCGCCATGAGGCCTCCACCGTGTCCTGCTGGGCGAACAGCCAGCGTTCGCCGTTGAGCGCGGCCCCGATGAGCCGGTCGTAGGGGCGCATGTCCGCGCCGGGGTGCTCGGCGAAGGCAAGATCCTCCGGCTCCGGCGCCCAGCCCGCCCCTGGCTTCTTGCCGGCCAGGGTCAGGGTGACCCGGCTCTCCGGGTTGATCCGGAATCGCAATCCGTTGGTGAAAGCTTGGCCCGGCGCGGCCGGCGGGACGGAGGCGAGGCCGAACACGTCGTGTGGCGGGCGCCGGAACTTGATGCTGACCTCGGTCGCGGTGACCGGCAGGCACTTACCCGCCCGGATCAGGATCGGCACGTCGGCCCAGCGCCAGGAGTCGGCGGCCAGCCTGATCGCGACGTAGGTCTCGGTCACGGACTTCGGGTCCACCCCGGCGACCTCGTGGTAGCCCTCGTACTGGCCCTTGACGGTGTGCTCGGGCGTCAGCGGCTGCAGCGCGCCGACCAGCTGTGATTTGCTGGCGATCCAGGAGTCCAGGCCGTTGCCGTCCGGCGGTTCGGCCAGCACGGTGGCCAGGACCTGCAGCATGTGGTTCTGCACCACGTCCCTGATCGCGCCGGTTTTGTCGTAGAAACTGCCCCGGTCGGCGACGTCGAACGCTTCGGCCATCGTGATCTGGATGCTCTGCACGTAGGTGCGGTTCAGCAGCGGCTCGATGATCGAGTTCGCGAACCGGACGAACATGAGGTTGTCCACCGGATCCAGCCCGAGCCAGTGGTCGACCCGGTAAACGGCTTCCTCGGGGAAGTAGGCGTGGATGGTCGCGTTCAGTTGCTGGGCGCTGGCCAGGTCGTTGCCGAACGGCTTCTCCACCATGACCCGGCTGCCTGCCACGGCCCGCCCGGCCTTCGAGATGCCCTCGGCGATGCGGCCGAACAGCGGCGGCGGCACCTCGAGGTAGAACAGGGCTTGGCGTCCGGAGCCGATCGCGTCCGACATGGCCGCGTAGGTCGCCGGGTCGTCCAGGTCTCCGTCCACGTAACGCAGCAGCCCCAGCATCTTGACCGCGGCCGGGCTGCCCGGGTCGAGCTTGTTCAGCTGCAGCGAAGCGGCCGCGTAGTCCCGGAATTGGTCAAGTCCCCAGCCGCTCTTCGCCACCCCGATCACCGGCACGTCGAGCACGCCCCGCTCGACCAGCCCCACCAGCGCGGGGAAGGTTTCCAGCTTCGCCAGGTCCCCGGTCGCACCGAAGATCACCAGCGCATCGACTTGGTTCGTGCTCATGCCTGCCTCTCGCCCTACGCCGCCGGCGACTTGCCTCGTCCGGACCTATCCTGCCGCAGACGGCCTCCGGCCCGGCGAGCGGATCGGGGGCTCAGGGGAAATACCACGGCCCGTTCGGAATTATCAAAGTTCTTTTTCCCGAACGGGCCGTGGTGCCTGCCGCAGAGAACCGACCTAGCTTCCGGTGGGTGTCGGAGCGGTGGTCAGCACGATGCTCGTCGGCTCCTCGCCGTCGCCGGAGTTGGGTCCGTCATTTCCGACGTTGATCTCGCCGACCACGCTGTGGTTGGAGGTGTCCAGCACGGTAATGATTCCCGAGGTAAGCCCGCCGACCCACAGCTGCGAGCCGTCGGGAGTCAGGGCCACCGTGTCGGGATCGCCGGAGATCGAGATCGTGCTGGTGACGGTGTCGGAACTGGCGCCCAGTAATCAGCGGCAGGTTGGCGTGATGGATATGGGCTGGGTCGCGGATCCAGTGCACAGGGGTCCATCAGATCCGCACGGTGCCAGCGCAGCCGAGCGCTGCGCGTGTAGGCTGGCGGGCCCCGTTAACCTCACCCGCACCTGCTCGCTCATGAATTCCAGATGACTCACTTTACCTGGGAGTATTCGGGTTCACGGGAGGATTTTGGGGACGATAGCGCACAAAAAACTCCCTAGAGCCTAAAACCTCCCAAACACGGGCACCACGGCGCGCTCGTGCACCACGGCAACCACAGGTACCCGCTCCCCGCCGGAAAGGACCACAGCATCATCATGGCCGTATCCCCGGTCGGGTCGGGGCGGGGCGGGCTAGGCCGGGCCCATGAGCTCCTCTAGCGCGGTGCCATAGACGTGGCGCACGGGACTGGTTCCGCTCATCGCCAATCACGCTAGCAGTCAATGCATTCGCGATCGCCGGAACCGGCCGCATCACGACGGAGGGAGTCAAGGCCGATCCGGTGGCCCGCCAGGGGTCAGCGGGCGCACACCTCGCAGCTGCCCGCGGCCCGGCCGCAGAGGCACTCGGGCCTGCGCTCCGCGCTAAGGCGGTAACCCGGCGGCAGCTTCAGGCTCGGGCAGGTCAGGTAGTGCGTGCCGACCGCACCGCACCGTATGCACCGCCTGCCGAGCAGCTCACCTGCCCGGGCCGGCGCTACCTGAGGTCCTTCGCGGCGCGGCGCGCGATCAGCAATCCTGTAGGAGGTGGACTGCACGGTCATGACCAATATTTCCTTCCTGCGTCCTTCCCGGCACCGGGCCGGGGCCAGTTGCCGGTCATCGCGACCTGCGCCTCATGCCGCTCCGGAACAGCGCTTCCACATCCGCGCGCCGGTACCGGGGCCTGCCGGTCTCGTTGCGGACCTCGGGCAGATGCCCGCGCCGCGCCCACGTCGCCACCGACGCCGAGGTCACCCGGAACAGGACCGCCACCTGCCTGCGGGTCATCAGGTCCTCGTCCATGCAGTTGCCGGTCATAGCCGCGGCAGCGAAATCGGGAGGCGGCCGGACGCGGCACAAGTGCCGCCCGGCTGAACTAGTGACAGCGCCATTACGTTCATCGGGTTCCCTGGTAGATCGGAATCAGCTGATCCGGGGACGGGGCAGGCTACCCTGTGCTGTCCCCGGGAAGGCTCGGGTAAAAGGTGTCGAACCGCCCGGTGCCACTTGCATTAGAAATGGTGCTGCAAGTTGCAATCCAAGACATCGGTCAGTTGACGGATATTGAACGACCTCGCGACCTCAGCGCCCGTGAGCGACCTTCGGCCAGGAGGCCGCGTGACACATCTTTGGCCAGGAGGTATGCGAATCGGCGCGGCCGCGAACTGCCCCCTAGCCGACCACGACCTGACGGCTCCCGGCGGCCTCAGCCGCGCCTTGACCGGGTACATCGCCACGCGATGATCCGGGTTGGCGCTCAGCGCGCTACGAGCTGGCCTGATTCCAGGCCGGCCGCGATGGCTGTCACCATCCCGGCGAGGGCCTGAAGGTCGATGTCGTCGATGGCGTTAAAGGTCACAACGCCCTTGGCGCTGACTCGCGCCCGGCCGAGCCGGCCGGCATAGGCGCAGCTGAAGGGAGAGTCATCGCGGTAAGCGCTGCTGTAGAAGCTCAGGTAGTTCTTCTGCAGCGCAATCCCGAGAACAGGCCAGGTGACCGGTGCGGGAGAACTCTTGACGGTGTAACGGTACTGGCCGTAACCGATCATGGTCATGGTCATGCCCGGCTGGCCGGGCGGTGTTCCGGGCACGAACCAGCGCGCTAGGGCGGGAGCCGCTGCGCGGATCACCGCATCGAGTTCTCGCAGCGCGTCCTCCCGCGCGGGATCGAAGCGGAAGTACTCCTCCACGGAACCCGCGGGCACCTTGAACACCGCGACCCGCTTTCCTGATCGAAACGTTCGATTATTCGCGTTTGAACCTGTAGCGGAATGATCGCAGGCCAAATGATCTGGCCCTCATGAGGTCCCGTCGGCCCGGTCCCGGGCAGCCGGGCCACGGCGCCGGATGACATAGGCGGCGGCTCCGCCTGCCATCACGGCCGCGCCGGCACCCCCGAGCACCCAGGGCAGCGGGCTCGGGGCAGGGTGCCGGATCGGCGAACCGGGAGCAGGCCTGCGGATCAGCGTCACGGTGTCCATGGTGGCCGGCGAGGCGATACTCGTGACGGCGGCGAGCGTCTGGGCCGGCCGCAGCGCCCGGATCTGCATGCTGGCCGGGACAGCTGGCGTCGCGGCCGTGACGTCGACACTGAGGCAGCAGTACGCGGCACGGCGGAACGCGGAGAATCCCCGCGCGGAATCGGTGACCTGCAGGCTACGGCCGTGACCGCCCACGGCGGCCTCTCCCCCGCTCCACTCCCACACCTTGGGCGGCTCCGCCGACCCGGCATCGCCTGCGTCTGTGCTGCCGTACCAGGTTGTGTACAGGCGGTTGCCGCCGCCGCCGACGCAGATGTACGTGGTCCCGTCGGTGACCGGGTTGACGGTGTCCCCGCTGGTGGCCCGCCTGGTCGGCTGCCCGGCCCGCATCGGGTTCGTCCGCTCGTAGGCATGCACGTGACCGCTGATCACCAGGTCGACCTGGTACCGGTCGAACAGCGGCACCCACGCCTCGCGCAGCCCGCCGTCCGATCCGTGCGTCTGATTGCTGGAGTAGCAGCAGCAGTTGCACAGCACCACGATGAAGTCGATGCCGGGGCTGGCACGGAAGGAAGCCAGCTGCCGCGCCAGCCACCTGGTCTGCAACCCGCGCGTGTAGCCGGCGTTGACGGTCTCCTGCGCGGACACGTCGTTGCCGTCGAGCTGCACGAACACGGTGTTGCCGTAGCGGAACGACCGGACCACGGGAGAGCCTGACGCCAGGTCGTAGGCCTGCGGGAACCTGGTCACGAAGCCGGCGTAGCCATCGTCGCCGAGCGGCTCTGTCTCGTGCGCGCCGACCACCGCCTGCCACGGGACCGACTGAGCGGCGGCCGGGCCGACGATCTTCAGGTAATCGTTCCACCGGGAAGGCACGAAACCGCCCAGGTCGGGCAGCCTGATGCCGTTGCTGGTGGCGTAGGCAAGGTCACCGGCGACAAGATGAAAGGCAGGCCGCTGCGCCGCGACCAGCTGGGCCATCGGGTAAGCCCGGGCCATGCTCGTGGCCTCGTCGCCGAACGCGGTGAACCGGAAACCGGCGCCATCGTGATGCCCGGTCGTGAAGGTGGCGTCAGGGCTCCATCGGACGCCGTCGTTACTTACCGAATAGCGATAGGTCGTTCCCGGCAGCAGGCCGGTCAGCAGGGTCCGGCAGTACACGGTCTGTTCGGTCGGCTCACCGGTGACGGCGGGCACCGGGACCGTGCCCGCGCTGGCGCCCTGGCGGCTCCCGTCCGAGCTGCCGGTGCCCCATCTGACCTGGGGAGCCCGCGGTCCAGCGAACGAGCCGCGACCCGGGCTTTCGGACCATGACACGTACATCTCAGCGGCCGGGTCACCGCCGAAGGCGATCCACTGCGGGCCAGGGCCCACGGCCGGGCCGGTGACCGCGCCCGTCTGGCGCCACAGCACCGGACCGGCTACAGCGGCCGCGCCCAGCACGGCGGCGCGCTTGAGCAACCGCCGACGGCCGTAGCTGAGCTGCAGGTACTCGTGCTGCTCCAGCGGCCGCATGGCACGGGCGAGCCGGTCGGGGATGTCCCCATAGGGGGTATCCATGGACTCGGATCATAGCAATAAGTAACCGACGAGTCGCATTATGTTAAAGGCGGCCGGTGTCCTGCTTGCTTCATGAGGTCGTGGTAGCGGGGCCGCGGGACGTGCGCCGGGCCGGTGAGCTGGTGGACGGGGGGAAGGTGACGTCGATGGCCAGGCCGCCGCCGGGCCGGGGCCGGGCGGTGAGAGCGGCGGCGTGGGCGGTGGCGATGGCGCGGACGATGGACAGGCCGAGGCCGTGGCCGCCGTCGCGGCGGGCCGGCCGGGGGCCGAGCCGCTGGAAGGGCTGGAACAGGCGGTCGACGTCGGCGGCCGGGATGACCTGCCCGGAGCTGGTCACCGACAGGACGGCGCCGGCGTGGCTGGTGCTGGTGCTGATCTGGATGTCCCCGCCACCGATGTTGTGCCGGACGGCGTTGTCGATCAGGTTGGCCGTCAGCTGCTGGACCAGGAGGGGGTCACCATCGAGAGCGGCGGGCTGGATGTCGGCCTGGACGTGCAGGCCCAGGCGGCTGATCGCGGGGCGGGCGGCGGCCAGGGCGGCGCTGGTGATGGCGGCCAGGTCGGCTGGCTCGCGCTCGGCGGGGCCGGCTTCGCTGCTGGCCAGGGTGAGCAGCGCCTCGATGAGGCGTTCCTGCTCGGCGTTGGAGGCGAGGTCTTCACGGTGCTGGTGAACGGGTCGGCCGCCTCGTCCCATACTCGTTCGAGCAGTTCCTCAGCCGGGACCGGCCGCCCGTCCGCGGCGAGCAGGCATTCCAGCACGGCCAGTTCCTTAGTGGTCAGCGGCAGCCGCCGCCCGGCGCGGACCGCGACCCGGCGGGCCGGGTCCAGGCTCAGGTCGCCGTGTTCGAGGCCGGGCAGCGGCGCGGCGGCGCGCCGGCCCAGGGCCCGGATGCGGGCCACCAGCTCGGCGAAGTCAAACGGCTTGGGCAGGTAGTCATCGGCGCCAAGCCCGAGGCCCTCGACCCGGTCCCTGACCGATCTCGCCGCGGTGAGCATCAGCACCCGGGTTGCGGATCTTTCGGCGACAAGGGCCCGGCAGACATCATCGCCGGGTACGCCGGGCAGGTCCCGGTCCAGCACCACCACGTCGTAGCGGGTGACCGCCAGGTGGTCCAGGGCCGCGGCGCCGTCCAGGGCCACGTCGACGGCCATCCCCTCCCGGCGCAGCCCGGCCGCGACCGCCGCGGCCAGGATCTCGTCGTCCTCGGTCACCAGAACCCGCATCGCCTTCCCGCCGCTTCGCGCCCCGCGGCATGTCAGCCGCCTGCTCCAGCATCGCAGGCCGCAGGTGACAGCCAGGTAACACTTTCGGTCACCGCGGCGTCACCTGCCCTTCTGTACAACTAGCTCGCAGGCAGAGCAGTCCCTTAAGGAGGCCGCGATGAAAGCCAAGACCGGTGGTAGCAGGGGCCCGCGGCGCGCGGCAGCCCTGGCTGCCGTGACCGCCGTCGCCGTGCTGACGGCGTGCGGTGGCAGTCCCTCGTCCTCCGGCGGCCCGGCCTCGACCGGGCCGGCGACCTACCGGGCGGATCTTGCCTACGCGCAGTGCATGCAAACCCACGGCGTGCCGGACTTCCCCGACCCCAACCCATCGGCGGGCTACAGCATCAGCATCAGCGGGCAACCGCACGGCAACAGCCCCGCGGCGCGGGCTAATGACGCCTGCGAGCACCTGCTGCCGGCCGGCAGCACGGGGACGGGCGGCGCCACAGCGCCGGCGACGGCCAGCCCGCCCGGCGCCGCGGCGACTGATTGCCTGGGCTCCCTGCCGTGTTACACACCCCGGCAGCTCCGGGTCGCCTACGGCATCCAGCCGCTGCTGGATCGAGGAATCGACGGCCGCGGCGTCACGGTGGCGCTGCCCGAGGAGGCTGAAACGGGACCGGCGCAGACCCCGGCGGTCACCGACATCCGGCAGGACGTAGCGGACTTCGACCGCCGGTTCGGGCTGCCCCCGGCCCGGATCCAGGTCATCACGACCTTGGCGGGCTCGTCCGCCACCACGTGGCTGGCCAGCGAGGAGGAGGTGGAGGACACCGAGCTGGTGCACGCCGTCGCCCCGGACGCCACCATCCGTGAGATTCTCGTCGACCCGGCGGAGGTGAGCACCCCGGCGAAGTTCGCCGTCACGTTCGCCTCGTATGTCAGGATCGCCATCCGCTATGCAGAGGTGATCTCCCAATGCCAGGTCGGTGAGGACTTCAACGTGGGTGAGGACTCCTGGACCAGCGCGGAGGTGGCGACCATGAACTCGGCGCTGGAGTACGCCGCCGCCCGTCATGTCACCGTCGTCGCCGCCTCGGGGGACGAGGGCGCGATCGGCTTCGGCTCGTCCACGCCGGTCAAGGAGGTCATCCTGCCCGCTTCTGATCCGCTCGTGCTCGGGGTGGGCGGCACCAGCCTGACCGCCAACCCGGTCACCGGCGCGTACATCAGCGAGACCGTCTGGCACAACCCGGGTAACCGGCCGTCCGCGTCGGGCGGCGGGTTCAGCCGGCTGTTCGCCCGGCCTGCCTACGCCGGCGGCGTGCCCGGCATCGGCGCCACCCGGGGCGTGCCGGACGTCGCCGGGGACGCCTCGGGCCCCACCGGCATGGCGCTCGCGTTCAGCGAGCCAGGCGGCCGCTACGAGCTCATCGGGGCCGGCGGCACCAGCGCCGGCGCGCCGTTCTGGGCCGGCCTCATCGCCCTGGCCGACCAGGAGGCCGGCCACCCGCTCGGCTTCGTCAACCCCGCCATTTACCGGATCGCCCGCGGCCCGCTGTACCACCAGGCGTTCCACGACATCACCACCGGCAACAACACGGTGGTCCTCAACGGGGTCACGATCACCGGCTACCAGACCGGACCCGGCTGGGACCCGGTCACCGGCTGGGGTACCCCCGACGCCCAGGTCCTCATCCCCCTGCTGGCCCGCTGAGGCGGGCTTGCCAGGCCCGCAAAAAAAATGCACGGCAAAGTCACAAACTTGCCTTTACCGGATAAAAAATCTACATCGCGGTGCGCGGTGGCATTGCTGGCTGTCATGACATAAATGGCCTGGTGAGCTTCGCTAGATGCTCTATCCGCCCGGCTGAATGGCCGGGCGCCGATCCTGACGATTTGTTAACCCGCACGAACGGGGCCGGCTGTGCATTGAAAACCTTCTCCGGCGTGTCGTCCGCCGGGGAGGAGTCGACAGAGCGAAATGGGCTAATGTGCGGTTCAAGCCTTTGCAGGATCGTCGAACGATAGGAAATCCTGCCATCGTGGCATTCAGTACCGTGAAGTTCGCTGAGACGTTAGGAGCAGGGTCCGTGCGTTCTCGAAGGCGGGAAAAAGCAGCCAGGTCCTTTGGTCCGGGCGGCGACGGCTTTGGGCTTAACCGTCGCGAGGTCCTGGCGGGCAGCATTGGCGCGGGCGCCCTCGTGGCATTGCCGGATCTGGGTATAAGCGGCCTTTCGGACGCTCGGCGCGGTAAATCCGGCCAGGCCGCTTTGCGGTATGTATTCCTTTACGGTACGCCGGGCCCGGCCACCAGCGGGTCTTTGGTTGCGACCAGCTTCCCGGTATCGCGGACGGCACCGCCGCCGAAGCCGGTCCCGGTGGCTATCAAGCTTGCGGCCGCGCCGGTCTTGTCGCCGGACCAGGCCGTCACGGCCGTGACCACCGTTGATATGGTGCCCGACGGGGCCGAGATAACACTGACCCTGCTCGACGCGACCTCGGCCGCTGTCGGCCAGCAAGGGTCGCTGACTGTGCCTGGCGTCCCGCGCGATGCGAACGTTCTCGTGACGCCGGTTTTCGCTCCAGGCTCCGCGATAGTATCCCTGGTCCTGGCCATTACCGCGCCCGCGGGCAAACGCCTGATGCACAAGGCGGACCCAGGTACGGGCAGCCTGGCGCCCCAGTGGGCGACAACCTGGGTGTCGCATCACGCGCTGGCTTATTTCGATCAGCGCAGCGGGGCTATCGCCGGGCCGTTCCACCTTTCCGGTGAGCCATCCCTGGCGCTGACCTCCGCTGCGGCTAATTCCTCGGATCTGGTGATGTGGACAACTAGGGAGCCGAAGCCAGATGATCCGGCCGAGATCCGGGCGCAGGCATCGCTGTCCCGGCTGAGCGTGTTTCCCCTGGGCTCGGGAACGGCCAGATTGTCGCGGTCGGCTCCGGGGCCGTGGGCAGCCGGAGAGCCTGTCCTGACGCTGCCGGCCGGCGACGTGGCGCGCCTGGTCAGGGGTCGTGATGTGCAGGTGTGCTCGGCCCGGACCGGAGAGGTGACCGAGGTGGGGATCCCTGCGTTCGGCCAGGCACGTGCCAAGCCGAGTGCCGTCACCATGCAGGCCCGCCTGGACGGCACCGTGTTCATGACCAAGCCTGGTGTCGGGGTGGCCGTGATAGCCGATCCGGCTGAGGCGTTCCGGATTACGGGGCAGATTCACTTTCCGCTGCCCGCGACGCCGTTTGGCGCTCCGTGGAGCAAGGCGGTGCTGTCACCAGCAGGCGATACCTGCTATGTCCTCGGCCCGGCGGCCACCGGCGGCCTGTCCGCTTACGAGGTGGGATCCGGCAAGATGGTCGGCTCCTACAGCGACGGCCGCCAGTATGCCGGGCTTTACCAGCTGCCCAGCGGGTCCCTGCTCGCGGTGCGGCCAGAAAACCCGCGGCTCGCGTTTTTCTCTGCTGGCCTCAGCCCCCTTGGCACGGCGGACACGAACCTTGACGTGTCGGCCGTCTTTTAGCACCGCAGTATGCCCCGAACCGGCCCTGGTGGAGGAACGACAGCTATGACGGGATATGACACCGCAGGCACGATACAGAATACTTACGCAGCGGCGCATCGTGAATTCGGCGCAGACCCGAACTTCTGGATTCGCTACTTCACTCCGTCGCCAGCTGCTGACGTGTTCAACGACGACGCCCTGGGCGAAAGCCAGGGCGCCTGGGACAGCGGAGGTCCGTACGTGGGCTGCATTTCCGCGCCCAGACAGTCCCGGCTCAGCGGATCCGCCGCCGAAGGCCAGGCTGATGCGCAGGCCTTCGCGGCCGCCATGCTCGTCGCCTACCACGCGGTCGGTCCGATCCAGCTGCCGTCGGGCGGCCGGCTTTACTGCTGGCTCGATCAGGAGTATTCGACCTCGCTCAGCTCGAATTACTGGAATGCGTGGGCGAATTACATAGCGAACTATGATTTTGCGGGCCTCGGCATCTACCCGCTGTACCCGTGTCTTTACTGCAACCCCAATGCGCCTTATCCAAGTTGCTCAACCATCGCCAAAGCGCACGGCGTCAACGTGCCCAGCGCCATCTGGTCGAGCGAGCCTGAGCCGTGCGGAGGCGTGTCAGGGCCGTCGGTATGGGACCCGCAGGAATGCGGGAAGGTACCCACCAGGCTCTGGCAATTCGGCGAGCAGGACGCGTGCAGCTACTCCTCTAACGTCGACCTCGATCTGGGCGGCCCGGGATTCGTGACAGCCCGCTATTGCTTCTACGTCCAGTCAAGGCCTTAGCAGGCAGCTGGGTGATCGATATTAACCAGGTCATGGAGTCGGTCATTTCGGGATGCGCCATCAGCTGCGGCGCGGTTCTCGTCGTAGCCGGGGCGAGCAAGCTGCACCGGAGCATCCGGACGCCCGAGGATATGACCGCCATCAGGCGGGCGCTGCGGATGCCGCGGCGCCAATGGAGACTGCTCGGGCTGGCCGCCGGGGGCGTGGAGTGCCTGACGGGCCTGCTCGTGTGCAGCGGAGCCTACCCGGTGCTCGGCGGGGCCGGACTGGCCGTCCTCGGGGTCGTGTTCTGCGTCCTGCTCGCCTACGTGCTAGTCAAGCAGATCCCTGGCGGGTGCGGCTGTATCAGATGGCGCACCGCACCCGAAACGGCCGCCGAAGCGGTGACCTGGCGGGCGATGGCCCGTGGCGGAACGCTGCTCGGCGCGGGCATCGCGTACATGCTGGCCGCAGCCGATGCCGCGCATGCGCCTCGCGGGGGCTGGTTCGGCGGCGGGGTTGTCGCCAGCGGAACTGTCCTGCTGCTCCTCAGCGTGCACACGCCGGTACGCACTCCCGTCTGCCGCAGGCCGCTGTGGCACCAGACGCGCACCACGCTGCGCGCACTGACCAGCCATCAGATGTTCGCGGCGATGGCCGCATCGGCCGGGCCTTTCGAGCCCGTGGCCCGGTATCGCCGGACCGGCTGCACGGACGAATTCTGGTTTACGGCGGTAACCGGCTCCGGCAGCCAAGCAGTCGTATTCCAGGTCCATCAGGCGGTGCCCGGCGCCCGGCTAGCCGTCCATACGTCACTGCGGGACACCCGGACACCGGAAACGAGTTGGCCGGCCCGGGCCATCACCGTGGCTGATGGATAACGGAGGGAGACACAATGAGATTTCAGGCAGTCAGTGATCCGAGGGCACGATCGGGGGCCTATCGCGGTCTCACCCGAGCGGCGGATCGCGGCCGGACGGCCGCTATCGGCGCTCTGGCCGCAGCGGCATGCGGACTGGTGATAACCGCGTGCGGCAGCCAGAGTTCGCCGGGTGCGGCGTCGTCCACTCCCGCGGCCACACTGCCGGTTTCGCCGTCAGCGGGCGGAGTCGACGCCTGCGTTACCACTGCGCTGAAGATCAGCATCATCGACACCGGCGCCCTGGCGGGCCAGGCCGGCGGCTATCTCAGATTCACCAACGACAGCCGTACCGTGTGCCAAATGAACAGCTGGCCTGCTGTGATCGGGGTGACGGCCACGGGAAGGGCCACTCGTCTGCGGAACCTGCAATTGACGATGTTCGGTGCCTGGCACTACACCGCCCCGCCGCCCGTAGTACGACTCTCGCCAGGAGATTCCGCCTACGCGGTGGTCGCGGCCGACGATCACCCAGCCGGAAGCAGCACTCGTTGCCCCGCGCCATACGTGCGCCTCCGAGTGAGCCCGCCGGGCGATTCGGGAAGTGTGACCATCTCGGCGTGGCTGCCCGGCGCACGCTCTTACCTGCCGTCCTGCCTATCAGCCAAGGGCTCGCCGACCGCCGGGGCGTCGACGATAACCAAGCTTTCCAGCCTTCCGCAGTAGGTACCGGCCGCCCGGGCTCACATCACGTTGGACCAGTCGGCTGATCGGCACGAGGCCGGGTGTCAGGCTGGATGCGGCGAATGCGGGCGCGGGCGAGTCGCCGTAGATTGCGGATGGTAGCGAGCTGGGCCGGCTCCGCGTGTGGGGGCTACCGTGACGAGGATTGCTTCGGTCAGCGCCGAACTGTCCGGCATGGATGATGGGGTCATGGCCCACCCCCAAGCCCCCAGCCTCGCTGCGCTGGCTGCTCTTCTCGCGCATGAGACCCGTGCCACCTTCTGCCTGGCCCTGCTGGACGGCCGGGCCTGGACCGCCAGCGAACTCCCCCGCACCGCCCAGGTATCCCGCCCGACCGCGACGGAGCATCTCAATCGGCTCGTCGAGGGTGGCCTGCTGACCGAAGTGCGTCAGGGTCGGCACCGCTACCTCAAGCTCGCGGACGACCGGACGGGGCACTTGATCGAGGAGCTCACCGCGCACGCTCCCGCCGCGCCGGACGAAGGGGGCGCCGCCCTGCGTGATCACCTCCGCGTCGATCCGGCCGACCTGACCATAAACGCAGGGGCGCTGGGCGAGCGCCCGGCCCCGAACCGGACACGCCAGCCCAGCTCAGCGAGACCAGCTGCTAGTCCATAGGGTGCGGGGTAGCACGGTGGGCGGGCAGTCTCCCGAACGGGCTGCGGACGGGCAAGTCGGTGGTCAGGGCGAGGAGTTCCGGGAAGTCCCGCGAAAGGATAGCGAGACCGATCCTGTGTTCGAATTCCTCTCTGTTCAGCCTGCCTTCGGCGAACGACTCCTGGAGGATCTTGATCGCGCGGTCGCGGTCTGCCGCCGAAGCCAGCATGCGAAGATAACTTGCGGCTGCCACGGCTCACCCCAGCCTGAGAGTCATCCCGGCCTCCCGGCCGGGCCGGCAATCTCAGCTTAGCGCTGTTCCAGTAGGCGGTGAAGGTGTCGTCGCTGCCGCTGTGCCCGGGGCCGCGGCGCAGGGTTCGATTCAGGGCAGTCCGAGCGCGGTGCTGACTGCGGCGCGCGGACTCTTTCCCGCTAGAGCGTCGACGTGGATGACGAGACCGTTGCCGATCGTCAGCAGGACGAGCGCCAGCACTCGACGATCCCGGATGGCGACGATGCCGATCCGGTCACCGACGGGCAGGTGCAACAACTCAGGGGGAGGCCGGCGGTCCGAGGTAGCGCATTATTTCCGGAGCGACTTCGGCGGCCCCGGCCAGCACGGCGGGAACGACATCGGCGGCACCCTCGACGGCCGGATCGAGCAATGTCAGCAGGCCTTCCAGATCGCCTCCCCGTACAGGCCTGGATGAATCGCTCGCTGACCTGCCGGTGCAGCGCGAAGTCCACGGGAAACCGGCCGGTGGCCGATTCGGCTTGCAGGGTCCGGCGGGCCCGGCTCGCCAGTTGACGGCACGACGCCGGGCTGCGCCCGACGACGATCGCGACTTCCTCGAATGGGTACTGGAACACGTCGTGCAGCACGAACGAGGTCCGTTCCGCCGGACTGAGGCGCTCAAGGAGGGCATGCATGGCCATGGTGACGTTGTCGACGAGTGCCACCTGACTCGCCGGATCGAGCGCGTGCGGGTCGAACGGATCGCCGGCAAGGTCCAGCGCATCGGCCGGGCGCCGCCGTCGCGTGCGGAGCCTGTCGAGGCACAGCCTGCTGGTGACGATCACCAGCCACCCCTCGGGATCGGCGAGGGCGGCGATGTTCGTGCGGGCCAGGCGGGTGAACGCTTCCTGCACCACGTCTTCGGCGTCCGGGAAGTCCAGCAGCATGCGAAAGGCGAGGTCGAGCATCCGGCGCCGGTGCGCCACCCACAGCGCGGTGAACACCGGATCGTCGGCGCCGGACGCGGTGTGGTCAGGTCGTTCCATCACTGTTCTCATCGTGTCAGCTGGCGGACAATTGTTGCGGCCAGAACTCATGGCTTCTTGCGGATGCCTTCCTGCCAGATCAATTTCAGCATCGACGGCTTGGCGCTCGGCGTCGCCACGGCAATCGTCGAGCGCACATACGTGTCGCTGAGGGCTTGGCGCAACAGGCAATCAGCCAGGTCGATCCTGGCCGTGAACCGATGCCCGATGTGGTCGATTGCGACACCGTACGTCGAAACGGCCCGCGCCTCGAACAGCCCTGACGGGCGCACGATCGTCCACGCGAGGTCGCTGTCGGACACGATCGCTTCCATCCGGCGCATGTCGTCATAGACGGTCCCGCCGAGCTTGTTGACCACGTAGGGCTGAATGATCTTCTCGAAGATGAAGCCGCCGAGCGGCTCGAGGTGCGGGCCCACCGCGCTGGAGCTGACGCATGCGAGCCGCTTGACGCCAGCGGCGCGCAGGCCGGCCATGATGTTGGCGACGCCGTCCGAGTAGACGCTGACAAGAGCCTTGGCAAAGGGGACGCCCAGGGCGGACAGCACGGCATTGGTCCCGTCGATGGCCGAAGCAACGGCGGCTGCGTCGTGGACATCCCCGGCGGCAACCTCGAGACGGCGATGCTTGATCGGGAAGGCGTCAGGACGGCGGGTGAAGGCGACCACGTCGTGGTCCTCGTCGAGCGCCAACTGGGTGAGGAGCCGCCCGGTCGGGCCATTAGCACCGAACACTGAGAGCTTCATGGGTCAGTTCCCTTCGATGAGCCTCCCGGACGTGCGTCCGAGGTGGCTGCATCAACAAGGACGCCGCCATCGCCAGGAGTGTGACATCGCTCCCAGCCCTGCAGGCGCAGGTCGCGTTGAACCTGCTGGCAGGGGGCAACGTGTACTGGGTACGGGAAGGAGGTAATCGCCGTGGGCAGGCACCGGAAGGGCAAGACGAACGGTCGGCGGCAACTGCGGATCGCGGGAGCGGTGCTGCTGGCCGTGTCCTCCAGTATTCACCTGACCCTCTACCTGACCGGATACCGGTCGATCCCCACGATCGGCTGGCTGTTCTTGCTACAGGTCATAGTGGGATTCGTTCTCGTGGCAGGGGCGCTGGCCACGCACAGCCGGCTGGCTGCTGCCGCGGGTGCGGCTTTCGCGCTATCCACGCTCGGCAGCTACCTGCTGGCGGTGTGGACCGGGTTGTTCGGGTTTAAGGAGATCCGGACCAGGGCGGGGATCGCCGCCGGGCTGATCGAGGTGGCCGCCTTCGCGACGCTGGCCCTGGCTGCGCTGGCCACAGGGGCCGCGCGTCAGGCCCCCAGGCCCGGCCGACCGGGTGCCCGGATGATCGCGGGAGCGCAAACGGCCGCGTCGGTCATAATCGCCGCGGTCGGTGCGGTCTCGGTGCTCGCCCTTGTCCTGTTCGGCGTCGCGGTGGCCGGCGCAGGCGGGGCGCCGGCGGCCGTCGCGGGCGCCGGGGTCACCGTGAAGACCGCGAAAATCGGCGGTGTCACCGTGCTCACCAACGCTCATGGCCTCACGCTGTACTGGTTCGCCCCTGACACCCCGACGACCTCCAAGTGCGCCGGCTCGTGTGCCGCCTACTGGCCGCCGGTGACAGGTGACCCCAAGGCCGGGCCAGGCGTCACGGGCAAACTCGGCACCATCACCA
>Ga0302184_10001144_pt1 | contig 17276 bp, 17 predicted proteins | sample I_Palsa_N3_3_FD_200233 | JGI IMG/M metagenome (GOLD analysis project Ga0302184, IMG submission 200233) | Peat permafrost microbial communities from Stordalen Mire near Abisko, Sweden - I_Palsa_N3_3 | ecosystem: Environmental > Terrestrial > Soil > Palsa > Peat permafrost | place: Sweden...
ACGTTTCCCAAGGAGGAGCGGCGCTTCCTGGGGGAGCAGGGACTGCTCGGCATCACGCTGCCGGAACAGTACGGTGGCTCCGGTTCGCCCATGCTCACGGCCCTGGTCGCGATCGAGGAAGTCGCCAAGGTGTGCCGCCCGGCGGCCTTCCAGCTGTTCGAGGCCAACGCCGGCCCGGCCAGGGTCGTCAGCCTCCTCGGCAGCGAAGAGCAGCAGCAGCGGTTTCTGCCGCCCATCGTGCTAGGCGATGCGACCATGGCCATCGCTATCTCCGAGCCCGACGCAGGCTCGGCGGCCACCGACATGAAGACGCGGGCCACGCAGTCGGACGGCACCTACGTGCTGAACGGCATGAAGCGCTGGATCTCTAACGGGGGGGAGGCTGACTCTTACCTGGTGTACGCCCGGATGTCAGATGAGCCAGGCTCGAAGGCGATAGGCGCCCTGATCGTAGAGGCTGACCGTGTGGGCGTGAGCTTCGGCAAAGCTGAGCGCCTGATGGGTTTCCGCGGGATTCCTTCGGCTGACGTCATCTTCGAAGACGTGCGCGTGCCCGCCGAGAACCTGCTGGTCGGGCCCGGGGGTTTCCGTCAGCTCTTCACCATGTTCTCGATCGAGCGGCTCGGTAACGCCACGATGAGCCTCGCGATCGGGCAGGCTGCCCTGGACCACACGATCGATTACGTTCAGGAGCGGACGCAATTCGGTAAGCCGCTGATCGAGTTTCAGAGCATCCAGACGACCCTGGCGGACATGGTTTTGCAGGTGGCCGCGGCTCGCCAGCTGGTCTACCAAGCCGCGCGGACCGCCGGGACGGGCCTGCCGGATCCGCTCGAAGTCTCGCTGGCGAAGTGCACCGCGAACGAAATGGCCAAGCGAGTTAGCGATCTGGCCATGCAACTGCACGGTGGCAACGGCTACACCGAGGAGTACGGCATCGAGCGCCTGCATCGCGATTCCCATGGCTGGGCCGTGGCCGGGGGCACCCCGCAGATGCAGCGGATCCGTATCGTCTCCGAGCTTCTCGGGCGTAATTTCGACCAGCGGCGCTGACGCCAGCGCAACGTAGTCCCAGAGCGGTAACGGCTAAGGAGGGCCAGCGTGCTTGAGGATCGAATCTGCCTGATCACCGGGGCGAGCCAGGGCATGGGCCGGGCCGCGGCCATTGAGATGGCTCGTCAGGGCGCGGCCGCCGTGGCCGTCGTGGACATTGACCGCGAGGGCGGTAACGAGACCGCGGCACTGGTACGGGCCGAGGGAGCGAAGAGCATCTATATCCCTTGCGACCTGCGTGACCGCGACCAGATCTCCGAGGCCGTGACGAAGGTAGTCAGCGAGTTCGGCGGGCTCGACGTGCTGCACAACAATGCGGGCGTCCTGGAACGCGCCTTCACCAACGACGTGGACTTCGATACGCTCCCCGAGGACCTCTGGGACCTGGTGATGGACGTCAACCTGAAGGCAGTCTGGCTGATGTCCCGGTTCGCCGCCCCGCACCTGCGTCGGTCCAAGCGCACGCCGGCCATCGTTAATGCCGCGTCGACGGCTGGGTACGTGGCTTACAGCCATGCCGCCTATGGCGTATCGAAGGCGGCGGTGATCCAGCTGACCAAGACGATGGCCGTCTCGCTGGCGCCCGACGTCCGGGTCAATTGCTACTGCCCGGGCAGCATTGATACCGCGATGAGCCACGGTGCGGCCGCGGCGGCCGGAGTCGATCACCGGGTCGCGGCGATGGCTTCGGAGAACCTTATCCCGCGCCGCGGCACCGTCGAGGAGGTCGCCAAGCTCGTGTGCTTCCTGGCTTCCCCGGACGCCACCTTTATCACCGGCGCGGCGTACCTGATCGACGGCGGCTCGCTCGCCTGGCGCGGCCTGCGTTCCTAGTTGGGGACGTGTTCGTCCCACCGGTAGATGCGCCGAAGGTTCGCGCCGTAGATCTTGGTCAGGTCCTCCCGGGCGAGGCCGTCCACCTCGGCTAGGTAATGGGTGCCGTCCCAGTAGCTGTGCAAGGCGCTGCAGCGGGTGTAGTCGGTGCCCCACATGACGCGATCGGGGCCGTAGGACTCGACGATGCGGTTGATGCCCGTCCATATGTCGCGGAACGGGAAGGCTTCGCGCGACAACGACGGAGCTCCGGTGAGCGCGAGGTGCACGTTCGGCAGCCGGGCGAGGTCGAGCACGGCCGGCAGGTTCTCGAACGGGTCATCGGGAAGCACGCCGAGCACGGGCGGCGCGACGCCCACTCCGAGGTGACCCAGCACCCAGTTAATCCCCTCATACCGCCGGATCGTCTCGATCATGATGTCGGGTAGCGGGTGGAAGACCATGATCGACACGACGGCGCTCTGCTTCTCGCACCCGGCCAGCACCCGGTCGAACTCACCGCGCTCGAGTCGTTCCCGGTCCCGGAACTGAGCGAGCCGGACGCCGGCCATGCCACGGCCGAAGTCAGCGGCCAGCCGCTCCTCGACGTCGTCGGCCAGGTGGTCGATCCAGCCGAGCACGCGGAACCGGGACGGGTACTTGGCCGCTCCCTCGAACTCGTAGCTGTTGCTATTGCCGTAAACGCCGATCGGCGTGAGCACGGCTCGGTCGACGCCCACCTCGGCCATCTCACTCACGGCCATCTCATTGCTGTTGGTCTGGCCCGCGTGCATCAGATAGGCGATGGTGTTGCGATGCTGCGCCCGGTAGGACGCGACCCAGGGTCGCCGGGGCCGGTCGGACATCCAGGTGTGCACCTGGGCATCGATGATCTCCATGTCTCTCCTTCGGTCAGGCGCTGCCGCGTCAGCGCTGCTGCGTCGTCCGCCCGCGGTCTGGGGCCGGCAGTATGGCCTGGATTTCGGGTCCGAATGTCGCCGGAAGGCGCGTCGCGAAAATTGACCGCGGGACCAGCTCGACGAACAGACCGCCCGGCCCCGACAGGTAGCAGGCGTCCAGTGCGTCGGGCAGCCACGCCGCGTCTGGGACGGAGGACATTTCCAGCAACTGGGGACTGGAGGCTCGGGCCTGAAGCAGTCGGCTGCCGTTACGGACCAACTCGCCCGCGGCGGCGCGCGGATCGTCGACCCAGTAGGCCAGGTGCGGCGAGCACGCCGGACTCTCGATATCCCACACGTAAGGCACGGGTCCGGACCGGTCGACCTCGATAAACTCAAGCGCGGCCCCGTCGTTCAGCCGCCCGAAGGCGACCCGGGAACGCACTTCGATAACACGACCGTTCAGGGCGTCGAAGTAGACAGCTGTCTTCCAGCCAGACGTGGCCCACTCGGTCGTGCCAAGAGCCGTGTAATACGACAGGGCCACATCAAGATCGGCCACGGTCACGCCGATGTGGAACGGGTGAGCCTGATCGAGGACGCCTTCGGACATCAGCGCAGTCCTAACTCTGGATCGTGCGGCCGGCAGGTTGCCACGGCGAGGTCGCGGTCGACCGCGATGACGTGCGCGCCTCGGCGTGCGAACAACTCGGCCGTCGCGCGGCCGTTTCCGATCGTGGGGCCTGGTGTCTGCCCGGCGCCCATAATGACGACAACTCGCCCATCGAAACGGCCCGCCGAGTCGCCATTTTGGCTCGTCATCTCGTCCGGCACGGCTCACACCAGCCGTGCGAGCGCGTACGCCTGACGGGTGGCAAATACCAGTCGCCGCGGCGCGAACGCGTCGCCGAGCACGTGCACATCGGAGCGGTGGCCCCGCAGTTCCTCGTAGAGCTCGTAGTTCGAGATACCACCGCAGGCCAGGACGACCGAATCAACGCCAGAAATCTGGCGCTCACGCCGCGAGTAAACGTTGCGCGTCGAAACGGTACCGGGCTCGATCCGTACCAGCTGTTCCATAAACCGGAATTGCACGCCCTTATCGTCCAGGCGGCCGAGAATGCCCCCGACGATGTAGCGTCCGAGCAGTTGCGCGGGACCTGCCGTGCCGTACACCAGCGTCACGTCGTGTCCGCGCTCGCTGAGGTAGTCGGCCACGCTCAGTGGCGGCATGTGGTCGTCCTCGGCGATTATCAGTACCCGTTTACCCAGCCCGGCGCGGCCGCCCAGAACCTCGCGAATGTCAAAAACAAAATCAAAACGAGCTCCTGGTACGGCCGGCCTGCGCGATCGCGCACCGGTCGCGACGGCGATCACCTCGGCCGCGCTGTCCGCGACCGCTTCGGCCGTGGCCAGACGTTTGAGCTGCACGTCGACACCGAGTCTGGCCAGGCGCCGCTGCTGCCACTGCAGGTACTGTCCGAACCGTTCGTAGGCGGGCGCGGCCAGCGCTATCCGCAGCTGTCCGCCCAGCTGGTCGTCACGCTCCCAGAGCGAAACCTCATGACCCTTTTCGCGGGCGAGCGCAGCGAACTCCATGCCTGCCGGTCCGCCGCCGAGGACCAGGACCCGCTTGGGGTCACCCGTCCTGGCGGGCATCGGGTCAAGTTCCCGTCCGGTCCCCGGATTGACCGCGCAGCCGAACGGCAGGTTCTCCACGTACCGCCGGCTGATGCAGTCGTTGCCGCCGACGCAGGGCCGGATGTCCTCGAGCCGGCCTGCCCGGGCCTTAATGAGCAGCTCGCCGTCCGCGAGATGGGCTCGTGCCATTCCGACGACGTCGGCCTGCCCCGCGGCCAGGATCTGCTCAGCCAGCTGCGGACTGTTGATGAGGCCGGTGTGCACCACCGGCAGCGACACGGCTTGGCGGACGGCACCCGATAGTTCGGCCCACTGACCGGGCTGGAAGGTGTGCGGCGGGATGTAGCTCGGGCTTCCCCAGGACGATCCCACGACCAGGTGGAAGAACTCGATCAGACCCGTCGACTCCAGGTACTGAGCGGTCTGGATGGCGTCGTCGGAAGTCAGGCCGCCAGGCAGTTCTTGCTGGAGGTTCATCCGCACGCCCAGGGTGACGCCGGTGCCGATCGCGTCTCGCACGGCGGTGAGTATCGCCACGATGAAGCGCGCCCTGTTCTCCAGGTTGCCGCCGTAACTGTCCTCGCGGGCGTTGGTCAACGGCGACAGGAACCATTCCAGCAGATCGTCGTTGTTCATGTGAAGCTCGATGCCGTCGAGTCCAGCCAGCTGTGCCTGCCGGGCCGACCAGGCGTACTCCCGGATGAACCAGTCGATCTCGTCGGTGTTGAGCACGTGCGGCGCCGCGTTCATGATCGGATCGCTGCGCCTGGCCGACGGTGCGTGCGGCACACCAGCGATCACGGTCAGCTGGGCCGTAACCACGGCGCCGGCGGCATGCATCGAATCGGCCAGCTGCCGGGCCCGCTCGACGTAGTAGGGCAGCCGAAAGTATCCGATGGTCTCCGCACTCGGTCCCGAGGGCTCGAACCCGGGAATGTAGGTGTTGCGCACGTGGCCGGTGGCGCCGTCGATCCAGGCCACGCCCGCTTCGGCCCGCGATCGCCAGTACGCGATGTTCCGCTCCGCCTCGGCCGGCGAGCCCCAGAGGTTCCCGATAGCCGACGCATGCGGCGGCGCCATCACCCGGTTGCGCAGGTGCATCCCCCCGACCTGGATAGGCGAGAAGAGGTGCGGGAAATTCTCGGCGGTACCACCGCTGGGCGGGTCCGGATCCTGCGGGTCATCGCCGATCATGCGATCGGGGCTCCCTTCAGCCGAGGACGGCGGCTCACCTGAAGCACATCATTATATTCATAGGTATTGTAATCCGGCTAACGGTACCCGCCAAGGTCCCTCCGCCGCGCGCGAACCCAGATCTAGCGCATGATCTCTCCCCGCGACCGCGTAGCTCTGGGGGGCGACGCTGCGGTTGTCTCCCCAGGTGAGAACGCGAGCGGCTCGCGCGCAACCCGTTGCGCGTGGGTTCGAGAAAGTCGCCCTTGATGGGGTAGATTTCCTACCTGCGCGATTTCTCAGGGTAAGGGTAACGGCTGCCGTTACCGAGCCGCCACGGGGTGCATGGCGAGGCGGCCATGGCCCGGCAGGCCGCCTCTTCCGCTCAAGTGTCCGAAGTCTGGTGCCGGTACTGGTGAAATCAGTAAGGAACTCCAATGGTCAGCCCGTGCTGCCGCGGCGGCGCGAGCCGGACCTGGCCGGCCTGGCCGCGTTCACCCTGGATCCCGGGGGCCGGGTCGTTTCCTGGTCGGTGACGGCCGCGGCGCTGTTCGGCCAGCAGGCGCCCGCCGCTATCGGGCAGCACGTGTGCGACCTGCTGATGACCGGGCCCGGCCAGCGCGAACTGGTCGGCCACGCGCTGGCCGAGGTCGCGGCCGGGCGGGTATGGGCGGCGACCGTGGCGGGCGGTTCTCTGGGCGAGGGCCGGTTCGCGTTCCGCTGGGAGCCGATGGCGGGGCCCGGCGGCGCCGTGCTCGCGGTGGCCCAGCGGGCCTGGCCGCAGCGCGCGCCGAGCTGGCTGAGCGAGGCCACGGCCCGGATCGGCAGCAGCCTGGACCTCGCCGAGACCGCATCCGAGGTGGCCGAGGCCGCCGTTCCCGGGTTCGCCGACGCGGTCGCCATCTACGTGGTCGAACGTCTGCTCGCCGCCGACGAGCTCGCCTGGCCCCGGGCCGGGCTCGGGACCGCGGTGCGGCGGCTGGCGGCCCGCCTCTCCGGCCAGGTCGAAGCCGCCAACGGCACGGCGCTACCCCCCGGCGAGGTCGTCGTGCTCGGCGCGGACTCGCTTCGCTCTCAGGCGATGGCGACCGGGAAGCCGGTACTGTCCTCCGACGGCAAGATCGCCGCCGGCTGCACCTCGTTCCTGGCCATGCCGCTGATCGCCCGCGGCGCCGTGGTGGGGTGCGCGGTGTTCGGGCGGGCGCCGGCCAGCCCGGCGTTCAATCCCGGTGACGTCGCGCTGGCCAGCGCCCTGGCCGCGCGCGCGGCGGTGGGCATCGACAACGCCCGCCTGTATGACCGGGAGCGGCGGACCGCGCAGGCGCTGCAGCGGGGCCTGCTCCCCGGCCAGCCCGATATCCCGCCGGGCATGGAGGTCGCGCACGCCTACCTCCCCGTCGGCGACCACGTCGTGGGCGGCGACTGGCATGACATCATCCGGCTGCCGGACGGCCGCGCCGCGCTCATCGTCGGCGATGCGATGGGCCACGGCCCGGAAGCCGCGGCGGTCATGGTGCAGCTGCGCACGGCCGCGCACACCCTGGCCGAGCTGGGCCTGCCGCCCGGGCAGGTGCTGCGCAAGCTAGACGCGATGGCCGCGGCCATGGACCCGGCCGCCATGGACCCGGCCGCGATAAACCCGGCCGCGATGAACCCGACCGCAATGGCAATGGAAACGGCCGGAACGGGCACGATGGCCGCCGGAACCGCGGCGCCGTTCGCCACCTGCGTCTACGCGGTGATCGACCCGTCCGGCGGCGTCAGCGGGATCGCCCAGGCTGGTCACCTGCCACCCGTGCTGGTGCTGCCCGACGGGGCGACCGAGGTGCTCGACCTTCCGCCCGGACTCCCGCTGGGCCTGGGCGCCGGATCCTTCCAGGTCACCCGGTTCAATCTCATCCCGGGAGCCACCCTCGCGCTGTACACCGACGGGCTGGTGGAAAGCCGCACCCGGCCCATCGACGACGGACTGGCCCTCCTTCGCGGCGCGCTCAGCTCCGCACTGGCCGAGCCCGGCAGCACGCTCGACGGCGCCTGCCAGACGGTAACCCAGCTGCTGTACGAGCACGGCGAGGACGACATCACCCTCATGCTCGCCCGCACCCGCCAGTAGATCGGCCCGCGCGGGGCCGGACCGTAATACCACGGTCCGTTCGGCTTAATTTCTTAATTTACAGAACGAACGGTGCTGCCCGCCCCCGGTTACCTCTACCAGGCTCCGGTTGGGAGTACCTGACAGGGGCATGGTGAAAGGTGTTGCTGCGCCACGGCCATTGTGCGGCGGCCGGCAACTCGGGGGAGGGACATGGATATTCGATCAGGGCAAGAACTGGCCTGGGAGAATAAGCTCGCAAAAAGGTTCAATACCACTAATATCCCACTGGAATTCTGCCTGCTACAAGCAGAAATTGCCCAAGCATTCCACGAATGGCGCAAAGGCGGCACCAATATCGGGCAGGAACTGGCGGATGCGGCGATCGGCCTGCTGGGCCTGGCCGGGATGACCGGTGTCGATTTGCAGGCCGAGGTCGAGACCAAACTGGCCAAGAACGCGGCGCACATCTACCAGCGGCAGCCGGACGACGCGCTGGCTGCCCTCAGCGGCGAGTCCGGCTAGGGGGTATGGGGCCGGGCCGAACGCGGTGGCGGGCAGATCCCGGACCGCGAGCCTGGCCCGGCCCTGGGCCGGCCGCCACAGCGGGAGCGCAGGGCCTGCGGCCAGGCCCCGCGCCCGCGTGGCCCGGTCAGGTGGTGCGGCTCAGGACTACCTTGAGGGCGCCCGTTTCGGCGGCCCGGCCGAACACATCGTAGGCCGCGTCGAACTCATCCAGCGTGAAGCGGTGGGTGATGAACCGCGCGGCGTCGACCTGGTGGGTGGCCAGGAGGTGCAGCAGCGTCGCAGTGGCGTACGCGTCGACCAGGCCGGTCGTGATGGTGACGTTCTTGATCCACAGGTCTTCGAGGTGCAGCGTGACAGGCTCGCCGTGCACGCCGATGTTGGCGATATGACCGCCTGGCCGGATCAGCCGGGCGGCGAGCTCGAAGGTGGCGGGCACGCCGACCGCCTCGATCGCCACGTCGGCGCCCAGCCCGTCGGTCAGCTCACGGATGACCTCCAGCGGGTCCTCGCGGCTGTTGTTCACGGTGATGTCCGCGCCGAACGTCTTGGCCGCCTCCAGGCGGATGTCGGCTAGGTCGATCGCGACGACGTGGCTGGGGCTGAACAGGCGGGCGCCGGTGATCGCGGACAGGCCGATGGGACCGGCCCCTACGATCGCGACCACATCGCCTGGCCGGACGCAGCCGTTGATCACGCCGACCTCATAGGCGGTCGGCAGGATGTCCGCCATCATCAGGACTTCCTCGTCGGACGCGCCGGCCGGGAGCGGGTAGGTGGAGGTGTCGGCGAACGGGACCCGGACATATTCGGCCTGGGTCCCGTCGATCTTGTGGCCGAGGATCCAGCCGCCCCCGCCGAGGCACTGCCCGGCGTGGCCGTCGCGGCAGTACCGGCAGGTCCCGCACGCGGAGATACACGACACGAGGACGCGGTCCCCGGGCTTGACCGTCTTGACGCCGCTGCCGACCGTCTCGACGGTTCCGACCGCCTCGTGGCCGAGGATCCGCCCGTCCGTGACCGCCGGGACGTCGCCTTTGAGAATATGAAGGTCGGTACCGCAAATCGTGGTGACGTCGACCCGCACGATCGCGTCCGTGTCGGCGATCACCTCGGGCTTGGGCACGTCCTCCCAGGCCTTAACGCCTGGTCCGTGGTAAACAAGGGCTCGCATGACCATCTCCGCTTCGTTGGGGCTGACCCCGACGCTGCCCGCCGCGGCCGTCCGGTGGCAGAGCAGAAAGGCCCGCCCGGGCAGAGCCGAAGGTCATAGGGTCGGGCCGAGCGGCGGCCGTAACCGGACCGTCATGAGTGCCTACGTCGGTGGTACCGTCAGCGACGTTACGAGCCAGAACAAGGAGGGCCACGATGACCGCACCGCTCCAGGTGATCGCGTTGAGGTTCAGCCGCGACGCCGGTTCCGAAGACAGGATCCTGGCCGAGGTCGACCGTCTGCGCGGCCGGGGAGTTCTTCGCCTGCTGGATATGCTCTTCGTGGCCAAAAGCCAGGACGGCACCATCGAACGGCTGACCATCGGTGATGACGAGGACTTCGGCTCGCTCCTGGCGGCGGTCGTTCCCACGGCGAACGGCGGCCCGGCCGGGCCGGCGCCAGCTGACGGTTCCGTGGGCTTTGACCCGGCCGATGCGCGGGCTCTGGCCGATTCTCTTGAGCCGGGGACCGCCCTGGCCTTCCTGCTTGTCGAGCACTACTGGGCCGCCCCGCTTTTCGACGCGATCGCCGAGACCGGCGGCACGCTGATCGGCGAGGGCTTCCTGACGTCGGCGGCTGAGCTGGTGGTGGGAGCCGAGGTCGCCGCCATGGAGGAAGCAGCTGAGGTGATCGCCCTGGCCCAGGCCGACGAGGCCAGTGCCTTGCTCGCCGCAGCCGCGGCCAGAGCCGAGGCGGCGCAGGCCGTAGCGGATTCAGAGTGGATCCAGTCCGCCGCCGCCGCCGACGCGCTCCGGGCGCTGATCACGGCCGGGCTGGTGGAGGAAGCGGCCGCCCACGAGGCGGTCGCGGCGCTAACCGAAGCTGGTCTGATCGTGGCGGCCGCGGACCAGGCCGCCGCTGACGCCGTAGCCGAAGACGTCGCCACCGTAGAAGCCGCCGACGAGGTGGCCGCGGAGTCCCTGGCGGAGTCCCTCAGCACCATTGCCGCCGCCGACGAGGAGGCCGCCGAGTCGGTGGCGGAGTCCCTCATCACCATTTCCACCGCCGGCGAGCAAGCCGACGAAGCGACCAGCGAAGCCGGGGCCCGAGTCAGGGCGGCGTCGATCACCATGGCTGAGGCCCAGGTCCTCCGGTACCTCCCCACGCCACTGCCCTTCTCCGTTATCGCCGGCAAGCTGGGTATCTCCCGGTCAGCGGCCAAGGAGCGAGCGGCACGTCTCTACCACCGGCTAGGCGTCCACAGCCGGGACGAGGCGGTCAGCCGGGCCCGTTCCCTGGGTCTGATCATCGCCAAGTAAGGCGAGCGGGGGTGGCACCGTGACGCACCTGGCCTTGAAGGACGAACTGCTCGACGCTCAGCTCCTGCGCACGGCCGGGACGGCACCCTACGGCGGAGCCGACCTGGGTGAATGCCTGGCCACCGCGGCCCGCATCGACGGGACGAACCTGACCAGCTGGCATGACGCCTGGGTCTCGACGGCGGAGCGGGTGCGCGCGCTGGCCGAAGCCGAGCTGGCCGCCGGCCGGCGTCAAAGCGCGAGCGAGGCCTTCCTCCGGGCCTCGAACTACTTCCGCACCGCCGGGGTGATGCTCCTGGGAGCGCCCGTCGACGAGCGGTTGCGGATCAGCAACGCGCGCCAGACCGAGGTGTTCCGCCGGGGCGCGGCGCTGCTCGCCCAGCCGCCGGAGATCCTGGCCATTCCCTTCCAGGACACGACGCTGCCGGGCTACCACTTCCGGGTCGACGGCGACGAACGGCCCCGGCCCACCGTCGTGCTGGTCGGGGGTTACGACGGGACGTCGGAGGAGCTTTACTTCCTCACCGGGCGGGCGGCGCTGGCCCGCGGCTACAACGTGCTCGCGTTCGACGGTCCTGGGCAGGGCGCCGCGCTGCTGCAGCAGCGGCTGGTGCTGCGGCCGGACTTCGAGACGGTCATCGCGGCGGTCCTGGACTTTCTCGGCCCGCGCCCCGGCACCGACCCGGCCAGGGTCGCGCTCATCGGCCTGAGCCTCGGCGCGCACCTGGCCCCCAGGGCGGCGAGCGGCGAGGGCCGGGTCGCTGCGTGCGTCGCCGACTGCGGTTCTTACGACCTGTTCTCCTCCGCCCTCGAGCGTATCCCGGGACCGCTGGCGTCCGGCCTGCGCGAGGGCAAGCATGCCTCGCTCCGCGTGCTCAGGCAGATCCTGAAGGTGCTGGAGGCCAAGCCGACGGCGGGCTGGGCGTTGCGGCGGGGACAGCTCGTCCACGGCGTCGAAGACCCGATCGAGTATCTGCTCGCGCTGCGCGAGTACTCCCTGAAGGGCCGCGCCGAGAAGATCAGGTGCCCCGCCTTTGTCGGCCACGCCGAAGGGGATGACATCAGCTCGTCGGCGCCGCGCCTGTTCGCGGAACTGCCGGGGGAGAAGGAGTACCGCCTCTTCACGGCGGCCGAGGGAGCCGGCGACCACTGCGAGGCCGGCGCCCGCACCCTCTACCATGCGGTGTCCTTCGGCTGGCTGGACGGTGTCCTCCAGCCCGGCGCGTGAGAAGCGATCCCGCGATGTGATCCGACGGCCGGGAGGTTGGCATGGCAAGGCATCCGCTTATCGGTTATCTCGTGTGGCTGGTCCTGTTCGGCGCCCTGTTCGCCTGGGAGGGCCTCGCGCTGGCCCGGGTGACCGGCGTCCCCACCCTCAGCGACGTCTTCCGCGTGATCATGCGCTATCCGGTCGGGCGGTGGGCGCTGTTCGCCCTCTGGCTGTGGGCCGGCTGGCACTTCTTCATCCGCGGCTGGCACTTCCTGCTCCGGGGCTGAGCTCATCATGGCGCCGACCGGGGTGCTCGCGCTGTCTTTGGCGGACCGCCAGGCGCTGGTGCCGATGGCCGCCAGTTACCTGATCCTCATGTCGGCGCTCGGGTTCGGCCTGCGCCGCCTGTACCGGCCAGGTCCGTCCGCCGGAGACGAGCGGCCGGCCCCGGCGCGGGCCACACCACCCAATCCCAGGCCCAGTTCCAGTCCCGGCCCCAGTCCCGGCCCCGGACCCGGCCCCGGCCCGCGGGCTGGCTGGGCCGCGCTGCTCAGGCAGGTGGCCGGCACCGTCGTCGGCGGGTACCTGCTGCTGATGGCGGTCGTGGTCGCCTACTACTTCGGCGTCGCACGGGTCGGACCCGGTTTCCTGGAGGGCGTGGTCACCGGCACGGCCCTGCTGCTGGGACTCGCGGCACCGGTATTCGCCGTCCTATCCTGGCTGGCCGCTCGCCGACGGCGCAGCTGACCCACCCGGTTCGGATCTCGCCCGCCAGTCAGATAAGCGCGTCTCCGCGGAAACAGGGGGCGATGCGAGCCGAGATACCACTGCCGTTCGGATTAATTGTAATTCTTTTTCCGAACCTGGTTGAATCGTTTTCTGGACGGTCAGGCCAGGATTCTCCTACCGGCCAGGGGTTGTGCGGCATATGGTCTGCCCCGAGTCCGGCCCGCCGGCTTAAGGTCTGGACCTATTTCAAGGGTGTCATAAACAGTCGATAACGGTTAAAACCGCCCGGTGCCTGTAGAGTAAGAACTCACGGAGGCAATATGCGGACTGTGAACCACGGTAGCGTGCGGGGCAAGAGGGTGGGGGCCGGTCCTGCCGGTGAGCCTAATGGTCGCGGATTCACCGTCGCCAAAGTCGTCGTGCCTTATTACTGCGCGAGCGGGCACCGGACGACGGTGCCGTTCATCTGGACCGTTACGCCACCCCCGGAGTGGGAATGCCGGGTCTGCTCGCAGCCCGCTGGGACCGATCCGGTCGACCCGCCCCTCCTGGTCGCGGCGAACATCGGCGAGAAGACCCACCTGCGGCGCGTCCGCGAGCGGAGGACCCAGGCTGATGGCGACGCCTTGATGGCCGAATCACTGGCCCGGCGGGACCATCCAGAAGACTTCAACGTCTGGGCCGGACCCCGCAAGCGGACGGTCTGATCCTGGGGTGGCCCGGTCCCTAACGCAAGGCCGGGCCGTCCCGTGACAAACAGCTCCTGCTCAGGTTGCCTCAGGTGTGCGAACCCTGCGCGAGGCGCGCCTTCGCCAGCATCCCGGAGTTGACCGCTACGAGACTCTCGGACAGCCCGGCCAGCAGGGTGCCGAGCTCCACCAGGTCGTCCAGGTCAGGGGCGGCGTCCCCGTCATCAAGGCGGTGCTGGGCCTCCCTCGCCGAGTTAAGCGCTTCGTGCAGAGCGCGGTGTACGCCGATCGTCGTCGGGTCGGTGCTGCTCATTTTGCTCCTAGGCTAGGTCGGCGGCCTGTGTCCGCCGCGTACGTCTCATGGTTACTGACGGACAGGATACGCAGAAACGGAATCGGCTCGGGCCCGCCGCCGTAACTTCCGGCGGCGCAGAGCAGACAGCCTGGACGCGAGGAAGCCGCCAGCGCCGCCGCCGCGGCCGGAAACCGGGACCGCGCCGCCGCTGCCCTGGAAATGGCTCTGGCCGGATACCGGCGGATGGGCGCCGCCTCCGATCGCGATCGGGCCCTGGGACGCCTGCGGGCGCTGGGCATCCGCCGTGGCCCCCGGGAGGCGCATCGTGACGTTGACTTCGGCTGGGCCAGCCTGACCGCGACCGAGGTCAGGATCGGCGCACTGGTACGCGACGGGCTGACCAACCGGGAGATCGGCACCCGGCTGTTTGTCTCACCACGGACGGTGCAGAGCCACGTCTCGCACATCCTGCAGAAGACCGGCCTGCGCTCCAGGGTCGAGGTCGCGCGCTTCGCCGAAGCGTAGATCCGCCGAAGCGTAGATCCGCCGAAGCGTAGATCCGTCCAGGCACCGAACGCGGCCTAGGTGGTGGCCACCAGCAGATCCTCACCGCTCGACGGGCGAAGGGCATCGGTCCGATCGGCGAAGTAGCGCTCGGTGAGCAAGGTTCCCGAGACGTGCTCGGCGTCTTTGAAGCCGGCTTCGCGGGCCAGCGCCAGCATCTCGTCCGGGGTGTAGAAGCTGATGAACGGCGTTCCGGCGGCTCGCGCACCCGACTCGGCCATACGGAATCCGGCCCGATCGGCGTCATCGAGGAGTTCGGCCGGCAGCAGGAACGTCATGGCGAGCGTCGAGCCAGCGGCGAGCCCGGCGATCTCGCGCAGCGTAGCCGCGTTGGCCTCCTTACTGAGGTACATGGAGACGCCAGTGGAGACCACGACCGCCGGCTGCCCGGGATCGAAACCACAAGCGGCCAGCTGATCCCACCACGACGCGCCCGCCTCGAAGTCGCCCGCCTCGAAGTCGACTGGGACCAGTCGCAGCCACGGCGGAACGCCGAAGCCCAGCTCAATAAGTCGCTGGCGCTTCCAGGCCTGCGGACCAGGCTGGTCGACCTCGAACAATCGCAGGCGGGCCGCGACCTCCGGCCTGCGCTGGGCGAAGGTATCCAGGCCGGCGCCCAAGATGACGTACTGGGCGACGCCTCGGCCAGCCTGCTCGACCACCAGGTCCTCGATGAAACGAGCACGGCCGACAATGGCCGCCCGGAACGGGCTGGTCCCGGCCGGGTGCATGTCCGGGCGATCGCGCCAGCCGTCGTCGGGGGCGGCTAGCCGCAGGCCGATCTCGTCCTCGAGCACATGTGGCGGCGCGTCGACCTGCACGTGCATGGCTCGCCAGAGGGCGACCCGCACCGCGGTGCCGTCCGCCGCCGCGGCCTGTTCGTCAGCCATGGTGTCCTGCCTTCTCGCCTGCTGCCTGCCCCCGCCATCTAACCAGCCCCCCGCGCCTCAGGCGTATTCGTCGTGGCGGCGAATCCAGGTCTGGAACGCGTCGCCTTCGTCGCGTCCCCTGGGCGCCCGGTCCAGGATCGGGTAGTAGCCCATCAGGAACTCGACCCCGCGCCCCGCCGTCGTATAGGTCTGGTAGACCGTGCCGTCCTGGCGCGTGAAGACACTCACCGCCGGTGACTCCGAGAGGTATCCGGAGACATCGGTCCCGGTCGCGGCGGCGTTCACGGCCACGATCGGCGGCAGCCCGCCCTCGTCGAGGCCCCATGAACGCACCTGCTCGTGGGAGTACGAGGCGCCGAAGTCGACGTTGAAGCCGGTGTTCGCCGATGAGACCCAGGGCAGGGTCCAGCCCATCCGCTGCTTGTAGGCCTGAAGCCTGGCCAGCGGCGCCTGCGAAACGAGCAGCAGGGTCACGTCACGAGCGTGCAGGTGCGGCAGGAGGCCGTCGAGCCCATCGGCCATCGACGAGTTGACCGGGCATCCCGCCTCGTAGCTCGGTCCGAACATGAAGTGGTAGAACATGAGCTGCGAGCGACCGTCGAAGAGCTCGGCCAGGGTCCGCGTCCCGTCGTCGGTGTCGAACCGGTACTCCTTCTCGATCGTGACCCAGGGCAGCTCGCGCCGCTGGCGCGCCAGCTCGTCCGCCCTCCTGGTGTGCTCCTTCTCGCGCTGCAGCAGCTCGTCCCGAGCGGCCTGCCACTCCTGCTGGGTGACCACCTTATGATCCGTCATCGCCTCTGGCTCCTTTCCCGATGTGCTTGCTTTCCGATGTGCTTGCTTTCCGGATGTGCTTGCTTTCCGGGTGTGCTTAAGCCGCGGTGGGCTCTGCCGCGACGAACGCCGCGTTCTCACGCTCGAGCGCCTTGACCGCCCCGCCGCGCCAGCTCTCGGCCAGGGACTGTGACGCCGGGTCGGGGAAGATGTCCTCTTCCCCGTTCTCTACTCCGTCGAAGATGGCTCGCGCGACCGACTCGGGGGAGGCCTTCGGTATGTCGAAGCCCCGGGTCATGTCCGTATCGGTGGGGCCGGTCAGGACGGCGTGAACCCGCACGCCCCGCCCGGCCAGCAGGGCGCGCAGCGACTGGGTCAGGTTGAACGCGGCCGCCTTCGAGATCGCGTAGGCCGGAGTGAGCGGCAGGGGAGCGACGGCCATCGTCGACACGTTGTTGACTATCGCTCCGCGGGAACGAGTTAGCAACGGCAGGAAGGCCTGGATGACGCGATACGGGCCGAAGAAGTTGACAGCCAGGTGCTGATCGAGCACGGCGCGATCGCTCAGGTCATCAAAAAGCGCGATTCCGGCGTTGTTGATGAGGACATCGAGAGATTCGATGCTCTGCGCCGCGGCCTGAGTCTGCGCCGCGTCGGTCACGTCCAGCCTTAGCGGCGTGACGCGCCCGTCCGGGTGGGCTAGGGTCTGGCGCGTCCCGGCATACACCCGCGCCGCGCCTCTGGATAGCGCTTCGGCGACGAGCGCCTGCCCGATGCCGCGGTTGGCCCCGGTCACCAGGACGGTCTGGCCGGCGATGGTCATGATTGTTCCTCCAGCTCTGCGATGCTCTTGCGGTTTCCGCGCCGCTTGTTCAGCGGCCCGCAGATATAGACCAGCCGGATCCGAGCGAATCGCCGCGGACAGGCTCATGACTTTCGGGGCTTCTGCTGGCCGGAGGATCGCCTAGAGCACCGACAAGTAGCCGGGTCCGCCACCGGCCGATTTAAAGCCGCGGCGCATCCCCTAATGTCCGGTTTACCGCATCTCACTGGCAGATTTTGGTGGTGGATTCGGGCTTGACGGTCGATTGGGTGTACCGGGGAGAACCGAGACGGAAAACGCTGTTCGGACAGTGTGTGTCTGGTGTGCGGCTAATGCGCGGTGGTCTGGGCCGTAGGGTCCAGGGTCCCGCTCGCTTTTCCGCGCGCCTGCGGGGGCGTGGCGTAGGCGGCGTATGCGGTGGTCGGGCCGGGCCGTAACGTTTCCGGAACGGTTTGGCCGTACCGTGGCGTTCTGTGGGTGGGACGCAGCCCGTGGGCGGCCGGGCACCGGTGACCGCGGGCCCGGCTGGGCGCGGTTCCCGGATGACGGCGCCTGGGGTGGCCGCGTGGTCGCTGGGTGTGCTGATTGTCCTGTTCTTCGCTGCGCTGGTGCTGCTGGCTTTCGCGGCCCGGGAGGC
>Ga0302184_10001152_pt1 | contig 17206 bp, 20 predicted proteins | sample I_Palsa_N3_3_FD_200233 | JGI IMG/M metagenome (GOLD analysis project Ga0302184, IMG submission 200233) | Peat permafrost microbial communities from Stordalen Mire near Abisko, Sweden - I_Palsa_N3_3 | ecosystem: Environmental > Terrestrial > Soil > Palsa > Peat permafrost | place: Sweden...
GTCCGGGCCGTGCTGGAGTGCGCCGGCATCAGCGACGTGCTGTCCCGCTCGCTGGGCTCCTCGAACCCGATCAACGTCGTGCACGCGACGGTGGCCGCGCTGAAGAGCCTGAGCCGGCCCGAGGAGATCGCGGCCAAGCGAGGCCTGCCGATCGAGGACGTAGCGCCGGCCGCCATGCTGCGGGCACGTGCCGCGGCCGGAGCCTAGGGAGGCGGAGGCACAGATGGCACAGCTGAAGGTGACCCAGATTAAGTCGAAGATCGGCGGGACCAGCGCGCAGCGGAATTCGCTGCGCTCGCTCGGGCTGCGCCGTATCGGCCAGGTCGTGGTCAGGCCGGATCGCCCGGAGTTCCGCGGCATGATCAAGACGGTGCGCCACCTGGTGACCGTGGAGGAAGTGGACTAGATGACCGACGACCAGACGGCGTCCGGGCGCGGGCTCAAGCTGCATCACCTGCGGCCGGCGCCGGGCTCGCACAAGGCCAAGACGCGGGTCGGCCGCGGCGAGGCGTCCAAGGGGAAGACCGCGGGCCGCGGCACCAAGGGCACCAAGGCGCGCTACCAGGTGCCCATCGGCTTCGAGGGCGGCCAGATGCCGCTGGCCCGCCGGCTGCCGAAGCTCAAGGGCTTCTCCAACGCCGGCTTCCGCACCACCTACCAGGTCGTGAACACCGGCCGGCTGGCCAAGCTGTTCCCCGAGGGCGGCGACGTGACCCCGGAGAACCTGGTGGCCAGGGGCGCGGTGCGGTCCGGTGAGCTGATCAAGGTGCTCGGCACCGGCGACCTCTCGGTCGCGCTGCGGGTGACCGCGCACGCGTTCTCGGCCACCGCCGTGGCGAAGATCGAGCAGGCCGGCGGTACGGTCACCGAGCTTTCCTGACCCCGGCGGAGCCGAGCGAGCGGAGAAAACAGATGGCGTGCCGGGTAAGATACGTGGACTGCCCGACCAACCGAACCGAGGACTGCGCATGCTGACGGCCTTCGTGCGGGCGTTCCAGACGCCGGACCTGCGCAAGAAGATGCTGATCACGCTGGGCCTGATCGCGCTGTTCCGGTTGGGCGCCTCGTTGCCGACCCCTGGCATCGACGAGAAGAACGTGGCCTACTGCTCCAACCTGGCCACCACCGCCGGGAGCTCCACGGCCGGCGTCCTGGCCATCGTCAACCTGCTCAGCGGCCAGGCCCTGCTGCGCCTGTCGGTGTTCGCGCTCGGCATCATGCCGTACATCACGGCCAGCATCATCCTGCAGCTGCTGACCGTGGTGATCCCGCGGCTGGAGACGCTGAAGCAGGAGGGCCAGGCCGGCCAGGCCAGGATCACCCAGTACACCCGGTACCTCACCGTGGGCCTGGCGATCCTGCAGTCCACCGGCTATATCGAGCTGGCCCGGTCCGGGACGCTGTTCAGCGGGTGCGGGGCATCGGGTGGCACCAACCCGCTGATCCCGAACGGCGGGATCTTCAACATCGCCACCATGGTGATCTGCATGGTGTCCGGCACCACGGTCATCATGTGGATGGGCGAGCTGATCACCGACCGCGGGGTCGGGAACGGCATGTCGGTGCTGATCTTCACCACCGTTATCTCCGTCATCCCCGGCGAGATCCTGGCCATCTACCGCGACAAGTCGGCCTTCTACGCCGGCGTGGCCATCTTGGTGGTCGTCGCGATCGTGGCCTTCATCGTGTTCATGGAACAGGCTCAGCGCCGCATCCCGGTGCAGTACGCCAAACGGATGGTGGGCCGGCGCATGTACGGCGGCACGTCGACCTACATCCCGATGAAGGTGAACCAGGCGGGCGTGATCCCGGTCATCTTCGCCTCGTCGCTGCTGTACATCCCGACCCTGGGCGCGCAGCTGTTCGCCAATCAGACGCATCCGCAGGGCTGGGTGTCCTGGGTCGAGCGCTACCTGGCCCAGGGCACGTCGTCGAGCAGCCTGAGTACCGGCGGCTTCTATATGCTGCTGTTCTTCGTGCTGATCATCGGGTTCACCTACTTCTACGTGTCGATCACCTTTAACCCGACTGAGGTGGCCGACAACATGAAGAAGTACGGCGGGTTCATCCCCGGGATCAGACCGGGGCGGCCGACCGCCGAATACCTCAGTTACGTGCTCAGCAGGCTCACCGCGCCCGGTTCGACCTACCTGGGCGTGATCGCGCTGTTCCCGCTGGTCGCGCTCACCTCCATCGGAGTCGGCGAGCAGTTCCCGTTCAGCGGGGTCAGCCTGCTGATCATGGTCGGGGTCGGGCTCGACACGGTGAAGCAGATCGAGAGCCAGTTGCAGCAGCGCAACTATGAGGGTTTCTTGCGATAGTGCGCATCGTCCTCGTCGGGCCCCCCGGTGCGGGCAAGGGGACACAGGCCCAGTTCATCTCTTCGCACCTGGCGATCCCGAGGATCTCGACAGGTGATATTTTCCGGTACAACGTGACGAGCAACACCGGCCTGGGCCGGCAGGCCCGCGAGTACATGGAACGCGGTGACCTGGTGCCCGACGAGGTCACGGTCGCGATGGTCCGGGACCGGCTGGCCGAGGACGATGCGCAGGGCGGGTTCCTGCTCGACGGGTTTCCCCGGAACGTTCCGCAGGCCGAGACGCTGAAGAAGATGCTCGCGGAGTGGGACACCAGGCTGAGCGTGGTGCTCGAGCTGGTGGTGGACGAGGACGAGGTGGTGCGGCGGCTGTCCGGGCGGCGGACCTGCCGCCGCTGCGAGCGGGTCTGGCACGTGCTGTACGACCCGCCGGACCGCGACCTCATCTGCGACGACTGCGGCGGCGAGCTGTTCCAGCGTGACGATGACTCCGAGGCGACGATCAGGCACCGGCTCGAGGTCTACGCCGAGCAGACCTCGCCGCTCATCGCGTTCTACGCCGATGAGAACATCCTGATCGGCATCGACGCGACCGGCCCGGTCGAAGAGATCACCAGCCGGGCGCTGGCCGCACTGCGCCCGTTCGTGCGCTGAGGGACGGTGCGCATGCGGCCACGGCAGGGCAAGGGGCGGGGGAGACGGTCGGGGATCCAGATCAAGACCCCCGAGCAATTCGCGATCATGCGCGAGGCCGGGCTGGTCGTGGCGCACACCCTGGAGGCGGTCGCCGCGGCGGTCCGGCCCGGCATCACCACCGCCGAGCTTGACGCGCTCGCCGAGCGCGAGATCCGCGCGGCCGGCGCGACCCCGTCGTTCCTGGGCTACCACGGGTATCCCGCCACGATCTGTACCTCGGTGAACGACCAGATCGTGCACGGCATCCCGAGCCCGGCCCGGAGCCTGGCCGAAGGGGACATCATCTCCATCGACTGCGGCGCCATCGTCCGCGGCTGGCACGGGGACGCGGCCCTCACCGTCGGCGTCGGCGCCATCTCCGCCGAGCACGCCGCGCTGCTGCGCGTGTGCGAGGACGCGCTGTGGCAGGGGCTCGCGCAGGCGCGGGACGGCGCCCGGCTGGGCGACATCTCGCACGCGGTGCAGGCCAGCGTCGCGGCGGCGGGCCCGTACGGCATGGTCGAGGAGTACACCGGGCACGGCATCGGGACCGCCATGCACATGGATCCGCCGGTGCCGAACTTCGGCCGGCCCGGCCGCGGGCTGCGGCTGCGGGCCGGCCTGGCGCTGGCCGTGGAGCCGATGGTGACGCTCGGCAGCCCGGAGACGGTCCTGCTGGACGATGGCTGGACGGTCATCACGGCGGACGGGAGCTGGGCCGCGCACTTCGAGCACACGGTCGCGATCACCCCGGACGGCCCGTGGGTGCTGACCGCCGAGGACGGCGGCCAGGCCCGCCTGGGCGATACTAGACACAGGGATCCCGCGAGCGTCCCGCCGACCTAGACCGGAAGGCCGGGAGGTAGGTCGGGGTTGGTTGGTTGGGAAAGGTAGGGCGCCCGGTGCCTGGTGATCCGCGGATCCGCGCCTCCGACGCGGATCGCGACCGCGCCACGGCCCTGCTGCGCGAGCACCACGCCGCGGGCCGGCTGACCGCCGAGGAGTTCGACGAGCGGATGGACGCCGCGCTCAGCGCCAAGACGCTGGGCGAGATCGACGAGCTGCTGGCCGACCTGCCGGTCATCGACCTGTACCGGCTGCCGGACGAGTCGATGCGGCGGCCCGCGGGCCTGCCGCACCAGTCCCTGATGCCGCGGGCAAGCCCGCGGCCAGGCCAGCAGAGCCCGGTCCGGTTCTCCCCGGGCACGGTGGTCATGGGGGCCTGGGGCGTGGTCACCGGCGCGCTGATCGCCATCTGGGCGGTCGCGGCGGTGGTCGGCGCCGGGACCTGGCTGCCCTGGTGGCTGCTAGTGGCGATCCCGTGGATCTGGGTGATGATCCGCCGGGCCCGGCGCCACGGAGAATAGAGCGCCATGGGGAATAGCCGTGGGCCCGGCGGTGTCATACACGTGGGCGGTTCGCGTTGGTGCCGTGGGTCGAGTACACTCGTCTCCGGCCCATCTGCTGGGTTCCCCGTGGTTAAAACCCGGGGCTCGCACATGCGAGCGGTATGGACCCTACGGAGCCCTTCCCGGTTATCTCGTCCCGCTGTCTTAGTCAGCACGGGCGTGAGCCAGGCGGGGCAGCCTTACCGCCCAGGAGAGTAAACCAGCCGCGCCTCGGCGCGGACCACCACCCTACAGAGCGAAGCGCGGAGTACATGCCCAAGAAAGACGGCGCCATTGAGATCGAAGGCACGGTAGTCGAGTCACTTCCCAACGCCTTCTTCCGGGTGGAGCTGGACAACGGGCACAAGGTTCTCGCTCACATCAGCGGGAAGATGCGGATGCACTACATCCGCATCCTGCCTGACGACCGGGTCGTCGTGGAGCTCAGTCCCTACGACCTCAGTCGCGGGCGGATCGTGTACCGGTACAAGTAAAGCGAACCAGACTTAGTGGAGACAGCACCGTGAAGGTCAAGCCGAGCGTCAAGAAGATCTGCAGTAAGTGCCGGATCATTCGCCGGCACGGCCGCGTCATGGTCATCTGCTCCGACCCTAGGCACAAGCAGCGCCAGGGCTGAAGCACATCAGACGCACAACACCAGACGCTCATCGAGCCAGACGCACACCGAGATAGACGCACAACTAGATAGACACGCACCGCAGGCCGCCAGCGAAGGCGGCGACCCCCGGACGGAGGCCGGGGCCAGGTCCGGGCAGGACCTGGGGGCGGCGCGCAGGACCTCCGCGAGACGAAGGAGAACTGCCCGCAGATGGCTAGGCTTTCTGGCGTTGACCTCCCCCGCGACAAGCGGGTCGAGGTCGCGCTCACCTATATTTACGGCATCGGCCGCACCCGGGCGCTGCAGACCCTGGAGGCCACCGCGGTCAGCGGCGACACCAGGGTCAATAACCTGACCGACGAGGAGCTGATCAAGCTCCGCGACTGGATCGACGCCACCTACCAGGTCGAAGGTGACCTGCGCCGCGAGGTCGCGGCTGACATCAGGCGGAAGGTCGAGATCGGCTGCTACCAGGGAATCCGCCACCGCCGCGGGCTCCCCGTGCACGGGCAGCGGACGCAGACCAACGCGCGTACCCGCAAGGGCAAGAAGAAGACGGTGGCCGGCAAGAAGAAGGCCGGCAAGAAGTAACCAGTAGTCCGTACGGACCGATGACCTCGAAGGAAGCAGATGCCGCCTAGGACCCGTCAGCAGGCCGCCGCCAAGAAGGTGCGCCGCAAGGAGCGGAAGAACGTCGCCCACGGGCATGCCCACATCAGGAGCACGTTCAACAACACCATCATCTCGATCACCGATCCGGCGGGCAACGTCATCTCGTGGGCGTCCGCGGGTCAGGTCGGATTCAAGGGGTCCCGCAAGTCGACCCCGTACGCGGCCCAGATGGCGGCCGAAGCCGCCGCGCGCCGGGCCATGGAACACGGCATGCGGAAGGTCGACGTCTTCGTCAAGGGCCCGGGTTCGGGCCGGGAGACCGCCATCCGGTCGCTGCAGGCGACCGGGCTGGAGGTCGGCTCGATCCAGGACATGACCCCCGTCCCGCACAATGGCTGCCGGCCGCCCAAGCGGCGCCGGGTCTGACGTCCGGCCTAGAGGAGATAGCGACACAATGGCTCGATACACAGGCCCGGACTGCAAGCTCTGCCGCCGGGAGAAGACCAAGCTCTTCCTGAAGGGCGCCAAGTGCGACTCGCCGAAGTGCCCGATCGAGATCCGGCCCTACCCGCCGGGTGAGCACGGCCGGAACCGGCCCAAGGAAGGCGACTACCTGCAGCAGATCCGGGAGAAGCAGAAGGCCAAGCGGATCTACGGCATCCTCGAGCGCCAGTTCCACGGGTACTACGTGGAGGCGGCCAAAAAGCATGGCCGGACCGGCGAGACCATGCTCCAGCTGCTCGAGCGCCGCCTGGATAACGTCGTGTTCCGCGCGGGCTTCGCCAAGAGCCGCGACATGGCCCGCCAGCTGGTCCGGCACGGGCACATCACGGTGAACGGCAAGAAGGTCGACATCCCGTCCTACCGGGTCAGCGAGAACGACATCGTCGAGGTGGTCGCCAAGTCCCGCGACCTGACCCCGTTCATCGTCGCGTCGGCCGAGGTGGGCGAGCGCACGGTGCCGGCCTGGCTCGAGGTGGTCCCGGACCAGATGCGCATCCTGGTCCACTCGCTGCCGGTCCGGGCCCAGATCGACACCCTGGTCCAGGAACAGCTCATCGTCGAGTTCTACTCGAAGTAAGACCCATCACCCGCCGTGCCGCCCGGATGGCGGCACGGCTGGCGGGCCATCGGCCCGCCGCTCACGACCGTCATATAGCGGGCGTCGTGGAAAGGAAATATCAATGCTTATCGCTCAGCGCCCCTCGCTCGCCGAGGAGCAGGTCGACGAATTCCGGTCCCGGTTCGTCATCGAGCCGCTGGAGCCGGGTTTCGGCTACACCATCGGCAACTCGCTCCGGCGGACGCTCCTGTCCTCCATCCCCGGTGCCGCCGTGACCAGCATCAGGATCGAAGGCGTCCTGCACGAGTTCTCCACCGTCCCGGGCGTGAAGGAAGATGTCACCGACATCATCTTGAACCTGAAGGAACTGGTGGTGTCCTCCGAGCACGACGAGCCGGTCGTGATGTACCTGCGCAAGCAGGGCCCGGGTGAGGTGACCGCGGCCGACATCGCGCCGCCGGCCGGCGTCGAGGTGCACAACCCCGAGCTGCACGTCGCCACCTTGAACGCCAAGGGCAAGCTCGAGATGGAGCTGACCGTGGAGCGCGGCCGCGGCTACGTCTCAGCCACCCAGAACAAGCAGCCCGGCCAGGAGATCGGCCGGGTGCCGATCGACTCCATCTACTCGCCCGTGCTACGGGTGACCTACAAGGTGGAAGCCACCCGGGTCGAGCAGCGTACCGACTTCGACCGGCTCATCCTCGATGTCGAGACCAAGCCGTGCATGCGGCCGCGGGACGCGGTGGCGAGTGCCGGCAAGACCCTGGTCGAGCTGTTCGGGCTGGCCCGGGAGCTCAACGTCGACGCGGAGGGCATCGACATCGGCCCGTCGCCGACCGACGCCGCGCTGGCCGCCGACCTGGCTCTGCCGATCGAGGACCTCAACCTCACCGTCCGTTCCTACAACTGCCTCAAGCGCGAGGGCATCCACACGGTCGGCGAACTGGTCGGCCGCAGCGAGCAGGATCTGCTCGACATCAGGAACTTCGGCGCCAAGTCGATCGAGGAAGTCAAGCAGAAGCTCATTGACATGGGTCTGTCACTCAAGGACTCGCCGCCCGGATTCGACCCGAGCAGCGCGGTAGGCGCTTACGGCGACGACGACGAGAGCTACGTGGAGACCGAGCAGTACTGACGCGGCCCTGCCCCTAAACCACGGGGCCCCGTAGATCAAGGAGAGGTCCGAATGCCCACGCCCACGAAGGGCCACCGCCTGGGCGGCAGCCCGGCCCACGAGCGGCACATCCTGGCGAATCTGGCCACCGCGCTGTTCCAGCACGGCAAGATCACCACGACCGAGGCCAAGGCTCGCCGGCTGCGCCCGGTGGCCGAACGGCTGATCACGTTCGCCAAGCGCGGTGACCTGCATGCCCGACGGCACGTGATGACCATGGTCACGGACAAGGGCGTGGTACACCAGCTGTTCACCGAGATCGCTCCCGAGTTCTCCGAGCGCGACGGCGGCTACACCCGCATCACCAAGATCGGCCCGCGCAAGGGCGACAACGCGGCGATGGCGGTCATCGAACTGGTCCGCGGCGAGCCGGTGGCGGCCAGGCCCCGCCGCCGCGCCCGCCGCCTCGACACGACGGCCGCCGCACCCGCCACGGCCACGGCCACCGCGGTCGCCGAGCCCGAGGCCGACGTCGACGTCGACGAAGCCGAAGCGACCCCTGAACCCGTCACCGACGAGGCCACCGACGTCGACGACGAGACCGAAGCCGCCGACGCCGAAGACGACGACGAGACCGAAGCCGAAGAGGCCGACGACGCCGCCGCCGAGGATGAGCAAGCCTAATCCACTGCCTGTTACATGGTGGATGGGCCGTTGTACCAGCTCTTGCTTGTACGACGGCCCATCCACCATCATCGAGCGTCGACCCGCAAGGGACAAATCGGAAATAAGGGGCTCTTTTCGCGACGCGCCGACACGCCGGTGGTTCGGGGCACGCTGATCGGCAACGCTTTAGCACCCCTGATCGGTTGAGGTGGCCTTGGAGCAAGCACCACGGGCCGTTCGGCTTCGTATTGATCTGGCTTACGACGGGTCAGGGTTTTCCGGTTGGGCCGCCCAGCCCGGCAGGCGTACCGTCGAGGATGTCCTGGCCACGGCGCTCGGCCGGGTGCTGCGGCTCGGGTCGGTAGCCCCGCCCGCCCTGACCGTCGCCGGGCGCACGGACGCCGGCGTGCACGCCCGCGGGCAGGTCGTCCACGCCGATGTGCCCGAGGTCGCCTGGACGGCGCTGGCGGACCACGGCGCCGGGCCGCTGGTCCGGCTGGCCGCGGTGCTCCCCGCCGACGTCCGCGTGCACGCGGCGGGCCCGGCGCCGGACGGATTCGACGCGCGGTTCTCCGCGCTGTGGCGCCGCTACTCCTACCGCGTCTGCGACGATCCGGCCCGGGCCGATCCGCTGCGCAGGCACGAGACGCTGTGGTGGCCGCGGCGGCTGGATCTGGCCGCCATGACCGAGGCGGCGGCCTCCCTGGCGGGCGAGCACGACTTCGCCGCCTTCTGCCGTCGCCGGGAGGGCGCGAGCACCGTCCGGACGCTGCGCGTCCTGGACTGGCGCCGGGACGGTGACGGCGTCGCGGTCGCGACCGTGGTCGCCGACGCGTTCTGCCACAACATGGTGCGCGCGCTGGTCGGCGCGCTGCTCGCCGTCGGTGAGGGGCGCCGGCCACCGGGCTGGCCCGCCCAGGTGCTCGCGGCCGCCGTCCGGGATCCGGCGGTCCGGGTCGTCGCGCCGCACGGGCTGTGCCTGGAGGAGGTCGCCTACCCGCCGCCCGCCGAGCTGGCCGCGCGTGCCGCCGAGACCCGCCAGCGCAGGACCGCTACGGCTTCCCGGTCAGCATCCGGGTGCTGAGGTCGATGTTGGCGCTTCCGGTGACCAGGCTGACCGCGAACTGCTCGAGCTGCTGGCGCTGGGCGGACGTGGACGGCGACTTCAGGCTGGTGAACTCGGCCCACATCAAGATCAGGTAGTGCCCCTTGATCTCCGCCTGCACCACCCCGGTGCCGTTACCGAGCTTGCGCGTCGGGCCCTTCTGCGCCGCGAGCGGTGCGATGATCTCCTGCGGCCCGGTGGTCCGGCCGGCCGCCTGCGCGGCGCTCGAGCTGGTCAGGTTCGCCACCCCGACGGTCCCCATCATGGTGCCGTTCCCCGAGATGTAGCTGGCCCGCAGCACCTGGGTGCAGTGGCCGGACTGCAGGGCCGCCTGCAGGTTCGCCCCGAACACCGCCAGCGTGCAGTTCTTGGTCACGTCGGCCGCGGTCCGCACGTAGGAGCTGCCGTTGAGCTCGAACTGGGGCGGGAACAGCTCCTGGAGCGTCAGCGGCTGCGGATCCTTGGCCCGGGTCGCGATGTGCTGCCACCCGCTGAGGGTCTGGACGACGCCGGGGGACCCGGCGGCGTCCGTCGGCAGCCGCAGCGACGGGGGCACCGGAGCGTTCACCCGCGGCTCGTACAGGAACTTGTACCCGGCGCCCGCGCCCGCCGCGATGACCAGCACGGCCGCCGCGGCCAGCCACGCCGCCCGGGAGGAACGGCGTCTGGGCCCCGCGGACCGCGCCGCACGCCGCCCCGGCTCGGGCCCCGGACCCTCCGCGATCGAAGCCGGGGGCACCGGCTCGTCATCGTCCGCGGCGGGAAAGCCCTGCGGAGGGGTCGGCTGCTGCTGGAACCCGGAGGCCGGCGGCTGGAACCCGGAGGCCGGCGGCGGGAACCCGGAGGCCGGCGGCGGGAACCCGCGCACCGGGGTGCGGTCCAGCGCTGCCTGCGGGCCGCTACCTGGGCCGAGGACCTGCTGCGGGCCGCTGCCCGGGCCGAGGGTGCGCTGCGGGCCGCTGCCGGGGCCGAGGAGACGCTGCGGGCCGCTGCCCGGGCCGAGGACCCGTTGCGGGCCGCTGCCGGGGTCGATCAGCTGCCCGGGAGCGGGCCCCTGACCGGGGTCGTCAGCTGGCGGCCAGGGCGCCTGACGCGCGTCACCGGCCGGTCGGCTGCGCCTCCCGCCCTGACGATCCATATGATGAGGGTAGCTCCCTGGTCAGCGCCGAGGACGCCGCTTTGGCATCACTGGCTGAGTCGGAGTATGCTGCATTGGCGTCATGCGCTACGGGCATGCACGCGGTGTGTCGGCTGCCAGCGTTAAGCGTGGCGCGTCACGCCCGCGGCACCCCCCGGCGGCCCGCAGCTGCAGGCCGACTAGACCACGATATATACGCAAAGGCTCAGGACTGTGCGCACTTTCACCCCGAAGGACAGTGACATTACGCGTCAATGGCACGTCATCGACGCGTCCGACGTCGTGCTCGGCCGCCTGGCCAGCCACGTGGCGGTGCTGCTGCGGGGCAAGCACAAGCCGATCTTCGCACCGCACATCGATACCGGCGACTTCGTCGTCGTGGTCAACGCGTCCAAGGTCGCGCTGTCCGGCAACAAGCTGGAGCAGAAGCACGCCTACCGGCACTCCGGTTACCCGGGCGGCCTGCGGGCGGTGTCGTACGCGAGCCTGATGGCCGCCAACCCGGAGAAGGCGGTGGAGAAGGCGGTCCGGGGCATGCTGCCGAAGAACACCCTCGGCCGCAAGACGCTAAGCAAGCTCAAGGTGTACGCGGGGCCCGATCACCCGCACCAGGCGCAGCAGCCTCAGCCGTACGAGATCACGCAGATCGCGCAGTAGACCTAGATAAGGAAGCACGAGGAACACCGTGGCTGAGCCCACCACCGGCGTAAGCGGTACCGCCGTCGACGACGACGCGGACCTTCCGGAGTACGCGGATCCGGAGTTTGGCGCGGACGCGCCGTCGGAGTACACCACCGAGACCGCTCAAGACTCCCCGGCCCGGGCCGTCGCACGACGCCCGGTGGTGACCGGGCACGCGGGGGGCACCGGCCGCCGCAAGGAGGCCATCGCCCGGGTCCGCATCCTCCCCGGGACCGGCCAGTGGCTGATCAACGGCCGTGCGCTCGACGCGTACTTCCCGAACAAGGTGCACCAGCAGCTGGTCAACGAGCCGTTCGTGACGCTTGGCGCCGAGGGCAAGTTCGACGTGGTGGCCCGGATCTCCGGCGGCGGCGTCACCGGGCAGGCCGGCGCGCTGCGCCTCGGCGTGACCCGGGCGCTGATCCTGGTCGACCCGGAGAACCGCCCGCCGCTGAAGAAAGCCGGGTTCGTGACCCGGGACGCCCGGGTCAAGGAGCGCAAGAAGTACGGCCTGAAGAAGGCCCGGAAGGCGCCTCAGTACTCCAAGCGGTAGCGCCCGCTCGCGCCGGTCGAGCCGTACGTCAACGCATACGAGCGGGAGACGAGATGGGTGAATCGGATCAGCGCGGTCGTCTGTTCGGTACGGACGGTGTCCGGGGGGTCGCTGGGTGTGATCTGACCGCTTCCCTGGCTCTGAATCTGGGCATCGCCGCCGCCGCTGTCCTCGGCGCCGGCGGTGTCGGTGCCGCCATGGGAGACGGCTCGGCCCCGGCGACCGCGGGCGCCCCGGTGGCCGCGGGCGCCCCGGTGGCCGCGGGCGCCCCGGTGGCCGTGGTGGGCCGGGATCCGCGGGTCTCCGGGGAGTTCCTCGAGGCCGCGGTCGTGGCCGGGCTGGCCAGCGCGGGTGTCGACGTCCTACGGCTCGGGGTCATCCCGACGCCGGGCGTGGCCTACCTGACCCAGGCCCTCGGCGCCACCTTCGGCGTGGTCATCTCGGCGAGCCACAATCCGGCCCGGGACAACGGGATCAAGTTCTTCGGCCGCGGCGGGATCAAGCTGCCCGACGCCGTCGAGGACCAGATCGAGGACCGGCTCGGGTCGGCCCCCGCGGCCAGCACCAGCTTCGGCCGGATCAGCGACGCCGAGAGCACCCAGGAGCTGTACCTGGATCACCTGCTCGCCACGCTGCCCGCCGAGCCGGGCGACCACCACCCGCTGGCTGGCCTCCGGGTGGTGGTCGACTGCGCGCACGGGGCGGCGTACCGGCTCGGACCCCTGGCGCTGACCCGGGCCGGGGCCGAGGTCATCGCGATCGGAGCCGAGCCCGACGGCCTGAACATCAACGCCGGCTACGGCTCGACCTGCCTTGGCACCGTGGCCGCGGCGGTGCTCGAGCACGGCGCGCACGCCGGCGTGGCCTACGACGGCGACGCCGACCGGTGCCTCGCGGTCGACGCCGACGGGCAGCTGCTCGACGGGGACCAGATCCTGACCGTGCTCGCGACCGAGCTGGCCGCAACGGGCCGGCTGGCTGGCGATGCGGTGGTGGTCACGGTGATGTCGAACCAGGGCTTCCACGTGGCGATGCGGGACGCCGGCATCCGGGTCATCGAGACCCCGGTGGGCGACAAGCACGTGTCGGTAGCCATGCGGGAAGGCGGGTACGCGCTCGGCGGGGAGCAGTCCGGGCACATCATCATGCTCGAGCACGCCCCGACCGGCGACGGCATCCTGACCAGCCTGCAGTTGCTCGCCGCGGTGCACCGGCTCGGGCTGCCGATGGCCGCGGCGGCCAAGATGATGCGCAGGTACCCGCAGGTCCTGGTCAACGTGCCCGGCGACGCCTCGCAGCTCGGGCCGGAGGTCGACGCCGCGGTCACACGGGCCGAGTCCGCGCTCGGCGGCAACGGGCGGGTGCTGGTCCGGCCGAGCGGCACCGAGCCCCTCATCCGGCTGATGATCCAGGCCTCGGACACCGTCCTGGCCGAGCAGGTCATCGGGCAGCTCGAGGCCGAGGTGCGGCTGGCCCTCGCGGGGCACTAGCATGCGACGCGCATACCAGGTCGAGGCGGTCCGGGCCGCCGAACGCGCGCTGATGGACCTGCTCCCCGAGGGCACGCTGATGGGGCGCGCCGCGACCGGGCTCGCGGCGGTCTGCGCGTCCCTGCTGGCCCGGTACCCAGGCCACGTCTACGGCGCCCGGGTCGTGGTCCTGGCGGGCAGCGGCGACAACGGCGGCGACGCCCTGTACGCGGGCGCCCTGCTGGCCCGCCGCGGCGCGGTCGTGACCGCGATCGCCGCCGGGCCGAAGGCCCACGCCGGCGGCACCGCCGCACTCCTCGCCGCCGGCGGCCGGGTGACCGGCGTAGCGGCGGGTGACGCCATCGCCCGCGCCGACCTGATCATGGACGGCCTGCTCGGCATCGGCGGCCGGGGCGGCCTGCGCGAGCCCTTCGCCGGCCTGGCCGCGGCCGCCGAGCAGGCGCGCCGCGGCGCCACCACCGTCGTCGCGGTCGACCTGCCCAGCGGCATCGACGCCGGCACCGGCGCGGTCGACGGCCCTGCGGTGCACGCCGACGTGACCGTGACGTTCGGCGCGATCAAGCCCGGCCTGCTGATCGACCCGGGAGCCAGCTACGCGGGCGCGGTGGAGCTCGTCGACATCGGGCTGGGCCCCCACCTGACGGGCGAACCCGCCGCCGAGGCCCCGCAGCGGGATGACATCGCCGCGCTGCTGCCCCGCCCGGGAACGGAGTCGGACAAGTACCGGCGCGGTGTCGTCGGCGTGCTCGCGGGCAGTGACCGGTTCGCTGGCGCGGCCGTCCTGGCCACCGGCGGGGCGGTGCGCGGCGGCGCCGGCATGGTCCGGGTGGTGACCGCGGCCGTGCCCGCCGCGGTGGTCCGGCAGACCTGGCCCGAGGTCGTGCTCACCGTGCACCCGGACGACGCCGGCTGGGACCTGCTCGGGTCGGTGGGCCGGGTCCAGGCCTGGGTGGCCGGACCGGGCATGGGCACCGGCCCGGACGCCGTGGCCCGGCTGGCCGCGGTGCTCGGCACCGACCTGCCCGCGCTGGTCGACGCGGACGGCCTGACCATCCTCAGCGAGCACCAAGACCTGCTGCCGCGGCGCGCGCCCACGCTGATCACCCCGCACGCGGGGGAGCTGGGCCGGCTGCTCGGCACCGACCCAGCCGCCATCGAGGCCCACCGCCTGGACTACGCCCGCGAAGCTGCCGCGCGCCTCGGCGTCACCGTCCTGCTCAAGGGCTCGACCACGGTCATCGCGTCGCCCGGCGGCCCGACCGCCCTGGTCAACCCGACCGGGACCCCGTGGCTGGCCACGGCCGGCTCCGGCGACGTGCTGTCCGGGCTGGCCGGCGCGCTGCTCGCCCAGGGCCTCGAGCCCGCCTGGGCCGGCGCTACCGCCGCTTACCTGCACGGCATGGCCGCCCGGCTGGCTGCGGCCGGAACCCGGCGCGCCCGCCGGGGTGCCGAGCCAGGGGAACCCGTGCCCGAGGCGCCGATCGGGGCCTTCGACGTCGTCACCGCGCTTCCCGCCGCCATCCGCAGCGTGTCCTGAAGCGATGGACAGGCAAGCCCAGGTCGACCTCGGCGCGATTACGCGCAACGTTGCCGCGCTGCGCGAGCGGGTCGGCGGCAGCCAGGTCATGGCCGTGGTGAAGGCGGACGGGTACGGCCACGGCATGGTCCCGGCGGCCCGGGCCGCGCTGGCCGGCGGCGCGACCTGGCTCGGCACCGCCGACCTGACCGAGGCGCTCGCCCTGCGAAAAGCCGGCCTCACCGCCCCGGTGCTGTGCCTGATGGCCATCGGCGAGCCCGCGGACGCGATCCGCGTCGGCGTCGACGTCACCGCCGCCTCGGTCGCGGTCGTGACCCGGGTGGCGGAGGCCGCGGCGCGCGCCGGCGTCCCGGCCCGGCTGCACCTCAAGGCCGACACCGGGCTCAGCCGCGGCGGCGCCACCCGCGCCGACTGGCCCGCCGTGGTCGAGGCCGCCCTGGCCGCCCAGGCCGCCGGACGGCTCCAGGTGGTGGGCCTGTGGTCCCACTTCGCCTGCGCCGACCTGCCCGGGCACCCCTCGATCGCCGCCCAGCTCGCCGCGTTCGCCGACGCGGTCGCACACGCCGAGAAGGCGGGCGTCACGCCCGAGGTCAGGCACATCGCCAACACCGCCGCCGCGCTGACCGTGCCCGGATCCCGGCTGGACCTGGTCCGGTTCGGCGGCGCTCTGTACGGCATCTCCACCCTGCCCGGCGGCGCGCCGTCCTGGCTGCGCCCGGCCATGACCCTGCGCGCCCGGCTGGCCCTGGTCAAGCGGGTGCCGCCCGGCTCCGGCGTCTCCTACGGCCACCGGTATGTGACCGACCGCGAGACCACCCTCGGCCTGGTGCCGGTCGGCTACGCGGACGGCGTGCCACGCGCCGCGACCGGCCTGCCGCTGGTCAGCGCGCGCGGCCGGCGCTGGCCGATCGCGGGCACCGTGTGCATGGATCAGTTCGTCATCGACTTCGGCGACGAACCGGTGACGGCGGGCGAGGAAGTGGTGTTGTTCGGGCCGGGGGACGACGGCGAACCCACCGCCCAGGAATGGGGCGAGGCTCTCGGCACCATCTCCTACGAGGTCGTGACCAGCATCGGAGCCCGGGTGACCCGCACCTACCCCGGCGGCTCACGATGAATATGCCGAACGAACCAGCCTGCGCGCCCGCCGAACTGCGCATCGCCACCGACACGGCCATGCGGGACCTGGGCCGCGAGCTGGCCGCCCGGCTGCGCGCCGGCGACCTGGTGATCTTGACCGGGCCGCTGGGGGCGGGCAAGACCACCCTCGTGCAGGGCATCGGCGAGGGCCTGCAGGTGCGCGGCCCGGTCACCTCCCCGACCTTCGTCATCGCCCGGGTCCACCCGGCCCGGGCTGGATCGGGGCCGTCGCTGGTGCACGCGGACGCCTACCGGCTGGGCAGCATCACCGAGGTGGACGACCTGGACCTGGACGCCGACGTGGCCAGCGCCGTCACCGTGGTGGAGTGGGGCGAAGGGCTGGCCGAAGGGCTGGCCGAGGACCGCCTGGAGATCTCGATCCAGCCCGACCCGGACGGCGAGGCCCGGACCGTCCGGCTCCGCGGTCACGGGGCTCGCTGGCACCAGCGGTTATCCGGAAAACAGCCGGCCAGCAGCGCGGATCGTTTATAGTTCCGCTGTACTTTGAACTCCGGCCCGCCCCTTGCGCCGTTACGTTCCGTATCCCTCTTCCGGAGGCGTGCGTGCCAGAGCAGGAATTCCCGCCTCGTCGGCCTGCCGGCTTCCGCCGTCCTGGCCCCGGTGTCCCGCCGGATTACCAGGACGAGGACCCGGCGCCGTGGGCTGGCCTGCCCTCGGTCCGTCCGGCGCGCCCCGCCCCCGACGACCCGCTGGGATCCCGGCCTGCCCAGGGTCCTGTCGGGCCCCCCGGTCCCGCCTGGCCTCCGGATCCCGCCGACCCCTCCGGTCCCGCTTGGCCTCCCGATCCCGCCGAACCGCCCGAGGCGGAGGTCCCGCCGTGGGCCGGGCCGGACGCGCAGCCCGAGGACGATCCGGTCCCCGACCTGCCGCGCGCGCCCGGCGGGCGGGCCCTGCGCGCGGCCGCGCGCAGGCGGCGGCGCTGGCTGGTCATGATCGCCGCCCTGGTGGTCGTGGCCGGGGGCGTGATCGCGGCGATCGTGGTGCCGGGCGGGCCCGCTCCCGCGCCCGTCACCCCGGACGGCCTGATCACCACGTTCCAGCCCGGCGAGCTCCAGACCGTCCCGGCCGCGTGCGGCACGGTCCC
>Ga0302184_10001154_pt1 | contig 17168 bp, 16 predicted proteins | sample I_Palsa_N3_3_FD_200233 | JGI IMG/M metagenome (GOLD analysis project Ga0302184, IMG submission 200233) | Peat permafrost microbial communities from Stordalen Mire near Abisko, Sweden - I_Palsa_N3_3 | ecosystem: Environmental > Terrestrial > Soil > Palsa > Peat permafrost | place: Sweden...
TGCTCGAACTGGCGCATCTCGTGCTTGAGTTGTCAGCCTCGGACTCACCGATTACCTTCGAACCCCTGCCCACCGACGATCCCACCAGGCGCTGCCCGGACATCACCCTGGCCACCGGCGAGTTGGGCTGGCGCCCGACCATCGGGCTCCGTGACGGGATCACCCGCACCATCGCGTACCTGGCCCCCCTGGTCGGCCCGGCATGACCACCGGCTCCGAGGCCTTCGAGCGCGCTCCCGAAGAGAAGGGCGCCCGGCCCACGTATACGACGCTCTCGGTGATCATGCCGGTCTTCAACGAGCGGACGACGGTGGCCGAGATCATACGCCGCATGCGTGCGGTGGAGATCCCGCTCGTCTTGCAGGTGATCGTGGTGGACGACGGATCGAGCGACGGGTCGGACAAGGTCCTGGGTGCCCTGCAGGATTCGACGGTCCGGGTCATCACGCACAAGCAGAACCAGGGCAAGGGCGCGGCAATCCGTACCGGGTTGGCTGCGGCCACGGGCGACCTCGTGCTGATCCAAGATGCTGACCTCGAGTACGACCCCGACGACTGGCCCCGCCTCCTCGACCCGATCCTCAAGGGCAAGGCCCGCGTCGTCTACGGCAGCCGTTTCACCGGGGAACGAAAGAACATGTTGCCCCTGCACTGGTTGGCCAACCGGATCCTTTCGTTCACCACGAACATGCTCTACCGCTCGACGTTGTCGGACATGGAGACGTGTTACAAGCTGTTCGATGCCAAGGCGATCGCGGGCATGACGATCGTGTCGGACCACTTCGACTTCGAGCCGGAGATCACGGCGAAGGTTCTCCGCCGTGGCCATCGGATCTACGAGGTACCGATCTCGTATGCCGGACGCGAGCCCGACGAGGGCAAGAAGATCACCTGGCAGGACGGTTTCAGTGCCCTGGTGGCGCTCGTGCGGTTCCGCTTCACCAAGGAGTACTGAGCCGGCAGTGCCGGGCCAGATAGGTGTCGTCGTCGTCGATCACGATACGGGTTCGCTCCTCAGTGCATGCGTGCGCACCCTGCTCGACGACGGGGCCGGCTCCGTCGTCGTCGTGGAGAACGGAGCGCCGGGGAGCGCCACTGCCGCGCTCGCCCCACTGCTGGCCGAGCGGCCGGCGGCGGCCGTGACGGTGGTGGTGCCGGGGAGGAATCTGGGGTACGGGCCCGGGGTGAACCGGGGACTGGCGGCGTTGGGCGGCTTGTCGCCCTCGCCGAAGTGGGTGCTCGTCTCGAATCCCGACCTCCGCCTGCATGCGGGGGCCCTGGCCGAGCTGCGCCGTGCGCTCGAGGACCGGCCGGCCTGGGCCATGGTGGGGCCGCGGATCTACACCGAGGAGGGTGAGGTCTACCCGTCGGTGCGACGGTTCCCGTCCTTTGTCGATGCCGCCGGCCACGCACTCTTCGCGCTCTTCAACCCCGAGAACCGGTTCACCAGGCGCTACAACCCCGGTCCCCCCGAGGGCGATGCCGTGGTCGATGCCGGATGGATCTCGGGCTCGTGCTTCCTGGCCCGGCGTGAGGCGCTCGAAGAGCTCGGGGGTTTCGACGAGGCGTATTTCATGTACGCGGAGGACATGGACCTGTGCTGGCGGGCGCATCATGCGGGGTGGGGCGTCGGCTACACCGGCGCGGCGAGCGTCACGCACGTGCAGGGGGTGAGTACCGCTCGGCACCCCTATCAGATGATGATGGCCCATCACCGCTCCGCGCTCCGCTTCACCGTCAGGACCACCACAGGGTGGCGCCGCGCCGCCCTGCCTCTGGCCGCGGCCGTCCTCGGCCTGCGCATGGTGATCGCCACCGTCCGCCTGGCCGTCAGGTCGGCGGCCCCGGCCTAGGCGCATGCATCGGCTCGCCGGCTCGCTCCTCATCTTCCTGACGGGGATGTCGTTCGTGCTCGGCGCGCGCGTCACCACCCACCACCAGCACATCCATGTCGAACCGTTGGTCAACTTCGCACTTCCTCCGACGACGGCCGGGTGCGGTGGCGCCACCGCGTTGGGCGGTGGGGCGGAGCGCATCCCGATCACCGTGAGCACCGTGGCAGGGCAGGTGGCCGAACTGGTCAACGTCTGCATCGAGGGCCAGGGGCCGTATCCCTTCGTCATCGACTCGGGCGCCGGCGAGTCGATCATCGACGCCCACCTGGCGGCGCGGCTGCACCTGGCCCACGCGGGTGCACGGACCGGATTCGCCGGCGTGGGCTGCACGGGCATGGCGCAACCGGTGAGCGTCCCGTCGTGGTCGGTGGCCGGCATGACGCTCTCACCGCAAAACCTCACGGCAGCGACGCTGCCGGACTTCGGTACCCCCGGACAGCCGGTGGGGTTGTTGGGATCGGATGTGCTGAGCCGCTTCGGGGCCGTGCGCATCGACTTTGCCGCACAGACCTTGACGGTCGGGAGCCCCGAGGGCGCCCAGCTGTCGAACGCGGGCGAACAGGTGCAAGGGCCGACGGGCCCTCCCCCTCCGGCCGTGCTGACGGAGGGGGAGGCGGGCACCACGGTGCCGCTGCGGGTGGTGCTCATTCCGGGTGACATCTCGCTGAATGTCCGCCTGCGCTTCGGCACGGGTAAGTACCGGGAATTCATCGTTGATACCGGCTCCTCCCAGTCGGTGGTAGCCAACATCGTGGCCTCCAGCTCCAATCTGGCGCCCAGCGACCTGGCCCAGCGCCAGACCACGGTGTGCTCGACGATCACCATCCCCCTGGTGCACACCGGCCGGTGGTCCATCCCCGGGGTCATGCTGCACGCGCAGCTCGTGGGGTCGGCCAACTTCGGCCTGGCCAGTCTGGACGAGACGGCGGGCCTGCTCGGCTCCGACCAGCTGAAGCGCTTCGGCTGGGTGGTCTTCGACTACGAGGGTGGGCGGATGATCCTGGGCTGACCGGTCGCGCCGGCGGCGTAAGGGCTCATCGGGGCAGGTGGACGCGGTGCGCGGGCACGACCGCATTGAGGATCCCGAGGTGAACCAGGAAGTAAGGGATGTGGCTGCCGGTCAGATAGTTGGTGAAGTCCTTCTGGGTCCAGTTCCCCGGCCCCGGCTCCGGATTGGCGAACGCAGCCTGGTCAGCCGCCAGATGGCCCGGAGCGAAGAAGAGCCACGCCGGCGACTTGGCGTGCGCCACCTGCCGGGCCAGAGCGGCCGAGCGTTGGTCATCGAGGCGCGTCGGACTCGCCGTCACCGTGTGCGGGCCCAGGAAGTCCAAGGTGTACGAGGTCCAGTACGTGCCGTAGGCGAAGCGGATGTGGTCGGCCGCCAGGGACGCGACGACGTGGCGCGCCGCCGCGTTCGGATCGGACCAGCCCGAGAAGAACGCGCCGGGGCGCGTCGGCATCCCGGTGGACTCGTGGGCGACCACCAGGGTGGAGAAGGCGCCGGCCGCGACCGCGACGGCGGCAATCGCCATGGCGAGTCGCGCCCGCGGCGGCCGTCGGATGGCATGGACCGCCTTGGGCAAGTTGGGCGTCAGCGCCGAAGGAAGTGACCAGACGGCCAGGAGAACGAGCAGCGGCGCCAGATAGACGCCGTAACGGCCGTCGACCCAGTACCACGAGGTGGGGAAGTACGCGTAGATGAAGGGAAACGCGACCACGGCGGCCCCGAAGGCCATGAGCGGAGCAGCCCGGCGGCCCAGCCGCAGACCCCACGCCACTCGCAGCAGGAGGGCGCCCACGAGCACCAACGCGATGACGTACAGAGTGCGTCCCACGGGCCGCCCGTCCACCCAGACGCCGCCCGGCACGGAGCGCAGGCCCAGTTGTGTCGGGAGCACCTTGTGGAAGAACAGGGACAGACGCACCATGTAGTCGTCGCCACGCGGCGGTGCTGCGATGTCCGGGCGGAGCGACGCGAAGCCGGACCGGACGTTGGCGTAGATCCAGGGGAGGGCGCCCACCGCGGCTCCCACCACCGTGATCAGGGCCGTGAAGGGATGCCAGGGCCGGGCCCAGCGCGACGGCCGCTCGGCCGGGGGCGGCTCGACGCCGGCCCGCGACAGGGTGGAGCGGTAGAGGCGATCCCAACTCGCCACGATGAGGATCGCCGCCGGAATGGCGAAGTACACGATCTCAACCGAGGTCCACCACCCGGTACCCACCGCCAGTCCCAGCACGACGCGCGTGACGATGCCGGCCTTGCGCCGGTAGATGCGCAGGGCACAGAGCACCACGATCAGCCCGCAACACAAGGTGGCACCCCGGAAGCCCACCTCCCGGACCGAGTTCCATATCGCCGCATAGGGCCAGACCCAGACCATGGCCGCTCCCAGCGCGGCCACTCTCCGGTTGACCCGGCTGGTCGACAACACGGCGTACGTCAGCACGGCCGCCACGAGGGCGAGACCGGCCGGTGTGCCGTTGACGCCCATCGGGCCGTCGTTGATCCGGCCCAGCACCGCCGCGACCACGTACGGCTCCCCGCCGGCGTAGTTCGAGCCCCAGAAGAAGGCATCGAGGTGGCCATGCAGGATGCCCTGCCCCATCAGGCCGACGACGGCCTCGTCTCCGAAGAGGGCCAGGTGCGCCAGGAGCCAGATGCGCACGAGGGCCCCGTAGGCACCCGCCGCCGCGACCACCACCCACGGCAGCGCGTAGGCGGTGCCAGCGGCGACGCGGCGCGCCCCGGCAAGGAACGATCTCCTGGTGGGCGGGTCAGGCGCCGCCGGCAGGGCATGGATGGCCGGCCAAACCGGCATTGCCGGCGCCGGATCGCTGGCCACGACCGCCTCTGCGCCCTCCTCGTCAGGCAACGAACGTGAGGAGGGAACGGTCGTCACAGTGGCAACCGCGGGCAGGAAGGCACCCCGGGAAGGAAGGAAATTCGCAAAGTAATAGAGAGTTGTTAGCCCGCCGGGACCTCCAAGTCGAGTATTTCCCCTGGTTCCACCCCCAGGCCGGCCGGGGAGCCCCTTCCCCGATTAGGGCGTTTCGGGTCCCGAGAGTCCCAACATGGCCGTGATTCCGTGGTCCCGGCCGGCGGTGTACCCCCCGTCGACCGGCAACGCGTGGCCGGTGATGAAGGAGGCATCGTCGGAGAGCAAGAAGGCGGCCGCGGCCGCGATCTCCTCGGGCCGCCCCAGGCGGCGCAACTTGTGCTCCTCGGTCAAGTCGGCCAGTGCGGCCTCCATGCCGGGCATGCCGAAGACGCTGGCGGCCATGGGCGTGTCGATGAACCCCGGGCACACCGCGTTCACGCGGATGCCGCGTCCGGCGTAGTCGATGGCCATGTTCTTGGTGAGAAGGACCACCCCTCCCTTCGAAGCGCTGTAGGCGCTGCCCCCCGCCGTCCCCTCGAGCCCTTCGATGCTGGCGATCGTCACCAGCGCCCCCCGCTGGCCGTCCACCGACGGCTGTTGCAGCATCTGCGCCAGCACGTGCTTGGCGGTGAGGTAGGTCCCGGTCAGGTTGATGGCGATGACGCGCTCCCACTCTTCACGCGCCAAGAGGTGGACCGGACCGCCGCCGGCGACGCCCGCCGCGTTCACCAGACCCGACACGTCGCCGTAGAGCTCCACGGTGGCGCGCACCAGTCGCTCGACGCCCTCTTCGTCGCTGACGTCGGTGCGGGTGAAGGCCCACGCGCCGCCGCCGTCACCAGGGGGGCTCTGGGCCGGCTGGTTGATATCCGCTCCCATGACGTTGGCCCCCTCGTCGAGGAGTCGAGCCGCCGTGGCCCACCCGATGCCGGATGCGGCACCGGTGACGATGAAGCTCCGCCCTTGCAGTCCTCGCACGAGATACCTCCTGGTGATGGTTGCGCCTTACTGAACAGACTGATAGAAGATGTTCATATGTCTAGTCGAACGGGCACGGTCGTTTCCCGGGCGCCCCGGCCGGACGCACCGCCCGAAGGCACGGAGGAACGTATCCTGGTGGGGGCCGAGCAATGCCTGGCCCGGCTGGGCATCTCCCGGCTCTCCATGACCGATGTCGCGGTCCAGGCCGGTGTGTCCCGCGGCGCGGTCTACCTTCACTTCGCCGACCGTAGGGCGCTGATCGACGCCGTGCTGACCCGCGTGGCGACCCGCTTCGTGGCCAGCAGCGCCGAGCCGATCCGGCGTCGCCGCACCCTGGTGGGGCAGGTGGCCGAAGCGGCCGTGTTCATCCGGGAGCACCTGGCCGACAGCGTGCTCACCCTGCGCCTGCCCGCCGACGAGGAGTCGCTGTTCGCCACCCTCCTCACCAGCCGTCTGGACCACATGGTCGAGGAGTGGGTCGAGTTCTGGCTCCCGTATCTCGCAGAGGCCGAACAGCGCGGCGAGCTCCGCCACGGCATCGATCATCGGCAGGCCGCGGAGTGGATCGTGCGGATGATGCTCTCGTTTGCCGTCATGCCTGCGGTCTCGTTCGAGGCCGACCAGCCCGCGCAGGTCCGTGCCTTCGTGCGGTCGTTCATCGTCGACGGACTGGGGCCCACGCCCGAAAGAGAACCGATAGAGAGAGGACACCCATCATGAAGTTCGCGCTGTTCTACGAGATCCCGGTCCCTCGGCCCTGGCAGCCCGACAGCGAGCTCATCGCCTACCAGAACACGCTCGAGCAGGCAGTGGCGGGCGACCGGTTCGGCTGGGACGCATTCTGGACGGTGGAGCACCACTTCTTGCAGGAGTACTCCCACTGCTCGAATCCCGAGGTGCTCTACGGGGCCATTGCCTCGCGCACGGAGCGGATTCGTCTCGGCTACGGCGTGCGCCTCATGCCCAAGCCCTACAACCACCCGGTGCGCACAGCGGAGTCGGCAGCGGTCCTCGACCTCCTCTCGGGCGGGCGCGTCGACGTGGGGACGGGCCGTTCCGCCACCCGGGCCGAGCTCGAGGGTTTCGGCATCGACCCGGCGCAGAGCCGCTCGATGTGGGACGAGGCGATCCGCCACGTCGTGGGCTGTTGGACGAACGAGGAGTACGAGTTCTCGGGCGAGCACTGGCAGATGCCCAAGCGCCGCGTCCAGCCCAAGCCGCTCCAGAAGCCGCACCCTCCGCTGTGGGGCGCCACCACGAGCGACGAGGGCCACGCGCAGATGGGTGATCTGGGTCTCGGTCTGTGTTCCTTCGCCGTGGGCCTCCCTCCCTCGGAGGTGAAGCGCAAGATCGACATCTACCGGGACGCGGTGGCGGCGTGCACCACGCCCATCGGCGCCTTCGTAAACAATCAGGCGGCCACCTTCACCATGGCCATCTGCGCACCGCAACGCGCCGACGCCATGGCCAACGCCCGCGAGTCCTTCGAGTGGTACCCCAAGACGGGGGCGCGCCAGATTGCCACGCTCACCGACTGGATGGCCGAGCGCAACCAGGAGCTCGGCACCTATTCCTACGCCGCGGACATGAAGAGCCACGACGACCAGGGATTGCTCGACCTCATCAGCCTGGAGTACCTGACCGACTCCAACGCTTGCGTCCTGGGTACACCCGATGAGTGCATCGAGGCCTGCCGGCAGTATGAGGAGGCCGGCGTGGACCTGCTGCTCTGCCTGGTCAATCCCTACAACATCTCCCACGAAAGCGTCATGCAGACGATCGAGCTCATGGGGACGGAGGTCATTCCCAAGTTCCGGTCCTGACGGCGGACGGGAGCAGATGGCATCGTCCTACGGGAGGAGTGCCACCTTGCCGACGACGCGGCGGGCCAAGAGGTCTTCGAGTGCCACCGCCACCAGGTCGAGCGAATAGGTGGTGGGCGCCGCCGGCCGCAGGCGCCCGGCGGAGACCATGGTGAGCAGGTCGGCCAAGAGGGCCATCTGCTCGCGCCCGTGCTGGAGTGCCCACATGCCCCAGTCGATCCCGAGCACGGTGCGGTTGCGCAGGAGCACCTGGTTGAGGGGTAGGGCCGGAATGATCCCGGAGGCAAAGCCGATGACCAGGTAGCGGCCAGCGTCGCCGAGGGCCCGCAGGGACTGCTCGGCACCCGGGCCCCCGATCGGGTCCACCACGATGTCGACGCCGGTGCCGCCGGCCCACTGCCGGGCCGCCTCCTTGATCGACGCCGTGTCGGGGTCCAGGGCGTCTTCGGCCCCGGCCGCCAGGGCGGCCGCTCGCTTCTCTTCGCTCGAGGCCACACCGAGGACGCGGCATCCCAGCGCCCGCGCCACCCCGATGGCGGCCAGCCCGATGCCCCCGCCGGCCCCGAGCACCAGGACGCTCTCTCCCGGCTGCGCGCGGGCGCGGTCACGCAGCGCAAAGAGACACGTGCTGAAGCTCTGGTTGAAGGTCGCCGCCCGTGGCGCATCGAGGCCGTCGGGCACGGGTGAAAGCGAATGGGCCGTCACGACGACGTGGCTGGCAAACCCGCCGAGCCCGGTGGTGACCATGACGCGCTGGCCCACTCCGAAACCCTCCACGCCCGCACCCAGAGCGGCGACACGGCCCGCCACCTCATTGCCGGGTGTGAAGGGGAGCGGCGGCTTGATCTGATACTGACCGGCGATGAACAGGCCATCGACGAAGTTGACGCCGGCCGCTTCGACCGCCACGAGGACCTGCCCCGGCCCGGGGCTCGGGTTTTCCCTCTCTTCGACGGTGAGGAGTGACGGCGGACCGAGCTCCCGGCAGATGACGGCGCGCACGGCTGGTCAGGCCACCGGCGAGCGGGGCGGCGGCCAACCCGGCACGAGGTTCAACTCCCGGCACAGCTTGCGCGACGACACCATTTCTCCGGCGAATCGCCCGGCATCGGAGTCGTCCCCGAGCCAGCCGACCACCGCGCCGGCGATTTCCGGCGGAGCAGGGGCGTGGCCGGCCGCGATCAGCGCCTTGTCGGTGCCCGAGGCCCGCATGGACTCGGTGAGGGTCAGGCCGGGCGCGATGCTGAAGGACCACACCCCCGAGCCGAAGAATTCGACATGGCACATGTCGGTCACCCGGTGGAAGGCGGCCTTGGCCGCGGCGTAGGCGACGCCCCACCCGCCCGCTCCGGCGGGGGCCGGCGGCGTGGTGAATGCCGCTTCGGAGAGCATGTTGACGAGGCGGCCCTCGCCGCGCTCGAGCATCTGCGGGAGCAGGAGCTGAATGAGCAGCAACGGGTGCAGGTAGTCGCCGATCAGGCAGCATTCGGCCAGTTCGATCGGCAAGTCGAGGATCCGGTCCATCGTCCCCGGACCCTGATAGATGGCGTTGTTGACGAGCACGTCGACCCGTCCCCACTGATCGAGTGCTTCCTCGGCGACCCGGTGGATCGACTGGCGGTCCATGAGGTCCATCGGGATCATCCGGCAGGATCGCCCCAGCGCCTCGATCTCGGCCGCCGTCGTCTCGAGACTGCCGGCAATTTCGGTCGAGCTGTCCGGGACCTTCGCACTCGACGGAACGGCCCGCCCCTCGCCTTCCCGCACGGTGCGTGCCGTGATCACGACGTCGAAGCCCCGCCGGGCCAGCGCCAGGGCGCTGCACTTCCCGATGCCGCGGCTGGCCCCGGTCACCAGGGCCACCCGTGGCCCGGCTCCCGCCGTCATGTTTCGTCCCTCGTCATGCGTGCACCCTCCTACATGATCCCGGCGATCTGGTGACCGCCGTCGACGTGGAGCAACTGGCCGTTTATGTAGGAGGCGGCGTCGCTCAGCAAGAAGCCGACCACGCTGGCGATGTCTTCGGGGCGGCCGAGCCGTCGCGTCGGGTTGGAGGCGGCCAGGCGGTGCTGGATCTCCTCGGGTACCAGGGAGCCAGCGGTCTCGGTGAGGATGAATCCCGGTGCGATGGCGTTCGCGCGGATCCCGTGGGGGCCATAGCGGGTGGCCAGGTGGCGCACCAGCTGGTTGATGGCGGCCTTGGAGACTCCATAGGCGACCCGGGTGGATTCGCCGATCGTGCTGGAGCCCGACGAGATCATGACGATCGAACCACCGCCCCGCTCGATCATCTTGGGAATGGCGTGGCGGGCCAGCAACAGTGCCCCCCGGGTGTTGGTGTCGAGGACGCGACTCCACACGCCGAGGTCGACGTCACCGGCGTCCGTGTCGAGCCGGGGGTGCGACCACGCCGCGTTGTGATCGAGACCGTCGACCCCGCCGAACTCTGCCGCGGCCAGGGCGACGAAGGCGCCGACCGAGTCCTCCTCCCGGAGGTCGCAGCGCGTGGCCAGAGCATGCCCGCCGGCTTCAGTGATCTCCCGGGCCAGTGCTTCGGCACCACCGAGATCGACATCCCCGATGACGACGTTCGCTCCCTCCCGGGCCAGGTGGCGGGCCGTCGCCCGTCCGATGCCCGAGGCCCCTCCGCTCAGGAGCACCACCTTTTCGTCGAGCTGTCCCATTGCCCCTGACTCCGCCCCAACGTGGTGGGGCACCGTTCTCGCTGGTGCCGCACCCGACGTGCTCCGACCGTGCCGGCTCCGACCTGCCGGCACCGACCATGCTGGCACCGACCATGCTGGCATAGTGCGGCGGGGTTCTCGCTTTGCCCCCCGGGGGGGACCACAACGCCGGAGACGAGGACAACCTTTGGGGCCTCCCGGGCGTGAACCTGCTAGATGAGTGCATGCGGTCAACACGCTGGCAGTCCGCGCGGGGGGTATCGGGATCCAGATGACGGAGGCAGCGACGAGGACCCGGCTCTGATGGCCGAGCAGATCCCGGCCGGATTCGATCTGGCCTTCGACGGCCTGTACCGGCTCGCCTACCGCGTGGCCTTCCGCATCCTGGGAGACCGGGGGGACGCCGAAGACGTGGCGCAGGAAGCGCTGGCCCGGGCCTGCCTGCGCTGGTCCCGCCTGCAGGACCGGCCGGAGGGCTGGGTGACCCGGGTGGCATCGAATCTGGCCATCGATCGGTATCGACGTCGCCGCCGGCAAACGGCTCCGATGACGGGACCGGTAGGCATTGTGGATCCCCATCTGGGCGAGCGAGGCGACCTCGTGGTCGCGCTCCGTCGGCTGCCCCGCCGGCAGCGTGAGGCCGTGGTGCTGCGGTATCTCGCCGATCTCAGCGAAGCCCAGGTGGCGATCGAGATGGGCTGTTCGGTGGGCGCGGTGAAGAGCCACGGGTCGCGCGGCCTGACCTCGCTACGGCGCCACTTGTCCGAGTCTCGGGGAAGGGACGGCGATGTTTGGGCATCTTGACGATCCCGACGGCGTCTCTTTGGGTGAGGCCCAGATGGCCGCCGTGTTGCGACGGGCGCACGGCATCTCGGTGCGCCGCCGCTTCGCCACGCTGGCTGCGGTCGGCTTGCTGATCGTCGCCGGCGGCGCCGGCTACGTCGTCTCGCGTCAGTCGACCGTCCGGCTGTCGTCGGCCGAGAGCGGCTACCAGTTCAACGCGGAGAAGGGCCCGCTGTCGCTGGGCACGCCCGTCCCCACGACGGCGCTCGTCAACGTCGTGTTCGACAACGCGGAGGAGGGTTTCGCCCTGGCCGCGCACCGTGGAGAGGCGGTGCTGGCGGCGTCGACGAACGGCGGCAGCACATGGCAGGTGCAGAACGACAGCCTTCCCGCCGGGTACGGGCAGAGCGACGGCTATCCCGGTCAATTCGAGTTCGTCGGCTCGGACGGTTACCTCTGGGGCGGAGCTCCCCAGGCCGACCGCTCTGCCCCGCTGTGGGTGAGCAGCGACAATGGGGTGCGGTGGGACAGGGCCCCGATCGGGCCCGATGTCTACGACGTGAGCGCGATCGGGGAGAACGTGTGGGCTCTCACCAGCACGTGCTCCGCCAAGGCGCTCAGCACGGCGACCGCCTCCTGCCCGCTCGTGCTCGAGCAATCGCTGGACGGTGGGGCTTCTTGGAGCGCCGTGACCAGCGCAGGTTTTGCCGACGTCACGAACGCGCCCCTCATTTCCCAACCGGTAGAACTGGCGCGCATCACGACCAGCCGGGCCTACGTCCTCACTTCGAACACCGGATCGCCCAGTGCCGATGTGACGGGGTCGGACATCGAGCTGCTCTACACCGGCGACGGCGGCCAGACCTGGCAGTCGCGGCCGGTTCCCTGTGCCGGACCGTTCGCCCTCGGTGCCGAGGTCGCCGCGTCGGGAACAGACGATCTGTGGTTTCTCTGCGGGAGCCAGGCCTCGGCCGGTTCGCAGTCCAAGGAGCTGTTCCGCTCGAGCGACGGCGGGCTGACGTGGGCATCGGCCGCTTCGGCGACCGGGCTGGGCACCCCACCCCCTCCGGCCTCGCAACCGAACGGGTTGCCGCTGGTGGGTTACGTCGCCCCCTTCTCCATCGGGCACAAGAACCTCGCCGTAGCCAGCCCGAGCACCGCCTGGCTCTATCCGACCCGGGCCTCGTTGTTCAAGACCGTCACCGGCGGGCAGTCGTGGGTCACCGTGCCCGAGCTTTCGGCAGCCGGATTCGGCAGCGGGTCGGCGGGGAACGTGACGTTCATCAGCGCGACCCAGGGATGGATCTGTGCATACGGCGTCGGGCTCTGGCACACGAGCGACGGCGTGCACTGGTCTCCACTCGGGGTGTGAGGTCAGGGCCGGGCGCACCGATGGCAACCCGCACGGCGCGTCGGGCGTGATACCTGTGTGCGACGCGCCGAGCCAAGGATGTCCGGGACATGAGACGCCTCCGGCGCGCTGCCGTGGCGATGCTCGCCGTGCTGGCGATTCTCCTGTCGTCGTGCACCGGGACCGGTCCGGCCCGCGGGGATAGCGCGAGCCCCACGACCGGTCCACACTCGGCGACGCCATCCACGACGACCACCACGACGACCACCACGACGACCACCACGACCCCGCCCCCAACCGGGACTCCACCCCCCGTCCCGCTGGTCGAGGACCTCACCTGGGTGAGCAACAGTCACGGCTGGGCGCTGGTCGACCAGCCGAAGTGCGGGCAGCCAACGTGCCTGAAGGTGCTCACCACCACCGATGGGGGCACGACGTGGAGCCAGATCGGTTCCATCGCCACCACGGCGTCCGAGTGTGCCGGGTGCGGTGGCCCCTCCGTGTCCTCTATCCGTTTCGCCAACGATCTCGACGGATACGCCTTTGGTCCCGCACTCTTCGTGACCACCGATGGCGGCGTGACCTGGACCTGGCAGGATGGCCCCTTTGTGGCCGCCCTGGAGCCCGCCGGCTCGAACGTGATGCGGATCGCCTATACCCAGACCGGGTGTCCAGGTCCCTGTGATCTGACCATCCAATCGGCCCCGGCAGGCGGCACCGCGTGGACGACCCTGCACGCACCGATCCAGGGAGATGCGGTCCAGCTGGTCCGCCAAGGAACGGCCGACGCCTATGTGGCCACCTTCGAGAACCCGGCCGGCGGAGCGCAGGATGAGCACGGCACGCTCACGATCTCCCGCAACGGGGGGACCACATGGAGCACGCGTCCCGATCCGTGTGGAGAGGTCGACGGTGCCGAGTACGACACGGCCGCCATCGCCGCGGCGTCCCCGTCGGTGCTCGCCGTGTTGTGTCGGGACCGGATGCAGCCGCAGAACATGTCCCTTGCCTTGTCGAGCGACGGCGGGACGTCTTTCACCATGGGACCGCTGATCCCGGGGGCACCACTGGCTGCGGTCGACCAGCTGGCGGCGACCAGCGCTTCGGCGGTCTTCTTGGGCTTCAGCACACCGGTCGGCACGGGGACGACGCAGTACTCCCTGCTGGCGAGCGACGACGGTGGACGCAGCTGGTACCAGTCGACGAGCGAGACCGGGGAGGAGGTCGGCACCAGCCCGCCTCCCGGCACCTTCCTCGGCTTCGAGAGCGCAGCCGTCGGCCGCTGGGTGGTGGCGGGCAATGACCTGTGGCAGACCACCGACGGGGGTGCCCAGTGGGTGCAGGAGCCGGCCCTACCGTGAAAGCCCGAATCCTTACCCGATTGCCTCCGCCAACTCGGCGTAGCGGAAGCAACTCACCAGGTGGTCGTTGATCAGGCCGGCGGCCTGGAGGTGGGAATAGCAGACCGTGGGGCCGACGAAGCGGAAGTCACGTTTGCGCAGGTCGGCGCTCACGGCCTCCGAGATCGGCGTCGTGGCCGGCAGCTGCTCGATACGGCGCCACTTGTTCACCTTCGGACTCCCGCCCACGAAGTCCCACAGATAGCTGTCGAAGGACCCGAACTCTTCCTGCACGGCCAAAAAGGCGCGGGCGTTGCGCACCGTGGCTTCCACCTTGGCCCGATTGCGGATGATGCCCGGGTCCAAGAGGATCTTCTCGATCCTCTTCGGGGTGAAGCGCGCCACCTTGTCGACGTCGAAGTCGGCGAAGAGCCGGCGGTACCCCTCGCGCTTCTTGAGGATGGTGAGCCAGCTCAGCCCGGCTTGGGCTCCTTCGAGCACCAGGAACTCGAAGTGGGTCCGGTCGTCGTGTACCGGGACCCCCCACTCGGTGTCGTGGTACGGGACGTTCCACGGGCCGGTGGCCCAGTGACAGCGCGGCCGGTCATCGGCGACGAAGGCTGCGGGATCGATGGGTTCGGATCGGGGTTGCGTCACGCCCCGACCCTATGCAGCCGATGTCACAACGCGCCCGGTGTCACGACTCGACCCACTCACAACGCGTCCGATCCGACACCCGGGCGGGCCCGGTAGAGCACGTGGCGACGGAGGGGGCTCCCGACCGGCACGGATGGGTGATCGAAGTCGGCGTCCGGGTCGTACACCATGCCGATACGCCGCATGACCGACTGGGAGCGCACGTTGACCGTTGTCGTGAACGCCACGATCTCGTGCAGCCCCCCGGCGCTGAACCCGTGCTGCAGGGCCGCCGCGGCGGCTTCGGAGGCATACCCGTGGCCCCAGTGCGCCGGGTCGAAGCGCCAGGCCGCCTCGACCGCCGGGGCGCAGGGAAGGGCAGGGTTGACTCGATGCAGACCGGCCATCCCCACGAAGCTCTCGCCACCCGTGAGCTCGACCGCCCACAGACCCCAGCCCTCTTGTTCGAGCTCGCGGGCGAACCGCTCCACCATGGCGTCGCTCTCGGCGCGTCCGGGCGACGAGCCCAGCGCTTCGACGACCAGTGGGTGGGCGTTGAGCGCAGCGAAGGGCGCCAGGTCCGCGTCCGTGAATGGGCGCAGGATCAGCCGTTCGGTCACGATCGACGTCGTCGCTCAGCCCTTCTGCGCCTGCTCGGCCGCCCAGCGGTAGTCGGCCTTGCCCGAAGGCGAGCGTTGGATCACCTCGACGAAGATCACGTCCTTGGGCAGTTTGTAGCGGGCGATGGAACCCGAGGCGTGGTCCGTGATCGACGCGGCCGTCGTCTCCGCGCCCTCCGCCAGCTGCACGATGGCGACCACCTCTTGGCCCCAGCGTTCGCTGGGCCGCCCCGTCACGACCACATCGGCTACGGCGGCGTGGCCCGTGATGGCCCGCTCGACCTCCTCCACGAATATCTTCTCCCCGCCGGAGTTCACCGTCACCGAATCGCGACCGAGCAGGGTGATCTGCCCGTCGGCCAGGTGGCGGGCCCGGTCGCCCGGGATGGAGTAGCGCGTGCCCGCAACGACCGGGAAGGTGCGGGCCGTCTTCTCCGCGTCGCCCAGGTAACCCAGTGGCACATTGCCGGTCTGCGCCAGCCATCCGATGCCGTCGTGTCCCCGCTCGAGCACCTCGCTGAAGCTTTCGTCCACCACGACGGTGCCCGGCCCCGGCAAGAAGTCGCCCACGGCGCCGCCCTCGCCGGACACGGCGTGCATCTGTGCCCCCGTCTCCGAGGAGCCGGCCGAGTCCGAGATCAACAGGTTGGGCAGGCGGGCCAGAGCCAGTTCCCGGACGGCCGGGGTCAACGGCGCACCGCCGTTGCCGATGGCGAAAAAGGACGAGAGGTCGTAGGTGCCCTTGTCCAGCTGCATCACGAGCGGCCGCAATACGGCATCGCCGACGACGCTCATGGTGTTGGCCTGCTCGCGCTCGACCGTGCGCCAGACGTCGTCGGGGTCGACCCGCCGCGGGTTGTCGGGAAAGATGATCGTGGCCCCTTGGGCCATGAGCATGAAGCCGGCCCACTGCGCCGCGCCGTGCATGAGCGGGGGCAGGAGCAGCAATTTGAGGGGAAAGCCGGATTCGACCCGTTCGGTGATCCCCTCGTAGCTGGTGACGGCTTCCCAGGTGCCGATCGTCCGCCCGCCCATGGCCGCCATGAAGATGTCGTGCTGGCGCCACAGCACACCCTTGGGCATCCCCGTGGTGCCACCCGTGTAGAGGATGTAGAGGTCGTCGGGCGACGGTTCGACCGGCGGCCCGTCGGGAGAGGACGCGGCCAGCGCCTCCTCGTAGGAAACCGCACCCGGGAGCAGCGCATGGCCCGAGTCGTCGTCGACCTGGAGCAGCACGTCGGGCGGATCGTCCAGGGTCGCCAGCACCTCGGCCAGGGTGGGGGCCAACGAGGAATGGAAGATGAGTGCGCGCGGCCGGGCATCGTTGAAGAGGTAGCGCAGCTCTTCCCCCACGTAGCGGTAGTTCACGTTGAACGGGGCCACTCGGGCCCTATAGGAGCCCAGCATCGACTCGAGGTACTCGTTGCCGTTGTACAGGGCCAGGGCCACGTGGTCCTGACCCGACTCGTGCCCCGCCAAACCGTCCCGGCCCGTTCGCACGCCCAGGCCCCTGCCGTGGAGGTAGGAGGCGAGGCGCCGCGATCGTTCGGCCAGCTGGGCGTAGGAGAGCCTCCGGTCCTTCCAGACCACGCACTCACGCGCACCCACGGACGCCACCAGCGTGTCGAACACCGTGGACAGGTCGAACTGCACCTCCGCCGGGACCTGGCCGGTGTCGCCTGCGGGTGTCGGTGCTTCGGGGGGCATGCGATTCTCCTCGGTCGGCCAGCTGCGGAGACTGTACCGGCGTCGGTCCCCGCCCACCCCAGCCGAGGGCGCCGCAACGTCGAATTGCGGCGCCGTCATAGGCAATGATCAGTTCGTGCAGAACAACCAGAGCGGTGTCACCATCGTCCGCAATCCGGCGACAGGGGAGGAGATCACCAGTGTCCCTGCGCTGAGCGAGCCCGAGGTCGACGCGGCCATCGCCCGCGCCTCCGCCGCCTTCACGACCTGGCGCGACGTGGCCCCTGGTGACCGGGCCCGCCTGTTGCGGCGCTTCGCCGCTGCCGTCGACGCCCACGGCGACGAGCTGGCCGGACTCGAGGTGGCCAACGCCGGCCACGTGATCGGGAACGCCCGCTGGGAGGCGGGCAACGTACGGGACGTCCTCGAGTACTACGCCGCCGCGCCGGAACGGCACAGCGGCCGCCAGATCCCGGTGCCCGGTGGGGTC
>Ga0302184_10001157_pt1 | contig 17147 bp, 5 predicted proteins | sample I_Palsa_N3_3_FD_200233 | JGI IMG/M metagenome (GOLD analysis project Ga0302184, IMG submission 200233) | Peat permafrost microbial communities from Stordalen Mire near Abisko, Sweden - I_Palsa_N3_3 | ecosystem: Environmental > Terrestrial > Soil > Palsa > Peat permafrost | place: Sweden: Abisko...
AGCGAGCCGCGCTGCTCGCCCTCGGGGTCGGGACGGCGGTGATCCTGCCGGGGGCCCTGAATCGCTTCGTGTTTCCCAAGCTCGCCGTCGTGCTGCTCGGGGCGCTGTTCGCGTGGTGGTGCCCGGGACGAGGGCGGCTGCCGCGGGCAGTGGTCGTGCTGCTCGCCGCCAGCGGCCTGCTGCTGGCAACGGAGGCGCTTGCTGGTTCCGCTCCGCTCGCGCAGCTGCTCGGCCGGCCCCCGCGCTACGAGGGTCTGATCGCGCTGCCGGTCTACGCCGCTGCGCTCGCGGCGGGAGCGCGCCTCTTCGGCGGCCGGCAATCGCGCGAATCGTGCGGCTGGTTCCTCGACTGCCTCGCGGCAGCGGCGATCGTGATCGCGGCGGAGGCGGTCCTCGAGACGGCTGGGGTCGGGGCGCTTTCGAGCAGCGTCGCGCGCCCCGGATCGCTGCTCGGCAACGCCAGCGACGAGGGAGCGTGGGCGGTGCTCGCGCTCGGCCCGCTCGCCTCCGCTGCACTCGACGCACGCTCGCCGCTGCTCAGCGCGGGCACGCTCGCGGCGATGGTCACGCTCGTCTGCTCGGGCTCGAGGGGGGCGCTCCTCGGCGCCGGCGCGCTCGCGATCGTGCTGCTGGCGTTGCTGGACCGTCGATGCCGGCTGGTGGTGCTGGCCGGCGTGATCGCCATCGCTGCCGCCGCCGTCGCGCTCCCGGCGACGCGGGCGCGCGTGTTCGAGCAGTCACGGCATTCGGCCGAGTCGGTAAGCGGCCACGAGTTGCTGAGCACCGAGACGGTGCGCCTGATCGGTTCGCACCCGCTGCTCGGCGTCGGCCCGAGCGGCTTCATCGACGCGATCCCGGCCGAGCACGATCGGCGCTGGCAGCGGGAGATCGGACCGGCCAACCCGCCTGACAGCCCGGAGGACTGGCTCCTGCAGGCGGCGAGCAGCGGCGGGATCCCGCTGCTGCTCCTGGCAATGGCGCTCGTGGCGATCACGCTGCGCCGCGGCCTCGCCACGGCCAGCCGTCAGCGCGCCGGGCCCGAGCGTGCGGCGCTGATCGGCATGCTCGGAGGCCTGGTCGGCCATGCGGTGGCGTTGCTATTCCACTTCACCTCGCCCGGGACGACGCCGCTTGCGGCACTGTTCGCGGGAGCACTGCTGGCCGAGCCGGCCGGTGCCTGGCGGGCGCCGAGCAGCGGCCGGCGAGCGGCCGGGGTCGGTGTGGCGCTTGCCGGGACGGCGCTGCTGGTCGTCCTCGTCGCCGGCGCGATCGCCGAGCTGCCCTTGCGATCGGCCTACCTGGATCTGGGTGCCGGTCGCTACTCGCAGGCGGACACGGAGTTCCGTCTCGCCGAACACCTGCGACCGTGGGATGCGGGGGTGGCGGCGGACGCGGCCCACAGCTACGCGATGCTCGCCGTGGCGGGGGTCCCGGGCGCGGCACGGCTGGGCCTGCCGTGGGCCGCCAAGGAGCTGGCTGCGTGGCCCGATTCGGTCCAGGGACTCACCGACGCCGCCGCGCTCGATCGCCAGGCCGGGCGGGCGTCGGCGGCGCACCGGCTCCTGCGGCGCGCCCACCGCCTTGATCCCAGCGATCCCGCCCTCTGATCAGCCCGGGCCGGCGGCGAAGCTGCGGGCGATCGCGGCGGCGCCCATCACCGCGTGCACAGTGGGGTACGGCGACATCGGTGGGTGTCGGCGCTAAGCGGCCTGCCGGTCGGCCCGGCCGCAGCCGTCCAAAGACAGTGGCCATGAGACGCCACGGCGGTTCTCAGCGCTTGGGTGAGTGGGGCTTTTTGTAGGTGAGGCGGATCTTGAACGTGTTCGTGAGCGGTTGTCGCCCTTGCCCGCTGATCTTCACCGTGATGGTGACCTGGAGTGTCTTGTGGGTGCGCAGGAGCGAGAGTCCGTGCGCGGTCAGGGTCAGCTTGAGCGTGCCGGTTGCGCCTGGGGCGAGCATGAACACGTCCTTGCCGATCGCGACCGGCGCGGCGTGGTGGGAGCTCCTCTTGGCTGCGATCGCCAGCAGCGTCGTCTTGGTCGTTGTCGAGGCGGCAACAGTGCCCGTGACGGTCACGGTGCACGCGCTGGTGGTCGCGCTGGAGCAGCTCGCTGTTGCCGGTAGCGTGACGGAGCTGCTCCCTGTTGCGGCTGAGCCGGCGGTCTGGGTGACCGTCGTCGTGCCCACCTGGCTCGCGCCGGCACCGCCACCTCCGCTGCCGGTCCCGGTGCCGGTGCTGGGCACAGCTGTGATCGGTGCGTCGACGGAGAACTCACTCGTCACGCCAGGGCCGCTTGTCGGGACCGTTGTCGCGGTCGACGATACGTAGCGGTAGCCCGCGCCGGGCGAGGCGAAGGTGCTCGTGAAGCTCACGTTGCCGTTCGCGTCGGTGCTCAGCGACAAGCGCCCGAGCAGCGTCTGGCCCTCGCCGGCACCGAAGGGATTCTCGTTCTGATCGGCGAACACCTCGAGCAGGTAGCTGGTGCTCGCAACGCCATGCAACGAGCCGGTGATTGTCAGCTGACCCCCACCGGAGACCGCTGAGCTCAGAACCGGCGAGTTCTGCGTGTTATTCGGACCGACATCGGGCTGCGTCTGGTCCTGCGGGTTTATGCCCAGGTCGAACGGCGGCGAGGCGTCATTTCCGTAGGCGAGGTCGATCCCCAGGCCCGGCGCGCCTGTCAGCGACCCGGTGAAGTTCTCATTGTTGTAGATCGTGTTGCCGAGGACCTGCACGGTCGGGTTGTGCTGCCCGGCGCCACTGATGATCAGACCGGTGTCGCGGTTGTCCTCGACTGTGTTTCCCTGCCCGGCTGCGGTGCCGCCGAACTGCACCCCATGCTCGTCACCGCTGATGAGCACGGGCAACTCGTTCGGTTGCGGATTGCCGGACGCATCGACGCCAAACCGGTTGCCGATGATCATAGTGTTGGTGCCCGGTGCCGAGGACGTGTTTGCGATCGTCGGACTCAGGTTCGCCGTGGTGACTGCGTCAACGCCGTCAAACGCAAGGCCCTGGTCGGGCTGATCAAGGAATCCTTGGCGAGCACTGGAGGACGCCTGCGACGGGTTAACCTGTCCTTCCGCAAGGTCCCCAGGGTCGGGATCGGTGTTGGCCAGGTAGAGGCCGATACCGTTGTTGAGGAACGCGTTGCCTTGCCCCCCGGCCGCGCCACCGATCTGCATCCCCCCGGAACCGCCATCAGACAGCCCAAACGCGTTGTTCTGGATCGTGTTGCCCAGCCACGCCGTGCCGACCGTGTCCACAGACAGCCCACCGAAAAAGTTTGCCTGGATCGTGTTGTTCTGGAAGGCGACGTTCTGGCTCGCCGAGCTCACCCCGGGTGTCGTGTTACCGGCGAACAACACCCCCAGAAGGTTGCTGAACTGACCGAAGTCGGCGTCCGCGAAGGTCGTGAATGTCGCGCCGGCGCTGCCGCCGATCGTGTTGCCCGCGATCGTGTCGTTGGCTACATGCTCGCCAGCCAGCGTCAGCCCGAAGCCATCGCCGTAGAAGTTGTTGCCCTGTCCAGCGGTGGTGCCGCCGATCTGCGCTCCCTGGGAGTCGCCCAGCACCAGTCCGAGGAAGTCATGAAGGCCAAGGCCGCCGGACAAGCTGCCGAGCGTCGTGTTGGTACCGAACGCGTCGCCCTGCACGAGCGGTGTCGAAACGTGCGTGCCGGCCAGCACAGCGCCCATGAGCAGGCCCTGGAACGTGTCGCCGGCAGCCGGTGAGCCGAGCTGAAGACCGCTGACCGAACCGGCCGCAAACACGCCAATCAGGCCACCAAGCGGGTTCAGTGCCGCGCCGCTTGTCCCCGCTCCGAAGCTGCTGCCCAGGACGGACAGCCCGCTGATCGGGGACCCGTCGCCGGCCACAGCCATCACGCCGAAAATCGTGCCGCTGTCGACATCACTGGCCGAGCCCGGGCCGCCAATCGTGACGTCACTGATCGTCCCCGAGCTCGGCGCGATCAGCACACCAAACGGCATGACCGTGCTGTCGCCAGCAAGATTGGTCGTTGCAAACCCGTCATCGCCAAGCAGGTCGGGCGAACTGCCAAAACCTGACCCGTGCACCCCGATGTAATCGCCCGTGATCTGCGCCCCCGAGGATGGTTGGGTCAACAGGATCCCCGCGCCGAAGGCGCTCAATCCCGCCTCGAACGACCCGTCCGTCGGGCTCTGACCCGCCAGCGAGCTCAGATACGCCGTCAACCCCGGCACGTCACCATCAGTGAAGAAGATGTCCCCGACCAGCCCGTTGCCCGACCCGACGGTGTCATCGTCGCCCGCGACCTCCGCTCCGGTTGTGTCGTCGGTCAGGACCGAGTCGGCGAGCTGCTGATCGTCATCACCCAAACGAACCCCGTCCCCAGTGAAGTGCTCAATCTGGAGGCCGGTCACGACCGACCCCGCCGAGCCGGCCGCGAGGTCAAGGCCGTTGGCACCAGTACCGGCGCTGGCGCCGTCGATGATCGCGCCGATCTTGCGCGTCCCGGCCAAAAAGGGGCTTGGCTGCGTCGTCGCGTCGATATCAACCGGGTGGGTAATCGCTGGCAACGGCGACGCCGGAGAGATCGTCGCGATCGTGCCCGGCGCGACGCCGGGAATATTGAACGTGATCGACACCGGTGAGCCGGACGTCGGTTCGGCGTTCGCGGTCTGGATCGCGGCGCGCAGCGTGCACGTGGCATCAGCGGTCACGCAGTCGGTGCCCGATGGATCCGAGCTCGGAGCATCGCCAGCATCGTTGACCGTAATCGACTGCGCGACCGGGAGCTCGTACGCGGAGCCGCTCTCGACCGCGGTCCCCCCATTCCCAAACCAGTTCCCCGCCCAGTTACCGATCGCGATCCCGCCCGGCTGCACCGAGAGCGAGTACGGCGACGCGTCGGAGATCCCGAACGTGATCGCGGTGCCACCGCTCGAATCCGACCAAGTTCCGTTCGACGCCGGGAACAGCAACACCACGCCGGCGTTCCACTCGCTCGTCACTACGCCGATGCTCCACCCAGCACTCGTCGGATGGACGGCGACGACTCCCGTCGGCGGACCCGTACCCGCTGCGTTCGTAATCGCGACCACGTAGCCAATCGGGTTGTACTCCGCGGTGCCGGTCATCTCCGCCTTCTGCTCCTCGCTTGCCCAGCCGGTGGTGGGCTCTTGATAGACGTACACCGAGCCGGTGTAGTCGCTTCCCTGGTAGGGCGAGCCGACGGCGATCGTGCCGCTCCCCGCGTTGATCGCCACTGCCTCACCGAACTCCGCGTAGTCCGTCCCGTCCGATGCGGTCAGTTCGGCTGGCACCGGCGGCGGTTTACTCCAGCCGCCGCTCGGCATCGTGAACACGTACGCCGCCCCGTTGTCGTCGCTTCCCTCGTAGGGCGCGCCGGCAACGACCGTCGACCCGTCGGCAGCCAGGCTCTCGCCCAAGCCGCTCGAATCGCCGGCGGTCAGCTCCGCCGTCTGCGTCGCGGGCGTCGTCCACCCGCCGCCCGGCTCGTTGAACTCGTACACGGCACCTTCATAGTTTGACCCGGCGTCTGGCGCCCCTACGAACAGTTGCGTGCCAGACGCGGCGAGGGCGGAGCCAAAATCGTCGCCTTCGGCACCGTCGGACGCGGTCAGCTCGACCGGCGAGCCCGGGTGTGCCCAGCCATTCGTGGGCTGCGCCCACGCGTCCACGTAACCCTCGGAGCTGGCGTAAGGAGCACCGACGACGATCGACGTGCCGACAACTGCCACGGCGGCGCCGAAATCGGTGCCCGCGTCCGAGTCAGTCAGCTCCGTCGTCTGCGTGGCCGCCGCCCAGCCGGTCGACGGCTCGACGAACACGTAAGCAGCCCCCGCGTCGTCACTCCCCGCGCTCGGCGCACCCACCACGACCAGCGATCCCGACGCCGACTGCGCGATCGACGAGCCGAAGCGGTCCTCGTCGGTGCCGTTCGACTCGGTCAGGTTCGCGGCCTCCACCGTCGGGTCGACCGTGATCGGATACTGCGCGCCGGCGTCGTCGACGCCGATCGTCAACCGCCCGCCGCTCAGGGACAGCTGCGCCGGCAGCGCGCGGCCGCGGGCGTCGGTGACGCTGAGCCCGAGGTAGCGCAGCAGTCCCTGGGACGAGCCGGGACGGCCGAAGCTCACGACACCGTCGTCGAGATGCGCGGCGAGCGAGCCGCGCAGCGCGAACACGATCCGCAGGCGGCCGGGCTCGCCAGCCAGCGGCCGCGAGGCAACCGTCACACCCTGCTCGAGCCCGAACGGACCGTTCGCGTACCACTCGACGACACCGCCGCCACGGTTGTAGCTGACGCGGTTGCGCGTGGCGAGCGGAGCCGCCGCGCCCGCCGGCTCGACCAGGGCGCCGCGACCGAGCAGCGACAGGCCGATCCCGACCGTCCCGTGGGCGCTGTGGATCAGTGGCCCGGAGCGCCCGTAGGTGACCGTCAGTCCCTCGTCGGCGTTTCGCTGGCTCAGACCCGTGCGCGTACTCACCGCCCAGAAGGAACGCTCGTCGGCACCGAGCAGGCGCGAGATCGCCGCGCGCTCGGGTGACAGCCCCGGCACCGCGGCCCGCGCGCCGTGCGGCCCCGCGTCAGCCAGTGGCTGGCGCAGCAGGCCGACGATCGCGAGCATGGCGACGGTCGCCGCCGCCGCTGCCATCAACATCCGGCGGCTGCTGCGGCCACCGTCCGGCATCGGTACTGCTGGGGTGGCTTGCGCGCTCATGATTTGTGACTGTCTCGGGACGCTCAGAGGACTTTTGTAGTGCGGGTGATGGTGTGGGTCTGGTGCTTTCCGGCCGGGGTGATGGATAGCTCGAGCTCGGTCGTCACGTTCTGGCTGAGACCGATGATGTCGAGGACACGCAGGAGCCGGCCGTCGAGCGTGGACGCCTGCTGGCACTCACAACGCGGCATGCGTCTCCGCCTTGTCATACGCGTCGTCGCCACTGTAGACCGCAGTGATCGCAGATGCTGTGCGTGCGCCGGCCGGCAGCGGGAACATCGCCCGGGCCGAGCGCGGGTCGAGTGAGATGGCGGCGAGCAGTTTGTGTCCGGCGTAGAAGCTGACCGTTCCCTGCGCGGAGGCGCCGTGCGCAGGAGCGTGGACGTTTGCTGTCAGCTGGTAGACGCCAACGCCGTTGTTGGTGGGCTTTCGGATCGTCAGCTGGATTCTGACCTTTGAGCGGTGCAGGTGTGGGCAGCTCAGCTCCAGGTTGACGCCGGTCTGCGCCGGGGGCACAGCGAACAGCGGCGAGCTCGCCATAGCGCCATGGTGCGCGGCGCAACCAGCGTGACTGGCGGTGATCCGGTAGTAGCCGGGTAGCACGTCCCACCCGTACGCCCCCAGCGCATTCGTACGGTCCGGGTTGCGCCGGTTTGCGGGCGACATGATCACGCTCCCATTCGGGACCGCCTTCGGCGCCCCAGTCTTGGTGGCGGTCCGGCGCAGAGTCACCGTCGCGTTTCCGATCGGGATCCCAGACTTCGTGCGGACGACGCCGCTCGGATCGACGTAGACGTCGACGATGACGTGCTTGTAGACGCGGACCGGGACTGTCGTCTGCTGCCCTACCCCGACGTTGCCGCTCAGGGTCCCACCGGTCACGCTCGAGAAGACGGCACTTCCGCCGTGGGATTGCCCGTTCAGGCCCTCGGAGGACATCGTCCATGCGGCGTTCGACGATTGGTTCGCAGCGTCCGCGTTGCCGGGTGGCGCCGTCGAGGTTGCGAGCGAGTTGATACCTGTGAGCCCAGCGCTCACTTGGCCCTGAGATGACACGTTGACACCGGGGCTGTAGACGCCGATCCCGCTGTTTGCCCACGACGACGAACCGGAGGCAAATCCAGCCACGCCTTGCGGGCCCACGGTGATCGGGCCGATCACCGTCCCGTCGGCGCAATACTCGGTGATCGTCACGGCAGTCGAGCTCCAGCCGTACGTCGTCGTGTTTACGTCGGGACAACCGTTTGCGAGCTGCACGCAGGCAGCGTTTTGACTCGCGGAAGAGTCACAGTCAAGCGCAGCGAGCATTGGGTCGGAGACTGCCTGGACGTCGCCATCCGTGCCGTAGTGCGCCGCGAAGATGATCGCTGCGGCCTGCACGACCTCCTGCGAGGAGGAAGAGCTCTGCGCGGCCGTGTCGAGGCCGGTGAATCCGGTGTATAGCTGCGTGCTGTTCGGTGTTCCGGTCTGAGCGATTGGCAGCGGGACCGTTAGCGTGAACGGGGAGATCCAAGAGAGGACGGGGACCCCGCTCGTCTCGCCGTCGAAGGAGACGCCGTCGCTGAGTCCCACGGGGGGCTGCAATGTGAAGTCTTGGGTGCTGGCTCCGCCAGCGGGCACCGTCACCCGCGCCGATGCTTCGAACAACGCGGATGTCGGCGGGCTGACCTGGACCAGGATTAGTCCGGCGCCGCTCGGCAGCTGGTAGCTGCCGTCCGGCCCAGTCGTAGTCGAGACACACGCGGTGGTCACGATGTATTGGGCTACTGGACAGGCGCTGACGGTCGCACCGGCGAGCGGTGCCGCCGGTGTCTGTGTGCCGTCGTAGATGTGACCCTCAACCACATCGGTCCCGCCGCTACCGGTGAGCGTCACGATCTGCGGACTGTCGGGGGCGTTGTCAGCGAGCTGCAGTTGGGCTTGGTAGGTGCCCGTATCGCTCGGCTCGAAACTCACCGCGACGGTGCACTGGCCGCCAGGGTGAATCGGCCCACTCGCACAGCTTGAATTCGCCATGAAGTGTGCCGCGTCGGTGCCGTTGATCGTCGTGGCACTGACGTTGAGTCGGGTGGTGGACGAGGTGTTGGTCAGCGTGACGCTCTGCTCCCCTGGCGACCCGAAGGACAAGCTGCTCGGGCTGACCGATGCGCTGGCGAGGCCGCTGGCGTCACCCGAGAGCGCAACGCTTTGAGGGTTGCCTGGCGCGTCATCGGGGACGTTGACCTGCGCGTCAAACGTGCCGGGCGCCCCCGGGCTGAAGTTAACCGATAGTGGACACGAGGCGCCCGGCGCGAGCGTCGTGCCCGAGCATTCGTCCGACGTCAACGAGAACGTCGATGCTTGCGCCCCAGTGAGGCCTAGAGTGCCCAACTGGAGCGGCGCATCGCCGCTGTTCGTGATCGTCAGCATCTGCGTTGCCGTGGTCCCTTCGCCGACCGCGTCAGAGTTCGTGCCGAAGACCAGCGGGCTCGCGCTGAACGACGCGGCCGGTGAGCCTGCGTAGCCGACCAGACTGAACACGTGCGGGCTCTGGGGCGCGTTGTCGGTGACGGTCAGCTGCGCGGCGAACGACCCGGTCGTCGTTGGACTGAAGTTCACCCCAATCGTGCAGATCCCGCCGGGCTCCAGGGTCTGCCCGGTGCAGCCATCCGAAGCCACCGAGAACGACGAAGCCCCGGGGCCTGACAGGCCCGTGGTAGTGAGCACGCGCGGCAGATAGCCTTCATTTGTGATGTTCACATACTGGGTTTCCGTCGTCCCAACGGCAACACCGTCGGAGCTCGAGCCGTATACAGGCACCCCCGGGCCGAAGAAGCCGTCCGCGGGCACCCAAGGCCATGCCGCACCAACGTTGCCATTGTCTCCCTCGCCAGCGAGCAGCGACGTCGTGCCATCAGCGGACAACGCGACATTGTTGCCAAAAATGCCAGCGCCGATCTCGGCATCCGTCGGATCGTCGGCTTCGGTAGGAGCGATCAGCTTCGCCAGCTCGGTCCATGAGGATCCCGTGCCCGAGTACATCCAGGCTGCGCCGACGCTAGTGCTGTCGGCGTAGCCGCCGATCAGCGCCAGGTCGGTATCGCCATCGGTGCCCAACGCCACCGCGGCCCCGAAATACGCGTCGCCGCTCTCGGCGTCGGAGCCGCTCGTCGGCGCGATCAGCTTCGCCTGCGCCGCCCAAGACGCCCCTGAACCGGTGAAGACCCAGGCCGCACCAACGCCGCTGTTGTCCAGCGGCCCGCCGATCAGCGCTGTTGTGCCGTCGGCGGACAGCGCCACCTCGAAGCCGAACCTTGCGTAGCCGTTCTCGGCCTCGGAGGAAGGTGCCGTTGGGGCCGTGAGCTTGGTGCCTGTGCTCCAGGAGGATCCCGAGCCCGTGTACACCCAAGCCGCACCGACGTTGTCGTTGTCCCCGCCGACGTCGCCGTCGTACTGGCCGCCGATCAGTGCCGTCGTGCCAGCGGAGGACAAAGCGACATTGTTGCCGAAATAGGCCGCCCCGAGCTCCTCATCGGGGCCGCTGGTGGGGGCCGTCAGCTTTGCCTTCTCGCTCCACGAGGAGCCGGAGCGCGTGTACACGTACGCAGCGCCCACGTCACTGTTGTCGCCGTCGCTGCCGATCAGGGCGGTAGTGCCGTCAGCCGACAGCGCGACGCTCCCGCCGAAAAATCCGCCGCTCGTAGGGCCTGCCAGCTTCTCCTGCTCACTCCACGAGGATCCTGAGCGCGTGTAAACCCACGCCGCGCCGGTTTGACCCGAGCCGTCCGTGAAACCGCCGATCAGGGCCGTGTTGCCATCAGCCGACAGCGCAACGCTGACGCCGAAATAACTCTGGCTCCCACTGTTGTCACTCGGGTGGAGCTTCGCTTGCTCGCTCCACGTTCCGCCTGAGCTCTTGTAGACCCAGGCCGCGCCAACTTGACTGTCGTCGCTGGAGTTGTTGCCGTCCCAGGGGCCGCCAATCAAGGCGGTGGTCCCGTCGGAGGACAGTGCGACATCCCAGCCGAAGTAGCTCCCGCCCACGCCGCTCTCGTCGCTCGGGGCGATCTTCGACCCGACCTCGACCAGCGGGTCGATCCGCAGCGGATAAGCGGCGCCAGCGTCCGTGACTCGTATCAGCAGCTCGCCGTTGTGGACCGTGAGCGTCGCCGGCAGGCGCCGACCGCCCGCGGCGCTCGCCGACAAGCCGCCGTAGCGCAGCGCCACCTGACCCGACCGCGTCAGGAATTCGAGCTCAGACCCCGCCCTGCGCGCACGCAGCGAGGTGTTGAGCCCCAGCGCCACCGTCAGGTCCTTGCTGGCTCCGGCCGGCCGGCGCGCGACTGTGAAGCCCTGCTCGATGCCGAGGGGACCGGCGGCGTACCACTCCGTCAGCCCGTCACGCTGGTACGTCACGCGATTACGTTGGGCGGATATCGACACGAGGTCGGGGCGCTCAATGCGACCGCCGTGACTGATTGCCACCGAGACGAAGGACAGCGACGCGGTACCCGTGCGCAGCGCCACACCACGCGCGCCAAACAGAGCCGAGATGCCGCCGCCGCTCGAGCGATATCCGGCCCCGGAACTCTCAGCAGCAAACACCGGCGCATCAGCGCCAAGCGATGTGGAGATCACCGACTGGCCCTGCAACGGCAACGACTCAAGCCGCACAATCCCGGTGGCACCGCGGGCAGCCGAATCCTGCCGTTGCGCTGCGAGCTGCGACAGGCTCTCGCGCGCGGCCGTATGAGAGCGCGCAACAGACGTCGCCGACCGGCTGCCTGCGGCCAAACCCTGGTGCAGCACCACACCAAGCGCTGCACACGCCAGCGCGATAAGGACGAGCCAGCGCGCGGGCATCGCAGCCCTGCGGGACACGGTGACCCGGGCGGCCACACCAACGTCGGGTGAACGGCGCAAACGGCCAGGCCAGGTGCTCATCGAAATGCCTCGCGAGCAGTCGCTGGATCGATGGCCAGCGCTCGACCGGATCGAAACGCTGATCCACAACCGGCCCGTCGGGTGGTGCGGTACGCGCGTTCCGCCCACCCGCTATCGGCGGCCTTCATTGCTTCATCTCTGCCGGCCTGGCCGCGAGCACTACTTCCTTCTTCTTTTCGGCTTCGCTGGCTTTTCGATCGTGGCCGTCGCCGATGCTGCGGCGAGCGCTAGGACGCCGGCGACAAGCGACACCGTGCCTACGAAACAAGCCGAGCGCCCGGTGCGGCCGAACCTACTAAACCCGAAAGTCATTGCTCGCCCAATTCCGGTTAGAGGACTTTTGTGCTGGTGGTGATGCTGTGGGTCTTGTGCTTGCCGACCGGTGTCACGGACACCTTCAGCCCGATCCCCACGTTGTGACTGAGACCGACGATGTCGAGGATGCGCAACAGCCGGCCGCCGAGCGGCGACGCCTTGATCGTCAGCGTCGTCGTCGCGTGCTTCTTCAGCACTCCGCGAACCGAACCGACAATAAGCGTCTTGCGCAGCTCGCTGACGCGCTTGTAGCCGAGGTCGTGCGCGATCACGCGAAGCCCGACGTCCTCCGCCACCAACAACGTCAAGCGCGCCAATGCTCGCGTAGGCGAATACGTCGGCGCGGTAGCAAGCTCGAACTCCTGGCTGAATGCGGCAATCTCGGCGGCGGTCGGGTGCGTCGCATAGATGCTTTCCATGACGAGCGAGGCCTCCGGCGCGGAGCCCACGCTTGCAGCCGACGCCCGCTGCAGGATGCTGTCATCACCGCCGGAGTCCGCATCAGACGGGAAGTCCGGCGCAGTGTTGCTGTCGATCGTGTTTAGCGTCCCCGCGTTGCCCGCACTCGGTGTGACTTCGTCAAGATCGCTGCCAATGCCGGCGGCCTGCGACGGAGTGACGCTTGGAGCACCGTCAATGTCACCTGCCTGCAGTTCAGTCCCGTCCGCGACATCCTCGAGATCCACTCCGGCCACCGAATTTTCGGCGTTCATCTGGGCCGCGATTTCGTCGAGCTGCTCTTGGCTCAAATTCGCCTCATCGTCCTCGTCCTCATTGGCTTTGGTGCCGTTCTGGGTCGTGACGGGCTCGGTAGTCTGACCGGGGACGTCTTCGTTGGGGTAGGTGACGTCGTTGTTCGCACAGCCGCCGACGCAGTCGCTGTCCGTCTTGTCTGGACCGCTGGCGCCCGGACTCAAGGCCTGGGCGCCGGAACTGGTGCCAAAGCTGCCATCGCCTTCGTAGGTCGCCGTGATGTCTGGCTGGACGCTCGTATCCGCGGGCCGGTACTGAATCGTGCAACTCGCGACCCCTTCGGAATAAGGGGTCGGTACGAGCTGGCAGACGCTGCCCAGTAGCGTCCCGACGCCACCATCTGCGAACAGGACGTCCCCGGTCGGCGTCGAAACTCCTCCGCTCGCATCACCGACCGTCGCGCCACAGTCATCGACGTTCGTCTGCGTATCGAGGTTGCACTGCACAGAGGTGTAGGACGTCAACTTGGCAGGCGGCTGGGGCGTTGTCGGCGTGCTCGTCCCGGTCGTGAGCGAGAAGTAGTCGAAGTTGGCGAAGGTCCCGTCGTAGTCGTCCGGGCCGTTGTTCGCGTTGGCTGCCTCGATCCGCAGTCCGACCGTCTGGCCGGCATAGGCGGACATGTCGATCGACTCGTTGACCGGGCTCGAACCTGTGCACGTGCTGCCCGTCCCCGACTGCATCGGCGGCGGCGTGAACTGAAGCGCTTGATGGACGACGTTGTCCGATGTCACGATGCTGATCGTCGCGGTCGCCGGATCGAGGTTGCCCCAACTGGTGAAGGTCAGATTTCCGGGCGACTGCGGGACGGTTATCGTCTGCTGGACATAGGCGTCGGAGGCCGTACCTGAGCCTCCGGGCACATCCTCGGCGAGGTAGGGAGTGCCGGTGCTCAGCGGGTCGCACGTCATGCTGGTGTAGACGTAGATGAACGGGCCGTTGCAGCCGCTCGGCCACGTGGAGGAGCAGCTGGTGGGGTCGTAGGTAACGATCGTCGCCGGCCAGTCCGGAATCGACTCGTCATTGCCAGAGCCCGAGTAGGCCGCGCTGAAGTCCCCGTTCTGGATCACGTTCGTACCGGCGCCAGATGCAGCAACCGTCGCCCAGCCGCCGCTCGCGAGCACGGCCAGCCCGAGCACCAACGAGGCGCTCAGCAGCAGTGTGATCCGACTCGCCCGCTTGTCGCCTCTATGCATTATCCGCTCCCCGCTCCCGGCCGCCGATCAACCCGGACTCACGATCGCCGCCAGCCCGGCGGCAACGACTTGTCATCGCCATCTGGCTGTGACAGACATCGAATGCCAGCCCAAGATGTGCCCAAGATTTGGCTCGGGTCGACTGCGACGCGCCGCCGCAGTCCCCCTGGCTCCTAGTCGAGGCGAGAGTCATGGTCATCGCGGGGAGCCACCTGCGGCGCGGGCCGTTTTCTTCTTTTTCGGCTTCGCGGCCTTTGCGACTGTGACGGTGACCGTGTCGATCGTGCTCCCGCCGGAGCTGACGGTCACGATCGCCTTCAGCTTGCCGAACCTCTTCAGCAGTGAGAGGCCGGTCGAGTTGAGCTCGAGCGTGATCGTCTTTGTTGCGCCCGCTGCGACGATCGTGCCGGCGGTGGCGACCACGACCACTTTGGTCTTGGGTTTCGGAGCCTTTTTGGCGCCGGCACTGATCGCCTTGATCTTGCTGCCCTTGAGGTGCTCGATGACTGTCGCCTGCAAGGTCACCGTGGGGCACGCGCTGCCGCCTGCCGGGCAGGAGATCGCAGCGGTGATCTCGGCCTGGCCGCCCGCAACAGATGCGACCTGGGCCGTGGGTGTGGTCACTGTTGCCGTCGGTGTCGGTGTCGGCGTCGTGCTACCGCCACCCGTGGCGGGCGCACAGCCCTGATTTGCAACGCCGCCATTCTCGAAAACGTAAGCCGCCCCCGGGCCGTCGACTGTCCCGGGATGTAGATATGCGCCGCCGACGATCGTGGTGCCAGCGATCGCGACCGCGTTACCCAGGTGGTCGTTCGGACCACCGTCGCTTGCTGTCAGCAGCGCGGGTGCCGCGACGGCAGCGCTCCAGCCACCGGCCGGCTCGGTGAACGTATACAGAGCACCCTGGTCATCGTTGCTGCATAGCTCGTCGGGCGGCGCGCCGGCGACGACCGTGGTTCCGTTCGTCGCGACCGCGAAACCGAGCTCGTTGCCGTAGCCGGGGGTGGTCAGCTCGGCGGTCTGGCTCGTCATGTTCGTCCATGCCCCCGATGTGACAAACACGTACGCCGCGCCCTGGGCGGCGTACGCGCCGACATTGTGGTTGGGCGCGCCGGCGACGATCGTGCTGCCCGAGATCGCGACGGAGTAGCCGAGCTGATCGCTCCCGTTACTCGTCGGGTCGTTTGCGGTCAGTCTGGCGGTCTGGTACATGGGATTGGAGGCGCTCGCCCAACCGCCGCCGGGCTCCGTGAACTCGTAGGCGGCCCCCTGCTGGTGCCCGCCCGGGGCGTAGAAGGGAGCGCCGGCGACGATCGTGTTGCTGCCCGCGGTGCCCGAGATCGCGACCGACCAGCCGAGCAGGTCCTCGCCGGTCGGGACCTCTGCCGCGAGTTGCGCGGTCGGTGCAGTGCTCGGCGTCCATGTGGTCGATGTCACGAACACGAACGCCCGTCCGTCGGGGTCGTCAACCGCGCCGTCGTAGGGCGCGCCGGCGACGATCGTCTTGGCGTCGCTCGAAATCGCGACCGAGTAGCCGAGCTCACCGCCACCATTGTTCTGGCCACCACTCGTTGAAAGCGTGCCCCCGTCGGTTAGCCTTGCGGTCGGCGATGTCATCGTCGACCAGCTGCCGCTGGTCGCAAACACATCGAGCGTGCCCTGGGTGTTCTCCTCGTGGGCGTCGCCGTGGAGCTCGGTGCCGGCCGGCTCCCCGGCGACAATCGTGTCACCGGCGATCGCAACCGAGTAGCCAAGCTCGGCGCCGGCAACCCCACTCGAGTCGGTCAGCTCGGCGGTCTGGGTCATCGTCGCTCCCACACCCGACGTCGCGAACACGTAGACGGCGCCCTGCTGGCCGTTGGATCCGACCGTATGGTCTGGTGCGCCGACGACGACGGTGCTGCCAGACACCGCGACCGAGTAGCCGAACTCGTCGAGGTCCGCGCCGTCACTGGCGCTCAGCTCGGTTTGTTGAACGAACGGGTCGATTCGCAGCGGATAGCGCGCGCCGCGGTCGTTCACGTGCAGCACGGCGCGAGCGCCGCGCAACGTAAGCCAGGCGGGCAACGCGCGGCCATCGGCATCCGTGGCGTGGACACCCGCGTAACGCAAGCCGCCGGGCAACAGCAGCGTGCCGTGCGCAAGACGCGCCGCGCCGGGCACGGCGAGCGAAAACGCCAACGCGCCCGAGCCTGCCGGACGTCTCGCGACGTCAAAGCCCTGCTCCAGTCCGACCGGACCGTTCGCCCACCACTCGCGCAGCGAACCGTACGCATAACTCACGCGGTTGGCGCTCGCAACCGGCGAGACCGGCTGGAGCGTCCGGAGCGTAGCCCCGCGCCCGAAAGCCTTAAGCGAGATCGCTACCTGAGTTGAGCCCGTCGTGACCGCGACCCCTGCGCGGTCGAACCGCGCCGAGAACCGCTGCGCCGGGTTGCGCGCCACCAAGCCATTGATCCGGTAGACCGCATCGTCGCGCCCCAACCCCGCCGAAACCGGACCCTGCGCCGCAAGCGGCAAACTCGACAGGCCCGTCCGCGAGACAGGATGAGACGACGCGTCAGACACCACCGGCACAGCGGCTCCGCCCAGCGTGCCGTGGAGGACGAGAGCGACCGCAACACAGCTCAGCACAACCACAGACAGGACAGGTCGCGACCACGACGCTCGTGTCAGCCCAGACCTGGCAATCGGGCCAAGCCGGGGTGACGGTTGCGAACGGCCTGCCCAAACGCTCATCCCGGCCTCTCCCATTGTGCCTGCCGTGGCGAGCGCCCACACGCCCAAAACACTGAACTTTCGCCAGCCCGACGCGTGTGCTCGTACTTCGCCGGTCCGCCGACTTCGGCTCGTTGCCTTTTGCGAGCCAACCCAGTCGATCGCGGGATGTTTACCAGTCACACGCACCCGCGCCAAATGTGGCGTGTACGCATCTCTACGCATCTGGCGTCCTCATGCAAGACAGCGACCGCACGAACTTTTGTTCTGTCCGCTCACGCGCTTCTGCATAACCGGACATACTTGCTCGCGCGATGCGCGATCAAGCGCTCACCGACACACAACTGCTGTTGGATCTCGTCGGCGAGGCCTACGGCTTCGAAGACCTCCCCGAATACCGCCAGGGGATTCTCGAGTCGATCACTCGCTTAGTGCCCTGCGACCGGATCGGCTACAACGAGATCGCCCCTGACGAGACTTTCGCGGTCACGATCCCGGCCTTCGACCCTGGCC
>Ga0302184_10001158_pt1 | contig 17133 bp, 17 predicted proteins | sample I_Palsa_N3_3_FD_200233 | JGI IMG/M metagenome (GOLD analysis project Ga0302184, IMG submission 200233) | Peat permafrost microbial communities from Stordalen Mire near Abisko, Sweden - I_Palsa_N3_3 | ecosystem: Environmental > Terrestrial > Soil > Palsa > Peat permafrost | place: Sweden...
CCCCGCGGTGTACCCGTTCGTGCATCAGGTGGCGGCTCAGCTGCCCGAGCACGACGACGGCGAGCAATTCCTGGCCGGTATCGACCTCATCCTGGCCGGCATCACAACCGTCCGATAGGCGGTTCTCCATCGTGCACTCCTCAACTGGAGGCGGTTTCCGGGATTTGCATGCGTTTTCGCTGGTCGTCGGCCCTGCTCTGGCTGTTCGTGTTGCAACCAGGCAGAAACGTGCTGACCCGCGGGGCGCGGAGCGATTCACGCCAATCCGGAGCAGCACGTCAGGGCATACCGTCACAACCAGACAGGCTTAATCTGAGCTGTCTCGTAGCGAAGATGATCTTCTTTACCCAAAACTCACATCACCCATTCGACGTGTCGTTCTCCGGAAATGTCATAGCCATCCTCTAGAATCGAACTAGAAAGCTACAGCAGATCCTCGCCGCCAGACCACCCCGGCCCGCCCCCGCCCCCCGTACCCCGGACAGGAGGTGAACACCGCCATGACCGCGCCCGCGCCGCCCGCCAGCACCAGCGAGGCACTGGGCATGCTGACCTCCGCGATGAGCTACCTGGCCACCGCCGAAGCCACCCAGATGCCGGCCCAAGTCCAGGCCCAGTGCCTGATGACCCTGGAACAGGCCGACGCGATGGAAACCGCCGCCCGCGCCTCGATCCTGGCCGCGTTCACCGCCAGCCAGGGGTACCACGACGACGCGGACTACAGCCCCTGCTCCTGGCTGATCCACCAGACCCGGGTGACCAGCGGTACCGCGAAGGAGCACGTGGGCTGGTCCCGCCGGACCCGGACCCACCCCCGGATCGTGGCCGCGCTGGCCGCCGCGGAGATCACCAAGTCCTACGCCCGCACCATCTGCGGCTGGACCGACCGGCTGCCCGAGGACTGCCGGGACCGCGCCGATGAGATCCTGCTCGGCGCCGCGCTGATGGGAATGGAACTGCCCGATCTGGCCGGCCTGGCCGCGGAGATCTATACCCGGTCCCGGCCCGATGTGCCCGATGAGGACGGGCCCAGGTTCGAGGACCGGGCCCTGAAGCTGGCGACCACGTTCGGCGGCGCCGGCGTGCTGGCCGCGGATCTGACGCCTGAGTGCGCCGCGGTGGTGGCCGCGGTGCTGGATGCCCTGTCGGCGCCGCGGGGCGCGGAAGATGACCGCTCGCACGCCCAGCGTTACCATGATGCGCTCGAGGACGCGTGCCGGCGGCTGGTCGCGGCGGGGCTGCTGCCCGAGCGGGCCGGGCAGCCCGTCAAGGTCACCGCGCACATCGACCTGTCCGACCTGATCGACCTCGACCTCGACTCCAAACTCCAGAAGAAGTGGACCGAGCGGGTCCGGGGGCAGTGGGCCGCGGCCCGCGCCGCCGCGTCGGTCGGCGGGTCGGACGGCGCCGCGTGGCTGGACGGGAAGGCCGCGGAGGGATTCGCGTGCGACGCGTCGGTGACGCCAGTGGTATTCGGCACCGTGAATCCCGGCGTACTGGACGACCTGGTCCGGTTCTGCGTCCAACTCGCCGGGCACGGCCCCGGCCGCTGCATCCCCAACCCCGTCCCGGACCACACCGACCCGGACCACACCGACCCGGCCAACGCGGATCACGCCGGCCCGGACCCGGCCGAGGCGGGTGAGCCGCTGCCGGGTCCCCAGCCGCTGCCGGCCGGCCTGAGCCGCGAGTCGCTCGAGCTGGCCGTCATCGGCAAAGCCGTCGAGCTGCTCTCGGGCCCCGGCGGGCTCGCGGGCTTCCTGCGCCGCCGCGAGCTCGGCGTCCGGCTCGGCGGCCCGTGCCAGCCGCTGGACATCGGCTTCAGCGACAACATCCCGGCCGGGATCCGCAACGCGGTCAAGGCCCGGGACCTGCACTGCCAATGGGCGGGGGGCTGCGACCAGCCCGCCTCGGCCTGCGAAGTGCACCACCTCAAGCACAAGAGCAACGGCGGCGAGACCAGCCTTGACCAGTGCATTTTGCTCTGTTTTTACCATCACCAGGTGGTGATTCACCGGCTGGGCTGGACCCTGGTCCGCAACCCGGACGGGACCACCACCGCCTGGAACCGGGACCGGTCCAAGGTCCTGCGCAGCCACAGCCCGCCCGCCCGCGCCGGGTAACACCCCGGCGCCTCTAACAGGGCAGCAACACCGCACAAGCTGGGCCAGGTTCCGGTCCGCAGCTACCTGGCGTCCGGCGAACAAGCCCACCGGAACACCAGCCGAACCAAGCGCCGGATAACGCCCGCCCAAGGTCCGGCCCTGAGGCCCGGCGTCATCCGGCATGGCCGGGCCCAAGCTTCTACCCGAAGACCAGCGCCAGGCGACGGCTGAACCACCATTTGCACTCCAGCCAGAGCGTTAGCCCCGGTGATGCAGGCGGTAGTGCTCGGCCAGCAGGTCATCGCCGAAATCATCGGCCGGGTTCCGCCACACCGAGTGAACGTGGTTGCCGTTCGCCTGGGTGTTGTCGTGTTCGATGAGCAGCGTCGGCCCCTGGACGCGGAAGTAATGCCGCTCCCCGGGTTCGGTGCCGCCCGCCCAGGCGAAGGTGAGGTTGTCCAGCCCGGCGCGCTCGAGCTCCCGCATCTGGACCCCGGCTACCTCGTCCGGCAGCCGCCGCGCGAACGCCCCGACGATGGCGGCCAGCTCGTCAAGCTGGCGCAGGTTCAGCTGTCCGGCGGACAGGCCCTTGGGGCTGGCCCGGACGTAGCTGAGGATGTCGCGTTCGTCCTCGCTGAGCCGGTAGTCCGGCTCCGGGCCGAACACCGGGTCAGGCCGCTCAGTGTCCCCGATCATGGGCACGATCCGGGTGGCGAAGTCGGGTGGCGAGCGGTGCCAGATGATCGCGGCGTGCCGCTGGGCGGCATCGAGTGAGTGCACCAGACGGAACCCGAGTGCCTCGTCATCGGCCAGCGGGGCCAGTATCCCGTAACTGGCCGGCTCGGCGCCTAGCAGGAACGGGGCGGGCGAGATGTAACGACCGCCGACCACCGTGAAGTTAAGTGACACGTGATGCCCGGCAAACTGCCAGCCCCACGCGCTCGCGTCCGGCACACCGAACACCTTGAAGCAATACCGCTCGGGGTTGAACAGGTCGGCTGCGTCCGGGGTAAGCGCGCGCAGCACGTGTTCCATGGCCATCACCGAGACGACCTTCGCGTACCCCGGCAGGCTCGTGCCGGTCACGATCAGCTCATGCGCGAGCCTGCGCTGGCCGTCGTCGAGCGCACCTATGGGCAGGCCGCCGCGGTCCCGCGCGGGTGCGAACGACCAGTCGCGCCGCTCGTCGCCGAAGGCGAAGCACGCCTTCTCCCGCTGCGCCGCGGTCAGCGCTGCCAGCAAGGCGGCCGCCGCCGCGACCATCCGCGCCGCCGTCTCCGGCACCGCCAGCCTGTCCGTCTCATTCATCTTCAGGTCCTCCGCGAATCATTATCCCCACCGGGCCCGCTGAAGCGCTTTCGGCCTGCGAGGCTTTTGCAGCCGCGCGAGGATGGCTGGTGTCGAGATGCTGCAAAGCGTTTTCCGGGTCATTCTGGAAAAATGAGGGACCAGCAGCACCCGGCCAGCCACGAGCACGAGCACGGGCACGAGCACCACCATGATCACGGGCATGACCATGGCCACGGGCACGGGCATGACCACGGGCACGGGGGCCAGGGACTGTGGGCGCGTGTCCGGCACGCGGTCGGGCTGCATTCGCACTCGCACGACAGCGGAGCGGACGAGGTCCTTCAGGGCTCGGCCGAAGGCATGCGGGCGCTGTGGATCTCGCTGGCCGTGCTCGGCGCGACGGCATGCGCGCAGGCGCTGGTGGTCGCCCTGTCCGGCTCGGTCGCGCTGCTCGGTGACGCGCTGCATAACTCGGCCGACGCGCTGACCGCGGTGCCTCTCGGTGTCGCGTTCCTGCTCGGGCGGCGGCGTCCCACCCGCCGGTACACCTATGGTTACGGGCGGGCCGAGGACCTGGCCGGCATCGTCATCGTCGGGGTTATCCTGCTGTCCTCCGCCGCGGCGGTGTTCGCCGCGGTCAGCCGGCTGCTGCACCCGCACCCGGTGACCCACCTGACCGCGGTCGCGGTCGCGGCTGCGCTCGGGTTCGCCGGCAACGAGGTGGTGGCCCGCTACCGCCTCAGGACCGGGCGCCGGATCGGCTCCGCCGCGCTGGTCGCCGACGGCCTGCACGCCCGCACCGACGGCTACACCTCGCTGGCCGTGCTCGTCGGAGCGGGCGGGGTGGCGATCGGCTGGAACTGGGCCGACCCGGTCGTGGGCCTGCTCATCACGGTGGCGATCCTGACGGTGGGATGGCAGGCGGCCCGCGAGGTCGGCCGCCGGCTGATGGACAGCGTGGACCCGGCCCTGACCGAAAAGGTCGAGGCGATCTTGCGCGCTACTCCCGGCGTGCTGGACGTCGGCCAGGTGCGGCTGCGCTGGATCGGCCACACACTCCGGGCCGAGTGCGAGATCGGTGTCGATCCGCACGGCTCGGTAGTCCAGGCGCACGACATCGCGGTCCGGGCCGAACACGCGCTGATCCACGCGGTGCCCAGGCTCACGGCCGCGTTGGTGCACGCCGACCCGCTGGACGACACCGATCATCACGCCCCGCTCGCTGACCACGCGCTGACCGACCACGCGCTGGCGGGCTTAGACCCGGGGCAGGATCCCGGCCAGCAGCGCCCCCATCCGGCTGGCGGAGGCCTGGCCGGCCGCGATGACCTCGGCGTGGGAAAGACCGTGCCCGGCCAGGCCCGCCGCCAGGTTCGTGACCAGCGAGATGCCGAGCACTTCGGCCCCCATCTGGCGGGCCGCGATCGCCTCCAGACCGGTTGACATGCCGACCAGGTCGGCGCCGAGCCTGGCCAGCATGGTGATCTCGGCCGGGGTCTCGTAGTGCGGACCGGGCAGCATCGCGTAGACCCCCTCGGCCAGGCTCGGGTCGGCGTCCCGGGCCAGCGCCCGCAGCCGGGCCGAGTACAGGTCGGTCAGGTCCACGAACCGCTGGCCGGCCGGCGGCGCGGGCCCGGACAGCGGGGACGCGCCGGTCAGGTTGAGATGGTCGCTGATCAGCACCGGCTGCCCGACGCTGAGCCCGGCGCGGATCCCGCCCGCCGCGTTGGTGAGCACCACCGTCCGGCAGCCCGCCGATACCGCCGTGCGCACCCCGTGAACGACGGCGGCCGGCGAAAGCCCCTCGTACATATGCACCCGGCCGAGGAACACCAGGACCCGTAGCGGGCCCGCGACGACCGAGCGCACCGCGGGGGAGTGGCCCGGCACCGTCGGCCCGGGAAACCCGCCGAGTTCGGCCAGCGGGATCTCCGCCTCCGTGGTGCCGATCGCGTCGGCGGCGGGCGTCCAGCCCGAGCCGAGAACGACCGCCACATCATGCGGGCCGGTCTGGTCGGTGAGGCGGGCGGCGCTGGTCGCCGCGGCGGCGTACGGATCGTCGGTCACGAGGGCCATCATGGCGCATAACGGCCCGGGTCAGGGAGGCGGAGCCGGCGGGCTGCCACCACGGCCCGTTCGGCCGAAAGAAACAAGTAGCCGTGATTCGTTATAACGTGTCTTGGTGGAAGAACAGGCTGCGGCCGCGGGGGAAGCCGGAGCCGGACCCAAGGTGGAAACCAAAGAGGAGCCGTGGGAGGACCCGCGGATCCCGTGGGCCGGCAAGGCGCGCCGGGCCGACATCTTGTGCTGGGCCGGCATCATGCTCAGCGGGATCTTCTACTACGTGATGCTGCCGTTCCGTGCTTCGCTGCTCGGCACCCATCCGGTGCTGAGCGAGCTGCTGAACGGAAGCACCGAGGCGATCATCGCGGCCGCGGCGTTCGCCCGCGTCGGGCACGGGTCGCTGGTCGTGGCGCTGCTGGCCGCCGTGCCCGGGCTGATGAAGTTCGATCCGCTTTACTGGTGGGCGGGCCGGCTGTGGGGCGAGCGCATCATCGCGATGCTGTCCGGCAAGCGCAACCGCGGAGCAAAGTACATGGGCCGGGTCGACCGCTGGGGTCGCAAGTTCACCTGGCCCGCCGTCCTGATCAGCCAGTTCCTGCCCATCCCGAACGCGATCATCTATGTCATCGCCGGCTGGGCCGGGATGCGGCTGGTCACCTTCATCATCCTGGACGTGATCGGCTCACTGCTGTGGGCGGGCATGCTGGTCGGCCTCGGGTATGAGCTCGGCCATCGCGCGGTCGTGGTGGCGCAGACCATCTCGCACTACGGCCTGTGGATCTCCATCGGGCTGGTCGTCGTGATCGTTTTCTTCCAGGTGCGGTCGCAGCGCCGGATGATGCGCGTCTACGTCGAGGGCCGCGCGGTCCGGGCGGAGGCTCAGGCCCTGGCTGACGCGAACACCCTGGCTGACGCGGAGGCCAGCGCGGACGGGGCGGTTCCCGGAGGGGATCAGGCGACGACCTGATCGGTCTGGCCCTCGTTTACCCGGCTCCGCTGAGCCATCTCCGCTCGTGGGGGAGTTTTTCCGGAAATAAATTGCTAGTTTTACATTTCAAGGATAAGCTTAGGGTAGACACCGGGAATCGGACGCTGGAGACCTCGCGCAGGCCCGGCTCCACTCGGGAAACAGGCCCGGCTCCACTCGGGAAAGAAGCAGGCCCCTCATGACCCCAGCAACGCCGCCCCAGGCCACCACGCTGCCGCCCCCCTCATCCAACGGCTCGGCCCCGGCGGCCACGACCCCGGCCCCGGCCCAGCCGACCCTGCGCCCGGCCGCGGGTACCCGGGTCAGCAGCGTGGGCACCAGCCTGATCGCGGGTGTCGCCGGCATCGCCGTGGTGCTGATCTTCATCATCCAGAATGCGCATGCCGTGAACATCAGCTTCCTGGGCGCATACCTGCACCTCTCGCTGGCCCTGGCGCTGCTTCTCGCCGTCATCTCGGGCGCTATGGCGATGGCCGCGGCGGGAACCGCCCGGATAAACCAGCTCCGCCGCATCATGGGTCGCGGCCGCCTCACTCCGTAGCCCGCCCTTACCGGAGTCGGTGGCCCACCGGGCACGTAAGAACGTGTACGGGGGCCCACCGACTCCAGTCAGCTGGGACTCAGCGGACGCCGTAGAGGTGTTCCAGGGCGAGCTGGTCTAGGTGCTCGTAGGCTAGGCCGCGGGCCGCTAGGGCGTCGACGTCGGCGGTGGCCTCGCGCACGTCGCGCCAGGTCTCGCCGGGTTCCAGCGTCGGGGTGGGGAGCTGGCCGACCCCGGAGGCCCGCAGCGCCTCGATCACCTCCGGGTCGGCCCGGAACGCCCGCGCCTTAGCCCGCAGGATCAGGTAGTTGCGCATGCACGCGGCGGCCGACACCCAGACGCCCTCGTCGTCCTCGGTACGCGGTGGCTTGTAGTCGAAGTGCACCGGCCCGTCGTATCCGCCGGCCAGCAGCGTGTCCACCACCCAGAACGCGCCGCGCACGTTCCCGGCCCCGAACCGCAGGTCCTGGTCGAACCGCGGTCCGTGCTGGCCGTTCAGGTCGATGTGGAACAGCTTGCCGTGCCACATCGCCTGGGCGATGCTGTGCGCGTAGTTCAGCCCGGCCATTTCCTCGTGGCCGATCTCGGGGTTCACGCCCACCATCGAGCTGTGCTCAAGTGAGTTGATGAACGCCAGCGCGCTCCCCACGGTAGGCAGCAGGATGTCACCGCGCGGCTCGTTCGGCTTCGGCTCGATCGCGAACCGGATGTCATAGCCCTGCTCCTGGACGTATTCGCAGAGCAGGTTCAGTCCCTCGGCGTACCGGTCGAGGGCGGCGCGGATGTCCTTGGCGGCGCCCGACTCGGCGCCTTCGCGGCCGCCCCAGAAGATGTAGGTCTTCGCGCCGAGATCCGCCGCCAGGTCCAGGTTGCGCATGACCTTGGCCAGGGCGAAGCGCCGGATTTCCCGCTCGTTGGCGGTGAACGCGCCGTCCTTGAACATCGGGTGGCCGAACAGGTTGGTGGTGGCCGTCGTCACGGCCAGCCCGGTCTCGGCCAGCGCCTTGCGGAACGCGCCGATGCGCTCATCGCGTTCCGCGGCCGAGGCGTCGAAGGCGAACACGTCGTTGTCGTGGAAGTTCACGCCGTACGCGCCGAGCTCCGCCAGCTTGTACACGGCGCGTTCGGCGGGCATGGGCGGGCGGACGGCGCCGCCGAAGACGTCGACGCCCTGCCATCCGACCGTCCAGATGCCGAACGAGAAGTGGTCCTCGCGCGAGGGAACGTACTCCGTGCTCACGTGGCGGTCCTTTCCTTTCGTGTCACTGAAGTATCCATACTTTCAGCGGTCTCACCCGGTCCACCCCACCGTGGCGTCCCTGAGGGCGGCGTACCGCTCACGGACCAGCGGTTCCGGCTCCGCGGTGTACTCCGCGCTGGTCCCCGCCAGCGGCCACGATGGCGGCTCAGCCGCGCCGCTCGCGGCCCAGGCGGCCTGCCGGGCGGCGCCGAGCGCCACGTACTCGGCCGGTTCCGGCACGGTCACCGGCACGCCGAAGATCGCCGGGGCGATGGCGCGGACGGCCGGCGACCGGGCGGCGCCGCCGATCAGGATCACCCGCCGGGCGGTGATTCCGCACTCGGCCAGGTTGCCGATGGCGTCCGCCAGGGAGCAAAGCACGGCCTCGACCGCGGCCCGGGCCAGGTTCTCCGGCGTGGTGTTGCTGCTCGTCAGCCCGCGCAGAACTCCATGGGCGTCTGGCCGGTTCGGGGACCGCTCGCCGTCGAGATAGGGCAGCAGCGTCAGGCCCTGCGCTCCGGCGGGCGCGGCCAGCGCGAGCCGGTCCAGGCCCTGAACGTCGGTGCCCAGCATGCGGGCGGTGACGGTCAGCACCCGGGACGCGTTGATCGTGGCCACCAGCGGCAGGAAGTGCCCGGTGGCATCGGCGAAGCCGGCCACCGCGCCGGTCTCGTCGGCCGCGGCCTGGCCGGCGACCGCGTACGCGGTGCCCGAGGTGCCGATCGAGACAACGACTTCGCCCGGGTCCAGGCCAAGGCCGAGCGCGGCGCCCATGTTGTCTCCGGTTCCCGCGGACAGCGCCGCGCCGTCCGGGGTACTGGCCACGACTTCCGCCGGGGCGGCCAGCCGCGGCAGCCCGACCGGCCTGCCCAGCGCGGCCTGCGCCAGCTCGGGCCGCCAGCGGCCGGCGGCGGGGGAGAAGTAGCCGGTGCCCGAGGCGTCGCCGCGATCGGTCGTCGGCTCAGGGAGGCGGTCCGCCAGCCGCCAGGTCAGCCAGTCGTGCGGGAGCAGCACCCGCGCGGTCCTGGCGGCGGCCTCCGGTTCGTGCTCCGCCAGCCAGCGCAGCTTGGTGACCGTGAAGGAGGCGGTCGGGACGCTCCCGGTCTGCCGTGCCCACTGCTGCGGGCCGCCCAGTTCGGTGATGAGCTCCCGGGCCTGCGGCGCCGACCTGACGTCGTTCCAGAGCAGGGCGGGCCTGATCACCTGGCCGGCCTCGTCTATGACCACCATGCCGTGCTGCTGCGCGGCCACCCCGATCGCGTCCGCGCGGTCGAGCAGCCCGGCCCCCGCCTTGGCCAGCGCATCCCACCACAGTTCCGGATCGCACTCGGTGCCGTCCGGGTGAGGGGCGCTGGCCTGCCCGACGATGGCGCCATCGTCGGCCTGGCAGAGCAGCACCTTGGTGGACTGAGTGGATGAATCGACGCCAGCGACAAGCATCAGCGACTCCCAGCCAGGCCGAGCGGAGAAACAGGGGGCAAGCCATGCCCACGATAGTGCCCGGGGACGCCATCGGCGAAGCCGCCGCCGAAGCGCTGTCGACTACTTTCAGTCACCGGTAGCGTGAGTGCCGCTACCCGCGGGGCATCTCGCCCGGTGAGACGAATTTGAGCCAGGAGATTTGGGAGAAAACTTTATGACCTGCACCGCTGTGAGCTGCACGTTACAAATGAACGTGCATTTGGTCTTGCAACGACCGCGCATTTTCGGGCAGGATGAGGTTGCGTCAATCAGCAGGGATTGTCGCATAATGCTTCGCGGGGTCGCGATGGGCTTGAGTCAAGTAGGGTTGCCGACACGGACCAAGGTCGATCCTGCCATCCGTCGTCCGCTCGACCTGAACGCCAAGCTGTCTTCCGCCCCGGGACGCCCTCGCGTCGTCCGGATGCCATCGGACTGGTGGGATTCACCCGCGGTGGCGGCCTGCAGCTTGAGTGCCGGTGCCCAGTCGGGCCGGACCGCCAGGAAATTCACCAGGAACACGCTGAAGGACTGGGGCCTGGCTTCGCTGGCGGATGACGCGGAAGCCATCGTCGGCGAATTCGTGGCCAACGCGGTATCCCACGCCGCGCGGTGCATAGGATCCGGGCAGCCCCTTGGCCTGCGGCTGCTGCGTAGGACCGGTGAGGTCATGTGCGCGGTGCTCGACCCCTCCGATACCGCCCCGGTGCTCAGGGTGCCGGACCGGAACGAAGAGGCAGGCCGTGGCCTGCAGATGGTGGACGCGCTCAGCGATGTCTGGGGCTGGAGCCCGGTCACCGGCCGCGGCAAGGCCGTCTGGGCCATCTTGTTCTGCGCCTTAGGGGCCCTGAGCTACCCTCAGTCAGCACACACGACGAGGGAGGCCATGACCTGATGCCCTGGACCTGGCGGTACGAGAAGGCGGACGGCACCGCGATCACCACCGAAGACCTGCAAGAGGCCATCTTCGCCAGCCAGGGTGACGCGGAGAGCTGGCTGGGCGAGAACTGGCGTGCACTGCTCGCGTCCGGCGTGGATCAAGTCACGCTGTTCGACGACGCCAAGGCCGAGTACGGCCCGATGACCCTGCGCCCGGAAGACTAGGGCCCGGAAGACTAGGGCCGGGAGGGCGGGCTGGCGGTACGGGCCGGGTCGCGCACGATCACCTGGCCGAGCGCCTCGTCGATCCTGCTCATCAGGCCGGGGTCCAGCCGCACGCCAGCCGCCTTCACGTTTTCCCGCACCTGCTCTGGCCGGGTGGCGCCGATAATGGCGGCGGACACGTTCGGATTCTGCAGTACCCAGGCCACCGCGAGCTGGGCCAGCGAAAGGCCGGCCTGCTCAGCCAGCGGCTCGAGTTGCTGCACCGCCTTCAGCGTCTCGTCCTCCAAAAACCGCTTGATGAAGTTCGAACCCGAGGGATCCGTGGCGCGAGAGTCCGCCGGAGGCGCGGCCCCCGGCGCGTACTTGCCGGTCAGTACGCCCTGCGCGATCGGGGAGAATACGAGCTGGCCGATGCCTTCCACCTCGGACAGCGGAACGACCTCCGCCTCGATGACCCGCCACAGCATGTTGTACTGCGGCTGGTTCGACACGATCCGGTCCAGGCCGAGCTCGTCGGCGACCTTGAGCGCGGCGGCGATCTGCTCCGCCCGCCACTCGGACACCCCCACGTACAGGACTTTGCCCGCGCGGACGAGGTCGTCGAAGGCGCGCATGGTCTCTTCGATCGGGGTCTCGGAGTCGTACCTGTGCGCCTGGTACAGGTCGATGTAGTCGGTCTGCAGCCTGCGCAGCGAGGCGTTGGCCGCTTCGGTGATGTGCTTACGCGACAGGCCGCGGTCGTTCCGGCCGTCGCCCACCGGCCAGTACACCTTGGTGAAAACCTCGAGCGATTCGCGCCGTACGCCGTGCAGCGCCCGGCCGAGGACTTCCTCGGCCCGCCCGCCCGCGTAGACGTCGGCGGTGTCGAACGTGGTGATGCCCTCGTCAAGCGCCGCCCGGACACAGGCGGCCGCGGCCTGCTCCTGCACCTGCGATCCGTGGGTGATCCAGTTCCCGTACGCGATCTCGCTGATGACCAGGCCGCTTTTACCAAGGTGTCGGTATTCCATGGTCCCTTACCTTAGAACTTCTGGCCGGGCCGGACCCGGGGGGCCGGCACCCGGAACCGCCGTATCTGCAGCGCCCGCATCGTCGCGTACATGGTCAGGCCCCTGGTCGTCTCGCCCGGCAGCCGCTCGGCGATCAGCCTGGTCAGGCTGCGGCGGATCAGGAAGGCGTCGAGGAGGATGACGGCGACGAGAACCAGCACCAGGGGGGAGATGATCTCCTGCGTTTTGCTGTTCCGCAGGAACACGGCGGCGAGCAAGACCACCAGCACGTACATGTAGTACTCGCTGATCCGGCGCTTGGAGTCCACGAAGTCGCGGGCGAGCGCGCGCGTGGGACCGCGGTCGCGCGGGTTGAGCGCCCAGGCCTCGCCGCGCTTCATCGCGTCGTACTTGGTGGCCCGGCTGGCGCGGGCCTTGGACTTATCCTCGGGGGTACGGGGAGCGGCTGGCGCGCGCGACCCGGTGATCGGCTGGCGGCGCTTGGCCTCGGCCACGCTGCGCTTGGGGGTGGGCCGCCCCTTGGCCGCCTCGGCGGGGGAGCGGCCAGTCTTATTGTCGGATGTCTTATTGTCGGCCGGTGCGTCCGGGCTCTGCGCGCCCGGGGAATCCTGGGCCCTGCCGTCCGTCGCCCCGGCGCTACGGCGTCGGAACACGGGCATAGCTTAGAGCCCACTACGAAATGGTGCGCGCTGCACCTACCGGGACGGAGCGCGAGGTTACCGCCCGGCGGGAAGCTTTCCCCCGCGGAAAGGGGGGAAGATAAAGAGAACTGAGCGCCTTACGCCTACGGGGACGTGGTAGCTCGCATGCGGGTGACCGCGTAGGGTGGAATGCGACTAGTCGCACGGGCTCGTCCGCCGTCTAGCCGGGTGCCGGCCTCATCGGCCCGGTCGCGCGGCCTGGTGGCGGCCAAAGATGTTAATGAAGGGGACGGCCGCGCGTATGGGCGTGATGAAGCGAGTCTCACTTGTCTTCAAGGCCAAGGCCAACAGGGCCCTGGACAAGATGGAAGACCCTCGTGAGACCCTTGACTATTCCTACCAGCGGCAGCTGGAGTTGCTGACGAAGGTCCGCCGCGGCGTCGCGGACGTCGCCACCTCGCGCAAGCGCGTCGAGCTGCAGATGAATCAGCTGCAGCAGCAGGCGAATAAGCTCGACGACCAGGCGCGCAAGGCCCTCGGGCTGGGGCGCGAGGACCTGGCCCGGGATGCGCTCCAGCGCAAGTCGTCCGCGGGGAGCCAGCTGAACGACTTGCAGGCGCAGTACGCCCAGCTGCAGGCCGAAGAGGAGAAGCTGACCGTTGCCTCGCAGCGGCTGCAGGCCAAGGTTGACGCCTTCCGCACCAGGAAGGAGACCATCAAGGCCACCTACACCGCGGCCGAGGCGCAGACCAGGATCAACGAGGCGTTCTCCGGCATCTCCGAGGAGATGGGCGACGTCGGCATGGCGATCCAGCGTGCCGAGGACAAGACTGCCCAGATGCAGGCCCGGGCCGGCGCGATCGACGAGCTGATGGCCTCGGGCGCGCTGGACGACGTAGGCGGCCGGCGCGACGACATTCAGGCCGAGCTGGATCAGCTGAGCGCGAACAGCGACGTCGAAAGCGAGCTACGCAGGCTCAGGGGCGAGATCGCCGCCAGCGCGCCGAAGCAGCTCGAGGGTGCCGGTCCCAACGGCGACGGCCAGGCGGCCAACGGCGACCAGGGGCAGGCTCAGTCGGCCCCGTACGCTCCGCCGGCTCCGACCCAGAATCCCCGGCAAGCCGCTCAGTCCGCCGGGATCCCGGTGTCTGATCTGCCCAGCGCGAACGATCAGCCGCAGGATGGTGAGGGATCGTGATCGTCAGGATCCTCGGCGAGGGCCAGTTCAGGGTCGACGACACCGCCACGACCGGGCTGAATCACCTGGACACCGAGCTTGAAACCGCCGTCGAGCGCGGTGACGAGACGGCTTTCAAGGCTGCGCTGACCGGCCTGCTGGCCCAGGTTCGGGCGCAAGGTTCACCGCTGCCCCCGGATACTCTGGAACCGTCGGACCTGATCCTTCCTCACCAGGACTCGAGCATGGATGAGGTGCGCAAGCTGCTCACGGACGAAGGCCTCATTCCGGGCTGATCCCGGGCCGCAGGCCGTAGGCTTGCAGGCCTAGGGCAGTCTTTAAGGCCTAGAGCATACTTGCGGGTAACGTTCGGCTAGGGTCCAGCGTTCTACATATAGATTTCAGCTACATAATGCTGCTGGCTCCGGCCTGGTAAAACCAGCCGTGGGCCGAACGGAGGTGGCGCCATGGCGGCGCGTACCAGGTACGCACCCGACCGGGGACTGACGGTGCGGATGACCGCGACCATGTTCCTGCTCGGGCTGGTGTTTGTCGCGTTCGTCGCCGCGATCATCGGCATCGGGTACGCGTATCACGCGTCTGACGCCGCGATCGTGCTGTTCGCGGTGGTCCTTGGCGGCGGTTTCGCCATCGGGTCGCTGTTTTACTCAGACAAGATCGCGCTCCGCACGGCGGGCGCGGTAGAGGTCAGCCCGGGCGACTCGCCGGACGCCGCTCGCATCCACGGCATCGTCGACCGGCTGTGTGCGCTGGCCGACATGCCGAAGCCGCGGGTGGCGATCGCCGACACGCGACTGCCGAACGCCTTCGCGACCGGCCGCAACGCCGACCACGCGGTGCTCTGCGTGACCACCAGCCTGATGCGCAGGCTGGACGACGCGGAGCTCGAGGGCGTCATCGCGCACGAGATGTCGCACGTCGCGCACAAGGACGTCCAGGTGATGACCGCCGCGTCGTTCCTGGCCATCATCGCCGCGCTGCTAATCAGGGTGGCGTTCTACGGCGAGCTGTTCGGCGGCGGCCGCGGCCGCGGCCGCGGCAACCAGAACACCGCCTTGATCATGTTCGCCCTGATGGCGGTGAGCATCGTGGTGTACGCGGTCAGCTTCGTGCTGATCCGGATGCTCTCTCGCTACCGTGAGCTGGCCGCGGACCGCAGCGGCGCGCTGCTCACCGGCCAGCCGAGCGCGCTGAAGAGCGCGCTGCTCAAGGTCACCGGGGACATGGCCAGGATCCCGACCCAGGACCTGCGCACGGCTGAGCCGCTGAACGCCTTCTTCTTCGCGCCCGCGATGAACCTGAGCGCCAAGGCGAGCATGTCCACGATCTTCTCCACCCACCCGTCGCTCGAGCGCAGGCTGGCCGAGCTCGACAAGGTCCAGCAGCAGCTCAATCGCCGGGCCGGGTAAGGGCGCTCGTGGGCTTTCTCGACACGCTGCTCGGCCGGACCAAACCGGTCCAGCCCAAGCTGGATGACCTGTTCGCCCTGCCGTCAGCGGCGGTCACGCTCGATGCCGGAGCCGGTTTCAAGCCCACCGGTTCCGGCTCGGTGTGCTTCCGCCCGGTCGAGGGCCGGTCCTTCTCCGACGTGCAGAAGGACGTGACCGAACTGCTCGACGTGAGCTCGGGCAAAGAAGGCGGCCTGCCCGTCGAGGTCACCAAGGACTCCTACGGGTTCAACTGGCTGGTCAGCTCGCGTATGTCGGACGAGCTCGACGCGCTGGTCACCGACCTGCACGCGGTGAATTCCTCGCTGGTCGACAACGGCTTCGGCCCGCAGCTGCTGTGTACCCTGGTCGCCTTCAAAGACGATCAGGAGCGCAGGCTGGCGCTGGTCTACCTGTTCAAGCGCGGCACGTTCTACCCGTTCGCGCCGCTGTCCGGCGAGCGCCGGGACAACGCGCTCGAGCTGCAGGTCAAGGGCGTGATCGGTGACGACCTGAAGTTCGAGCCGGACCTGACCCGCTGGTTCCCCGTCTGGGGCGCCCCAGGCCTGTGACCCTCCCCCCGGGACGGGGGGGCCCAGGGGGGTCGTCCCCCCGGAAGATACACTGGGAATGCAGGCGCACCGCATATCGTTGGGATTAGATTGCAGAGCCGCACACGCGGCACACGAGCTAAGGCGGGAGCCAAGGTGACTGTTCAGCAAGAGGCCACGCAGGGACAAGAGGCCACCCAGGGCATCGTCCTGACCGACGGCGCGGCCACCAAGGTGAGCACTCTGCTCGCGCAAGAGGGGCGTACCGACCTCAGGCTGCGTATCGCGGTCCAGCCGGGCGGCTGCTCCGGCCTGAAGTACCAGCTCTACTTTGACGAGCGCGACATCGACGGCGACATCGTCAGCGACTTCGACGGGGTCCAGGTCGTGACCGACAAGATGAGCGCGCCGTACCTGATGGGTGCGACCATCGACTTCGTGGACACGATCGAGAAGCAGGGTTTTACCATCGACAACCCGAACGCGTCAGGCTCCTGCGCCTGCGGCGACTCCTTCCACTGACGCCCGGCCGGGGTTAGCCACCGTGCGCATAGCGGTCACGGGCTCAATCGCGACCGACCACTTGATGACGTTTCCCGGCAGGTTCACCGACCAGCTCATCGCGGACAAGCTGGATAAGGTCTCGTTGTCGTTTCTCGTCGATGACCTGGCCATCCGGCGAGGCGGGGTAGCGGCTAATATCGCCTTCGGGCTCGGCCTGCTCGGCCTGCGTCCGCTGCTGGTAGGCACGGTCGGGGCCGACTTCGAGGATTACCGGCGCTGGCTGGAAGACCACGGGGTGAGCACCGCTGGGGTGCGGACGTCGCTACTGCACCACACCGCCCGCTTCGTCTGCACGACCGACGAGGACGGAAACCAGATCGGCTCGTTCTACGCGGGCGCGATGAGCGAGGACGGCGAAAACGACGTCGCGATGGTGGCGGCCGGTAACGGCGGTATCGACCTGGTCCTGGTCGGGGCCGGCGATCCCGGTGCGATGGTGTCGCACTCCGGGCAGTGCCGCCAGGCCGGGATCCCGTTCGCCGCCGACCCGTCTCAGCAGCTCGCCAGGATTCTCGGCGATGAGCAGGTCCGCGCGATGGTCGACGGCGCCGAGTACCTGTTCGGCAACGAGTATGAGGAAGCCCTGATCGAGCGCAAGTCCGGCTGGGGCACGGCGGAGATGCTGAACCGGGTTAAGGTCCGGATCACCACGCTCGGCGCCGCCGGGGCACGGATCGAGCAGGCCGGCCGGTCGCCGATCGTCGTTCCCGCGGTGCCGGACGCCCAGCCCGTGGACCCGACCGGCTCCGGTGACGCCTTCCGTTCCGGCTTCCTGGCCGCCGTGTCATGGGGACTGTCCTTCGAACGTGCCGCACAGCTCGGCAACCTGATGGCCGTGCACGCCCTCGAGGCCACCGGGCCGCAGGAGTACGACCTGAAACCAGGCCCGCTGGCGGACCGTTTCGCCGTCGCCTACGGTGACGCCGCGGCCGCCGAAGTCGCCGCTCAC
>Ga0302184_10001159_pt1 | contig 17132 bp, 11 predicted proteins | sample I_Palsa_N3_3_FD_200233 | JGI IMG/M metagenome (GOLD analysis project Ga0302184, IMG submission 200233) | Peat permafrost microbial communities from Stordalen Mire near Abisko, Sweden - I_Palsa_N3_3 | ecosystem: Environmental > Terrestrial > Soil > Palsa > Peat permafrost | place: Sweden...
CGCCCTGGAAGACGAAGAACGGGATGCGGAGCCCGGGGCGACGGCGCGGGCGTCGAAGGCTGCGAGCTCCGGGTAGAGCTGGCGCATTGATTCTGTGATGCCGGAGTTGATCTCGCGGATGTCGGCCATCGTGTGGAGTGGGGAGGTCATCATCGCGGGGAAGATCACGTCGGTGATCATGTTCGGGATGCCGGGGTCGGCTTTGATCGCCCACCGGGACAGCGCGCCGGATTGGGCTTGGGTCCACTCGGCGGGGTCGGCGGGCATGTTCTCCAGCACGCGGACGCCTTTGCGGCTGCCTGTGCGGCGGAGCATGTCCAGTGTGCGCGCGTGCGTGATCCTGCTGGATTCGGCGCCGGCGTTCTGGTCGGTGCCGACGTAGGCGTGGAGCAGATCGGGGCGGCTTGCGGCGAGTTGCAGTCCGAAGGCGCTGCCGGCGGAGCTGGCGGCAAGGATCACCTTGGTCACGCCGAGCTTGTGCCGCAGCGCGTTGATGAGGTCGATGGCGTCCCGCCGGAGCCGTTCGAAGCTGAGCTCGCCGTCAGCGGCTGGCCCGTTGCGGTGGCGCGTTTTGCCGGAGCCGCGCTGATCGTATTGCACCACGGTGACGTGTTCTTCCCAGCTCAGGGTCTGCGTCGCGAATACGGTCTGGGTTGCGCCGGGGCCACCGTGCAGGAACACCAGCACCGGGTTGTCGTGGCTGGCGCCGCGGATGGTCACGAAGTGGTCGATGCCGCCCGCGGAGACGTAGCCGGTTTCGTTTATCGCCCGGCCGGCGTCACGCAGGAGGCGGGCGTTGCGGCGGCGCAGCCAGGGGCGGCCGAGGATGGGGCCGAGGATGGGGCCGAGGATGGTCATGACGCCCTCCCGATTCCGGTCAGTGCCACCCGGGTGAGCGTGCGGATGAATGCGTCGACGTCCAGCTCGGGTCTGCGGTGGAGCAACGCGAGGAACTGCGTCTGCGCGCCGTCGACGATGAGGGCGAGGCTGCGCAGGCCGGCTTCGGCGGGGCAAGCGGCCGGCTCGGCGGCAGCGCGGAGCAGTTCCAGCATCCTGTCTTCCGAACGGGTCTCACCCAGGTGTTTCAGGCGGCCAGCCGAGTCACGCAGGCCGTGGAACGCTTCGACAACGGCTGCGAAAAGCTCGGGCCGCGCAGCGAAGAACTCGATGTCCGCGCGGAGGGCCGTGCGGAGACGGTCGACGGGATGAGCGACACCGGCGAGGGCACGATCCTTCGCCGCGTCCCGCAGCTCCGCCACATACAGGTAGACCGACTCAAGCAGTTCCGCGCGATCGGCGAAATGGTAGGAGATGAGGCCAGGGCTCGACAGGCCGCCAGCCTCGACGATGCGCGCGAAGGTTGTCCCTGAATCTCCGTGCTCCGCCAGCTGCCCGATGGCAGCCTCGATGATCTGCGTGCGCCGATCCCGTACCTCGGGTTTTGTTCGCATGAACAAGATATTAGTTTAGCTGAACAACTCCCGCCACCCCCGACCGGTCAGAAGCGCCCGTTTGCGGCGGCATACCGCACCATGCGCCAGCCGTCACCAGGCCGTAATCCTGCCATTGAAGATCTTTAGCCGCGGGGGCTGCTCTGGGTGAATTCGGGCGAAGACGAGGCGAGAGCGGCTCGCAGCGACTGGAGTGCGTCGAGAATGTGGATGGGTGGTAGCTCGGGCGTCAGATGCCTAGGTAGGACACGACCTTGCTGCCCTCGGGGACGAACAGGCGAGAACCGGAGGCGGACAGGCTGGGGAAATCGGAGTCGACGGGGGCGATCGGGGCGGAGAATACCTGCTGGCCGTTGGAGAGACGGTAGCCCGCCAGGGTGCCCTTGCGGCCAGCGTCCCAGACCACCCCGCCGGCGATGATGGGCGGCCCCGGGCTAAGGCCGGTCACCGACCACAGGACGCTGAGCCTGGGCGCGGCGCCGCCCTGACCGGGCGTGACCTGAAGGGCGCGCAGGCTGTCGTAGCAGGAGAACACGACGGTGCTGCCGTCCACCGCGTCCCCGCCGAAGCCTCCCTCGCACACGCTCGCGGAGGTCAATTCGCCGCCGGTTCCGCCCAGCTGGGTACCGTCGAGAACGTAGCCGACCCCCTCCTTGCCCACCTGGAAGACCAGGCCGTCCGGCAGCAGCGCCGGCGCGGTCGACCCGAGGTCCTGGTCGTCGGCCGACAGTGACTCGAAATTCGCGGGCGTGAAGCGGCTCTCGACGGTCAGATCCGGGCTGAGGCGCAGGACGCTGTCGGAGTCGTCGACCTGGTCGTACGGCGTGCCGTTGCCGGTGGCGAGGTAGAGGCTGTCGTCGCGGACGGACTCGCCGGGCGGAGCCCAGATTCCCGCCTGGCGCTGGTTGTCTGTGGTGAAGCTGACCAACGGGCCCGAACCCGAGAGGGGCGCGCCCAGCACGCGTCCCTTGTAGTCCGAGCAGTCTCCATCCAGGCCGCCGAACGGCACGTACACCCGCGAGCCGAGCAAGACCAAGGCGCCGCGCTCCTGCTGGGCCAGCGGATCGCTGCCGCTGACGTCGATGGGACGCTGCGACACCGTCTGCCCGGTGGCCAGATTGAGCGCCCACAGGGTGTGCCGGTAGGTCGGCTGGGCGGTGAACGTCACGAGCCAGAGACGCCCGGTCGCCACGTCGGCCACCGGGGTACCCGTGATGCCGGAGGGATCGATGTTGCCGCACGGCAGCCCGCTCGGGACCGGGGTGGCCAGATGCCGTGACCAGCTCACCGCGCCGGTAGAGGCGTCGAGGGCGTAGACGGTGTCGTTCTCGGTGGCCACGATCACCTCGGAGCCGACGACCAGCGGCTGGGCGTACACCGCGCCGTCCACGGACGCCGTCCACGACGACCGCACCGTGCCCGGCGCCGGCGAGCTGACCGAGACCCCGCCGCGGTCCGCGGTGCGGTCGTAGGTCGGCCAGTCCGCATCCTGGCCGGCCGCGGCGCCCCTGGGGACGGCCGACGAGACCGGCGAAGAGGTTGCGGTGGGCGGGGATGGCGGCTGTTCGGTGCCGGTGGCGTTCGAGGCCGTCGTGCCGGACGTGCAGCCCGCGGCCAGCAACACCGCCACCAGCACCGGCACCAGCGATACCGGCGCGAAGCCTCTCGTGCTAACGGTCCGGCCGCCGCGTCTTTTCATCCGGCTATCCTCGGCCGTCTCGGCCGACCAGTCAAACGCCGACCGGAAGCCCCAGTAGTCGCACAGTCCCCTCGGGACAGTGGTCCGCTCGTTATACGGCGCGATGCCGAGACGACACGTCGCGACTGGACGCTGCGCGGTTGCTGACCGGCGCGGCGTGTCGGCCGGTTGCGCGCCTCTGCCTGCCCTCGCGCGGACTCCGACGGGTGACCGCCTTTTTCAGTACCGCCAGAACCGCAGTGGCCCGGAAGGCATCAGCCATCCAGGAGCCGTTGAGCGAGTGTTTCGCCTTAACTTGGGCAGCACTTGTCCCATCGTCGACCACGATGTGCCCTCCCGTGCCTGACCATCACCAGGCGTCGCCCCCCGGAGCGGAACGCCGCAGCAGCGATGTCCGCGCCCTACATGTCGATAGACGCGGCACTGCGAACGGCGGTTTACTTTGTAATTTTTTATTTACAAAGAGTAATTTTCAGGCTCAGGCCGTGGCGCTTGTCCCGAGGGCCGCCGCGGTGACGGCCGTGGCGGTCCGGACGAGGCTGGCGATCGCGTCCTCGGGGGTGAGCCGGGCCAGGTCGGTCAGGGAGAAAAGGGCTTCCGCGCTGACGACCGCGGCGAGGTCCTGCTTGAGCTGGGTGAGCCGCGCGGGATCCAGCGTGTCGTTGAGCGGCGCCAGCGCCTCGTCGATCAGGCCGAACCGGATGCCCGGGCGGATGGCAGCCTGCGCGGGGCGGGTGATGGTGGCCGCGATCATGGCCCGGACCGCCGTCTGCGACATGAGCACGCCGCGCAGCAGGAACTCACACGCGAAGGCGACCCGCTCGACCGGATCGCCGGAGTCCGCGACCGGGGCGAGAGCCTGCGCCGGGCTCGGCCACATGCCGGCGAAGGCCTCGTCGACCAGGGAGACCAGGTCAGGAAAGTAGCGATAGGCCGTGGCTTCTGAGACGAGCGCCAGCCGCGCGACGTCCGGCATGGTCACGGTGGCGCCGGAGCGGATCAGCTCGCGGCAGGCACCGATGATCGCCATGCGGGTGCGCTTCTTCTGATTGACCCGCCCGGTATCGTTCTCGGTCATCATCGCCGCGACCCCCTTGCTTATGCTGCTTATTGCTCGTCATGATAGTTCACTTGCATTATGGATGCCAGCACCCTATATTAATGAGAGTTCACTCTCACGAAGGAGTAGTCAGATGGCTGAGGTCTCGATAATCGGACCGGCTGACGGCGAGGTGATCCGCCTGGGGCCCACCCAGATGCGCATCCTCGAGGACGGCCACACCACCGGGCACCGGCTCGGGCTGGGCGAGATCACCCTCGCCCCGCACACCGAAGGGCCGCCCCAGCACCGGCACGCCCGGCACGACGAGGGCTTCTACGTCGTCTCGGGCACGGCGAGCTTCACCATCGGGGAAAAGACCTACCAAGCCCCGGCGGGAACCCTGGTGATGATCCCGCCTGGCTCCCCGCATACCTTCGCCAACCCGGGCGACCAGCCTGCCGTGCTGCTGAATTCGTTCACGCCCGACCTGTACGTGCAGTACTTCCGGGACCTGCGGGACATGATCGCCAGCGGCCAGGAGCTCACCCCCGGCACCACCATCGAGGCGATGAGCCGGTACGCCACCGTGCCCGCCACCGACTTTGCCCCTTAAAACCCCTTAAAAACCCGGAAACCCAGTAATCGTTCACCCCTTTGCCTCAAGGAGAAACCATGATCACCACCTACAACGTCAAGCTCGACGGCATCGGAGCCGTCGACGTCACCGTCGATGAGCAGGGTGAGGGCCGGCCGTTCCTGCTGCTGCACGGCGGCGGCGGACCCGACACGGTGGCCAGCTTCGGCGCCCTGCTCGCGCAGGCTCAGCCGGCCCGGGTGATCCGCCCGGTCCACCCCGGCTTCGCCGGCACGCCCCGGCCGGAGGAACTGCATACCGTCGGCGGGCTCGCCGCGCTGTACGTGGCGCTGCTCGACCAGCTCGGCGTGAACGACGTCACGGTGGCGGGGAACTCGATCGGCGGCTGGATCGCCGCCGAGATGGCCGTGCTGTCCTCACCGCGCGTCAGCAAGGTCATCCTCATCGACGCCGTCGGGATCGAGGTGCCTGGCCATCCGGTCGCCGACTTCTTCTCGCTCACCCTGGACCAGGTGTTCCAGCTCAGCTTCCATAACCCAGCGCCGTTCCGGATCGACCCGAGCACGCTGCCGCCCGCGGCGCAGGCGGCCGCGGCGGGCAACCGGGCCACGCTGGCCACCTACGCCGGGACGGCGATGCTCGACCCGACCCTGGCCGGGCGGCTGGCCACCGTCCAGACGCCCACCCTGGTGCTCTGGGGTGACAGCGACCAGATCGTCGACCCCGACTACGGCCGCGCCTGGGCCGCCGCCATCCCGGGCGCCCGGTTCCAGCTGCTCACCGACACCGGTCACATGCCTCAGGTGGAGACCCCCGACCAGGCGCTGCGGGCGATCTGGGACTTCGCCGGGGCCAGCTCGGCCAGCTCGGCCAGCTAGGCCGACCGATTACCAGAGGGTGTAGCCGCCGTCGATGACCAGGACGGCGCCGGTCATGAACGACGAGGCCGGGCTGGCCAGGAACACGACGCTGGGGGCGATCTCCTCCGGCAGCGCGTAGCGGCGCTGCGGGGTGTCCTCGATCCAGTAGCGGCGGAACTCCGGCCGGCCGACCGGGGCCATCTCGGTCTTGACGTAGCCGGGGGCGATCGCATTGACCCGGATGCCGGAGCCCGCCCACTCCGCGGCCAGCGACTTCGTCAGCTGGTGCACGGCGGCCTTGGAGGCGTTGTAGGCGGGCTGCCACTGCGGGCGGTTGACGATCATCCCCGAGATCGAGCCCACGTTGACGATCGACCCGCCGCCCGAGGCGGCCATCAGCCGGCCGGCGGCCAGGCTACATTTCCACAGCGCGGTCACGTTCAGGTCGAATACCTGCGCCCATTCATCGTCGGTCACCTGCCAGGATTCCTTGTGGATGCAGATCCCGGCGTTGTTGACCAGGATGTCCAGGCCGCCGAGCGCCTCGGCGGCCTGGCCGGTGACCGGCCCGGCGTCGGCGGTGATGTCGGCGTCGAGGGCGGACACGGCCAGACCCTGGCTGGTCAGCTCGCGGACCGCCGCCGCGTTGCGGGCGGCGTCGCGGGCCACGATGACCACCTGGGCGCCGGCCTGCGCCAGCGCGGCGGCGAAGGCCTTGCCCAGGCCCTGGTTTCCGCCGGTGACCAGTGCCTTCTTGCCGGTCAGGGCGAATCTCTCCAGTACCGTCACCATGTCCTCCCGCCACCTGAGCAGATGGCACGACCTTAGTCCGGAATCCGCAGGATCCTGGGCCCACTTAGGGTGTGAGATTGGCTTGGCTGAATCGACGGCCCCAGTGGTGGACCTGGTCGAGCAGTTCCGGCGGGGAGACCACGTGGAAATCCGCGCCGATCGCGCCCAGCGCCATGGTGGGCCAGTCCAGTGAGTCGGCGGTCATGCGTACCCGGCAGCGGGTGGCGTCGATGTCCTGCACCTCAGCCCACCGGCCGATCCGCTGGCGCACGGCCGCGGCCGGAGCGTGAACGAGAACCTCAACGTCGTATACGGCGATGACATTGTCGATACCAGCCCGGACGAAAGCGGCGGCGTCGGCGGCGGGCAGCTTACGGGGCCGGAATCGTGTCCCGGTGCCGCGTGGCGCGCTGAGGCGGTCGAGACGGAAGCTGCGCCAGTCGTGCCGGGTGAGGTCGTAGCCGACCAGGTACCAGCGGCGGCCGAGCAGGACCAGGCGGTGTGGTTCGACCTGCCGGCCGGTGTGCTGGCCATCGGCCGCGGTGTAGGAGAAGCGGAGCCGTTCGCTGTCCCGGCAGGCTAGGGCGACGGTGGTCAGGACGCCCGGATCCACGCTCGGCTGACCCGCGCTCCCCCAGCTCGCGGGCACCGTCATCGCGCCCAGCGCCTCGACCCGGCGCCGCAGCCGGGCCGGCATGATCTGTACCACTTTGGCCAGCGCGCGCACCGAGGACTCGGCGATGTCCTCGACGGTGCCCTGCGCGGCCGCCTGCAGGCCGATAGCCAGGGCGACGGCTTCGGTGTCATCGATCATCAGCGGCGGCAGGGCGGCGCCCGCGGCCAGCTGGTAGCCGCCTTCCACTCCGCGCTGGGCCTGGACGGGGTAACCCAGCTCGCGCAGCCGGTCGATGTCCCGGCGCAAGGTACGCGGCGAAACCTGCAGGCGTCCGGCCAGTTCGGCGCCCGGCCAGTACCGCCGTGATTGCAGCAGCGACAGCAGCCGCAGCGTCCGCGTGCTGGTGCTCGCCATAATGTCCATCCTCGCTTAATTCAGGTCAGAAAGTGGCCACTATGGCCGGTAGCGTGAGCTTAGAGCGGGAACGAGATCCCGCCGGGAGTCCACGGAAGGACCAGACCATGACGACGAGCACCCCGATCACCGGCAACCTGGCTGCTAGCGGCCAGGCTGCTAGCGGCCAGGCTGGCCCATCCACCGCGGGCGAGCGCGCCGATCTGCTGGCGATGCTGGCTAAGAACCGGCACTTCCTGCGCTTCACCGCACGCGGCCTCACCGACGAGCAGGCCGGGCAGCGCACCACCGTGAGCGAGCTATCGGTGGGCGGCCTGATCAAGCACGTCACGGCGGTCGAGCGGGGCTGGGCGAACTTCATCGTGGAAGGCACGCAGGCGATGGCCGATTCCGCCGCTATGACCGAGGACGACTGGGCGCGGCGGGCGGAGGAGTTCCGGCTGCTGCCCGGCGAGACGCTGGCCGGCCTGCTGGCTACCTACGCTGAGGAGGGCCGCCGGACCGACGCGCTGGTCACTGCGCTGCCCGACCTGAACGCCGCGCACCCGCTGCCGGAGGCCCCCTGGTTCCCGCCCGGCGAACGGTGGTCGGCCCGCCGGGTGTTGCTGCACATCATCGCCGAAACCGCACAGCACGCCGGTCATGCCGACATCATCCGCGAATCCCTGGACGGGGCCAAGTCCATGGGCTGACTTCCGGAACCACCGCGTACCCGGACACAGCCGTCCTCGGCGCACGAGCCGGAATTTTCAGCGGCTGGGTGAACTTGTAGCCGGGCGGAGGGAGCCGGGTTCCCGTGTGCTGGCAGGCTGAGCCGCGGGGAGAGGAAGCTCTGGCCGCGCGCATCAGTCAGAAGGTAGCGATCGGCGTCGTCTTCGTCGCCGCGATGTTCATGAGCATCATGGACACGACGATCGTCAACGTCGCCCTGCCGACCATCGGCCGCGACTTCAAGGTGAGCGCGACCGCCGTCGACAGCATCTCGATTGCCTTCCTGGTCAGCCTGGCCGTGTTCATCCCGGCGTCCGGCTGGCTCGGGGACCGCTTCGGCGGCAAGCGGGTCATGCTCACGGCCATCGTGGTGTTCACCGCCGCCTCGGCGCTGTGCGGGCTCGCGTCCAGTCTCGGTGAGCTGGTCGCGTTCCGGATCCTGCAGGGAGCCGGCGGCGGCATGCTCGCTCCGGTCGGGCTGGCCATGCTGTTCCGCGCCTTTCCGCCCGCGGAGCGCATCAGGGCCTCGACCATCCTGACCGTACCCACCACCCTGGCCCCGGCGCTCGGCCCGGTCGTTGGCGGGCTGCTCGTCACCGATCTGTCCTGGCGGTGGGTGTTCTACGTGAACGTGCCGATTGGCGTCGCGGCGTTCACCTTCGGCGTGATCTTCCTGGCCGATTCCGCCCAGGCCCAGCCCGGCCGCTTCGACCTGGCCGGCTTCCTGCTCTCCGGGCTCGGCCTCGGGCTGGCGATGTACGGCGTCTCCGAAGGGCCTAACCTGGGCTGGCGGCAGCCGCTGGTGATCGCGACGATTGCCGCCGGGGTGCTGCTGCTGGCGGCCATGGTGGTCGTCGAGCTGCGCTCGGCCGCGCCCATGGTGGATCTGCGGCTGCTGGGAAACCGCCTGTTCCGGTCGAGCAACGGGGTCATCGTCCTGGCCTCGATTGCCTTCCTGGGCACGCTGTACGCCATCTCGCTGTACTACCAGAACGGCCGCGGCCTGTCCGCGCTCGGCTCCGGGCTGAGCACGTTCCCCGAGGCATTCGGCGTGATGGGCGGGGCGCAGCTGGCCAGCCGGGTGCTATACCCGAGGCTCGGCCCCCGCCGCCACATCACCGTCGGGCTGGCCGGCACCGCCGCATCCATCGGCCTGCTCGCCCTGCTGGGACCGCAGACCAGCCTGTGGTGGGCGCGGCTGCTCATGCTGACTCTCGGGCTTTCCATGGGCCAGGTGTTCGTCCCAGTCCAGGCGGCGGCCTTCGCTACGATCACGCCCGAGGCGACCGGCCGGGCCGCCACCATGTTCAACGCGGTCCGGCAGCTCGGCGGGGCCGTCGGCGTGGCCGTGCTGACCACCGTCATCGTGCTCGTGGGCCCGGTTCACCTGGTGGCCGGGCATCCGGTGGCCAACCTCACCGCGTACCGGGTGGCCTTCCTGGCCGCCGCCGCGATCTGCCTGTGCGCCGTGGCGTGCTCGCTGTCCATCCGGGACGCCGACGCGGCCAGCACGAGGCCCGGCCGAAGCGGCCCGCAGCAGACCGACTCGCGTCCGGCACCAGCGACAGCCGGCTGAGCACCCTCTCCTCCGGCTTCGGACGCGCGGGCTCGGACGCGCGGGCTCGGACCGTCGCACCAGTGCCCGTTTCGAAATATTGCCTTCTCGGCTCAGGCTTCGCGTTCAATCGGGCAGCTCATGCAGCGCGGGCCGCCTCTGCCCCGGCCGAGTTCGCCGCCAGGCACCGCGATCACCTCGATGCCGTTGTCCTGCAGGTAGGTATTGGTGGTCACGTTCCGCTCGTAGGCAACGACTATCCCTGGCCCGACCGCCAGCACGTTGCAGCCGTCGTCCCACTGCTCTCGCAGGGCGGAATGGACGTCCTGCACGGCGGTCAGCACCGTGATGGCCGACAAGCCGAGCGCGGCGGCCACGGCCCGGTGCATGTCCTCCGGCGGGTGATCGATGACCTTGAGCTCGCTCGCCGTCGCGCCCGGCTCCACCGTGTAGGACGGCAGCATGCCCATCCCGGCGTACTTGCTGAATACCCCGTAGTTCACCATGGTCATCATCGTGTCCAGATGCATGAACGCGCGGGTCTTGGGCATGTCGATCGCCACCAGGCAGCGGGCCGCCCCGGCGGCGAACAGCCGGTGGGCGAGCACCTCCACCGCTTGCGGCGTGGTCCGCTCGCTCATCCCGACCAGGACCGCCCCGTTGCCGATGACCAGGATGTCGCCGCCCTCGATGGTGGCCGGCGCGGCGTCGGCGCCGTGATACCAGACATCGAAACTTGCCTGCGCGAACATCGGGTGCCAGCGGTAGATGGCCTCGCCGGTGATGGTTTCCCGGATCCGGGCTGGCCGGCGCATCGCGTTGATGGATACGCCGCCGTAGATCCAGCTTGACGTGTCGCGCTGGTAGAGCAGGTTCGGCAGCGGGGTGAGCACGAAGCCGTCGGGGTCAAGTGAATGGAAGGCGATGCTCTTGGGCTCAGGGCCGAGTTCGGCGATCTCGCGTTTGGTGATTCCGCCGGCCAGGAATTCCGCCAGCCGGGCCGAGTCGAGCCCGTCCATCGCGGCGCGCAGGGTGGTGGCGGCGAGCGGCCCGTGCCAGCGCGGATCGAACACCCCGTCCAGGATGTAGTCACGCGCGGCCGGGACTTCCAGGGTCTGGGTGAGCAGATCGCTGTAGTAGTGAACTACGACCCCCCGCGAGCGCAGGACATCGGCGAACGCGTCGTGCTCGGCCTGCGCTCTGCTCACCCAGAGCACGTCGTCGAAGAGCAGGTCGGCAGCGTTGTCGGGGGTCAGCCGCTTGAGTTCCAGGTCAGGGCGGTGCAGTACCACCTGCCGCAGGCGGCCGACTTCGGAATTCACGTGGAACATGGCATCCCATTCTGCCTGACCTGGCGGGAGAAGAACGACTACACAGGCGCAATGGTGGTGACCGTAGCCGGTTCGGTCTGCAGCTCCTTCAGCCGGGCCCGGTACAGCGCGGCACTGGCGAGCTTGATGTTCTCGTAGCCGCGAACGAGATCGGGCAGCCGGGCGATCTCGACGGCACGCTGGTAGGTCTCGCTGCTCAGCTCACCGGCCAGATCATCGATGATGGCGGTGTACTCGTCGATCAACTCCCGTTCGATCCGGCGCACCTGGGTATATCCGAACGGATCGAGCCTCGTGCCGCGGACGATCTTGCCCGCCCGCAAGAGCTGGAAGGCCGGGCGGAACCACGGCCCGAGCTTGAGTTTCCGCTTCATCCCCAGGGCCCGCAGCAGCGGCGGGTGGAGCCGGTAGGAAACCCGGGCGCCCGCGCCGAACTCGGCGCGCACCGCCGCCTCCGCCCGCGGATCCACGAGCAGGCGCGCGACCTCGTACTCGTCCTTGTACGCCATCAGCTTGTAACCGAACTCCGCGACGGCCTCCGACAGCTCGCTCTTTTCAGAAACCGAACGATCCTCGGCTTCGCGCACCCGGGCGACTAGATCGGCGTAGCGGCGGGCGTAGTCGACGTTCTGGTACTCGATCAGGTCAGGTATCCGGGCCGCGACGATCCGGTGCAGCTCCGAGCCCGGCGCTGCACCGACGGACGCTACGAGCCTGCGCTCCGGTTCGGTCGGCAGGCGAACGGGCGCCGCGGGCCGCCTAGCCGCGACCGCTTGCGCGAACGCGGCCGGATCGGCCACGCGCTGCCGCCCGCGCCGGAACGCCTGCAGGTTCGCCTCCACCTGGACGCCGTTCAACTCGATCGCCTGCTCGATCGCCCAGGCGGGCAGCGGTAGGGCCCCGGTCTGGAACGCCACCCCGGCCAGCAGCATGTTCGCGAACTGGTCGGTTCCGAGCAGGGTGACCGACAGCCCTCGAGCATCGACGAAGACCGACTCCGAGCCCCGGGTGGCGCTTCGAATCCGGTCGGTGGTCGCATCGACATCGGGGAACGGCACCGTTTTGTCCACGATCATCTTGCCGGTCGGCACCTTCGTGGTCGACACCACGGCAATCGTGGTCGAGGGGTCCGCCACGGCCAGGTTCTTGGCGTCCGCGGCCACCAGCAGATCACAGCCGAGGTAGAGGTCGCACTCCCCCGCCGCGGCTTTGTGGCTCTGCTCGATCTCGGCGGCACTGATCTTCACGTCGGAGATGACCGCGCCACCCTTCTGGGCGAGTCCGGTCTGATCGAGCGAACGAACCTCGCGGCCCGCGATCTGGCCCGCAGCGCTCAACACCTGCGACAAGGTCACGACTCCGGTACCGCCCACGCCGGTGATGCGCGTGGTGTGCGGCGCGGCCGCGATGTCGAACCTGAGCGGGGGATCTGCGATGGCCTCCGAGGCCAGGGCGGGCGCCGTCGCCCGGCCTGCTCGCGGCTTCGCGCTGGGCTTGCTGGTACTGGGCTTGCTGGTACTGGGCTTGCTGGTACTGGGCTTGCTGGTACTGGGAACCACGGTCAGGAACGACGGGCAGTCGCCTTTCAGGCATGAATAGTCCTTGTTGCAGGACGACTGGTCGATGACCGTCTTGCGGCCGAATTCTGTGTCTATAGGCTGAACCGACAGGCAGTTCGACTTCTCGCCGCAATCGCCGCATCCCTCGCAGACTCGCTGATTGATCATGACCCGTTCGGCCGGATCGGGCGTAAGCCCGCGCTTCCGCTTGCGGCGGAGCTCGGTCGCGCACTCCTGGTCGTGGATGAGAACGGTGACGCCCTCGACCTGGCTGAGAACTTCCTGGGCCTCGACGACCCGGTCGCGATGCCAGACCTCGGCCGTCGGCGGGAGGCCAGCTCGCCGGTAGCGGTTGGGCTCGGCGGTGGTGATGACGATACGGCGCACCCCTTCGGCCGTCAGCATCCGCGTCAGCGCGGGGACCGACATCGCCCCGGTGGCCTGCTGGCCGCCGGTCATGGCCACCGCTGAGTTGTACAGCAGCTTGTACGTCACGTTGACGCCACTGGCGACCGCTGCTCGTACCGCGAGGCTGCCGGAATGATGGAAGGTGCCATCGCCGATGTTCTGCAACAGGTGCCGCCGAGTGCGCATGAACGGCGCCATGCCGATCCACTGGGCCCCCTCGCCGCCCATCTGGGTCAGCCCGACAACGTCACCGACCGCCTCGGGCTCCATCATCAGCACCAGGGCATGGCAGCCGATCCCGCCTCCCACCAACGAGCCCTCGGGAACCTTGGTCGAGCTGTTGTGCGGGCAACCCGAACAGAAGTACGGCGTGCGCGAGACCAGCGGCAGCGGCGAGCTCGGACGGCGGAGAGCCTGCTTGGCCTGCCAGGCCGTAACCGTCGTGAATTCCGGCCGCAGGCCCAGTCTGGAAGCCAGTCCGGCCGCGATCAGGTCAGCGTCCAGTTCCCCTTCGGCCGGGAACAGCTTCGCTCCCTGGCGATCCGTCTTACCCGTGATCGCGGGGGCGTCCTTCGCCCCGTAAAGGATCGCTTTGAGAGCGGACTCAATGAACGGCCGCTTCTCCTCGACGACGATGATCTCGGCCAAGCCGTCCGCGAACTCCTCCATCTCCGAGGCGATCAGCGGGTGGACCATCGCGAGCCGCAGGAGCCGGACCCCGCGGGCGCGGAGTTCGGCGTCATCGAGGCCGAGAGTGCGCAACGCCTGCCGCATATCGAGGTAGGTCCTGCCCGCGGCGACGATGCCGATGCTGGCGACACGGCCGAAGGTCTCGCTGCGGTTGAGCCGGTTGGCCCGCGCGTAGGAACGGGCCGCGTCCAGCCGGACACCTTCGCGGGACCGCTCCATCTCGGACAGGGCCGGCTGGAGCATCCGGGCCGTCAGGCGATGCTCCCACTTCTTGCCCTCCAACATCACCGGGGGCAGCTGCGGATCGACACGGCCGGAGCCGATCTCCACGATCCCTGAGCCGTCAGCGACGGCCGTGGCGATCTTGAGCGCGACCCAGAGGCCGGACAGGCGCGACATCGCCACCGCATGAGTCCCCAGGTCGAGCACGTCCTGGGGGTCAGCCGGATAAAGCACGGGCATTCCGAGGTCGGCGAGCAGGAACTCTGATGCGCCGGGCACCGTCGACGATTTCGCGGCCGGATCGTCCCCGACGAACGCAACCGCGCCGCCCTTGGGGTGCGTCCCCATGAGGTTGGCGTGCCTGAGCGCATCGGACGCGCGGTCCAGGCCAGGGGATTTGCCGTACCAGAACCCGGTGACGCCCTCCACCCGGGCATCAGCCAGACCAGCCGCCAGCTGCGTGCCCTGGACCGAGGTCGCGGCAAGTTCTTCGTTGACCCCAGGCTGAAAGACGAGGTCATAGGAGGCGAGCAGCTTGGCGTGGCGTTGCAGCTCCAGGTCATAGCCGCCGAGAGGTGATCCTTCGTAGCCAGAAATGAAGACGGCTGTCTTCAGGCCTCCAGCGCGGTCTGATCGCAGGATGTTCAGCGGCAGCCGCGCCAGGGCCTGCACCCCGGTCATCTGCACATGGCCGGACTCCGCGGTGTAGCGATCGTCGATCTTTCCGGCCGGCCCGGTCATGGCCGGGTCTGCCGGGTAAAGCCGCTGATAATGTCGCCGACGGGGGCGACCTCGCCGTGGCGGCGGCGGATCACGTCCGCGATCAGCCCGGTCCATCCGGTCTGGTGCGAGGCGCCGAGCCCGGCGCCATTGTCGCCGTGGAAGTACTCGTTGAACAGCAGGTTGTCCTTCCAGGCCGGGTCGTGCTGCAAGCGGTCGACCCACCCGAAGCAGGGCCTCCGCCCGTCATGGCCGACGGTGAACAGGGAAATGAGCCGGTCCTGCAGGTCCATGGCGATCACGTCCAGGGGCACGCGGTGCCCCGAGCCGGACGGGTACTCGATGGTGAGCTCGTCACCGAAGAAGTGGTAATAGCGCCCGAGCACGCTGACGACGAGGTAGTTGAGGGGGAACCACAGCGGTCCGCGCCAGTTGGAGTTCCCGCCGAACATGCCGGTCGTGGACTCGGCCGGCTCATAATCGACCGTGGCGGACAGGCCCTCGACGTTGAGCTGATACGGATGGTCGCGGTGGTAGGCGGACAGAGCGCGCAGCCCGTACGGGGACAGGAACTCGTTATTATCGAAAAGCTTGCCGAATATCTTCTCGAGGCGGTCGGTGCTGACGACGCTCAGCAGCAGATGCCGGTCGCCGCGCGCACCGCGGACCAGGTCCTGATCGCCGAGTTGGTCGGGGTCGGTCAGGCCGCGCCGGCGGAGCAGGCCGGCGAATTGCTTGCCGACGGTGAGCGACTCGGTGATCCATCCCTCGTCGATGACGGCCGCCGACAGCATGGGGATGACTCCTACCATCGACCGGTACTTCAGCGGCACCGCGGTCCCGTCCGGGGTGAGCAGGCGGTCGTAGTAGAGCCCGTCGGCGTCGTCCCACAGGCCCTGATCATCCATGGCCTGGCTGATGGCGGCGAAGTGCTCGAGGAACTTGATGACCAGGTCGACCGCGGGCCGCTGGCCGGCGCGCTGCAAGACGCCGGCGATGGCGGCCATGGCGATCGCGTAGAAGGCCATCCAGCCGGTGGCGTCGGACTGCTCAAGGACACCGCCGACCGGCAGGTGCGAGCGGTCGATCGGGCCGATGTTGTCCAGCCCGAGGAAGCCGCCCTCGAACACGTTGTTGCCGCCCGCGTCCTCCAGGTTGACCCACCAGGCGAAGTTGAGCAGGAGCTTGTCGAAGACCCGGCTCAGGAAGTCCAGGTCGCGGCCGCCGTCGATGACGAACACCTCGAGCGCGGCCCAGGCCTGCACCGGCGGGTTGACGTCGCCGAAATCCCACTCATAGGCGGGCAGGGCCCCGTTGGGGTGCTGGAACCACTCACGGCACAGCAGGATCAGCTGGTACTTGGCGAACGCCGGGTCGACGTGGGCCAGGGCCACGCAGTGGAAGGCCAGGTCCCAGGCCGCGAACCACGGGTACTCCCACTTGTCCGGCATCGACATGATGTCGAAGGAATCGAAGTGGCGCCACCTGGCGTTGCGCCCGTTCTTGCGGCCGGCCGGGGCTGGCGGCTGGGTGGGGTCGCCATCGAGCCAGCGGCTGACGTCGTAGTTGTAGAGCTGCTTGCTCCACAGCAGCCCGGCGAAGGCCTGCCGCATCACCATCGCCTCGTCCGGGCTGGCCGGAGCCGGGGTGAGCTCGGCGTAGAACTCGGCGGCCTCGGCCCGGCGCTGCGTGGCGACCTGGTCGAAGCCGGCGCCGAGCGCGGCCGCCGCCCGCTCGCCGCCCGGCACGCCCGCGGTGGCGGCCGGGCGCAGCCGTAGCCGCAGTTCGGCGGTTTCGCCGGGCGCGATCCTCAGCCGGTACCAGAACGCGCACTTGGTGCCGCGCTGGTCCGGATTGACGGTGGGCGCGCCGCTGATCACGTGATCGTTGATCCCGTCCTTCGGGTACGGGGTCTTCGGTGGCGCGCCGAACAGCCGGCTGACGTTGGTCTCGTTCTCGCAGAACAGCGGGAGCGGGCTGGTGCCGTCCGGGGCCGGGCCGGCCAGCAGCTCGAATGATCCGAGGAAGGGGTGCTCGGCGGTGATCGCCGAGTCACCGGATCCGGCCAGTACCGGCTTGGGCGCGTCGGTGTCCCAGGACCAGGTGTTGCGGAACCACGCGGTCGGCAGGACGTGCACGGTGTCGGCATCCGGCCCGGCGTTGGTCACCCGTACCGTCATCAGGACGTCGGTGGGATCGGCCTTGGCGTAGCAGACCTCGGTGATCCAGTAGCGGTCGTCATCGAACACGCCGGTGTCCAGCAGTTCGTACTCCGGGTCATGCTTGCCGCGGCTGCCGTTGACCTCGCGCAGGTTCTCATAGGGAAACGCCGCCTGGGGATAGTGGTACCGCCACCGGTTCCACGCATGGCTGGGCAGCGCGTCCAGGTACCACCAGTACTCCTTCACGTCCTCGCCGTGGTTGGCCTCGGCGCCGGTCAGCCCGAAGGCACGCTCCTTCAGGATCG